>WBZL01003146.1_pt1 | contig 15371 bp, 16 predicted proteins | sample 5204291 | NCBI WGS metagenome assembly WBZL01 (sample SAMN12344345, study PRJNA552823) | activated sludge metagenome | biome: Activated sludge suspended growth; feature: Nitrification reactor; material: Wastewater; isolation source: activated sludge from nitrification reactor of wastewater...
TTCGGCTGTGGTGCCACGCTCGCGAAGTGGGCCGCACTCGGCTGCACCGTCCACCACCTCGTGCTCACCGACGGCTCCAAGGGAACGTGGAACCCCGATGCGGACATCGCCGCCCTCGTCGCCACGCGCCGCGCCGAGCAACGCGAGGCAGCAACCCGGCTGGCTGGAGCCAACGCCGGTGAGGTGCTGTTCCTCGATCAGGTCGATGGTGAACTCACCAGCGACCTGTGGCTGCGTGGTGAGGTCGCGCGGGTGATCCGCTCACTGCGGCCCGAGGTCGTGCTCGGGCACGACCCGTGGAAGCGCTACCGCCTCCACCCGGATCATCGCCACGCGGGCCACCTGGCATGCGAAGGCATCGTCGCCGCCCGCGATCCTCACTTCTTCCGCGATCACGGCCTCGCGCCCCACCGGCCGGCTCACCTCCTCCTGTGGGAAGCCGACGAACCGGACCATGTGGAGGACGTCACCGACTTCGTGGAGACCAAGCTGTACGCCCTCGAGGCCCACGAGAGCCAGTTCGAGAGCACGATGAAGGCCGTCGCACCGGCCGAGATGGCCGCCTTCCGCGAGCGCGTGGTGGCCCGGCTCGCCTCCCTCGGCGAACCCCACGGCGTGGGAGCGGCCGAGGTGTTCAAGCGGATCAGCTCCCTGTGACCCGACCGAACTGACCTGGGGCCCGCCCGCCGCCGGCTTCACCGGCGAAGGCCTGGGCGATACCGATCCACTCCTGCGCCGCGTCACCCTCGGCACGCAACCCGGTGTCGGCGACGTGTCGACGCTGGGTGACGACGAGGCAGAAGTCGAGCGCGGTGCCCGTGACACGATCGGCGCACGGGTCGCCCCACTGCCAGGTGGTGCCGTCGGGAGCCGTGAGTTCCACGTACACGGGGGCGTCGGGCAACCGCTTGCCGTTCACGAGGTACGAGAACGGCCGGGCACGCACACCGATGTGCGCGACATGGCGCAGCCGTCCGGTGGGCGCGCGTTGCACACCGAGCGCATCAGCGACGTCCTGCCCGTGCGCCCACGTCTCCATGAGCCGGGCAGTGATGAACGAACGCGCCGCCATCGGGGGGCCGTACCACGGCACGCGGGCCGCAGGGTCGATGGATCCGGCCACGCCGAGCAAGCGCTCGCGATCGGCACGCCACGCAGCGAGGAGCGGCTCTCCGCTCATTGCGCGACCCGGCGCGATCGAAGCTTCGGTGCCACCGTTGGCGAGCACGTAGTGGATGTCGTCGGCGAATGCAGCAGGATCCTCCATCGCCATCACCGCGCGCTGATCGAAGAACCACAGATGGCTGATCTGATCGCGTACGGACCATCCCGCGGCAGGTGTGGGCGTCGACCACTGTGCTTCGGCGAGATCGGCCACGAGCGCATCGAGCGCCGCATGCTCCGCGGCGAGGTCGGCGCACAGCGGCGCCATTTCGGACGAGGCGGTGGTCATCGGCCCATTGTTCCGCGCCGCACCCGAAAACGGCGAACGGGGGGCCGAAGCCCCCCGTTCAATCAGATGGAGCCGAGGCTCACTTCTTGGCGGCGGCCTTCTTGGCCGGAGCCTTCTTCGCGGGAGCCTTCTTGGCGGGAGCCTTCTTGGCCGGAGCGGCCTTCTTGGCCGGAGCCTTCTTGGCCGGAGCCTTCTTGGCCGGAGCGGCCTTCTTGGCCGGAGCCTTCTTGGCCGGAGCGGCCTTCTTGGCGGGGGCCGCCTTCTTGGCCGGAGCCTTCTTCGCGGGAGCCTTCTTGGCCGGAGCGGCCTTCTTGGCGGGAGCCTTCTTGGCCGGAGCCTTCTTGGCCGGAGCGGCCTTCTTGGCCGGAGCCTTCTTGGTTGCTGCCACTTTCTTTCCTTCCTGGTTGCTGGTGCTTGTTGGTTGGATCTTGGTTACTTGTTGTTGAGCGCAGCCTTGAGCGTGCTGCTGGCCGTGAACTTCATCCGCGTCGAAGCGGCGATCTTCACGGTCTCACCGGTCGCCGGGTTGCGACCCTCGCGTGCCGCCGACTTGGAGGTGCTGAAGGAGCCGAAGCCGGGCCACGCGACCTTGTCGCCCTTCTTGGTGTTCTCCAGCACGACGTCGAAGAACGCGCTCACGGTCTTCTCCGCATCGGCCTTGGTCACGCCGGCCTGGTTGGCGATTGCGTCGATCAGCTCTGCTTTGGTCATTGTCTGATACCTCCGGGTATCGGGGGTTACTCGTGTCGTAACGATGTGTTACGTACGCGTATCGAACATGTTTCTGACGCGGATTACAAGCATTCAACTTGTTGCATTTGCACTAAGTGGCGTATGCCACTCTTGGCCGTCAGGGCAGGACCGCTATCGCGGCGCGCAACGCGCCGGCAAACGACTCCGCTTCGTCGGGATCGACATAGCGTTCGCGTGGCCAGAAGAAGCCGCGCAACCCGTCCTTGCGACGGCGCGGCACGACATGAGTGTGCAAGTGCGGCACGCTCTGGCTGACGACATTGTTGATCGCGACGAAGGTGCCATCGGCCCCGAGCGCGAGTGGCACCGCGGCAGCAATGCGCTGCACGATCCCGAAGTAGTGGCCGATCTCGACCGCAGGCAGTTCGGTGAGCGTGACGACGAGCTGCCTCGGCATCACGAGCACATGGCCCTTGAACAGCGGCGCACGATCGAGCACGGCAAACACCTGATCATCGTCGAACACCACGACTGCCGCGGTCTCACCAGCGGCCATCGAGCAGAACACGCACTCGGCCATCACCGGCAGTCTGCTCCGAGGGCGTGACGAGCGGGTGGACCCACACGCCGTGCATCATCGCGACATCCACCACCGCGTGTCGCCGATGCGCTACAAACAAGGAGACGCGATCCAGCGTTGCCTCGCGCCGAACGTACCCCGCCCACCTTTGGGTCCTACGGACTGGAGTGGTGTTGACCGATCTCGTGCACGGCCGACCTGACACCGAGGCGTCGAAGGGGGGTGTGCGCACACGAGTGGTGCTCGACACGTCGGTGCTGATCGGCGACCCGGGCTGCCTGCACAGCTTCGCCGGAGTCGACGTGGTGATTCCTTTCACCGTGATCGAGGAGCTCGACAGCCTGAAGACCCGGCCCGACGATGTCGGCCGTGCGGCGCGCACCGCGCTGCGCACGATCGAGGAGCACCGCATCAACGCCGGCGGCTCGCTCGCCCGCCCGTTCGCCATCGGCGACCCCGAGGCGGCCGGCACGTTGCAGGTGGAGATCAACGGGGTGCAGAAGCACCTGCTCGTGGAACACGGCCTCGACCCCAACGTGCCCGACAACCGGATCATCGGCGCGGCACTCGGCCAGGCGATGCACGCCCCCACGCGGATGGTGTCCAACGATGCCGCGTTGCGGATCAAGGCCGCCCACCTCGGGCTGGAATCGGTGGAGCATCACCCGATCGGCCGCTCGTGGTCCACCCGTCCCGCCGGTTGGATCACGATCGAGGCCGACGCCGCCCAGGTCGACCGCCTCTATCACCACGAGTCGCTGCCGGTCGACGAGGTACCGGGCGCCGCCGGGCTCCACGAGAACGGCTTTGCGGTGCTGAGGGCCGGCTCGGCCTCGGCGCTCGCGCGCTGCGTGGACGGCGAGTTGGTGCTGCTGCACCACGGCACACCCGAGGCATGGGGGCTGCGGCCGCGTTCGAAGGAACAACGGTTCGCGCTCGACCTGCTGCTCGATCCCGAGGTCAGCGTCGTCGCCCTCGACGGCCGAGCAGGCACGGGCAAGACGCTGCTCGCCATCGCCGCCGGCCTCGAACAGGTCGTGGAGCAGAAGGCCTACGAGAAGCTGGCCGTGTACCGCCCCCTCGTGCCTGTCGGCCGCGCCGATGTCGGGTTCCTGCCCGGTGGCCTCGACGAGAAGCTCGATCCGTGGATGTCCGCGATCCACGATGCGATCGTCGCGCTCACCGACCAGCGCAGCGCTCACGACGCTCACCGCCTCGTCGACGAACTGATGGGACGCAATCAGCTGTCACTCGAGTCGGTGACGTTCCTGCGCGGGCGCAGCCTGCATCGTCAGATCGTCGTGGTCGACGAGGCGCAGAACCTCGAACCGACGACGCTGAAGACGGTGCTCACCCGCATCGGCGAGGGCACCAAGGTGATCTTCACCGGCGACACCAGCCAGATCGACGCCCCGTACCTCGGCGAGTCGAACAACGCGCTCGCCGTGCTCATCCAGGCGTTCGGCGGCCAGAGCTGCTTCGGCCATGTGACGCTCACGGCGTGCGAGCGCAGCACGGTGGCCAGCCTCGCCGCCGAGCTGCTCTGACCCGCCTCGCCGCCCGCGAACCCCCGGCGAGCTACCGCTGAACCACCGCGTTCTCACGCTGTCACACCCCTCGCCTATCGTGAGTGGCGTGTCCGATCCCGTCCGCTCCCAGCGTTTCGCCGTCGTCGACGTCGAAACCTCGGGGCTGTCGGTGCGCCGCCACGACGTGCTGCAGGTCGGCGTGGTGGTGGTCGATGGCGAGGGCACGGTGCTCGATCGGTGGGGCAGCCTCGTCGCCCCGCGCCACCGCCTCTGGTACCGGGTCGGGCCCACGCGCCTGCACGGCATCCACCGCCGTGATGTGCGCCACGCGCCACCCGCGCGCACGGTGCTGGCCGAGCTGGCGGCACGGCTGGGCAACGCCCGTTTCGTCGCCCACAATGCCGAGTTCGACCTCGCGTTCCTGCGCAAGGTGGCCGACCAGGTCGGCGTGCAGCTTCCGCTCGCCGATCCGATCTGCACACTCCGCCTGTCGCGGGCACTCGACCCCGATCGCACCAAGTCGCACCGCCTCGTCGACCTGTGCGAGCGCTACGGCGTGCAGTTGGTGCGCCCTCACGACGCGCTCGCCGATGCCGATGCCACTGCAGCGGTGCTGCCCCACCTCCTGCGCGAGCACGGCATCGAACGGGCCGATCAGCTGCCCACCGCAATGGCGCAGCGCCCCGATCAGCCCCGGCTGGCGTCGTAGCGGGCCAGCAACTCCGCTGCGGCTCGGCGGCCGAGGTCGGCCCATTCGGGTGGCGACACCACGGTGGCCTCAGCCCCGAGGCGCAGCAACAGGTCGCGCAGCCACCGCTCGCTGGCCACGGGTAGCTCGATCAACCACCCATCACCGTGTTCCGCCACCGAAGTGACGGGGTAGCGCTCGCTCACCCATGCGCCACTGGCGGGAACCTGCAGCACGGCAGTGGGCAGGTCGGCGTCGGCGAACCACGAGTCGATCGCCGGCGCCTGCACGTCGCGAGCCTCGTCGACCACACCGGTGGGTTCGGCGAGCTCGATGCGATCCACACGGAACGTCCTCTCCTCGCCGCTCAGCCGATCATCGGCGATCACGTACCACAGTCCCCGGTCGACGAACACCAGCCGCGGCGTGATCTCGCGCTCGGTGAGGCGATCCGCATGGGCCGACCAGTAGGTGATCCGCAGGCGGGCGCCGCCGAGCGCGGCATCGCGCAGCACCGTCGCGAGTGGCGGCGCAACCGTGTCGATCACGAGGCCGTCGTCGCCGAGCACGGCGGCCAACTTCGCCAACGCTCGGTCGAGCGCACCGTCGCCCTCGTGATCGCCGGTCATCTGGCGGGCCACCCGTGCGGCGGCGAGCATCGAGAAGCCTTCGGGTGCGGTGAGCCGCAGTGGGCGGGTGAACAGGCGCGGCACACCCGTCTGGATCATCCCGTCGTCGATGAAGACATCCACCATCTCGTCGAGGAACGGAGGAAGGCCGCACATCGACGCCAACTCCAGGTCGCGGACCAGTTCCGCCTCACTGAGATCGAAACGGGCCGCCGCCTCCGCCACCGACACCTCCCCGCGCTCCATCAGCCAGGGCAGGATCACGAGCAGCCGGCGCAGGCGTTCGGCGGTGGGCCGCGGGCCCCGGCGTGCGTTCATCGGGCCACCATCGCGCCGAGCCAGTCGACGACATCGGCGCGCACCTCGGGGGGCGAGAGCACTTCGGCGTACGCCCCGAGGCCGAACAGCCACGAGCGGAAGGCGTCGAGGTTCGCGCACGGCACCTCCACCACGACCGCCCCACCGTCGCTCCGCTCGGTCACCGCCGCATCACCCACCTCGCGCACCACCGCCGCCGCCCGTGGCGGCTCGACGAGCACGAGGGCGCGGGCTTCGGCCTCACCACCGATCAGCTTGGGGTCGGCCGGGAACGACGCACGCGGGTCGAACCCGGCAGGTCGCTCGAACGCGTGGGGTTCGCCCACCTCCACCTCACCGTCGATGCGGTCGACACGGTAGGTGCGCACCTCCTGGTGCCCGCGGTCGAAGCCGATCACGTACCAGAAGCGCTCGCGCAGCAAGAGCGAGTACGGCTGCACGACACGCTCCGTGCCGCGATAGGTGAAGCTCACCTCAGCGCGGCCGGAAGCCGCTTCGCGCAGCAGCGGCAAGGCCGGCAGCTCGGGGATGTTCGCCACCACCACCGGCGTGGAGCCTGCGTCGGCGCCGAGCTTCAGCAGGCCGAAGCGGGCATCGGCCATCCGTGCCGCCGCAACCGCCAACTGGAGCGCCCTGCGCTCATCGGGTTCGAGCTGGAGGTCGGCGAGCTCGTACTTCGCCCGGTCGATCCGGTAGGCGGTCTTGCCGGCATCGCTGCCGGCGAGCACCTCGGTCTCCAGCGGCACCCCGATGTCGCGCAGCAGTGCCTTGTCGCGCTCGAACGCACCGCGCAGCGCCGCTTCCCCTGTGGGGTACTGGCCGGCCAGCTCGTTGCCGATGTTCTCGAGAGTGAGGGGCGCGCGGGTGGCCATCAACAGCGCCACCAGGTTGGTGATCCGCTCGAGCGCGTCGACCATTCAGCGCCCTTGTTGGTAGTCGTAGAAGCCGCGGCCGCTCTTGCGCCCCAGCAGGCCCGCCTCCACCATGCGGTTGAGCAGCGGCGGGGCCGCGTAGAGCGGCTCCTTGAACTCGGCGTAGAGGCTCTCGGCGACCGCCATCGTGGTGTCGAGGCCGATGAGGTCGGCGAGGTGCAGCGGCCCCATCGGGTGGTTGCAGCCCTCCACCATGCCGGCGTCGATGTCGTCCGCGGTGGCGAAGCCGGACTCCATCATGCGGATCGCGGAGAGGATGTAGGGGATCAGCAACGCGTTCACCACGAAGCCGGCGCGGTCCTGGCTGCGGATCACGCGCTTGTTGAGGGTGTCGGTGGCGAACCGGTTGGCGCGCTCGGTGGTCTCCGGCGAGGTGAGCAGCGAGGTGACGAGTTCCACGAGGCGCAGCACGGGCACCGGGTTGAAGAAGTGGATGCCGATCACCTGCTCGGGCCGTTGGGTGGCGATGCCGAGCTTCATGATCGGGATCGAGCTGGTGTTGCTGGCGAGGATCGCGTGGGGGTCGGTGACCACGGAATCGAGCGTGCGGAAGACGTCGGTCTTCATCGCCTCGTCCTCCACCACCGCCTCCACCACGAGCTGGCGATCGGCGAGGTCGGAGTAGTCGGTGGTGAACGCGAGCTTGGCGATCGCCGCGTCGCGAGCCTCTTCGGCGAGCTTGCCCGAGCGCACACCACGGTCGAGGCTGGTGACCAGCCGGTTACGGCCACGCTCACACGCCTCGGGGCTGATCTCCAGCACGAGCACGTCGCGGCCGGCGCGGGCGCACACCTCGGCGATGCCCGCACCCATCAGGCCGGCGCCGATGACCCCGACTCGGTCAATTGCTTTGATGTCATTGGATTCGCTCATTGCACACCACTCTGCCGCATGGCGGGGGTGCGGAGTGGCATCGCCCCTACCCTTGTGGTGTGACATCGCTCTCGCGACTCCCCCGTCCCTCGGCCACCCGCTTGGCGGTGAGGGTCTCGCCCGAGGCGCTGCGCAGCATCCGCAGCGGGCACCCGTGGGTGTTCGACGGCTCGATCGAGTCGGTGAAGGGTGAGGGCGCCCCGGGCGATCTGGCCGTCGTGTTCGACAGCGATCGCAAGTTCGCGGCGATCGGGCTGTTCGACCCAGACAGCCCGATGCGGCTGAAAGTGCTGCACCACGGCAAGCCCGTCACCATCGACCGCGCGTTCTGGGCGTCGCGTCTGGCGGCCGCTGCGGAGCGCCGAGCACCGCTGTTGGCGCGGGGCGACACCACCGGGTACCGCGTCGTCAACGGTGAGAACGACGGCATGCCCGGCCTCGTGCTCGACCGCTACGCGCAGACACTCGTGCTGAAGCTCTACAACACGATCTGGATCCCGCACCTCGCCGACATCGTGCCGGTCATCGACGAGTTGTTCCACCCCGACGCACTGGTGCTGCGCCACGCCCGCAACTTCGACGAGGCAGCCCTGTGCGGTTTGGAGGAGGGTGACGCCCTCCTCGGTACGGCGCCCACCGAGCCGGTGATGTTCAGAGAGTGCGGGCTGACGTTCGAGGCCGATGTCGTGCGCGGGCAGAAGACGGGGCACTTCCTCGACCAGCGCGACAACCGCGAGCGGGTCCGTTCGCTCACGTCGGAGGCAAAGGTGCTCGACATGTTCGCGGCCACCGGCGGCTTCACGGTCAACGCTGCGGCCGGTGGGGCGCAGGAAGTGGTCGCGGTCGACATCAGCGAGCCCACGCTCGCCGCGGCCGGTCGCAATCTCGCCCACAACCGCAACCTGCCCGAAGTCGCCGCATGCCGCTTCCGGCCGATCGTGGGCGATGCGCTGGAAGTGCTCGATCGGCTGTGGCGCAACGGCGAGCGTTTCGACGTCGTGATCATCGACCCGCCGTCGTTCACCCCCCGCCAGACGAGTGTCGACCGCGCCCTGGCGGCCTACGAGCGCCTCACGGAGAAGGGGGTGCGCCTCGTGCGGCCGGGCGGCTGGTACGTGCAGGCGTCGTGCAGCAGCCGCGTCACCGCCGACGAGTTCCACAGCGCCGTGGCCCACGCCGCGGCGCGCGCCGATCGCCCGCTCGATGAATGGAAGCGCACGGGCCATCCGATCGATCATCCGGTGACGTTCCCCGAGGGCGCGTACCTCAAAGCCGTGTTCGCCCGCGTGCCGTAGACCACCCGACGCCGTTCGGGCAGACTGGCGTGATGCAGCCCATCTCCCGCCGGATGTTCCTCGCCTCCGCGGCCGCGGTCGTCGTGGCCGCGTGCAGCGACTCCTCGCCCTCCTCCGTGTCCACCTTCACGCCCGGCACGGGCGGCGCTGTCACCACCACCGGCCCGGCCACCAGTGCACCTCCCACCACCGCGCCGGCGCCAGCAGCCGACCTGCCCGGCTACCCGTTCACGCTCGGCGTGGCCTCGGGCGACCCGGATGCCACCAGCGTGGTGCTCTGGACCCGGCTTGCCCCCGATCCACTGTCGGGCGGCGGCATGCCCCCGACCGACATCGACGTGTTGTGGGAGGCGAGCGCGACCCCAGAGTTCGCCGGGGTGGTCGCGAGCGCCGTCGTGACCTCGATGGCCGATCACGGCCACACCCTTCACGTGCGTGCCGAGCTGGATCCGGGCGAGTGGTACTACCGCTTCCGCGTAGGTGAACACATCAGCCCGGTCGGCAGAACCCACGTCGCGCCCGCCGCGGATGAGCAGGTGGAAGGGGTGCGCTTCGCCGCCGCCAGCTGCCAGAACTACGCCAACGGCCACTATGCCGCCCATCGCGACATCGCCGAGCAGCAGCCCGACTTCGTGGTCTGGCTGGGCGACTACATCTACGAGTCCGCCGGCGGGGCGAACGCGAACCCCGACGCCCGCGTCCACCTCGGGCCCGAGCCCACCGACGTCGAGACGTACCGCAATCGCTACGCCCGCTACAAGACCGACCCCCACCTGCAGGCCGCTCATGCCGCCTGCCCGTGGTTCGTCATCTGGGACGACCACGAGGTGGAGAACAACTACGCCGGCCTGATGCCTCAGGACCCGGCCGATGCCGCCGCGTTCGCCGCCCGCCGCTTCGCCGCCTACAAGGTGTGGTGGGAACACACCCCGACGCGGCTCGACGCGCCCACCGACCCGAACGGTGAGTACCGCATCTACCGCGATGCGCAATGGGGCGACCTCCTCGAGCTGGCCCTGCTCGACGGCCGCCAGTACCGCACCGACCAGGCCTGTGGCGACATCACGCTCTCCTTGGAGCCGGCCTGCGTCGAGACGTTCGACCCGGCGCGCACGATGCTCGGCGGCGAGCAGCAGGAGTGGCTCCTCTCGACGCTGCAGGAGTCGGCAGCCGTGTGGAATGTGGTCGGCAACCAAGTGGTGCTCGCCGACGCGACGATCAACGGCGCCGTGCTCAACTACGACCAGTGGGACGGCTATCCGGCGGCGCGCACCGAACTGCTGCACTCGCTGGCGAAACGAGCGATTCCGAATGTCGTCGTGCTCACGGGCGACATCCACCTGGCCGCCGTGGCCCAACTGCGCGACGGAGACCGGGCGACGGGCACGGATGTGGGAGTCGAGTTCGTCACCACCTCGATCAGCTCCGACGGCCTGGTGGGCGACGAACTCACCGACGTGTTCAAGGCCTTCCCCGACCTCGTCGATGCGGAACTCGCGCATCGCGGCTACACGCTGCACACCGTCACCCGCGACCTCTGGACCGCCGACTACCGCATCGTCGCCGAGGTCGCCGATCCCGACAGCGAGGTGACGACCTTCTCCACCTACGAGGTGGCGGTCGGCACCAATCGGGTCACCACGGCGTGAGGGTCGCGCTGCCCATCCTCGTCGGCCTCGCGTTCACCGCCTTGGTCGTCGCCTTCGTCGTGCGGCTCTCGCGCCGCGCCGTGGCCCGCGCCCTCGCCTCGCCCGAGACAGTGGGCGCGAGGTACACGACGCTCGGGCGTCTCATCGGCGCGCACGGCGTGGGAAGCGGGATCGTCCGTGGCACCGGCGTCGTCGCGCTGCATCACGACCGGCTGGTGTTCGTACTCGGTGTGCCGAGCAGGGTGATGTCGTTCCCTCTCTCGCAGATGACCGACCTCGAGGTGACGAAGGTGGTGCGCTTCCCCGGCCGCTACTCCGCCATGCCATCACCGATGGTCGTCGTGCGCGCCGGCGAACACGCAGGGATGGCTGTGCTCGTGCGTGACCCCGAAGCGTTGGCCGCCGCGATCAGGCAGGTCCAGCGGCCCGCTGCGCCCGGTACCAGCTGATCAACCCGGTGGTGCTCGCGTCGTGCATCGGCGCGTCGGCGGAGGTGAGTTCGGGGGTGATGCGGTTGGCGAGCACCTTGCCCAGCTCGACGCCCCACTGGTCGAAGCTGTTCACGCCCCACACCACACCCTGCACGAACACGACGTGCTCGTAGAGCGCGATCAGCTGGCCGAGCACCGAAGGAGTGAGCCGCGGGGCCATGATCGTGGTGCTCGGGCGGTTGCCCGGGAACACCCGGTGGGGCTGCTGGTGGGGTGGCGTGCCCTCGGCCTGCACCTCCGCCAGGGTCTTGCCGAAGGCGAGCGCCTCGCTCTGTGCGAAGAGGTTGGCGATGAGCAGATCGTGCTGCTCGACGAGCGGATGGTTGGGCCGGGCGAAGCCGATGAAGTCGACGGGCACGAGATGGGTTCCCTGGTGCAGCAGCTGGTAGAACGCGTGCTGGCCGTTGGTGCCCGGCTCGCCCCACACCACCGGCCCGGTGGAGATGCTGACGTCGCCCCCGTCGAGGCGCACCCTCTTGCCGTTGCTCTCCATGTCGAGCTGCTGCAGGTAGGCGGGGAAGCGGCGCAGCTCGTGGGCGTACGGCAGCACCGCCTTGGTGGGCGCGCCGAGCACAGTGTGGTACCAGACCCCGAGCAGGGCGATGAGCACCGGGGCGTTGTGCGCGAGGGGCGTCGTGCGGAAGTGGGCGTCGATGGTGTGGAACCCGTCGAGGAACTCACGGAAACCCTCGGGGCCGATGGCGATCATCAGCGACAGGCCGATCGCCGAGTCGACCGAGTAGCGCCCTCCCACCCAGTCCCAGAAGCCGAACATGTTCGCCGTGTCGATGCCGAACTCGGCGACCTTGACCGCGTTCGTGCTCACCGCGACGAAGTGGCGGGCCACCGCGTCGTCACCGAGGGCCGCTGTCAGCCAGCGGCGGGCCTCGATCGCGTTGGTGATCGTCTCGATCGTGGTGAACGTCTTGGAGCTGATCACGAACAGGGTCGTGGCCGGGTCGAGGCCCCGCAGGCTGGAGTGGATGTCGGCCCCGTCGACATTGCTGACGAAGCGGCACGACAGGCCGTCGTCGGCGAAGGCCTCCAGCGCGAGGTAGGCCATCGCCGGGCCGAGATCGCTGCCGCCGATGCCGATGTTCACGACCGCGCGCATGCGTTCGCCGGTGGCGCCGCGCCACTCGCCCGTGCGCACGGCCGAGGCGAAGCCCGCCATCGCGTCGAGCACGGAATGTACGTCGGGCACCACGTCGTGGCCGTCGACGATCACGCTCGCCGACCGGGGGGCACGCAGCGCGGTGTGCAGCACGGCTCTCTGCTCGGTGGTGTTGATCCGCTCGCCGGCGAACATCGCATCGCGTCGCTGCTCCACGCCGACCGCCGCGGCGACCGCGAGAAGGGCGGCGATCACGTCGTCATCCACGAGGTGCTTCGACCAGTCGATGCGCAGGTCGCCGACCTGGGTGAGGTAGCGCTCGGCACGCCCAGGGTCGGTGGCGAACAGGTCGCGCAGGTGGGCCGGACGGGGGGTGGCGAGCAGAGCCGCCCACTCAGCAGTGGTGGAGATGTCCATCGCTCGCGACGCTAACGCCACCCGTGCCCGCCGACCATGCCGATCAGAACTGGAAGAACCGCAGCGAGGCGACCACGGTGGCATAGTCGGCCGGGGCGGTGTCGCCGTCGGAGGTGGCGCCGATCACCACCACCCCGACAGTGCCGTGCAACACGAGGGTGAAGTACATGTCGCCGTCATCACCATGCGCGCGGGCGCGGCGGGCGGGATCCGCACCGAGCACGAACGCTTCGTCGCCCACCAACTGGTAGCCCTCGAGGATGCTCGTGGCCAACCACGACTGCAGCAGCGTCTGCGGGTCCACGCCGACCACCAGTTGGGTGAAGTCGACCACCACCACGGCGTAGACCTCTTGAAGGTCGTCCGAGGTGGTGAACACGGTCGCCTCGATCATCACCCCGTCGACCGACTGCTGAGCGACCTCGGTGGTGAACGCGTACGGCAGCGTGATCTGCATCTGGCTGGTCGACGCGATGAACGAGGCGTCGGGTGACCATGCCGTCACGTCGCCCTGGTCGGCCTCGACCTTGTCGATGACCTTGTTCATCGCCACGAACCCGCCGTAGCCGGACGCGGTGATCACCACCGGCACCAGGACGCCCGCCAGGATCCTGCCGAACATGGAACCTCAGTCCTTCCAGACGAGGCTCTCGACGGCCGCGGTGTACGCCGCCGGTGGCTGGTCGGCTGCCGACTCGGCCACGATCGCGAGCAGGTTGGTGCCGTGCCACACGAGGGTGAGGTAGGTCCAGGTGCCGTTGGTGTTGATCGTCGCCCGGCGGGCGAGGTCGGTGCCGATCGTGATGCTCTCGTTGGTGGGCATCGTGGCACCGGCGACGCTGGCGCCGGCGTTGACGATCGAGTCGAACAGCAGTTGGGTGTCGAGGGCGCCCGTGGCCACCACCTGCGCATAGTCGGCGGTGTACACCACCAACCGCTCGACGTCGGTGGCATACGTCCAGCGCGTCGCCGGAATGGTGGCTGCGCCCGAGGTGCTCGACTCCTGCGCCTCCTCCGGCAGCCCGGGCAGCACCAGGCTGAACAGCGCCGCGTCGAGTGTGTAGCCAGGGTTCTCCGGCGTCGTCACCTCGCCACCACCCACCGTCGAGCCGGTGTTCTCCGAACCCGGTTCGGTGCCCTCGCCCGGCGTGGCGATGGCCACGGGGGTGAAGCCGGACTCGGGCGCGGGATCGCGCACCACGAGGTAGGCGCCGACGCCACAGGCAAGCATCAGCACCCCCGCGAGCAGCACGAGGGGAAGTTGCGAGGTCGAGCGCGAGGGTGCGGCATCCGCCATAGGTGCTCAGCTTTTCACATTCCACCGGCACACCGCGAGCGCGTCCGCGCGGTGGCCACGCCGTGCCCCTAACGTGGACCGTCGATGAGTCCGACCGCGACCACCCGCATCGCCCCCACTCGATTCCAGGAATTGTGTGATCGGGTCCAGCAGGAACTCGACGATGGCCTCGTCGGCGCGGCCCAGGTGGCCGTCGGGTTGCACGGCAAGGTGGTGGCGGCGCGCTCGTTCGGCTCGGCCGCCGACGACAGCCGCTTCCTCGTCTATTCGGCCACGAAGCCGCTCGTGGCCATGGCGCTGCTGCCCCACCTGGCCGACGGGCTGCTCGATCTCACCGACCCGGTAGCACGCCACCTGCCCGAGTTCGGCCACCATGGCAAGGCGGACGTCACCTTGCTGCAACTGCTGACCATGCAGGGCGGCTTCCCCCAGGCCGAGATGGATCCAGCCCGGTGGGGTACCAGCGAGGGCCGCCGATCCCAGTTGGCCGAGTGGACTCTGGCCTGGCCGGCGGGCACACGCACCGAGTACCACCCGATGGCGGCCCACTTCGTCATCGCCGAGCTCATCGAGACGTTCTCGGGGCGCAACTTCCTCGAGGTGGTGCACGACGCGGTGGTGGCGCCGGCGGGTGTTCCCCACCTGCTGGGGCCGCGGGTGGGCGACGCGCTCCCTGTGCGCGCCATCGGCGAGTACCCCACCCACGACCCCGGCGGGCTGGTCGACACCTTCGGCCGCGCCGACCTCGTCCCCACTGCCACGGTCGGCCCCGATGCCCTGCTGCTGCTCAACATCCGTGAGCTCCAACTGCTGGGCCTGCCCGGCGGCGGCGCGGTTGCCTCCGCGTCGCACATGGCCGCGGTGTACCAGCACCTGCTGCACAACCACGGCGACGCGCTCCCCGCCGCGTGGTTGGCCGACGCCACCGGCACGATCCGCAACGCGAGCATCAATGTCAGCGACGGTGTGCCCGCCAACCGCACGATCGCGGGCATCATCGCCGGCAACGACGGCTACCACCTTCACCGTTGGTTCCCGCCGGCTCCCCGAGCGTTCGGGCACACCGGCGCCGGCGGGCAGCTGGCATGGGTCGATCCCGCCTCGGGGCTCAGCTTCGCGTTCCTCCACGACACCCTGCACCAGGACCCGCGGGTGGAGTTCCGCCGGGCCGCCGCGCTCAACCATCTCGCGATGGCACTGGTGTCGAGCTGAATGGCGGCCGCACGAGAGCCACACCATGAGCAGGCCAAGGGCATTGCCGTCGGGTTCGTCACCTATGGCATCTGGGGCCTGCTGACGATCTACTGGAAGCAACTCGAACACTTCGACGCGTTCGAGCTGATCGGCTGGCGGGTCACCTCGGCAGCGATCGTGATGACCGGGGTGCTCACATTCACCCGCCGCTGGTCTGTG
>WBZL01003147.1_pt1 | contig 15367 bp, 11 predicted proteins | sample 5204291 | NCBI WGS metagenome assembly WBZL01 (sample SAMN12344345, study PRJNA552823) | activated sludge metagenome | biome: Activated sludge suspended growth; feature: Nitrification reactor; material: Wastewater; isolation source: activated sludge from nitrification reactor of wastewater...
AGGACGAGGGAGAGGAAGACCATCAGGCAAGGCACTGCCATCAGGAGGGAGGTCGCCACCAGCACGCCCTGCGTGGTGGGCCCGAGCGGGCCCATCCTGCCGTCCAGCATCGACTGCAACGTGCCCGGTTTGTGGAGGCCGAAGTAGTCGCCATAGAGGTAGCAGAGCGTGACGGCGCCCCACAGGGCGGCGAGCTTGCTGCGGACCGACACCGGCGGGTCGGCGAGCGCCGGGCGGTTGGCTAGAGGTTCCATCGGACGGTCTCCTGTAGGTCGGGGGAGCGCGGGCGGGTCAGGCCGGCAGGCTCGCCGGGGGAGCCGGGCGAGCGCCGGCGAGCAACAGCCAGAGACAGGTGCCGATCTCGCCGATCGCGGCGGGCAGACGAACGAGTCCCGCGAGTTGCGAGGCCTCGAAGCCGGGAACCAGGACGGTACCGAAGACGGTCGCCAGGTAGCCGGCGCAGCCGAGCATGAGGAAGACGGCGAGCAGCCGCGGGACGAGCCGGGCGCGGTAGGCCAGGAGCCCGAAGGGAAGCAGCCAGAGGCCCCAGAACAGGCTGGCGACGAGCAGCCCGTTGCCATACGTCTCGAGAGCGAGCGCCGCCGCGCCGCGCAGCTGTTCGGCCGGCACCTGCGCGGCGAGACTGCTGCCGGCCACCACAGAAAGCGCATCGAGGCGGTGGACGACGCCCAGCAGGGTGATCGGGACGCTCGGTACGGCGAGGGCGACCATCGCCGCGGCCCAGCTTCCGCCGAAGGGGCGCAGCCGAGGGTAGAGGGCCAGGGGTAGGAGCAGGAAGGCCACTTGGTTGACGAGCAGGCTGGCGATCCCCTGGCGGAACAGTCCCGTGTGCGCGGTGATCGCGGTCCAAACGGTGGCAGGGCCCGCGGCGTCGCGCAGCTGCGCCGGCACGTAGAGCAGGCTGAACAAGCCGGTCACCACTACGATGAGATAGAGCAGGCCCGGGAGCCTGCTGGGTCGGTTCTGGGGCATCATGCGAGAACCTCCATCACGTCGAGTCTCTGCATCACCTCGAGGCCTGGCTCGGGCGAGCCCGAGTCCTCCTCCTAACGCCACGCGAGGCGGCTTGTTTCGTGCCCATCGGTCCGCGCGCACGGCAATGCGGATATCCTTGCGTTCGAACCCGAGCACGACTGCCGAGGAGGTCCGTCCATGGCCACGCCCAGCTGGACTCGCCGGGATACCCTGGTCCTCAGCCTGATCACCGCCTTCTGGATCGTGATGGCCTTCGTGCGGCCCTTCGGGCTGCTGCCGTCCTGGGTCCTGGTGATGGCGAGCACGATCCTCTTCCTGGCCGTGGCCGGCAAGGGGATCAAGGGCGTCTACCGCGGCGCCCTGATCGACCACCGCAACCGCATCAGCCTGTCTCGCTTGCAGATGCTGGTGTGGACCGTGGTCGTGGTCTCGGCCTACGGCACCATGGTGGCCGCCCGCCTCGGCGACGACCCGCTGCAGGCCCTCGAGGTGGGGGTCCCGCAGGAGCTCTGGTGGCTGATGGGGATCAGCACCACCTCGCTGGTCGGCTCGCCCCTCCTGCTGAGCACCAAGAAAGACCCGTCCCTCACCCTGCCGGACCAGGACATGCGCCTGCAGAGCCAGGGCGTCGACCCGCAGTCGACCCACGTCGAAGGCCAGGTGGTGGCCAACAACGACGTCGCCGCCGCCGGCTGGCCCGACCTCTTCACCGGCGAGGAGGTCGCCAACGTCAGCCACCTGGACCTCGCCAAGATCCAGATGTTCTTCTTCACCGTCGTCGTGGTGCTCACCTACGCCGCGGCTATCGGCAAGCTGCTCTCCCGCGGCGAGGTGAGCCAGCTGCCGCCGGTCAACCAGGGCATGGTGGCCCTGCTCGGCATCAGCCACGCCGGCTATCTCACCAGCAAGGCCGTGCCGACGGCGAAGCCGTGAGCGAGAGAGCAGCCGAGCGGTGACGAGCCACGGCGGCGCGGCGCGCACCCCGCAGGCCGATGAGACGGTGCTCCGCTGGCTGCTTGCCGGCGACCCGGCGGTGCGCTGGCAGGTGCTGCGCGACCTGGTGCGCGCGCCCGCCGCGGAAGTCGCCGCCGAGCGGGCGCGGGTGGCCCACGAGGGCCTCGGTGCCCGGCTCCTCGCTCTCCAGGGCGCCGACGGCAGTTGGGGCGGCGTGGCCTGGAACCGCGGCTGGGACTCGACGATGCACGCCCTGCTGCTGCTGCGGGACTGCGGCCTCGACCCGGCGAGCGGCGCCGCCCGGCAGGCCGTGGAGCGGGTGCGCGCGGGGGTGAGCTGGCAGGGCTGCGGACCGCCCGAGTGTGCGGAGAACCCCTTCTTCGCCGGTGAGGTCGAGCCCTGCATCAACGCCCAGGTCGCTGCCGCCGGGGCCTACTTCGGGGCCGACGTCGCAGCCCTCGTCGAGCGCCTGCTCGGCGAGCAGCTGCCTGACGGCGGTTGGAACTGCGAGGCGGAACGCGGCTCGACGCGGTCCTCCTTCCACACCACGATCTGCGTCCTCGAGGCCTTGCTGGAAGCCGAGCGGGCAGGGCAGGGCGAGGCGCGGCTGACCGCGGCGCGCCAGCGCGGCCAGGACTACTTCCTCGCCCGCCAGCTCTGCCGCCGGCTGGCGACCGGCGCGGTGATCGCCGACCGCAAGGCGCCGGGTGCCGACTGGGGCCGCTTCGCCTTCCCGACCTGGTGGCATTACGACCTGCTGCGCGGGCTCGACTTCCTACGGGCGGCCGGCGCCGCGCCGGACGAGCGGGTGGCGGCGGCGGTGGCACTGGTCGAGTCGAAGCGGCAGGCCGATGGCCGCTGGCTGCTCGAGGCGCGCTATCCGGGGCGGATGCCCGTCGAGATCGACGACGGGCCCGGCCAGCCGAGCCGCTGGATCACCCTGCGTGCCCTGCGCGTGCTCGACTGGTTCGCCGCCGGCGCCTAGACGATCCTCGCGCGTTCCCGCGGCCGTGGGCAGAGCAGCCCGTCGTGCGGAAGGCAGCTGGTAGCATCAGGGTGATGAGCTTCGACCTCGCGACGGCCGTCGTCGATGCCCGGCGGCGCACCTGCGAGCTGGTCGCCGACCTCAGCGACGAGCAGCTGCGGGTGCCGCTGCTACCGATCATCAACCCCTTCCTCTGGGAGATCGGCCACGTGGCCTGGTTCCAGGAGAAGTGGGTGCTGCGCCACGCCGGCGGCCGGCCGCCCTTGGACGGGGCCGCGGACGCCCTCTACGACTCGATGGCGGTGGCCCACGACACCCGCTGGAACCTCGCCCTGCCCTCCCGCCAGAGCATCCTGGATTACCTGCAGCGGGTGCGCGACCTCGTCCTCGACCGCCTGGCGCAGGGTGATCTCACCGCCGAGGAGGAGTATTTCGTTCGCCTTGCGACCTTCCACGAGGACATGCATGGCGAGGCCTTCCTCTACACCCGGCAGACCCTCGCTTACCCGGCGCCGGAGCTCTCCGGGACCGCGGCCCCGACGGCGGAGGCCGGGCCCTGGCCGGGAGACGTGCGGGTCGCGGGCGGCCGCTTCGTCCTCGGCGCCGAGCCGGGCGCCGAGCCGTTCGTCTTCGACAACGAGAAGTGGGGTCACGGGGTCGAGGTCCAGCCCTTCGCCATCGCCCGCGCCGCCGTCACCGCGGGCGAGTTTGCCGCCTTCGTGGAGGCCGGCGCCTACGCCGAGCCCAACCTGTGGGGCCCGGCCGGGTGGGCCTGGCGGCAGGCCGCGGCGGCCGAGCACCCGCTCTACTGGCGGCGTGGGGCAGACGGCTGGGAGCGCCGGCGCTTCGACCGTTGGGAGCCGCTGAGGCCCCACCAGCCGGTGATGCACGTCTCCTGGTACGAGGCCGAGGCCTACTGCCGTTGGGCCGGTCGCCGCCTGCCCACGGAGGCCGAGTGGGAGCTCGCGGCTGCCGGCACGCCGAAGCGGCGCTTCCCCTGGGGCGACGAGGCAGCCGACGGCAGCCAGGCCCGCCTCGACGCTGCCGGCCTCGCCCCGGCCGACGTCGGCGCCTACCCGGCGGGGGACAGCGCTGCCGGCTGCCGGCAGATGCTCGGCAACACCTGGGAGTGGACGGCCGACGACTTCGGCCCCTTCCCGGGTTTCGTGGTCGACCCCTACAAGGAGTACTCGGTACCCTGGTTCGGTGATCACAAGGTGCTGCGCGGCGGCTGCTGGGTCACCCGCGGCCGGATGCTGCGCAACACCTGGCGCAACTTCTACCGGCCAGACCGCCGCGACGTCTGGAGCGGTTTTCGCACCTGCGCCCTCCAGCCGTGAGGGTGCTGCTCGTCGTCCCGGCCCCCGCGGGCTCGCTCAGCGGCAACCGCTGGACGGCCGAACGCTGGCGGCCCATCCTCGAGGAGCTCGGCCACACGGTCACCCTCCGCGAGCGCTGGACGGCAGGCGAGCCGGTGCCCGACCTGCTGGTCGCCCTCCACGCCGCGAAAAGCGCTGACTCGATCGCCCGCTTCGCCGAGCTCCACCCGGCGCGGCCGCTCGTCGTCGTGCTGACCGGCACCGACCTCTACGGCGACCTGCGCGGCGACCCGGCCGCGCAGCGCTCGCTGGAGCTCGCCAGCCGGCTGATCGCCCTGCAACCCCAGGCCCTCCGCGAGCTGCCTGCCGCGCTGGCCGCGAAGACGGCGGTGATCGTGCAGTCGGCCGTGCCGCCGGCGGTGAGGCCCGCGCCCCTGCCCGGCGTCTTCGAGGTGGTGGTCTCCGGCCATCTGCGGCCGGTCAAGGACCCTTTCCGCGCCGCCGCCGCGAGCCGCCTGCTGCCGGCCACGTCGCGAGTGCAGATCAGCCACCTCGGCGCCGCCCTGGCCGCCGAGCTGGCGGCCGAGGCGCGGCGTGAGGAGGCCGAGAACCCGCGCTACCACTGGCTGGGGGCCCTGCCGCGACCGGCGGCGCTCGCCGTCCTGGCGCGGGCCAAGTTGCTCGTCCTCTCCTCGCTGATGGAAGGGGGCGCCAACGTCGTCTCTGAGGCGATCGCCTGTGGGGTGCCCGTGCTCGCCACCCGCATCGGCGGCTCGCTGGGGCTCCTCGGCGAGGACTATCCCGGGTTCTTCGCGGTGGGTGACACCGCGGGCCTCGCCGGCCTCCTCGCTCGCGCCGAGACCGAGCCGGCCTTCTACGGCGAGCTCGTGGACCGGGTCCGCCGCCTCGCGCCGCTCGTGGCGCCGGCGCGCGAGGCCGCGGCCTGGCGGCAGCTGCTCGCCGAGCTGGCGCCCTGACCTCGCCTGGCTGATCTAGCGGCTGCGCTGCAGCAGGGCGCGGGCCAGCGCCGAGGCAAGGTCCCCGGCGAGGACGATCGCCGCGCCCAGCAGGATCAGGAAGAGCATGGTGTCGTACTGCTGGCGGGCGCGGGCGTCCTGGATGAACGAGCCGAGCGAGACGATCCCCAGCATGCCGAGCACCGTCGCCTCCCGCACGCAGGTCTCCCAACGGTAGAAGAAGAAGAGCAGGAAGCGGCCGAGGGCGGCTGGCAGCACGGCGAAGGCAGCCACCTGGGTGCGGGAGGCGCCTACCGCGCGCAGGGCCTGCAAGGTGGCTGGCTCGAGGTTTTCCACCACCTCGGCGTCGAGCTTGCCGAGGATGCCGGCGTTGTGGACGGCGAGGGCGAGGATCGCCGGCCAGCTGCTGGGGCCGAGGAGGGCGATCAGCACGAAGGCCCAGACGTACTCGGGGACCGAGCGCAGGAAGATCAGCCAGGCCCGTAGCAGCGCCCGCAGGCCCCACCAGCTCCAGCGCTGGAGCTGGCCTGGCGGCCGGGGCGCCGGCAGCCAGGGCTCCGGGGTGGCGACGGTGCGCGCCGCGGGCAAGGCGAGGGCGGCTCCAGCCAGGCCGGCGAGGACGATCGCCACCACCGAGATGGCGAGGGTGCGCAGGGCGGCCTCGAGGCCGTCGGCGGCGAGGCGCTCGTGGGCCCAGGTGAGCGCCGGGCCGAGCTCGAAGGGCTGGCCGCGGAGCGGGAAGGGCCGCAGCTCGCTGAGGAAGCGGTCGAGGTTCTGCAGGCGGCGCGGGGTCAGCAGGTCGCGAGGGAGGAGGTCGCCGAAGAGCCAGGAACCGGCGGCGAAGGCGACGAGGGCGGCGACGCTCCAGCGCAGAAAGGGGCTCTGCGGCCGGGCTCGCCACAGCTGCGCAACCTCCTCCTCGCGGGCGACCTGTTGGCGTTCGCTCATCCCACCACCCGCCGGCGCAGCCGGGAGCTCCAGGCGTCGAGGCCGACGACGAGGAGGAAGATCGCGTAAAGGTAGCTCCACACTTCGGCGTAGTGGAGGTTCTCGAACGAGGCGGCGAGGAAGTAGCCGAGGGTGGGGAAGCCGAAGAAGCCGAGCACCGCCGAGGAGCGCACGGCGCACTCGAAGCGGTAGAAGGCATAGGTGCCGAGGTCGGGCAGGGCGCGCGGCAGCAGGCCGAAGAGAAAGGCCTGTAGCCGCGAGGCCCCGGCTGCCTCGAGGGCTTCGGCGGCCTCGGCCGGCGTCTCGTCGAGGATCTCGGAGAACACTTTGGCGAAAGTGCCGGCATAGGGCAAGGCGATGGCGAGCACGGCGGCGAAGCTGCTGCGGCCGAGAGCGGCCAGGAAGAGCACCGCCCACAGCAGCTCGTGGACGGAGCGCAGCAAGGTGGCGACGACGCGGCTGGTGGCGTAGAGCGCCAGGCCGCCAGCCCGGCCCCACCGGCGGGCGGGCCCCGATCGCGGGTCGGCGGGCCGCAGCCACCAGCTGGAGGCGGCGAGCAGGCCGAGGGGCAGGCCCAGGGCGAGGGCCAGGCTCACGGCGCCGGCGGCGAAGACCAGCGTGCGGCCGGCGGCCGCGGCGACCACGGCGAGGAAGGGAGGTGCGCCGGGCGGGCGCCCGCCTTCGTAGCTCAGGGCCGGTGACAGCGCGCGGCCGAGGAAGCGCCGGGCGAGGTCCAGCCCGGCGGGGGTGGGGAGGAGCTCGCGGCCGGAGAGGTGCAGGCCCCAGGTGGCGAGGACGGCGGCGCCGAGGACACCGGCCAGCAGGAGCTTCGCCGGCGTCCAGGCGTGGGGGGTGCGCAGTGCCCTCGGCTCAGCCGGCATCCGCCAGCAGCTCCTCGGGCGCGAGGTCATAAAGGGCCGCGATCTCGCCGTCGCTCACCTCAGCTGCCGGGCGGTCGAAGGTGATGCGGCCGCGCCGCAAGCCCACCAGCCGCGGGAAGAGCGCGCGCGCCAGGCGCTGGTCGTGGAGAGAGACGAGGAGGGTCGGGTTGCGCTCGCGGGAGACCTCGACGAGGAGGCGCAGGGTGTCCTCAGCGCGGGCGGGATCGACGCTCGACACCGGCTCGTCGGCGAGCAGGGCCACCGGCTGCTGGAAGAGGGCGCGGGCCACCGCCACGCGCTGCCGCTGGCCGCCCGAGAGACGGTCCGTGCGCTCGAAGAGCTTGTCGGCGATCCCCACCCGCTCGAGGAGGGCGTGCACCTCGGCGAGCAGCCGCCGCGAGGGGAAGTAGAACTGCACCAGGGAACGCGGCAAGGCGAGGCGCCCGGCCCGCCCGGCGAGGACGTTCTGGGCCACCCGCAGGTTGGGCACCAACCGCAGGTCCTGGTAGATGACGCCGATGCAGGCGCGGGTGCAGGCGAGCTCAGCGCTCGACAGCTCGGCGAGCGAGCGGCCCTTGACCTCGACGCGGCCGGAGGTCGGTCGCACGGCGCCGTTGAGCAAGCCGAGCAAGGTGCTCTTGCCGGCGCCGCTGGGGCCCACCAGGGCGACGGCCTCTCCCGGGCCGACGCCGAGGTCGACATCGCTCAAGGCCGTCGTCGAGCCGTAGCGGACCGTCACCCCCCGGAGGTCGAAGCGGGCCCCCGGCGCGCATTCCTTCACCGCACCATTCCCAGCTCTCGCGCCACGCTCAGGATGCCGTCGTAGTCCGCGTTCTTGGCCGCGATCAGCTTCTCGCGCGGCAAGGCGGCGAGCAAGCTGGGGTCGCTGATCCCGATCAACGCCTGCTGCAGCTTGTCGGTGAAGCCGGCGCCGAAAGTGGTCTCGAGGTCGGGATGGGCCGTCCAGTTGTAGTCGGCGAAGGGCGGCGTCTCCCAGATCACCTTGCAGACCTCGGGGTTGGTCTTGCCCTCGCTCACCCGCCGCTCGTAAACCTTGAAGTTCACCACCCCGGCCTGGTACTGGCCGGACTCGACCAGCTCGAGCGTCTTGTCGTGGCTGCCCGAGAAGCCGAACGGCTGGCTGAAGAACTCCTGCGGTGATTTGCCGGTCGCCTGGCGCAGGAAGTACTCGGGCATCAGCCGCCCGGAGGTCGAGCTCTCCGAACCGAAGGTGAACTTCAAGCTGGCGATCCCGGCCGGGAACTCCTCGCCGCGCTCGAGGCCGGTCGCGGCGTTGGCGACGAAGAAGGAGCGGTAGGTGGGGTCGGAGTCCCCCTGGGCGATCGCCCGTGCTCCCGGCACCGCGGCCCGCGCCTGGACGCCCGTCAAGCCGCCGAACCAGGCGAGCGGGGCGTCCCCGTTCTTGAACATCTCGACCGCCGCCTGGTAGTCGCGCGCCGGCACGTACTCGACAGGCACGCCGAGCTGCTGGCTGAGGTAGGCGGCGAACGGCTTGAATTTCTCGATCAGCTCGGTGGAGGTCTGGTCGGGAATGGCGGTGAAGTGCAGCACCTTGGGCGGTGCGGCCGCTGGCGAGCAGGCGACGGCGAGGATGCCGGTGGCAAGCAGAGCGAGCAAGGAAAGGCGTGTCGTCATGGGTTCCGACCTCACGGGTTGCGGGTGGAAGAGGGCAGGGCCTGGGCGGCGGAGTCTAGCACCGGCACTCGCGGCCACCGGCCGGGGCGGCGTGCATCTGCCGCGCGACGCGACCTCGTAGCGGCCTCGACACATGGTCAATACGCCTTCGTTGCCAGGCAAGGCGATTGCGGTGAGAAAGGTGGGCCAGGAGGTCGCAGGCCGGCAATTCTGCGCCCCGCTCACTTCACAGCACGGAACCCGCGCCGCGGCAGCCCCCGGTGATCGCAGGAGCCCGCCCCGCCAGCGCGGAGCGGGCTTGCCGCCTTTCTGTCGCAGCGGCGTGGCGCCAGGCCTACTCTGCGAAAGCGTCCACGTGCGCCTGGCCGCAGATCTCACCCCCGGGATTGCTGTAGGTGCGTTCGGTACCGGTGGCACTGTCACGCACGCGCAGCGTGTACTCAACGTCCGAGAGGGCGCCGAAGAAAAACCAATAATGACCATTGACCGGCGTGCCGTCGAGCATCTTCACGACGAGCTCGAGGTTCGCCGGATCGAAGAAGGAAAACGTGCCGCTCGACTCGCTGCCCGGTACGGCGGTGCCGTGGCCGGTCGCGCCGGTGCGCTGGTCATGCCACTCGACCTCAACGGAGAAGCGGCCGAGGAGGCAGAGGGTCCTGGCGTCTCCTGCACAACTCCCCGTCGTCCTCGCGGTGTTGGCTGCCGGGCCGAAGGGCTCGACGGGGACCGCGGTGCCGGCCAGTGCCGGCAGCGACAGGGTGTCGCCGTTGCCGCAGATCTCCCGCTGGGGGTTGTGGTAGGTCTTGCTGGCGCCGGTCGTGAGGTCCGTCACCTCCAGCCAATACTCGACATCGGAGAGCCCGCCGTAGAAGGTCCACAGGTGGCCGTTGACCGCCGTGCCGTCGAGCACCTTGACCACCAGCTCGAGGTTCTCGGAAGCGAAAAACCAGAAGAAGCCCGTGCGGTCGGAGAATGGCACTGCGCGGCCGTCTCCCTCGTTGCCGCTGCGCGCGTCCCGCCAGTGCACCCGCAGGCGCACCCGGCCATCGCGCAGGCAGAGGTCCGTCGTGGCGCTACACGGTGGCGGCTCGGCGAGGTCGAGGGTCCACAGCTGACGCCCGTGTTGCTGGTCGTCGGCAGCGAAGTAGAGGCGTTGGCCGAGGGTCATGAGTGGCGAGGCGGCCGAGGAAGGCGGGCCGAGGGCGAGATCGGAGAGGGGGTAGGTGCCCGCGTCGGTGCCGTCTGAGGTCCACAGCTCGGAGCCGTGAATGCCGTCGGAGGCCCGGAAGACCACCCGGTCTTCCACCGCCACGAAGTCGGCGGGAGATGAGGACGCCGGGCCGGCGTGGATGTCTCGCACTAGGTGAGTGCCTTCCTCGCTGCCGTCCGACACCCACAGCTCAGTCCCGTGGAGGCCGTCGTCGGCGCGGAAGAAGAGGCGGTGCCCCACGCGGGTCAGCCCCGAAGCTGAGCTGCTCGCGGGGCCCGGCGAGATGTCCTTGATTCGGTAGGTGCCGCCGGGTGTGCCATCCGTTCGCCAGAGCTCGAGGCCCTCTTCCGAGGTGAAGCTCTGGAAGTAGGCGAGGCCGTCGACGGCTGCGAGCCAGTGGTAGAAGTCGCCGGACACGGCGGCGTAGGCGAGGGCCTGGGTCCCGTCAGCCGTGCCGTCCGTCACCCAGAGGTAGGGCGCCCTCTGGCCGGGAGGCACGGCGATGAAGAATGCACGGTCGCCGACCGCCAGCAGGTGCCCGGTGTCGAAAGTGTCTGCCGCGTAGTCGCGGAGGCGCAAGGTTCCCGTCGCCGTGGTGTCAGAGCGGTAGAGCCCGCCGGCTCCCAGGAAGAGCAGATCGCCTCCGAGGGTGGTGACAGGCGCTGGCAGGCAGGCGGCGGTACCGACCCCCGGTGCCACCAGTCGAGTGCCCGCCGCCGTGCCGTCGGTGGCCCAGAGGTCCGAGACGGCGTCGAAACGGCCGGGGGTCACGAAGAAGTAGGTCTGGTTGCCCAGCGCCTGGAGGCCGCAGGAGGTCCGGCCGCCGCCGAACCGCGCCAGCACCTCGGTCCCGGCCGCTGTGCCATCGAGGGACCAGAGGGCGCTGCCGGAGTCGCCGCTCGTGGTCAGCAGGAGCCGCCCACCCAGCGGGGCCGCTGCGACTGGAGTCCCTTCGTGCGCTGGCTCCGGCGTGAAGAGCGGCCCGGTGGTCTCTGGCGTGCCGCGGCTTGCCCACACCGTCGCCCCGCCGCCAGGCAGCCGGGAGGTGAAGACGAAGGTCTCGCCGACCGACGTGGGGGAGAAGAGCTCGGGGCTCTGCGTCTCGTAGTCGAAGATCCTGCGCAAGGGCTGCGCAATAGCCGGGATCGCGCGGACCTCCCACAACTCGCCCAGTCCAGCGTAGGCCGGGTCACGGCTGCTGCCGAAGAAGAGGAGGTTGCCGGCGGGCGTCTCGGCTCCCTTCTCGGTCGTCGCTACCTCCGCGGTGGTAAGCGGACGGGTGCCGCCGGGCGTGCCGTCGGTCAGCCAGAGGCCCGGCTGGTCGGTCTGCCAGCTGGTGACCACGAAAGCGTTCCCCAACCTGCCGATGCCGGTCGAGAACTCGATCTGGCAGCCGGTGCCGCAGCCGGGGTCGAGCCGGCGTGTTCCGGCTACCGTGCCGTCACTGGCCCACAGCTCCTGGCCGCGGCCCGTGGCCTGGCGACGAAAGATCACCGCCGCATCCAGGTCGCCCAGGTGCTGCACGCTGGCCAAACAGCTGGCGGCGCAGGTGTCGAGGAGTGAGCGGGTACCTTCCGGCGTGCCGTCCGTCGCCCATAGCTGCTCGCCTCCGGCGGTGGTCCGCAAGAGCAAGAGTGCCCAGCCTCGGGGGACCTGGGGTGGACGGCTCAACCCCGACGGATCGTCCAGGGTGACGACGCTCGCGACCTCGGCGTTCGCCAGCAGCCGGCGGGTGCCGGCTGGCGTGCCGTCGGAGGCCCAGAGCTCTCTCTCGCCGCTCGGCTTGGCGGCGGTGATGAGGGCAAATCGACTGGTCGTCGCCAGCAGATCGAGGGAGCCGGCCGCGCCGAGGGCTGGGGAGATATTTCGTAGAGAGCGGGTCCCAGCGGCGGTGCCGGTCGAGGTCCAGAGGTCGAAGGGCTCACTGCTACCGACCAGCAGGAAGACGTGGTCGGCGGTCACCCCGAGGTTCTGGTAGGGGCGCTCCCAGGTACCGAGGGCGACCGTGCCGGCGGCGGTGCCGTCCGAGGCGAAGAGAGTGCTGGGCCCACCGTAGAAGGGAGACTGCAAAAAGAACACTGCCCGTTGGTTGGCGCGAAAGCTGTAGTAGGTGGTCGTCCTCTCGGTTCCGAAGTCACCCAGGCGGCGGGTGCCGGCCGGCGTGCCGTCGCTCACCCAAGGTTCGATGCCTGCCGAGTCGAAGCCGCTGAAGAGCAGCCGGCCTCCCGCCGCCCAAAAGACACCTTCGTCACCCACGCCGCGGCTGTTCGACATCAAGGCCACCGTCCCTGCCGCCGTACCATCCGTGGCCCACAGCAGGCGCCTGCCACTGTCGTCCATGGCACTCAAGAAGGCCTGGCGCGCCGACGCCCCGAGAAAGCGCGGATCGCTGTCGCAGCTGGCCTGGCAGAAATCGCGCACCAGCCTGGTGCCGGCGGCGGTGCCGTCCGAGGCCCACAGCTCTACTCCCTCCTGGGCGCTGCGCGCCGGGAAGAGCACCGACCGCTCCAGACGCACGAAGGCATGGGCCGGGATGTCAAACGGGAGGCCATCCCGTCCCACCTCGATGGCGGTCAGCCGCTGGGGTTGGCCAGGCGTTGCAGCGACGTCAGCGGCGCAAACGAGGCTACCGGCCAGGCTGAGGCAGGCCGCGAGGCGGTAGCGGAGGGAAGGTGCTTGGAGGCGCATCGGCAGTGACTTTGAGAGTGTATCTGCATTGTCGTCGACCCGTAGACGTGCCAATCCTGCGGCATCTTGACGTTGCTCTCACCACCACTCGGCCGAGCGCGCCCGAGATCACCCTCAGTGGCTGGCGGGCGCGGGCGCGCGGACGAAGGCGATGTGGCGAGCGCGGCCGACGCCGACCTCGAAGCCCGTGATCTCGCCCGTGGGCCCGCGCAGCAGGTGGAGCGTGCTGCCACCGTCGCCGAAAGTGTCCGCGAAGAGGTAGGCGAAGGGGCTCGCCGGCCCCCGCTTGCCGCGCACCACCAGGCTTTCGCCGTCGGCGTCGAGCCGCCAGCGGGTGTCGAGCTCGGGGCTGTCATACCAGCCGGCGAGCCCCGCGAGCTCCGCTGCGCTGATCCGGCCTGGCTCGACCTCCTCGAAGCGCACGGGTGGGTTCTCGCCGCTGCGGACGGCGAGCTGGCGGTGGGGCGGCGTGCCGGTGGCGGCGAGCGTGGTCGGCACCGCCGCGCCCACCATCTGGAAGCGGCCCTCGCCGCTCGCCGCGAGCTCCGTCTCGTTGCCGGGGCCCCGGCTGTAGAAGAGCTTGCCGTCGTGCACCACGAGCCGGCGCACGAGGTTCGAGGTGGGGCTGAAGTAGAGGCCGGCGAAGCGGTCGAGACTGGTGCCCGGAAGGGCCGCCGGCGGTGCCCCGGCGGAGCTCGCCGGCGCCGGGGCGAAGCGATCGGCGAGATAGGCATCGGCCATCGCGTAGGCCAGGCCCGAGGGGTCGGCCTGCGCGAAGTTGCAGAGCGCCATCGTGGTGAGCCTCTCGTCGGGGAAGCGCAGCAGCTGGGCGCGGAAGCCGGCCCAGGCCCCGGCATGGTCGACGGTGCGCAGGCCGCGGTAGGTGCTCACGCGCAGGCCGCGGGCGTAGTCGAGCGGCGTGCCGTCGGCCAGGCGCCCGGGGACTTGCAGCTCCCGGATGAGCCCGGGGCCACCGACCTGGGGGTCGTAGAAGTTGCGGTCCCAGAGCGCGAGGTCTCCGACCGTCGTCTGCACGGCGCCGTCCCCGGTCTGCTCCCAGTTCGAGAGATCGCTCGTCACCGTGCCGTCCGGGCTCACCGAATAGGCGGCGGCGCGGTGCGGGACGACGCGAGTGTGCTCGTTGAGGACCAGCGTGTGCGTCATGCCGAGCGGCACGAAGACGCGCTCGCGCAGGAAGTCCGCCAGACGCTGGCCGCTGGCACGCTCGACGATGATCGAGAGGAGGAAGTAGCCCGAGTTGCTGTAGCTGTGCTCGCTCCCCGGCGGAAAGTCGAGCGCGCGCTGCCGGCTGAGGATGCCGAGCGCGTCGGCGTCGGTGCAGACGTCCTCGAGGTTGACCCCGGCAAGAAACAGGAGGTCGATGTAGTCGCGGATCCCCGAGGTGTGGTGCAGCAGGTGGCGGATCGTCACCGGCTGGCCGAAGTCGGGGACCTCGGGCACGAACCTGCGGACGTCGTCGTCGAGGGCGAGCTTGCCGTCCTGGGCGAGGAGCAGGACGGCGGCGGCCGTGAACTGCTTCGAGGTCGAGCCGATGTCGAAGACGGTCGAGCTGGTGATCGGCACACCGTGCTCGACGTTGGCCAGCCCGAAGCCCCTGGCGTAGACGAGGGCGCCGTCGCGGATCACGCCGAGGGCGCAGCCGGGCTGCCCGCTGCCGGCCAGCTCCGCGACCAGCGCGTCGACCTTGGCCGCCGCCTCGTTGGTGGACTTCTCGTCCTGTGCCTTCTCCTCCGCGGCCGCGGCCGGAGCCACCAAGAAGCAGGCCAGCGCCAGGGCTGCCGGCAGGTGTCGCAGGGCCAAACGTCGTTCCATCGTTTCTCCCGTGTCGGCACTGGATACGACGCCCGGCCGCCGATGGTTGCTCAGGGGCGCTGGTCCGCCGACGGCCATCTTGCCGGGTGCTTGCCCCCCGCCAGGGCCCCTCGTCAGACGGGACGCGGCCTGGCAGGCTATCCTCTTCGTTCAAAGGCCATGACGCGGGAGTCCATCGGCAAGTATCGGCTCGTCGAGCTGCTCGGCAGGGGAGCGATGGGTGCCGTCTACCTCGCCGAGGACCCGGTTCTCGAGCGTCAGGTGGCGATCAAGCTGCTGCGCGAAGAAGGGGACGAGCAGGCGCGGGAGCGCTTCCTGCTCGAAGCGCGGGCGATCGCTCGGCTCTCGCACCCCGGGATCGTGACCCTGCTCGAGTACGGCATCGACGCGGGCTCGCCGTTCCTGGTCATGGAGTACCTGCCGGGTTCGGACCTCGACACCTGGATGCGCGAGCCGCACTCGATGCGGGAGCGGCTGCGCGTCCTGCTCGACGTGGCGCGGGCCCTCGACGCCGCCCATCACGCCGGCGTGCTGCATCGCGACCTCAAGCCGTCGAACGTCCGCGTGCTCAGCGCCGGCGGCGCTCGGCTCGTCGACTTCGGCATCGCGCTCGCCGGTGGCGGCCGGCTGACGGCGACCGGCATGATGATCGGCACGCCCCAATGCATGGCGCCCGAGCTGCTGGCCGACAATGCACCGTCCCTTGCCTCGGAGCTCTGGGCCCTGGGCGTGCTCTGCCGTGAGGTGCTCTCCGGCGCCAACCCCTTCGCGGCCGACACCGTCGAGGCCTGCCTCACCAAGGTGCTGACCCTCGATCCCGCGTCGATCGGCAACGCCGTGGCAGGCCTCTCGCTGGAGATCGTCGAGCTGCTCGACTCTTGCCTCGCCCGCGACCCGAGGCGCCGGCCGGGCTCCGCGGC
>WBZL01003148.1_pt1 | contig 15360 bp, 12 predicted proteins | sample 5204291 | NCBI WGS metagenome assembly WBZL01 (sample SAMN12344345, study PRJNA552823) | activated sludge metagenome | biome: Activated sludge suspended growth; feature: Nitrification reactor; material: Wastewater; isolation source: activated sludge from nitrification reactor of wastewater...
CCATGTCGCCCAGGGCCTGGTGCGACTGCTCGAGCTCCGCCCGCAGCCGCGCGAGATCCTGGCGCGCCACCTCGAGCTCGGTCACCGCGCGCCGCGCGAGATCGAGCTCGCCTCGCACGCGCCCCAGCTCGCTGCGCGCGGCGTCGAGCTGCTGCTGCGCGGCGTCTTGCGCCCGCCGGGCGTCGGCGGCCGCCTGCTCGAGCTGGTGCTGCCCCGCATCGCGCACCCGCCGGACCTCGGCCGCGGCCTGCTCGGCCTCCTGCTGGGCCGCGTCGCGGGCCCGCCGCGCCTCGACGGCGCGCTGCTCGAGCTCGGCCTGGCGCTGCGCCGCGTCGGCGGCGTTGCGCTCGGCCCGAGCCTTGTCGTCGGCGGCCTGCTTGGCCTGCGAGCGCGCCTCGTCGCGCTCGTCACGGAGCGCCGAGACCTGCGCCTGTGCCTTCTCGAGATCGGTGCGCAGGCGATCGAGCGTGCCCGGGTCGATCGCACCGCGCCCTTGCAGCGCCTTGAGCTCGCCGCTCGCGTCGCTCAGCTTCTTCTCGGCGCCGACCAGCCCACGCAGGGCCTGCTGGGCGTCGCTGCCCAGCTGCCAGCCGAAGAAGCCCGCGAGCAAGCCCGACACGCCCGACGCGGCCGCCAGCGCCGACGCATGATCGGGCAGGCCCACCGCCGCCAAGCCGAGGGCGACGCCCGCGACGCCGAGCCCCAGGGGCACGCCCGCTGGAATCCGAGGGTTTTCGTTGGAGTCCGCCAAGCGGGCTGGATCTTACGGAACCCGGCGCGGGCGAGCCAGCAAACCCCAACACTGCCGCGTGCGCGTCCTCCCGCGGGGCTAAACACCCGGCCAGGGGTCGCCCACCGCGGGGCCGACCAACCGCATGGCTCTGCGCAGCCGAGAGCCGCACGCCGTGCGCTCAGAAGCGTTCGTAGCGGAACACGAGGCCCAGCCGGCTGCACGTCCGCGCCACGCTGCGCGCGAGGGGAGCGGGCCCACACAAGAATACCTCCGGCGGCGGCAGGCCGGGAGTGGCCGCGAAGCCGGCCAGCAGCGCGTCGAAGTCGGGCCGCCCAAAGCACGTGCGCGCACGCAGGCCCGTGACCACGTCGCTGCGCGTGTGATCGGCCAAGAGCGCCCGCCCGAGGTCGAGCGCGTCGCCGCCGAGATCGGCCCGGGCGCTCGTGAAGTAGATGTGGAAGTCGAACAGCGCCTCGCGATCGGTGGTCTCGAGCTCGGCCAGCAGCTCGCGAAACCACTCGAACGCGTGCTGATCGGCGCTCAGCCACACGAAGTGCGCCTTGGCGAGCGCCTCGCGGGCCCCGGGCGCCTGGCGACGCAGCCGGATGCTCTGGAGCACCGAGGCGAACGGCGTCACCCCGATGCCCGCGCCGATCATCACCACGTGGCGCTGGTCGAGCATGCTCGAGCTCGGGGTGCCGTACGGCCCGTCGACGAACACCGGAAGGTCGCGCTGCGGGCGATCGGGGGCCAGCGCGGGCCGCCGCCGCGACGGCTCGGGCTCGCTGGCGGCAGCGCCGGGCGGGGCGAAGTACTCGTGCACGGCTCGCGTCCAGTTGCCGAGGCTGCGCACGTGCACGGTGAGCCGGTGCGGGTCCTCGGGCGCGCTGGTGAGCGTGAACGGGTGCCACTCGTGGCGGGCGATCGCCGGGATGCGCAGGAACACGTAGTCGCCCGAGCGGTACGCGAACCCCCGCGGGCGCTCGAGGTCGAGCCGCGTGACCCCCGAGGGGAGGACGGTGGCCTCGATGATCCTCGTGGCCTGGCTGCTCGCGCTCGCTCGCACGATCCGCTCGATCACGTAGCCCAGCCCCGGCAGCGCCACCCACACCCAGAACACCGGGCCGTGCAGGAGCATGAGCGCGAGCCACACGAAGTAGAGCATGTGCGAGAAGTGGAACGCCTCGAAGCTCCCCGAGCGTCGCACCCGCTCTCGCGAGTAGAGCCACATCGTGGCGAAGACCCACAAGAGCAACAGCCCCGTGACGTTGGCGGGCTTGGTCCACGCGTCGGCGTCGAGGTAGAGCACGAGGTTGCCCACGTGGGCGAGCGTGTGGACGATGGCCAGCACGAACATCACCTCGCCCACCAGGCGGTGGATCTCGATGCCCTCGTCGACGGGCAGCAGGTGGCCCCAGCGCTGGCGCCGGACCCAGGTGAGGGTGTGGCGGAGCATGGGCACCAGCACCAGCGCCCCGTTGAGGTTGAGGCACGCCCCGCAGCCGCGCGCGAGCTGGATCCACCCGTTGGCCCCGTGCGCCCGGTAGCGCAGCACCGCCTCGCCGAACAGCGCCACGTTGGCGAGCCCGTAGAGCGCGAGGAACACGCCGAGCACCACGGCGTTGCGCGACCACGGCTGCGCGCGCCGGGCCGCCGCCCGCGGGCGCCCGGCCTCGCGCGCGCGCTGGCCGGGGGTCAGCAGCGCCACGCCGTGCTGCTCGAGCTGGGCCTGCAGCGCGGGGCGCCGCACCACCATCGCCACGAACTCGTCGAAGCCGATCGCCCCGCTGCCGTCGGCGTCCCCGGCCGCCCACACCGCGTCGAGCATGCGGGTGGTGACGGCCTCGGAGAGCTGCAGCTCGTTCTCGGCGAGGCTGATGTGGAGCATCCGCTCGAATTCCTCGCGCGTGAGCCGGCCGTTGCCGTCGTGGTCGTGCAGCCGGAACAGGAAGCCGAGCTTGGCCTCCACGCCGCCGGTCATCACGGCCTGTGCGGCCGCGCCCAGCTCGCGGGCGCTCGCGAAGCCGCGGCGGCCGAAGTCGAGCGCCAGCAGCAGGCGCTCGGCGAGGTAGCGGCTGCGCAGGCCCAGCGCCTGCTGTACGGCGTCGGCATCGATGCGCGGCGCCTCGGACAGGCGCGCCACCAGCGTCTCGAGCGCGATCGCGGTCGCGGTCGCGGGCGGGGGCTGCATCGCGATGCTCGATCTCCCGGCCCGGCTACTCGATGAGCGACAGCTGCGTCGCGCGCCCCTGCACCTCGACCACCGCCCCACGCTCGCGCAGCCACGCGGCCCCGCTGGCCGTGAGCGCCGAGTCGCCCCGCAAGAGCACGCGCGGGCGCCCGCACGCCTCCCAGAACGCGGCCATCCCCTCGCGATCGATGCGGCCGGGGCAGCCCACCTCCACCACCGGCAGGCGCTCGCCCGCCGGGCCCTTGCGGCTGCGCCACGCCTCGACCTGCTGCCGCACCGGCTCGGGCGCGGCGACCAGCACGACGGCCGTCACCGCGTATCGCGACAGGCCCGGCCCCTCGAGGGCGTCGTGCGGCCACACGAGCACGGGCGCGTCGGGCTCGACGCGCTCGAGGTACGGCGACAGCCGGGGGTGGGCCTGGAGCGGCACCTCGTCGCCGCACACGCGAGCGACCTGCAGGGCCGCCACCGCAGTGTCGACGAGCACCAGCACCTGACCGCCGAGCTCGGTCAGCGTGCGCAGGCCCTTGGTGGAGAACGCCCGCGGCGGCTCGGGCTGCGCCCACTCGGGCTGCGCCCGCAGCAGCAGCCAGTCGCAGCGCGTGGGCGCGGGCGTACCCCCCAGCGCCCACGTATAGAGGCAGCGCAGCCCCCCCCCCTGCCGGTGGCACAGGCGCAGCGACGACCCGCCGAGGGGCAGGCCCGAGGCCAGCGCCTCGAGGGTGAGCCGGCCCACCCCGAACTCTCGCCCGTGCTCCACCAGCACCGCGCGCGCGAGGCTCGTGCGCTGGGTGGGCGAGAGGTTGGCCAGCGCCATCGCGTACACGAGGTCGCGGTGGCCGATCCACGGCCCCGGCACCAGCTTGGCCTGCGCCCCCACGTGCGAAAGGAAGCAGGTGCGATCGGGCCCTGGCTCGTCGAGCGACAGCCGCTCGCGCGAGATCATGTGCTGCACCTCGTGCAGCTCGGCTTCCCTGGCGTCGACGTCGGTCATGCGTGGTGCTCGTCCTTGGGGTGGAGCTTGGCGCGGGCGCGGGCCCTTCGAAAGAACTCGCGCAGCAGCTCCGCGGCCGGCTCGGCGAGCACGCCGCCACGGAGCGTCACGCGGTGGTTGAGCCGCGGATCGTCGCAGAGGCGAAACAAGCTCTGCACCGCGCCCGCCTTGGGATCGTCGGCGGCCCACACGAGCCGAGCCACGCGCGCGTTGACGATGGCCCCCGCGCACATGGCGCACGGCTCGAGCGTGACGTAGAGCGTGGCGCCGTCGATGCGCCACCGGCCCGCGCTCCGGCATGCGTCGCGCAGCGCCACGATCTCGGCGTGACCGGTGGGATCGGCACCGAGCTCGCGCCGGTTCTCGCCCACGCCCACGACGACGCCGCCCTGGACCACGACCGCCCCCACGGGCACGTCGCCCCGGGCGGCCGCGAGCTCGGCGCGGGCCAGGGCGTAGCCCATGAAGCGTTCGTCCTCGTGCACGACGCCGCGAGGTTATCGGATCACGCGTCGCTCACAAGCCCCCTTCGGCCGTCGAGGCGAGGGCGCGGCACCGAGGCTCGACGCCGCGCCCTCCGAGCCACGCCCGCGCCGGCCGCTACGCGGCCTCGTTCTCCGCCATGCGCCGCCGCATGTGCTCGAGCGCCAGCACCTGGAGCTGCCGGATGCGCTCGCGCGACAGCGAGTACTGCTCGCCGATCTCGGCCAGGGTGCGCGGCTCCTCCCCGTCCAGCCCGAAGCGCTGGCGCAGGATGTCGCGCTCCATGGGGGCGAGCTCCAGCAGCGCCGCGCGCATCTGCTCCTCGGCGCGCAGCATGTCGAGCCGCTCGGCGGGGGTCTGGTCCTCGGGCACCGAGAGGATGTCGGCCACCGAGCGAGGGTCGTCGCTCGAGACCCTCGCGTCGAGGCTGACGGGCTGGGTGGCCAAGGCCCGTGTGGCCGCCTCGACCTTGTCGACGGTGGTGCCCACCGCCTCGGCCAGCTCGGCGTCGTAGGGGTTGCGCCCCAGCTCCCCCCGCAGGCGGCGGCGGGTCTTGGAGAGCTTCTGGGCGAGCGTGTGCAGGTGCTGCGGCACCCGCACGGTGCGCCCTCGATTGACCATGGCACGCCGCATGGTGTGACGGATCCACCAGCTCGCGTAGGTGGAGAACCGGAAGCCTCGCTCCGGCTCGAACCGGTCGACGGCCTTGAGCAGGCCGAGGTTGCCCTCCTGGATGAGGTCGGTGAGCGAGAGCCCCGAGCCGCGCAAGCGGTTGGCCATGCGCACCACGAGCCGCAGGTTGGCCCGGGCGAACCGGTTGCGGGCCGCCCGGAGCGCCGCGGCGCTGTCCTGCACGCCCGCGAGGTACTCGGCGTAGGGGCGGCTGCCCCGACGCGGCGGATGGACCGGGAGGATCACGCTGCCCCGCTCGCCGGTGCCGAGCTCGAGCACGTCGGCCACGAGGCGATCGGCGAGCACGCACTCCTGATCGCGGGCGCCGAGCTGCACGGCGAGCTCCCGCACCGCCACCTCGAGCGCATCGCGCGTGCCCTTGCGATCGCGCTCGCGCACGGCGACCGCCGCGGCGACGGCCCCCGTGCACGCCGCCTCGAGCTGCGGATCGGGCTGCTCGGCGGTGAGCTCGGCCTGCGCGAGCTCGGCCATGGCCTCGACGTAGGGGGCATAGGCGAGGATGCTGCGCCAGTGGGCGGATCGCAGCGCAACGATTTCCTCGGCGCGCTGACGCTCCTCTTGGGGGGTCATCAGGGGGTGGCGCGACACGTCGCGCATGTATGCACCCAGGGACGGCTCGCCCGTCGACGCCTCGGCGCTCGCGGCTCGCCGGGGAGCGGCGGGCGCGGGCCCATCGGGCCGCAGCGACCCAACCACCCTCGAGCCCGAGCGGACGTGCAGGGGCTCGACGGACGTGCGAGGATCTCGATGACGGATGGACGCGGACATGGCAGGGCCTCCTCGGCACCCGGGCACGTGGCCTTGGGTGCGTGCGATGGCTCCAACGTGCACGTCGATGGCGCGTGGCATCGGAGCCGAGCTCTCGAGCCCGTGAGGGCTCACCCAAGCAATGAATCGAAGATACGAAGCAGGACCCCCGAGGGGTTTCTCTTGGGAGCTCGTCGCGCCGCTCCTCGGAGGCAGCGCGATTCCAGGCTCGTACGGGGCAGGAAACGCAGGTCCGGCCAGACCAGTGTAGTGACGACGTTTTGCGAGGCAACCCCGCGTCCGTAGAAACGCGAGCGTCGATCCCGTGGATCACGATGGGCCACGCCATCCGGGGCGTGACGCCACGGGGCGCGGGCTTCGCCATGAGCGCGCGCGCACGACAGCACCGGAGCGAAACGGCACCTTGGACCGACCGGTTACTGCCACCGCAGGGACCACCCGCGTCGCGACCTCACGCGCTCGGCGGTGTCCCTTCGAGGGGGTCGGTGTCGTGAAAGCGCTGATAGTCGATGCGCAGCCGCCCGTCCTCGGTGTTGTCGACGATGTCCACGAAGCGCCGCCACCACCTCACGTCGCCGTGCTCGTAGATGTAGCGCGCGTGCACGGTCTGCGAGAACGTGGCGTCGAGCCCCGTGAACGACACGATGAAGCGTAGCGCGTCGGCGTGGTACGAGGCCTCGTCCCGCCCGTGCAGGGGGCTACCCTCGTCGATCTCGTGGATGACCGTCCAGGTCATGGCGAACATGGGGGTGGTGGAGCGCAAGAGCTTCAGATCCACCAGCCGCCGCATGTGCTCGCCCTCGAGGGTGACCTCGGGCATGAGCACCGACACCCGCAGCGAGGCCTCGATGATCTCGTTGCCGCGCGCGTTGCCCAGCCGGAACACGAGCACCGGCTTGCCGTTGCGCCACTGCACGAGCATCTCGCGCGAGAACATCACCTTGGCCCGCGGCTGCGCGAACTTCGTGAACACGAGGCCGGTGGCGATCGCGGTGCCGATGAGGCCCGCCATGGACTCCAACGTCACCAGCGTGTGAGCCATACCGGTCCGGGGCGCCAGCGTGCCGTAGCCGATGGTCGAGAGCGTCTGCACGCTGAACGCGAAGGCATCGACGAAGCTCCCCTCCTCGCTCGAGCCGATGCCGTCGCTCTGGGTCATGTAGAAGAGCGCGAAGACGACGTTGGTCACGAGGTAGGCCAGCGCCAGCACCCCCATGAGCATCGACCACGACCCGCGCATGAGGTGGTAGTAGAGGTCGGTGAGCGGGCTCAGCGGCAAGCCGACGCGCACGGCCTGCCGCGGGTCGGTGGGACGATGCTGGGTTCGCTGGGCCACGGACGGGAGCATGGCGCCAAACCGCGCCCACCTGCCAACGAAACGCTCCGCGCACCGGTTGTGGCCCGACGCCCGGGCCTGCTAGCGTCGCCCGCCCATGGACTCCGCGGCACGGCACGACATCCTCTTGTTCGGGGCGACCGGCTTCACCGGCGGCTTGGTGGCGGAGCACCTGGCTCGGACCCTCGAGCCCGGCCGGCTCTCGTGGGCGCTCGCGGGCCGCGACGTCCGCAAGCTCCGCCAGGTGCGCGAGCGCCTGGCCATGATCCACCCGGCGTGGGCCGAGCTGCCCCTCTACCAGGCCGCCAGCCACGACTCCGAGAGCCTGCACGACCTCGCCGCGCGCACCCGCGTGATGCTCACCACCGTGGGCCCCTACGCCTTGCACGGCGAGGGCCTGGTGGCGGCGTGCGTGGCCGAGGGCTGCGACTACGTGGACCTCACCGGCGAGCCCGGGTTCTGGCGCGGCGTGATCGAGCGGCACCACGACGAGGCCGCCGCCAAGGGCCTGCGCATCGTGCCGTGCTGCGGCTTCGACAGCATCCCGCACGACCTCGGGGCGCTCTACACCCTCGGCCAGCTCCGCGCGCGGGGCGGCCACGGGCCCATCGAGATCGACGGCTTCGTGTCGGCCCACGGCACGGTGTCGGGCGGCACGTGGAACACCCTGCTGCAGATCATGGCCGACCTCCGCCCGGGGCAGGGCCCCCACCCGCAGGGCGGCTCGGGGCGCGGGCCTCGGCCCACGACGGCCCGCCCGCGGATCCACTTCGCGCGCGAGGTGGGGCGGTGGGCGGCGCCGATGCAGACCATCGACCCGCTCGTCATCCGCCGCAGCGCCGAGCTCATCGGCGGCGAGCCGTTCCAGCACCGTCACTATCTCTGCGCCAAGTCGGCCGCTCAGCTCGCCGCGCTCGTGGGCGGGCTGGGGGTGGTGCTCGCGCTCGCCAAGACCCCGGCGCGGGGCCTGCTGGGCCGCTTGCGCCCCTCTGGCACCGGCCCCAGCGAGTCCCAGCGCGCCCGCGGATGGTTCAAGGTGGTGTTCGTGGGCCGCCAAGGTAGCCAGACGGTGATCACCGAGGTGCGCGGCGGCGACCCGGGCTATGGCCACACCGCCAAGATGATCGCCGAGGCGGCGCGCTGCCTGGTGGAGGATCGCGAGCAGCTCCCCGCGCGCCACGGCGTGCTCACGCCGGCCTCCGCGATGGGCGAGCGGCTCATCGAGCGCCTGCGCGGCACCGGCATGGAATTCACCACGCGCTAGCCGATCCCCGCGCACCTGGGGCCCGCGCGCGGGCCCGTGCCGCGGGTGGGGCGTGAGCTTTGCTGGGGTCGACGGCGACGGCCGAAAGTAATGGACCCCCGAGCGCCGCGCCATGATCATGGTCGCGGCGCGAGCCCTCGGCTCGGCGCGATGGGCCGACCGTCATGCACGAGCGAACGCAGCGAGCCTTCAGGTCTTGGGTGGTGGGTCTGGGCGCGTGGGCGCTGGCCGGCTGCCCCGGTGGAGGCGGGGGCGGCACGGGCGGCACCGAGGGCGCGGGCTCGACCACCGAGGTGACGACGAGCGCCGACTCGACCGGGGCCCAGGCGCAGCCGATCCCCGCGCCCACGCTCACGTGGCCGGCCAACGGAGCCACCGACGTGCCGATCCAGGCCGAGCTGTGCTGGGGCCTGGTCGAGGACCCCGAGGGCGGGCCGGTGCGCTACCGCGTGCTCGTGGACGACATCGAGCTGACCGACGGCAAGTTCGCCGACGAGGGCCACCCGGGGCCGTGCGTGGGGCCGCTCGACTTCGAATACGACCGCGACTACGCGTGGCAGGTGCTGGCGTTCGACGCCGACGAGCCGACCCGCACGTCCGAGCCCTCGCCCTCGTGGACGTTCCACACGGTGTCCGACGGCATGACCCAGACCGTGTTCGAGGATCCGTTCGACGACGATCTCGGGTGGGACGTGGGCGGGGACGCCCTCTCGGGCGCATGGACGCGGGGCAACCCGGTGCCCACCGCGTACCTGGGGCAGGTGTCGCAGCCCGACGACTGCGGCGGCGGCCAGACCTGCGTGTTCACCGGCCAGAACCCCGAGGGGCAGCCGCAGGCGGCCGACGTGGCGGGCGGCACCACCACGCTCACCTCGCCGCCCTTCGACCTCAGCCCGTTCCCCGCGGCCACGGTCACGCTCACGCGCTTCATGTTCAAGTCCGAGGCCGCCGAGACGGGCACGCTGTTCCGCGTGGAGCTCCTGGTCCCCAACGACGACGCCCCCGGGGGCGAGCAGGTGTTCGTGCTCGAGCAGCTCGAGCGGCCCGAGGACTCGCCGGCGCCCACCAACATGTGGACCCCCACCGAGTACGCGGCGTGCAACATCCCCATGGTGGCGGGCACGCGGCTGCGGCTGGTGGCCACCGACCTCGGGCAGGGCGTGCTCGAGGCCGCGGTGGACTCGGTGGTGGTCACGGGGCAGCTCGGCGCGCAGGTGTGCGAGGGCGGCGTGGGGGCGGTGTGCGATCCCTCGGCCGACGCGCCGTGCGAGGGCGACCTCCTGTGCTGCGCGCAGGGCACGGTCAACAAGGGCGTGTACCGCTGCGCCGAGGCGGTGCCGTCGGTGAGCTACCCCGACCCGGGCGGCCCGCTCGGCACCATGAACGGCCCGCTCGGCTGCGACGCCCCCGACCTGTTCGTCGAGCCCGACGGCATGGAGGTCTACGAGGACGATCGCTTCTTCACCGAGGCGTCGTGCGAGATGTTCGAGGGCTGCATCACCGCGCCCGGCTGGCGACGGCTGCTGCGCTTCGACACCCAGACCCCCAACGCGGGCTCGCGCGACCTCACGATGGGCGTGCCGAGCAACCACCCCGATCTGTTCCACTGGAGCGAGTGCCACGGGCACTACCACTTCGATGGCTACGCCTACTACGACCTGCTCGACGGCAGCGGCGCGGTGGTGGCCACCGGGCACAAGCAGGCGTTCTGCCTGCTCGACTGGTCGCCGTGGGCGTGGGCCGACGACGACGGCAGCTACACCTGCGGCAACCAGGGCATCAGCATGGGCTGGGAGGACGTGTACGGCAGCTACCTCGACTGCCAGTACATCGACGTGACCGACGTGGTCCCGGGCGACTACACGCTGCGCATCGCAGTGAACCTACCGCTGCCCGAGACCGCCGTGGCGCCGCTGGTGGAGCGCAACTACGACAACAACGTGCTCGAGGTGCCCGTGACGATCACCGGCATGTGATCGCCGCCTGGTGGGGCGCACACCAGCGTACCCTGGCGGAAACGCACGAATTCCGCGTACGCCCCCGTCGAGGGCCGCGGGGCGCGGAAAACTCGACCGGCCGAGGGTGCGTTTCGGCTATCGTCCGACCGATGCACAAGCTCGAGATCTCGCTCGCGTTGGCGCTCGCCGTCGTCGGGTGCAGCACCCCGCCCCCCGAGGTGACGACCGAGACCGCGACGACCGACGGAGCGCCCACGTCCGGCTCGCCCACGTCGACCTCGGGGCCCGATGCCACGACCGCCACCACCAACCCCCCGTCGGACTCCACCGGCGAGGAGGTCTGCCCGCCCGTACCGCCCGACGACGGGGGCTACGACGCGTGCCCGGGCCTGTGCGGCGGCGGCGGTCAGTGCTTCAACGACGGCCAGCAGTACGGGGTGTGCACGCGCGGCTGCTTCATGGATTGCAACTGCTGGGTGGCGCCGGGCGACGGCGACGCGCCCGCGCGCTGCAGCAGCGCGCTGCTCGAGACCACGAGCCTGTGCGTGCTCGATTGCTCCGCCGGCCAGACGTGCCCGAGCGGGATGATCTGCGTGGAGGACCTGGGCATCTGCGCGCACCCCTTCCCCGGCAGCGACGAGACCACGGGCAACCCGGGCGGCTCGAGCGACTCGGGCAGCTCGAGCGACTCGGGCAGCTCGAGCGACTCGGGCAGCTCGAGCGACTCGGGCGGCACGACCGACGTGACCACCGGCGGCACGACCGACGTGACCACCGGCGGCACGACCGACGTGACCACCGGCAGCACGACCGACGTGACCACCAGCGGCACGGGGTCGACGGGCGTGGCGACCTAGTCGAGGACCGGCATGCGCGACGCTCGACGAGCACGACGGCGACCGTCGACGCGCGGGTGGGTGCTCGCGCTCGCGGCCGCCGCGGGCTGCCGCCCGGCCGCCCCCGACGACGCCGCGCGGCGGGCCGAGCCCGCGCCCGACGCCGCCTCCACCGCAGCGCAGGCCAGCCCTGCCCCCGCCCCCGCCGCACCGCCTCCCGCGACCGAGCCCGCCCCCGCCGCGCCGCCGAGCGACGCCGAGGAAGTGCTCGGCGCCCTCGCGTCTCGCTCGACCTCGCGTGGCACCTGCACCGAGGGCCAGCTGGAAGGCGGCCTCGCGCTGCCGCTGCGCGCCCCGGGCCTGGCGTTCTCCCCCACCAAGGATCCCGGCTCGCGCTTCGGCACGGTGGAGCTCGTGCAAGGGCTCGTCCGCGCCGCGGCGGCGGTGGAGCGCGAGCACCCCGGCGTGCCGGTGACCGTGGGCGACCTGGCGCGCGAGGCCGGCGGCCCGATCGGCGGCCACGCGTCGCACCGCAGCGGCCGCGACGTCGACGTGCTCTTCTACCTGCGACGGAGCGACGACACGCCGTTCGTCCCCTCGAAGGCGATCCCGCTCGATCCCGAGGGCCGCGGCACCGACTACGGCGACCTGGCCGACCCGAGCGACGACGTGCCCGTGACCCTCGATACGCCTCGAACGAGGAGCTTCGTCGCGGCGCTCGTCGTCGACGAGGCCGCCGCCGTGCAGCGCATCTTCGTGGTCGAGCACCTGCGCAGCCTCTTGCTCGAGCAGGCGCAGCGCGTGGGCGCGCCCGCCGAGGTGATCCAGCGCTTCGCCGAGGTGACGTGCCAGCCGAGCTTCCCCCACGACGATCACATGCACGTCCGCGTGTTCTGCAGCCCGCAAGACGCCGCCGCTGGCTGCGTGGACGGGCCACCGATGTACCCGTGGCGCAAGCGCGTGCTGGACGAGGCCGGGGTGGATCCCACCGTCGCGGGCCGCGACGACGAGCCCCCGCCGCAGGCCAAGCCCAAGCCCAGGCCCAAGCTCAAGACCGTCGCGCAGGCCCGGGCCGAGGCCGGGCCGATGCACGCCGACGTCGTGGCGTTCCTCGATCGTCGAGAGGCTTGGGTGAAGCGGCCCCACCCCGGGCGACGGTGGTGTCGCTAGCCCCGGATGCCGCAATACCGCGGATTGAACGCCGTCCCGTGCAGTCTTGCGGTCAAGGGTGCGATTGAGCCCCCAATGTATGGAAACGAAGTGAAGTCACGGTGTCCAACCCGTGATGATGGCTCGCCCCACCGACAAACCCATGGCTCGAGCCGCAGCGCACCTGGCTGCGGGTCGCTACGCCGAGGCTGCGGGTGCGTTCCGCGCAGTGCTCGGCATCGACGGCTCGGCGATCCCGGCGCGGCTCGGGCTTGCCGAGGCCCTCGTCGCGCGGGGCCAGCGAGCCGCCGCGGTGACGGGCCTCGTGGAGGCCGCCGAGGCGTGTAGCGAGCGAGACCAGCACGCCCACGCGATCATCCTCTATGCCAAGGCCCTCGCCCTCGATCCCTCGCGCGAGGAGCTCCACCTCGACGTGGCGATGGTCGAGCACGCGATGGGGCGCCGCGACGCCGCGACGGCCCGCGTCGAGGGGCTGGCCGAGCGCTACATGGCCACCGGCCGCACCGAGCAGGCCGCCGAGATCCTCCGCTTCCTGGCGTCGTGGGGCGACGACGCCGACGAGGTCGACGACGCGCTCCTCGAGGAGATCGAGCCCGAGGAGTCGGTGTCGACCGTGATCGCCCGCAACCCGCTCCCGCACGCACGACCCTCCAAGGCCGCCGCGCCCACGAGCACCGAGACGGTCGTCTGCGCCACCGTGCTCGTGCGCCCGGATGGATCGTTGTGGCTCGGCCCCAGCGCCGGCACGCCCGCGATCGACGAGGCCGATCCCGACATGGTCACGCGCGTCGCCGGCCCGCCCAAGCGCTCCGCCCAGGACACGCTGCCCACGCGCCCGCGCACGCTCGAGCCCACGGCCCGTGCTGCGTCGAGCCGCCGACCTCCGCTGCCTCCGGGTCCCGCACGGGTGCCCCCCGCACGGCCGTCGATCCAGCCGGCCACCGTGCGCCCAACGGCCACGGCCGCGCGGCGACCCGCGACCCCACCGCCCGCGCCCGCGAAGGCGAGCCCCTCGGTGCCTGCCACGATCAGCGCCTCGGTGCCTACCAAGGCCCCGAGTTCCTCCGTGCTGGTGGAGCGGCTGCGACGACGCGCCGGCCTCGGTCCCGAGGTCGTGGCGGTGCCCCAGGGCAACAAGCCCGGCACGGAGCCGATCGTGATCCGCCGGCCCAACCTCGGGCGATCCGAGCGCGACGACGAGGTGACCAACCGCTTCCGCGCGCCCGGGCCCTCGCGGCTCGCCATGCACTGATCGCGGCCAGCCGCTCCCGCCGCCCCGTCGCGTCGAGGGCGACCCGAGGTCGCCCTTCGCCTCCGTGCGCGCCGGCGTTTGCGTCCCGACCGGCACCACGGCAAGAACGTGGGCATGCCGACCTGGACCTTCGTGCGGCACGGACAGAGCGTCGCCAACCGCGAGGGCTGGCTCGCCGGGCACTTCGACGCGCCGCTCACCGAGCAAGGGCAGGCCGAGGCGATCGCGGCGCGGCCCATGATCGAGCGCCTGCGACCCGAGCGGGCGTTCTGCTCGGACCTCGCCCGAGCGCGGCGCACGGCGCAGCTCATGCTCGAAGGGCACGCCATCCCGCTGGTCGTCACGCCCCGGCTTCGCGAGCGCGACTGCGGCGCATGGGAGCGGCGCACGCTGCAGGAGGTCGAGGCCGATCTCGAAGGCCGCCGACGCATGGGCACATGGGTAGGGAAACCCCCGTCGGGCGAGAGCCTACTCGATGTGGCATTGCGGGTCGTCGGCTGGCTGGCCTCCGTCGACGACGGCTCGAGCCACACTCTCCTCGTGGCCCACGGCGCCCTCATGCGGGCCGTCCTCGCGGTCTTCGATCACCTGCCTCGCGATCGGATCGATCTGTGGCGACCTGGGAACTGTGAGGCGATCGTCCGCGATGGACCCATGGGAACCTGGAAGGAATTGCTCGAGGCGCTGCGGCGTGAGGCCTCCCTCGCGTGGCGGCCGATCGGGCACTAGTGCGCATGCGCCCCTCGTGCTCTACGCTCCCGTGCACCCCCCCTCCCATGAGACCCACTCGAAACGACGACCGCTCCCGACTGGTCCGCGTCTCGGCTCCCCCGGTCGGCCGCCCCACGCCGAGCCCATGGCCCAGCGCTCCCCTCGACGATTCCCTGCTGGGCGCCGCCTGGCGCTGGGACGCCGACGACGACCGCGTGGCCCAGCCCCGCTGAGCTCACCCACCCGCGCGCGACGGCAGGCCCAGCCGGCGGTGATCGGCGAGCGTGCAGCGATCCTGCACCACGACGATGCCCTCGGCCCGCAGCCGCTCGGCCACCGCGTCGTGCCGGATGCCGAGCTGCAGCCACACCACGGCGGGCCGCGGGCGCATGGCCAAGAGCTCGGGCAGGTGCGCGGGCAAGAGCTCCGGGCGCCGGAACACGTCGACCATGTCGACCGGCTCGTCGAGCGCGTCGAGCGTGGCCACCACCGGCGTGCCGAAGCACGAGCGCCCGGCGAGCTTGGGGTTGACGCCGCGCACGCGATAGCCCACCCGCTCGAGGTACTGGGGCACGTAGCACGCGGCCTTGACCGGGTCGTCGTGGGCACCGAGCACCGCGATCACGCGCGTGCCCTCGAAGATCGTGCGGAGCGTGGCGTCGTCCAAGGGCCCCAGGCTACGGCGCGCCGCGACGCGGCGCCAAGGGGCTACGGCGCGGCGGGTCGCCGCGGGTGCCCGGCCACCAGCGCCGCGAGCTCGTCGAGGTAGCGGCGGGCGAGCACGTCGCGGTCGTAGTGCTCCACCACGTAGGCGCGGCCGGCCTCGCCGCGGCGGCGGCGCTCGTCGGGATCGGCCTTGGCGCGGCGGATGGCCTGGGCGAGGGCGGCGGGGTCCTCGGGCGGCACGGCCCACCCCGCCCCCGCGTCACCAAGCAGCGCCTCGGCCTCGCCCCGCACCCCGAGCACCATCG
>WBZL01003149.1_pt1 | contig 15359 bp, 14 predicted proteins | sample 5204291 | NCBI WGS metagenome assembly WBZL01 (sample SAMN12344345, study PRJNA552823) | activated sludge metagenome | biome: Activated sludge suspended growth; feature: Nitrification reactor; material: Wastewater; isolation source: activated sludge from nitrification reactor of wastewater...
ACGAATACATGCGTCCGGAGACCACGCTCGAATCGCTGGCGCAATTGAAGCCCGCCTTCGCCGAGCAGGGCGAACTGTACGGCTTCGACTCGGTGATCCTGCAGCGCTATCCGGAAGTCGAGCGCGTCAACCACGTGCATCACGCCGGCAACAGCTCGGGCATCGTCGACGGCGCCGCCGCGGTGCTCTTCGGCACCAAGGAAATGGGCGAGCGGCTGGGGCTGAAGCCGCGCGCGCGCATCCGCGCCTTCGCCTCGATCGGCTCGGAGCCGTCCATCATGCTGACCGGCCCCGCGCCGGCCAGCGAAAAGGCGCTCAAGCGCGCCGGCATGAAGCCGGGGGATATCGACCTCTACGAACTCAACGAAGCCTTCGCCGCCGTGGTGCTGCGCTACATGGACGTACTGTCGATTCCGCACGACAGGATCAACGTGAACGGCGGCGCCATCGCCATGGGCCACCCGCTCGGCGCCACCGGCGCCATGATCCTCGGCACGCTGCTCGACGAAATGGAGCGGCGCAATCTCGCCACCGGGCTGGCCACGCTGTGCGTCGGCGCCGGCATGGGCACGGCCACCATCATTGAACGAGTCTGAGACGCACATGATCAATTACTCAGTAGACAGCGAAGGCATTGCCACCCTCGAATGGGACCTGCCGGGGCGTTCGCAGAACGTCCTCAACGACCAGAGCATGGCGGCCTTCGCCGAGGCTGCGCAGAAGGCGCTCGCCGACCCCGCCGTGAAGGGCATCGTCGTCGCCTCGGCCAAGGCTGACTTCATCGCCGGCGGCGACCTCGACATGCTGCTCAAGGCGAACGACGCGCAGGCGCTCACCGCCAACCTCGGCGGCTGGCATCGTTTGCTGCGGGCACTGGAAACCACCGGGAAACCGGTGGCGGCGGCGCTCAACGGCAACACCCTCGGCGGCGGCCTGGAACTGGCGCTGGCCTGCCACTACCGCGTCGCATCCGACAATCCCAAGGCACGCTTCGGCTTCCCCGAAGTCACGCTCGGCCTGCTGCCCGGCGCCGGCGGCACGCAGCGCGCACCGCGCCTGATGGGCATCCAGCCGGCGCTGCTGCTGCTCACCGAGGGAAAACGCATCAAGGCCGCCGAGGCGCAGAAGCTCGGCCTGCTCCACGCCGTCGTGGCCGCCGGCAGCGAGCGCGAAACGGCGCGAGCCTGGGTGCTGGAAGCCGCCGCGAAGAACGCCGTGCCCGGCAAGGACGGCAAGCCGGGCAAGACGCTGCAGCCGTGGGACCAGAAGGGCTTCAAGGTGCCGGGCGGCGGCGTCATGACGCCTTCCGGCATGCAGACCTTCATGGCCGGCAACGCCATGCTGCGAGAGAAGACGCAGGGCAACTACCCGGCGCCGAAGCACATCCTCTCCTGCGTCTTCGAGGGCATGCAGACGGACATCGACACCGGCCTGAAGAACGAGACGCGCTATTTCGTCAATCTCGTGCGCAGCCCCGAAGCGAAGAACATGATCCGCAGCCTGTTCTTCTTCATGCAGGAGGCGAACAAGCTGGCCGGCCGGCCGCAGGACGTGCCGACGCAGAAGTACACGCGGATCGGCATGCTCGGCGCCGGCATGATGGGCGCGGGCATCGCCCACGCGGCGGCAACGGCGGGACTGGACGTGGTGCTGCTGGACGCGACGCTGGAAGCCGCCGAACGCGGCAAGGCCTACTCGGCCAAGCTGCTGGCAAAGCGCGTCGCCAAAAGTCAGCTCTCACAGGACGGCGCCGACGCCGTGCTGGCGCGCATCCACCCCACCGCCGACTACGCTGACCTCGCCGGCTGCGAACTGGTGGTCGAGGCGGTGTTCGAGGACCGCACGCTCAAGGCCGAGGTGACGAAGAAGACCGAGGCGGTGATATCCAACAACGCGATCTTCGCCTCGAATACCTCGACCCTGCCGATTACCGGACTGGCCGAAGCGAGCGGCCGCCCGGCGAATTTCATCGGCCTGCATTTCTTCTCGCCGGCCGAGCGCATGCCGCTGGTCGAAATCATCCTCGGACAGCAGACCTCGCCGGCAACCCTCGCCCGCGCCATGGACTTCGTCAAGGCGATCGGCAAGACGCCGATCGTGGTCAACGATGCTCGCGGCTTCTACACCAGCCGCGTCTTCGGCACCTACCTCTCCGAGGGCATGGCCCTGCTGCAGGAAGGGGTTCAGCCTGCGCTGATCGAGAACGCCGGGCGCATCGCCGGCATGCCGGTGGGCCCGCTGGCGCTGGCCGACGAGGTCTCGCTCGAACTGGTGCACAAGATCGCGAAGCAGACGAAAGCCGATCTCGGCGCACAGTACGCCGAGCGCGCCGCCGACCAGGTCGCCGCCCTCATGGCGGACAAGCTAGGGCGCCTCGGCAAGAAGAGCGGACAGGGCTTCTATGACTATCCGGCCGGCGGGAAGAAACGCCTGTGGGCGGGCCTCGCCGAACATTTCCCGATCCGTGCGGAACAACCCTCCCTCGATCAGGTGATCGAGCGCCTCATGCTGATCCAGTCCATCGAAACCGTGCGCTGCCTGGAGGAAGGCGTGCTGGCCTCGCCGCGCGACGCCGATGTCGGCGCCATTCTCGGCTGGGGCTACCCGCCCTTCCGCGGCGGGCCGATCGGCCAGATCCACACCATGGGCCTGGCCAATTTCGTCGCCGCCTGCGACCGCCTGGCGGAACAATGCGGCGACCGTTTCCGTCCAACCGATGGCCTTCGCAAAAAAACCGCAGAGGGTTCACAATTCTTTTCGATTTAAGTCATAATCGCCGCAACACACGAATAGCGAAAGACTGTTCTGCACTGCGAAACTACTGCGGTGCCCGCCCACGGGGCGCAAAATAAAGTCGGGACTACGGAGGGGGTCGGGTTTTGCTGCAATTCCTGCAACTCGTCGCGAGCGGCATCGCGCAAGGCTGCATCTACGGCCTGATCGCGCTCGGCTTCGTGCTCATCTACAAGGCCACCGAGGCGGTCAACTTCGCCCAGGGCGACCTGATGATGCTCGGCGGCTTCATCGGCCTGGGCACCAGCGTGGCCATGGGCATGCCTTTCTGGGCCGCCTTCCTCGCCACCCTGATCGTCATGTTCCTTTTCGGCATGCTGCTCGAGCGCCTGGTGTTGCGCCCCCTGCTCGGCCATCCCTCGTTCACCGTGGTGATGGTGACCATCGGCATCGGCTTCCTCTCGCGCGGCATCGTCACCATGATCCCGATTTGGGGCACGGAAACCCACGTCCTGCCGGTGCCCTACCGGGACGAGATCGTCCGCATCGGCGGCAGCGGCACGGAGGGCGGCCTCGTAATGCCGATGGAGCAGATCGTCATCATCGGCGTCACCTTGCTGCTGATCCTTTGCCTCTATCTGCTCTTCAGGCACACCAAGATCGGCATCGCCATGAAGGCGACCTCGCAGAACCAGTTGGCCGCCTTCTACATGGGCATCCCGGTGCGGCGCATCAACATGCTGGTGTGGGGCCTGTCCGCCGCCGTCTCGGCCTGCGCCGGCCTGCTGCTGGCGCCGATCACCTTCGTGCATGCCAACATGGGCTTCATCGGCCTGAAGGCCTTCCCCGCCGCGGTGATCGGCGGCTTCGGCAGCATCCCGGGCGCGCTGGTCGGCGGACTGATCATAGGCGTGGTCGAGATGCTCGCCGGTTTCTATCTGCCCGAAGGCTTCAAGGACATCGCCGCCTACGTGGTCGTGCTGATCATGCTGGCGGTCAAGCCCACCGGCCTGTTCGGCGAAAACCTGCGGAAGAGGGTCTGACCATGCGGTTCCTGTTCAAGACCAACTATCAGCAGGACATCCGCCTCTTCAAGCACGGCGGCCAGATCTTCTGGTACAGCGCCCTGCTGGCCGCCCTCTGCGCCCTGCCCTGGCTGCTGCCGGAATACTACCTTTCGCAGATGGTGTTCATCTGGATCTACGCCATCGTCAGCCTCGGCCTCATGATCCTGGTCGGCTTCACCGGGCAGGTGTCGATCGGCCATGCCGCCTTTCTCGCCATGGGCGCGTATACGGAAGGCTACCTGCAGCAGCTCGGCTGGCCCTTCGCGCTGTCGCTGACGTTCTCGGCGCTGATCGCCGGCATCACCGGCATCATCGTCGGCCTGCCCGCCCTGCGGGTGAAGGGCATGTATCTGGCCATCGCCACCCTGGCCTTCGGCTTCATCGTCGAGGAAGGCGTGACGCGCGCCGACAGCATCACCGGCGGCAACAGCGGCATGATCATCGGCAGCCTCGAGGTCTTCGGCCTGCCCATCGACAGCGAAACGCGCATGTATTTCCTCTGCCTGTTCATCCTGGCGTTGTGCGTGCTGGGCGTCATGAACCTGCTGCGCAGCCCGACCGGCCGCGCCTTCGTCGCCATCCGCGACTCGGAAGTCTCCGCGCAGAGCATGGGCATCAATCTGGCCTACTACAAGACCACGGCCTTCGCGCTTTCCGCCGCCATCACCGGCATCGCCGGCGCGCTGTACGCGCACAAGCTGCGCTACCTCTCGCCAGAGCAGTTTACTTTCCTGCAATCCATCGAACTGCTCATCATCCTCGTCGTCGGCGGCGTCGGCTCCATTTACGGCGCCATCTTCGGCGCCGCCTTCTGGATCGGCGTGCAGCAGTTCATCGTCATCGCCAAGGACTGGCTGCCGCCCGCCATCGGCCAGCAGACCGGCCTGCAGCCGAGCATCTTCGGCATCATCCTGATCGTCTTCATCCTGTTCGAGCCGATGGGCCTGTATGGGCGCTGGCTGAAGATACGCACGTATTTCCAGCTATTCCCCTTCTATCGCAAGGGCATGTTCCGACGACAGAAGAGCTACATGAAATCGGAACGGCTGAAATGAAGCCACTACTGCAAGTCGAACGCCTCTCCATCCAGTTCGGCGGCTTGAAAGCCGTCGACAACGTCTCGTTTGAAATCTGGCCGAACGAGGTGTTTTCCCTGATCGGCCCCAACGGCGCCGGCAAGACCACCATCTTCAACCTGATCAGCGGCCTGTACCAGCCCACCGCCGGCTACGTCACCTTCGAGGGCGAAAAGATTTCCCATCTCGCCCCCTACGAGATCGCGCGGCTCGGCATCGCCCGCACTTTCCAGAACATCGAGCTGTTCGAGCACGCCACCGTGATGCAGAACCTGCTGGTCGGCCGCCACTGCCACCGCCACACCAACTGGCTGCAGGACCTCTTCTTCACACCCGCGACGCGGCGCGCCGAGCTGCAGTTCCGCCGCACCGTCGAGGAAGTCATCGAGTTCCTCGATCTGCAGCATTACCGCGACCAGATGGTGGCCGGCCTGCCCTACGGCGTGCGCAAGGTGGTCGAGCTGGGCCGCGCGCTGGCCATGCGGCCGAAGCTGCTGCTGCTCGACGAGCCTTCGTCCGGCCTCAACGTCGAGGAAACCGAGGAGATGGGCTTCTGGATCGAGGACATCAAGCACGACCTCGGCATCACGGTGCTGATGGTGGAGCACGACATGGGCCTGGTCTCGCGCGTCTCCGACCGCGTGCTCGCCCTCAACCAGGGCGAGATGCTGGCGCTCGGCACGTCCGAGGAAGTGCAGTCGCATCCGGATGTCGTCGAAGCCTACCTGGGAGGCGCTGATGAAGACCTCCCCCCCACCCCCCCTCCCGCGGAAGGGGGTGACGGAAGTTCGCCGCCTGCCGGCAGCTCCATGTCTCACGCTGCCCCCGGCTTGGGGCGGCCCGGCGCCGGGGGCGAATCATGAGCCTCGATGGCGAAATCATCCTCCAGCTGAACAACGTCGAGTCGTCCTACGGCCCGGTGAAGGCCATTCGCGGCGTTTCGCTCAAGGTGCACCAGGGCAGCATCGTCACCGTGCTCGGCGCCAACGGCGCCGGCAAGTCGACCATCCTCAAGACCATCTCCGGCATCATCGATCCGCAAAAGGGCAGCGTCGTCTATCACGGCGAGCAGATCCAGAAGCAGGATCCGGCCCTGATCGTTCGGAAGGGCATCGCCCACGTGCCCGAGGGCCGCGAGATCTTTCCGCTGCTGACGGTGCGCGAGAACCTCCTCATGGGCGCCTACACCCGCCCGATGGGCGAGCGCGCCGCGGTCGAAAAGGAGATCGAGCAGATCTACGCCTACTTCCCCATCCTCAAGGAACGGATGGGGCAGCCGGCCGGACAGCTTTCCGGCGGCCAGCAGCAGATGCTGGCCATCAGCCGCGCCCTGCTCGCCAAGCCGACCATCATGCTGCTCGACGAACCCAGCCTGGGCCTCTCGCCCAAGCTGACCAAGGAAATCTTCGAGATCGTCGTGCGCATCAACCGCGAGCGCGGCGTCACCCTGCTGGTGGTCGAGCAGAACGCGCGCGTCGCCCTCAAGTACGCCGACTACGGCTATGTGCTCGAGGTCGGCCGCATCGTCATGGAAGACCGTTGCGACGTGCTGCGCGAGAAGGACGACATCAAGGAGTTCTACCTCGGCATCAAGGAGACCGGCGTGCGCGGCACGCGCCGCTGGAAGAAGAAGAAGAACTGGCGATAACACGGATACGGCTATGTGGTGGAATACGAACAATTCGGAATCCTGGGCCGCACGCGAAGTGGCCGTGCCTGGCGACACGATCCCGCGCATGTTCTGGAACGCCGTCGCCCAGCGCGGCGACAGGATCATCTTCCGCCAGAAATCCTACGGCCTCTGGCAGACCCTGACCTGGCGCCAGCTCGCCGACATCGTTCGCGAAGTGGGGACGGGCCTGATCGAACTCGGCTTCGAGCCGGGCGAGACGGTTTCCGTCCTCGGCAACACGCGGCAGGAGTGGCTTTTCTCCGACCTGGGTGCGCTGTGCGCCGGCGGCGTCAGTTCGGGCATCTATCCGACCGATTCCGCTCCGCAGGTCGAATTCCTGTCGCAGGACTCCAACTCCGTCTATCTCTTCGTCGAGGACGAGGAGCAGCTCGACAAGGCGCTGGAGGCGCGCGAGAACCTGCCGTTGCTGAGGAAGATCATCGTCTGGGAAACCGAGGGCCTGCGCGATCTCGACGACCCGCAGGTCATCAGCCTGGAGCGCCTGCGCGAACTCGGCCGCGAGCGCATGGCCCGGCTCGGCGCCGAGGCGCAGGCCGAATGGCAAAGCCGCATCGACTGCCGCCAGCCCGGGGATCTCGCCATCCTCATCTACACCTCGGGCACCACCGGCAAGCCGAAGGGCGCGATGCTCTCGCACCGCAACGTGATCTACTCGATCCACGGCTTCAACCTGATCATCGCGCAGGACGAGGAAGACGAGCACATGTGCTTCCTGCCCCTGTGCCATGTCGCCGAGCGCATGGCCGGCGCCTATTTTTCGCTGTATACCGGTGCCCGGCTGAACTTCGTCGAAAACCCGGAGACCATTCCCGAGAACGTGCGCGAGATCAAGCCGACGGTGTTCCTCGCCGTGCCGCGCATCTGGGAGAAGTTCTATTCGGGCGTCACCATCGGCCTGGCCGAAGCCACCGGCCTGGAAAAACTTGCCTACAAATGGGCGGTCGGACTGGGCCTGCACATGGTTTCGCTCTACGAACAGGGCAAGCCGATCGGCGCTGAGCTCAAGGCGCTGCACTGGCTGGGGCGCATCCTGGTCCTCAACAACGTGCGCAAGCTGATCGGCATCCACAACTGCCGCTTTCTCGTCACCGGCGCGGCGCCGATCTCGCCCGACTTGGTGCGCTGGTACATGGCGCTGGGCGTGCCGATGCTGGAAGTCTGGGGCATGACCGAAACCGGCGGCGGCGCCACCTGTACCCCGCTTTCCCGCATCAAGCCCGGCTTGATTGGCATCGCCAATGCCTATTGCGAGGTGAAGATCGGCGAGGCGGGCGAACTGCTGGTGCGCGGCGACAACATCTTCATGGGCTACCTCAACCAGCCGGAAAAGACCGCCGAGACGATCGATGCGGAGGGCTGGCTGCACAGCGGCGACGTCGGCTCGGTGGATGCGGACGGCTTTTTCAAGATCTCGGACCGTCTCAAGGACATCATCATCACCGCCGGCGGCAAGAACATCACGCCGTCCGAGATCGAGAACCAGCTCAAGTTCTCGCCCTACATCACCGACGCGGTGGTGATCGGCGACAAGCGGCCCTATCTGGTGTGCCTGATCATGATCGACCAGGACAATGTCGAGAAATTCGCCCAGGACCACGACATCCCCTTCTCGAACTATGTCAGCCTGTGCCGGGCGCCGGAGATCCTGAAGCTGATCGAGGATGAGATGCAGCGGGTAAACAAGCAGTTCGCCCGCGTCGAGCAGGTGAAGAAGTTCCGCTTGATAGAACAGAAGCTGTCGGCGGAGGATGATGAATTGACGCCAACCATGAAACTCAAGCGGAAATTCGTCAACCAAAAATATTCAGACCTTATAGAATCAATGTACCGCGAATAGCCGGGTAACCAAGAGGAGAGGAGGAAACATGAAGACCAACGCAATCAAGTTAGCCGTCGCTGCCGTTGCCGCAACACTGGCATTCGGCGCCCAGGCCACCCAGGGGGTCAGCAAGGACGAGATCGTTGTCGGATCGATCCAGGACCTGTCCGGCCCGCTTGCGGGCTTCAGCAAGCCTGCCCGCAACGGCATGCAGATGCGCGTCGACGAGATCAACGCGCTCGGCGGCGTCAACGGCCGCAAGATCAAGCTCATCGTCGAGGACAGCGGCTACGATCCCAAGAAGGGCATTCTCGCCACGCAGAAACTGGCGCAGAACGACAAGATCTTCGCCATGATCGGCACCATCGGCACCCCCGTGGCGATGGCCAGCATGCCGCTGCTGTTCGAGAAGAACATCCCGCACCTGTTCCCGCTGACCGCGGCGCGTCAGATGTACGATCCGCTGCACAAGCTGAAGTTCTCCTTCGCCGCCCCCTACTACGACCAGATCCGCAACGGCGTGAAGTGGATCGCCAAGGAGCGTGGCGCCAAGTCCTTCTGCGCCATCTATCAGGACGACGAGTTCGGTCTGGAGATTTTCCACGGCGCCGAGGCGGGCCTGAAGGAAATCAACCAGAAGTTCACCGAAGTCACCACCTACAAGCGCGGCGCGACGGACTTCGCCGCGCAAGTGGCGAAGATGAAGGGCTCGAACTGCGACACCGTGGTCATGGGCACCATCATCCGCGAGACGCTGGGCACCATCGGCACCGCGCGCAAGATGGGCTGGAACCCGAACTTCATCGGCACCTCGGCGTCCTATACCGATCTGATTCACAAGCTGGGCGGACCGGCAGTCGAAGGCTTCTACTCCATGCACCAGGTGGGCGTGCCGTATCCGGATGACGCCTCGAAGAACGTGCGCGACTGGGCCGCCAGCTACAAGGCCAAGTTCAACGAGGACCCCGGCCTGTTTTCCGCCTACGGCTACGTGATCGCCGACCTGTTCATCCAGGTCGTCAAGAAGACGGGCGACAAGCTGACCACCGAAGCGTTCGTCAAGACGCTGGAGACCAGCTCCTTCCCGCGCGACATGTTCGGCAGCCCGGTCTACACCTTCACGCCCAAGCAGCACCTGGGCAACACCAAGTCCCGCGCCAGCCAGATCCAGGGCGGCAAGTGGGTGCCGGTCACCGACTACCTCGAGTAACAGTTTCATTCCTTCCAAAGGGGCGCTACGGCGCCCTTTTTTATTGCTTGACAAGAAACGAACGATCGTGCTTAATTACGTCCATGGGAAAAGGCGAAGAAACCCGGCAGGTCATTCTCGACGAGGCGTTGTCGCTCTCGAGCCAGATCGGCATCGGCAGTCTCAGCATCGGTGCGCTGGCCGACAAGGCCGGCATGTCGAAAAGCGGCCTGTTCGCGCATTTCGGTTCGAAAGAAGAGATGCAGATCGCCGTCATCCGCGAGAGCCAGCAGCGCTTCATCGACACTGTCGTGCGTCCGGCGCTGAAGGAGCCGCGCGGCATTGCCCGTCTGCGCGCCTTCCTGGCCAACTGGATGGACTGGACGCGCAGGGCGCGGCTTCCCGGCGGCTGCCCGTTGAATGCCGCCGCGAATGAGTTCGACGACCAGCCCGGCGCGGTGCGCGACGCCGTCGCGGCAGGGCTCGCCGATGGCCGGCGCATGCTCGCCAACAGCGTGCGCATGGCGGTCGAAGCCGGCGAGTTGCGGCTGGACACCGACATCGACCAGTTCGTCTTCGAGTTCACCGGCATTGTCCTGGTGGCGATGCAGAACATGCGCCTGTTCCGGGAGAAGGATGCCAGCCGACGCGCCCTCGACGCCTTCGAGCGCCTGGTGCGCGATTACGCCACCGAGAGTGGCAACAGCAAAAAGGAGTAGCCACCATGGACTTGCGCATGCCGCTTTTTTTTAGCCCGCGTTTTAGCACGACCGTTCGTCTTTTAATGGGCCTTGCCGGTCATCGCCTTGCCTTTCGCCTCCTCTCGCCCCTGGCGCCGAGGCACGCCGGCAAACGCGCGCGCCGCCTCTTCCTCACGCCGCCGCAGCACAGATTCAGGAAGGCCGAGCTGGATGCGCTGGAGGAGGCCTCGCTGCTCACCGTGCCGATGCCCACCGGCCGGCTGGTCGGCTGGCGCTGGGGCCGTGAGCAGGATCCCGTCGTGGTGCTGGTGCATGGCTGGGGCGGGCGGGCTGCGCAATTGCGCAGCTACGTCGCGCCGCTGACGGCGCGCGGCTACTCGGTGGTGGCCTTCGACGCACCCGGCCACGGCATGACGGGCGGACGCGAGTCCTCCATCGTGCACATGGCCGCCGCCCTCGAAGCGATGCTGCGCCATGTCGGGCCGGTGGAAGCCCTCATCGGGCATTCCGTGGGCGGCGCCGTGGCCGGTTACGTGCTGTCGCGCGGCGCGCAGGTGAAGAAGGCGGTGCTGCTCGCGCCGCCGGCCAGCCTGACGGAATACTCGCACCGCTTCGCCCGCCTGCTGTGGCTGCCGGAAGGCGTGCGCGCCCTCATGCAGGCGCAGATCGAGCGGCGCTTCGGCATCCGCTGGAGCGATTTCGAGGTGGAGGCCACCGCGCCGAGGCTGACGCAGCCGGCGCTGATCGTGCATGACATCGACGACCGCGACAATCCCTTCCGCGACGGCGAACTGACGGCGCGCCACTGGCCGGGCGCGCGCCTCGTCGCCACGCACGGCCTGGGCCATCGCGGCGCGCTCTACGACTCGGCGGTGATCAGCGAGGTGACGGGCTTTCTCGGCAACGCGGAGAAGCCCGGCGCAACGGCCAGGTGAACGTCAGCCGCTGCGGGACGGCGCCGCCGTGATCGCCAGTCAGGACTGCGGTGCCTGGCCGCGCGATAGCGTGACGATCGCGCGCGTGCCGCCGCCTTCGCGCGCTTCGAGGCGAACATCGCCGCCGTGGGCGCGGGCGACGGCGCGGGCCATGGCCAGGCCCAGGCCGGCGCCGCCGGTGTGGCGCGCGCGCGAGGTCTCCAGGCGCACATAGGGTTCGAAGACGCGCTCGCGCTCCGCATCGGGAATGCCGGGGCCGCGGTCCTCGATGCGGATCTCCACTTGGCCATCGCCGTCGCGCAGCGTCACGTCGATGTCCGGGCCGCCGTAACGCCGCGCGTTGTCGAGCAGGTTGGCGAGGCAGCGGCGCAGGCCCTGCGGCCGCGCAGTGACCGGCGCCGCCGTGCCGTGCAGGCTGACTTTCGCGCCGGCCGCCTCGGCGTCCTCGGCGAGGCTCTCGACCAGCGCAGTCAGATTGAGCCGCACCGGTTGCTCGGTGTCGCTGCCGGCGCGCAGGTAGTCGAGCGTGCCGCTGATCATCTCGTCCATATCGCCGATATCGCGCTCCATGGCCTCGCGCGTCGTCCCCTCGGGCAGCTGCTCCAGGCGCAGGCGCAGGCGCGTCAGCGGCAGGCGCAGGTCGTGCGAGACGCCGGCCAATGCCTGGGCGCGCGTCTCCAGATAGGTTTTCAGCGCGCGCTGCATGGCGTTGAAGGAACGCGCCGCGCGCGCCACTTCCTGCGGCCCACTCTCGGGCAGCGGCGGCTGGTCGAGGTTGCGCGCCAGGCCGTCGGCGGCATCGGCCAGCGCGGACAGCGGGCGCGTCAGCCGGCGCACCGCCCAGCCGGAGAGTAGCGCCACCACCACGGCAAGCAGCGCCAGCAGGCCCAATGCGCGCAGCGGCCAGTCGCCCGGCGCTTCCGGCAGGGCCTGGCGGAAAGTGAGCACGGCGCCGTCACCGAGCCGCGCCTGCGCCGACACCATCACCAGGTGGCGCGGCCCGGCATGGCCTTCGCCGCGCGGCGCGTGCGGCCCGAACTGCCTGCGCTCCTCCGGCCGCGGCGGGGCGCGGCGGATCGACAGCACCTGCAGCTCCGCCGGCCGTTCGAGTTCGCGCAACACGCGCCTCATGAAGGCCTCGGCATCGGGCGAGGCATCGCCGCCCGCCTGCCAGGGCTCGTCGAGGGAGAGGCGCGTCGGCGGCACGCTCAGCGCGCGCACCACGCGGCGGCGCTCCTCCGGCGCCGTGCCGTCGAGCAGCGTGATGAGTCCGGCGATGCGCTGCGCCGCGTACTCGCCGCGCAGGCGCTCGCCGAAACGGGCGCGGTCGTCGAGCATCAGCCAGGCGCCGACGACATGCGCCACGACGAGGCCGCTCACCAGCGCCAGCACGATCTGGCCGAACAGGCTCTTCGGCAACAGCCTCACGAATGCTTCTCCGCGTCAGCCGCCAGCATGTAGCCCTCGCTCCTCACCGTCTTGATCAGCGCCGGCTCGCGCGCGTCGTCGCCCAGGCGCCGGCGCAAACGATGCACCATCACGTCCACGCTGCGGTCGAAGGGGCCGGCCTCGCGCCCGGCCAGCACGTCCATCAACTGGTCGCGCGACAGCACGCGGAAGGGGTTCTCGGCGAAGGCGCGCAGCAGCTTGAATTCCCCGCTCGAGATCGGCACGACGACGCCGTCGGCGCCGACGAGGTGGCGCGCCGCCAGGTCGAGCGTCCAGCCGGCAAAGCTCAGCGCCCGCGTGGGCGCCTCGCGCGCGGCGTTCTCGCCGGCGCGGCGCAGGATGCTGCGGATGCGCGCCAGCAGCTCGCGCGGATTGAAGGGCTTCGGCAGGTAATCGTCGGCGCCCATCTCCAGGCCGACGATGCGGTCGGTGTCCTCGCCGCGCGCGGTGAGCATCAGGATCGGCAGCGACGATCCTGCGCGCAGTTCGCGGCACAGCGCGAGCCCGTCCTCTCCCGGCAGCATGAGGTCGAGGATCACCAGGTCGGGCGCGGCGGCGGCCATCATCCGCCGCATGGCGGCGCCGTCCTCCGCCGCATCCACCACATAGCCGTTGTCGCCCAAATAGCCGCGCAGCAGTTCGCGCAGCTCGGGATCGTCGTCGACGACGAGAATTCGCTTGTTCATGGCCGCTAGTGTAGTGCGCCGCGGACGGCGTGGCGCAAATGTGAGGAATGTTCGACAAAGCGTTACAAACCGTTAACAAAACCCCCGGTCGCTGAAAAATCCCCGTTACATGCGGCGCGTTTAATGGGAACCGTACCATCAACCAAACAGGAGACTCACATGAAATCGATCACCCGCAGCAAGCTCGCCACCGCCCTCTTTGCCGCCGGCCTGGCCCTCGCCGCCGCCGTGCCCGTTTCGGCCGCTCCCGGCCAAGGCCCCGGCATGCGCGAAATGACCCCGGAGATGCAGGAGCGCATGCAATCCCGCATGCAGGCCCGCCTCGACAAGATGGCCGAGCGCCTCGAGATCAAGGCCTCGCAGCAGGACGCCTGGCAGGCTTACGCCAAGGTCCACAAGGACATGTTCGACGCCCGCCCGACGCCGCCGGCGAAGGATGCCGATGCCGCGACGCTGGCGCGCCACCGCGCCGACATGGCCGCGAAGATGGCAACGAAGCTCGCCACCCTCTCCGACGCCACGGCCAAGCTGCAAAGCGCGCTCACGCCTGAGCAGGCGAAGACCCTGGCCGACATGACGCGCCATCCGATGGGCGGCCGCCACGGCGGCAAGGGCGGACGCGGCGAGCACGGCCCGCGCGGTCAGATGGGTGGAATGGGCGGCGGCATGGGCGGCATGCGCTGAAGCACCACTCCCCTCGCCCGCTCGCGGGAGAGGGGCCGGGGGAGAGGGTGACCAACCGCATGCCCCTCTCCCCAACCCTCTCCCCGCAAGCGGGCCGAGGGAACAAAACCAAAGGGAGCCACAACATGAACCTGCAGGACACCCCGGCGCGCTATGGCGCCGTTTCCGTTTTCAACCACTGGCTCGGCGCGGCGCTGATCGTCGCGCTGCTCGCCATCGGGCTTTATTTCGAGGACATGCCGCGCGGCGACGAGAAGCTCTACTGGCTGCGCCTGCACATATCCATCGGCGCGCTGGCGCTCCTGCCGCTCGCCTTCCGCGTCTTCTGGCGCGCGCGCTCGACGTCGCCCGCGCCGCTGCCGCAGCCGCCGCGCATGCAGCGCCTCGCCAGTGCGCTGCACGTCATCCTGCTGGCGGCGATCGGCGTGCTGCTGGCGACCGGGCCGCTCACGGTATGGAGCGGCGGACGCGCCATCAACGTCTTCGGCTGGTTCGCCATTGCCAGCCCGATGGGCGAGATGCCGGCACTGCACAAAGCCCTCGAAACCGTGCATGCCATCGCCGCCAAGGTGCTGCTGTTCTCGTTCGCCGTGCACGCGCTGGCCGCGCTCAAGCACGCCGTGGTGAACCGCGACGGCACGCTGTGGCGGATATTCGGGCGCGCCCCGGCGGCGCAGTAAGGGAAAGTCAGCCGCTGCAAGACGGCGATGAATCTACAACGCAGGCGTATCGACGTCCTCCGGATCCACATCCGGCTCCATCGTGTCGGGGTACTTGGCCTTCTGCTTCTCGAGCAGCCCCTGATGCATGGCTTCCTCGTCGCGGAGTTCCTCGAAGAGTTCCCTGACGGCGGGGTCCGTTATGTTGGGCAGCGCCTGGTCGAAAAACTCGTAGGCCTTGATTTCGGATTCCATCGCCACTTCCAGCGCATGCCGCGGCGACATGTAGGGCCTCGGCGTTCCGCTGCCCGGCGCCTCGACGTCCTCGATCATGTCCGCCGTCACGCGCGAGGGCGCATCGCCGAACAGCGCGTGCCTGCGTTCGGCAAGTTGCGTGCCGTGACGTTTCTCGTTTCGCGCCATCATGGCAAAGAAACCCGCCGCATCGCCCGGGTAGCGCTCGCCGAGCATGTCCGCGAACCAGACATAGCGCTCCTCCGCTTCCCTTTCGATGAGGACGGCCACATCGAGCGCGTCCTGAAGATCCAGCTTCGAAAAATCCAGTTGAACGGTCATTGATTGCACCTGGTGAAAACGCCGTGTCGAAACATCATAGCGTGAAAATTCAACCCCGGCGGGACGGGAATGATCAGGCTGCGCGCTTCAGC
>WBZL01003150.1_pt1 | contig 15356 bp, 12 predicted proteins | sample 5204291 | NCBI WGS metagenome assembly WBZL01 (sample SAMN12344345, study PRJNA552823) | activated sludge metagenome | biome: Activated sludge suspended growth; feature: Nitrification reactor; material: Wastewater; isolation source: activated sludge from nitrification reactor of wastewater...
GGAGCAACGCTTGGAGCGCTTGTCCGGTCTGGAAAAGTATTTTGTGCGTATCCCACCTTTACCGGCCTGACCTGTTGACGATTTATTTTCTTGGAACTGCCTAAAAATTTTCTGTGGCCCTCCCATCTGTTTTTTCTGTCCGATCTGAGTACAATCTCCCGTATGTCTGACATTCCGCCCGTTTCCCAAGCCCTGCTCGAAAAAAACATCCCTCACCGGGTCTTTACGCACCCCGGCCCTATCACTTCGCTCGAACAAGCGGCCCAAGAACGGGGGCAACAACCCGAACAGGTTATCCGCTCGATCCTTTTCCGCCTGACCGAGGAAACCTATTTGATGGTGTTGATGGCGGGGCCGACGCAAATTCCGTGGAAAGCGCTCCGCAAGCATGTCGGTCAATCCCGTTTGACGATGGCGACCGAAGAAGAGGTGCGAAATGTCACCGGGTACGAGATTGGGGCGGTTGGCCCTTTCGGGTTGCCAAACCCTGTCCGAATTTTGGTCGAGGCCAGTGTGCTCGCGCAAGAGGAAGTCTCGCTGGGGTCTGGTGTTCGGGGGACAACGGTTTTTATCCGTGTTAATGATCTGATGCAAGCATTGAGCCAGGCAGAGGTTGTGGATTTTCAATCTTTTTAGTTGCGGAATCACCCAGGCACACTCTCGAAATTCCCTCACGTAGCCATTAATTATCGAAAAGAAGGGAAATGGACTATGACATGGACCAGAATAACCACTCACGTACATCGAACCATATTTCTGCACCCCCCATGTACTTTTTGAAGAAGTATTGGGATCGGGCTACTGAGCCGCATCCATTGATCCAGGAACGGGATCAACGGCGTTTGGCGCGCCTCTTGTCGGCTTTGCTCTTGGGTTTTATTGCCCTGGCGATTCTTCTGGAAGTGGTGACTGTCAGTCTCATCACTTGGGAGGAAGAATACACAGGATATCAGCAAACCATCGGTATCGTTATTCTTCTGATGTTGACGTATGGCCTCAGTCGGACACGTCATGTACGACTGGCCGCTGGCTTGACGCTGATCGTGTCTTCCGTGGGGCTTTTTATTTCAGCCATCGCTGAACCCAGTGGGATATTGGGCGGCCTGCTGGATTACATCATTATTCCCGTCTGGTTTGGAAGTTTATTTTTCTATCGGCGTCACTTGATTTACGTGGTTCTGTTTCAACTGATCGGTTTGTTGCTCATCCCGTTGATGGTCCCAGAGGTGAGTTACAACCTGCTGTTGATCGGGCCGGTTAGCTTTTTGCTTGTTGTCTCGGTGCCCTTATTTTTGATGCTTCGGTATCGCGATTTATTGGAACAAGATCGTCAGGCTGATCTTATCGCAAGTGAACAGCGTTTTCGCAGGGAAGCGGCTCGCGCCCAGGCGTTGTTGCGTGTAGCCCATCGTCTCAATGCCAATCTCGATCAGAATATGCTCTTGGTGGCAATTTGCGAAGAAACCGCTCATGCATTGGAAACACCGGTCGTGGTGGTTTCCCTCTACGACAAAAAAACCGACCTCTTGCTTCCCGCCGCCAACATTGGATTGACGCAACCTGATTTTGCTAAATTTCCCTCGCTCAAAGTGTCCGAGTTGGACCCCGGAATCCGGCAATTAGGGGTGGCATTTACAATCTTGGATTTACAAGATTTTTCCGCCTTCGACAAACTCAAGATTCTTGATACATTAAACCTGCGTTCGTTAGTGCTTGGGAGTATCTCGTATGGCGACGAATTGATCGGATATATTGCGGCGTTAACGGTGGGGGTGAAGCAAGTTTTCGGGGAAGATCAGCAACTGTTATTAAAGGGTTTGTGCGACCAGGCCGCCTTAGCAATTATCAACACCCGTTTGTACAAAGATGCGCGACGGCGGTTGGAACACCTCCAAGCCTTGCGCGCCATCGATATTGCCATTACGACGAACCACGCCCTGCAAGAAACCCTCGACATCCTGCTTGTCCAAATCACCCAGCGATTGGGAATAGATGTCGCGGTTATCCTGTTGTTGGATGTTGATAGTCAACATTTATCCTATGCGGCTAGCCAGGGCTTGACCACGATGGCTTTACGACATACCCACTTGCGCATTGGAGAGGGAGGGGCAGGCATTGCCGCGGAGACCCGCACAATTTATCACATTGCCAACTTACAGGATGATCCAGGCTCCTTTGTGCGTTCACCCTTGCTAAAACAAGAAAAAATGGTGGGCTACTTCGCCGCGCCTTTGATCGCCAAAGATCAGGTCAAAGGGGTTCTGGAAATCTTTCATCGCTCCTTTTTTGAGCCGGATGATGAGTGGCTGGCTTTTTTGGAAGCCTTCGCCGGACAAGCCGCCATCGCCATTGATAATTCGACCCTCTTTGACGACCTACAACGCACGAACCGAGAACTTTCCCAAGCCTACGATTCGACGATTGAAGGATGGTCACGCGCACTGGATTTACGCGATAAAGAAACCGTCGGCCACACCCTCCGCGTGACTGAAATGACCCTCCAACTCGCCCGCGAAATGGATCTTGATTCCGAGCAGTTGGTCCACATCCGACGAGGGGCCTTGCTCCACGACATCGGCAAGATGGGCATCCCGGACAGCATCCTCCTCAAACCTGGTGCCCTGACCGACCAGGAATGGGAAGTCATGCGCCGTCATCCGGTATATGCCTATGAAATGCTTCAGCCGATTGAATACCTGCGTCCAGCGTTAGATATTCCTCATTATCATCACGAAAAATGGGATGGATCAGGTTATCCCCACGGCTTAAAAGGCGATGCAATTCCTCTCTCGGCCCGAATTTTCGCCGTGGTCGATGTGTGGGATGCCCTCAGTTCAGACAGACCCTATCGAGGGGGGTGGCCGATGGAACGTGTGCATGAATTTCTCCGCGCTCAAGCCGGATCACATTTTGATCCTGAAATCGTGAACGTCTTTTTGAAATTGCTCGAAAAATCATGATGGCACTTGTCGATTTTTGCTCTGCTCCTGCGTCGGTATAACAAATGGTAAAAATACCCAAATTGTACTTACCCAGCCAGAGTAGAGATTAGCCCGCCAAAAAGGGTGAATTTTCTCTCGAAGCCTGAGTAGGTCAAAATCACACAAGGAGCAATGACATGCAATATCTGGTTCTTATCTACAGCGACGAAACAAAGGACGTAGCCGCGTCCAAAGAGGAAACCGATGCCTGGATGGGCGAATATTTCGCCTACACCGAAGCCTTACAAAAAGGCGGCGTCATGGTCAGTGGTGAAGCACTCCACCCAACCTCCACCGCGACGACTGTCCGCCTGCGCGATGGCAAAAAACTCACCACTCATGGCCCGTTTGCCGAAACCAAAGAACAACTCGGCGGTTTCTATATGATCAATTGCAAAGACCTCGACGAAGCCCTCGAATGGGCGTTCAAATGCCCCGGGGCGCGGGTGGGGTCTATCGAAGTCCGCCCGGTCGTGGATTTCAGCCAGGGCTAACCCCCCGTCGTGACGACCTCGGTCGTTACTCCGAACCTCTCAAAACTCACCTTGCGCTCGTGCGCGAACAAAGATGGGTGGGATGTCCCATCCATCTTTGTTTTTGAAAATTCACCCGTGGAAACCCCAACTCATCACTTAATCGAACGCGTTCACCGGCAGGAATATGGTCAATTGCTTGCGACCCTGATCTCCTGGACCGGGGACTTGGAAATGGCGGAGGAAGCTCTTCAAGACGCCTTCCTCGCCGCGGTCGAACACTGGCCTCGCGAGGGCATCCCTTCCAAACCCGGCGCGTGGCTTACCACCACCGCCCGCCGAAAAGCCATTGATCGCCTCCGCCGGAAGCGTGCCCAACCCGTTGATCCTCAAGCCCTCGAAACCCTCCCACCCGAACACCTCACCATGACCGACAATTACGAGGCGTTTGAGATTGGGAACACCATCCCCGATGAACGCCTGAAATTGATCTTTATCTGCTGTCACCCTGCGTTACCGGTTGAACAGCAAATTGCCCTCACCCTGCAAACGTTGGGGGGGCTGACCACTGCGGAAATCGCCGCCGCGTTTCTCGTCCCACTCCCCACGATGGCGCAACGGTTGGTGCGTGCGAAACGAAAAATCAAGGATGCGGGCATTCCCTATTACGTCCCCCCCGCCCATCTCCTTGCCGAACGACTTGACTCAGTGTTGACCGTCCTGTATCTGATTTTTACCGAGGGTTATTCCGCCACCGCCGGGGATGCGCTGATCCGGCACGAGTTGTGCGATGATGCGATTCGGTTGTGTAAGGTGCTGGAATTCCTCATCCGCCAAACGAAAACCGATGTGCCTACGCACCAATACGGGGAGGTGCTCGGCTTGCTTGCCTTAATGCTCCTACACCACTCGCGGCACCGCGCCCGCCTGGACGAAAACGGCGACCTGATTTTGCTCGAAAACCAGGATCGGTCAAAGTGGGACCGCCGAAACATTCTCGAAGGGTTGGCGTTGATTGACAAAACCCTTCACATGCGCCATCTTGGCCCCTACCAATTACAGGCGACGATCAGCGCTCTGCACGCCCGCGCCGGCACCGCGGAGGAGACCGATTGGCGGCAAATCGCCGCGCTGTACGGGGAATTGCTGAAATTTATTGATAGCCCCATCATACGGCTCAACCAGGCGGTGGCTGTGTCCTTTGCCCTCACCCCGGATGAAGGTTTGCACTTGTTGGAACCGTTATCCGCTGAATTGAATGCGTACGCTCCCTATCACCTCGCCCGCGCGGACATGCTTCGTCGGTCGGGGTGGCCCACCCCCGCGCGGGACGCATATCGCGCGGCGTTAGACCTGACCCAAAACACAGTGGAACGCGACTTTATTTTGGGGCGCCTCCGTTCCCTGGGGGAAGCATAATTGAGGTTTTGAGCGGGTGTGTAAAACTTGCTTTTTGGGGGCTTGTCATGTATTCTCAACCCAATTGAGAATCACCCGATGAAATTCTACTTTGCAATCGTTTCTCTGGCTCTTTTTATTGCCGCCGCAATGGGGGGTGCCCTGCTGTGGGATGGCAGTTATTACCTTTATTGTGCGCTCAATTCGGGCCATGCGTGTGTGTCCAATAACCGCTGGATCACGTTATTCCTTCATTTTCCGGTGGTGGCCGCTTCCCGTTTTCTTGACGATGTTCATGTGCTTCAACTCATCTTTGGGCTGACATACGCGTTGGTTCCCCTCGTCGTCCTGCTCGTGTGTTGGTGGATTGTTCGGGATTCTGCGCCGCACTTGTTCGTGTGGGCGGCGTTGGGGTTGGGGGTTGGTACGTTGTTTTTGCAATTGCACTTTGTGGCGGAGGCGATCATTTCGGTGCAATTCGCCTGGCCCTTGTTTCTTGCACAATGGGTGCCGGGGCGAAAAAAGATTCATCTCACAGTGGCAATCCTGGCCTTGTTGTTGCTGATTTCCCACCCGTTTGCGATAGGGTTATTTGCCCTGATCGGGGTGGCCGCGATCCTGTCGGGATGGAAAATCCCTGTTTTGCGCCGGGAAAAATGGGCGTGGGCGTCGATCTGGATCACGTTGACCATCATCGCCCTCGCTCGTTTGATCTTCACCTCCTCCGCCTACGAAGCGGAAAGAATTTCGTTTTCTGTCTTCGCGGAAGGATTTAATGCCCTGCGAGGTCTGCCTGGAATCGCGTTGTTGAGTGTCTTTGTCGCCGCGACATCCGTCTTTTTATCTTCGCGACGCGTCAAAGGGTTTCAAAGAGGCCGAGAAATCCAAGCGGCATGTATGATGTTGGCAACCTCTCTGCTGATCATTTGGGCAACCCAACCACAAGCCTGGAATTCATCGTTTTCCTATCGGGTGGTGGCCCCGTTCGCCTCTCTCCCGTTTTTTGTGCTCGCGGGCCTTGACGGACTTTTTCCGTTGACTTTGCCCGGCCATTCAACAGCAACCGTTTCCTGGCGGAGTCGGTTGTTGATGATTCAAACCATCGGGGTGGCTTTTGCTTTGACTTTGTGTATCCAAAGTGGGTCCTGGTACCAACTTCAACGACAACTTTTAGCTATCATCGCGGAAAGCCCCTCCGCCTGTATCAGCCTCAACGATGTCTCTGCCCAATTTGAACAAGGTCAGATGCCCTTTCACCATTGGAGTGTCACGACCCTGTCGCTTTTCTTGCAGGGCAACGTTCCTCAAAAAGTCATCATGGAGAATCCTTGCGAAGAGATAGATTTTTCCAGCAGGATGCCCGTGAATGGGTGGGAATTTCAAGGGTGGGGGACGACACGGATTTTCGATTTAAGCGAACTTGAGGACGCCTTGAAATAGTTGTCAACGGTTGATCGCTGTGGTATTATCGCTTTTGAAAATCGGCCTCGTAGCTCAATGGCAGAGCAGTTGCCTCTTAAGCAATTGGTCTCCATTTCGTGACAGGCCCCGAAATGGCCGTTTTTATTTTAAGTTTATGCACCGTCTGGTGACGGCATAGGGAATGTGAATCGAGAATAGACCCCGTTCGATTCGGGTTGGTGCAATTAAAGCCTATTCAGTTATTAATGTTCTGACCGATTTCTACAAACATTGGCGTGTATCGAGAAATCGTGTTCAGTCCTGGTGGACTGGATGGGCTTTTTTTATAAAAGCCCAGGAGTTGGAAAGGTTACGAACCTTCCCCCTGTTTTCGCAAATCCAATATTCGTTCGATTTCGTGCCGGGCAATAAGTAGGGGAGAGTTTGGGAATTCCGGGTTGAGTTTGTAGGCATCCTTGATTGAGCCTTTTTCAACCCAGCGGGTGACTGTAACGGATGAAACGCCTAATAGCTTTGCGGCTTCGGTCGAACGAACGTAATCTTTTTTGCTGTCGGTTTGTGTCATGCGGATATAGTAATACACCTAATACACTTAAGTCAATAACCAATTTGAAAATTGGTGGAAACTTTAAGAAAAGGATGGATACAAGTGAAAAAATACATCGTTCCCCTCTCTCTATTGTTGGCTTTGTTTTTTGTTTGGGTTGCGCGGGCGGGGAGTCTCCAGCCCTGGGCCTATCTTCCGCTTGTCAATCGGCCCCTGAATACGGCTACCCCAACCCCCACGGCCACCGCGACCCGGACCCCGACGCCTGTCCCCGCGACGTCCACGCCAATCCCCACCCAGACAGCCTCACCGACCGAAACAGCCTCACCGACCGCGACCCAACCCCTGATCGCCAATATCAACATTATTGGCGTCGTCCCAAACGGAGCCGAATATGTCGAAATCCGCAACGACGGGAACGGAAGTGCTCAACTCATTAATTGGACCCTTTCGGATGATGCGAACCATATTTTTATTTTCCCTGCTTACGTCATCCAACCCGGGCAGACGTGTCGCATTTATACCGACGAGAATCACCCGGAATGGTGCGGGTTCAATTATGCGAGCGGATCGCCGATCTGGAATAACGATGGTGACTGTGCAACGCTAAGAAATAACGACAATGTGTTGATTGATCAATTCTGCTACTGATAAAAAAGGATGGTAATGATGCGAAACATTTTAGTTATCACACTCTTATTCCTGGTGGCTTGCAGTCCGGCCGCACCTGCGGTTGTTGTGGAGACGGTGGTTTCGGAGGTGACGGTGATCGCGGAGGTGACGAGAGAGGTGATGGTTGAAGTCACCAGAGAAATTGAGATCACTCGCCTCGTTGAAGTTCCAGTTACAGTCACCCCTACCCAAACTCCGCTAAACTCTCCGACCCCTTCCAATACACCCACAATTACCCCAACCCCCACAATTACTCCAACCCCTACAGCTACCCCGACGCCTACCAATACTGCGACGCCCACTTCAACGCCAGACCTGGCGCTTACCGCAACCTTTGAAGCGTATGGAGTTCTCGCGGCCCCCAAAGGAAATGGGATTTATACCGTTGGCATCGAAATCTTGCCAGGGAAATGGCATTCTACAGGAACTGGAGATGGCTGCTACTGGGTCAGGTTAGATGCAAATCAACAAATCATCGATAATCATTTCGGCTATGCGGGCGGCACCGTAAATATCAAGGATACAGACTTTGAAGTGGAGTTTGATGATTGTGGAACCTGGGAATATGTGGAAGATGCCGTTCAAGAATTATTGCCGACCGCAACCGATCCCAAGGGAGATGGGTTCTATACCGTTGGAGTCGAAATCGCGCCGGGGAAATGGAATTCTACCGGTACAGGTGATAGTTGTTATTGGGCACGCCTGGATGGGGATCAAGAGACCATTGATAACCATTTTGGCAATGCTGGAGGGACTGTCACGATTGGCCCAAATGATTATGAGGTTACATTCGAAGATTGTGGTACATGGGAGTATCTCGGCCCATAAGATCGTTTGCGTAGAAGCACATCCAAAACGCCCCAGGAACGCTTCTACGGCACACGCGGCAACATACTGATGCCCAGGATCAGCAGAATAATCACAGGGAGCAACCCAGAGGCGAGATTGGTAAGTTTTCTAAGCCTGGCAATGATGGGCCAATTGTCATGGATGGCTTCGATGTAGCTGATCAGCCGACTCTTGTAAATATTCTCGTCCGTTTCGGAGAGATAAAAGTTCCAAAGGCTCTCCCACGCCACTTGGGTGGGCAATTGGATGTTGACTGGTTTTAGAACCCACAAACAACAGACGATTAATCCCACGTAAGCGAACATGGTCAGCCCGATGAGAAGATTGTACAAACTGCGGTAATCCGGGACAAGCTCTGCACTGACGATCTGGAAGGTTCCCAATAAACCGACGATCAAACTGGCGGCCCCAAACAACGTCCGGGCCATGTTACGCACGGCATCGAAGGATGCAAGATTATTTTGCAAAGCAAATTGCATTTCTTGAATGGCTACCTGGTAGCCCAGTGGATTTTCAGGCCAGCGTTCTGGAAGTTCTTCGTTCATCAAAATCTCCTTGAAAGGTATCGTATGTCAGACAAAACAAATTCTACTTCAAAACCGCCCGCGCCGCCTCCGCCCACTCGTCCCCCTGCCAACCCCACTGAAGTCAAGGGCCAGCCTCAGCCGCCCTCACGCCCTAAGTAAAAACGCCCCAGGAACGCTTCTACGGCGCATCTAGGTGAAAATACAGCGGGGCGGGGTGTAGCGTTGTTATTTCCCCATGAAATTCCAGCCAAACATAAAACTAGAACACCGTTCTATATTTTACGCTGGACGTTTTCCCCCGTTGACAACTAGCACGCCCGTGCTAAAATACTTTTGTCGGTCGGAGCGGTGCCCCCCTCACCGGTCCCCCGACTGCAATTATTAGACCCCGGTCAAACGACCGGGGTCTTTTTGTTTTGGTATAATGGGAGTGCGAGTGTCCACGTAAGACGGTTTGCGTACAGCTCCCTGACCGAACTATTTTCCGGTTGGGGAGTTTGTATTTAACCCAAAAGCCCCCGAAATTGGGGGCTTTTTTTATTTTCGCTTTTACAACTGCACCACCGTGGGGGCCGTCAAAAAACCCTGCCACACCACCTGCACAAAACAATGTACCGCCGCCGTGTTCACCGCCGCCCCCGTCAAATCAACCTGGAACTGCACGTCGCACTGAAACTCACTGTTTTCCACCACCGTCATCGTCACGGTGCCGATATCCCGCTGAAGTGTCGTCGTCGCCGCGCTCGCCGTTTCGCTAATTTCCAAGACGGCCGTATTTTGCCCCACGTCTCCCGCCCCGCGCACGGCCCGGGCAAAATGTGCCACAAACGATTTCGCCGCATTGTTCGACGCCGTATTCCCCGAAGCGTGCGTGATCAGCGCGTGGACCAACACCGCATACGTCCCCCCGTCCGCGCTCCCGCTTTCATCCGTCGTGTTGATGCGGAACACATCCGTCGCCACATTATCCGCGATTTCCTTCATCACAAAGGCCGCTTCGATCACCCCGCTCAGGGTGGCGGCCGCCGCGGGTTTCAACAACGCCCGCTTCAATGTCTCGATCTCGCGTTGCATCGTCTCCATCTGCTGGATCATATTCCCAGGCATCCGTTTTAAATTCGCCCGACTCATTTGCCCACCCCACTCGTGGCCGACACATCCAACTCCAAAACCACCCGGCAGACGCCCGTACCGGCGTTAAAACTCCGCGCCGTCATCCGCCCCAACTCATCCACCCCCCCCCATCCAACGGAGTGACACAAAACCGCCACCCGGTCGCCGATATCATAATCTGCAAACAGCCCCGGAGCCAGGTCCACAACATCCAGTGTCAACGCGCGAAACGGTTGTAAACTCGCCTGTAAACGGGTCGCCGCCAACGTGTCCAGGTCCCCTTGCTCTGTGATATCGTTCGCAATCTCCACCCCCTCCAGGAGGTTGTTCGCCGCAATCGAATCCGCATCGCTGGCCGTCCCTTCCAGGCGCTCATCACTCCAATCCTCCCCGCCCCCCACCGTCACCCAGTCATTCGCCAGCCCGTTATCCTGCTCTACATACTCAACCACCGTCGCGTTATGCCCCTCAATCAGCGCGACATTCGGCTTATCCGTCCCCCGTCGTTCCCAAAAGTTTACCCGCAGATCAAGCCGCTGTTGATTCAGCGTCGTCGTCCGTCCCGCCGTCACCCCCCAATCTCCCCCCGTGCTCTCCCGCAACTTGACAAACGCCTCATACAAAAAATCATAATGATACTCTCGGCCGGCCGCCGGACTGGAAACCCACACCTCGCCCGCCGCGAGACCGGTCGCCTTCTTGCCGTTGGTCGCCTCTAATAGACTCACGGCGATCTCCCCCGCGCTCACGCCCGAAAACACCACGTTTTTCCCGGAGCGTCGGCGGCTCAAGATCACCTCCGCCGAAAGATAATTCACCTCCGCCAGGCCCCCGGTCAGCCATCGGATTCTCTGTGCCCCGGACGACACCCCTCCCCACGCGGGCAGGCCATTCTCGAACTCTAGCAACAGCATTCCCCCCTGCCGAAAATAATCCTGCCGCCATTTCGCGTCAGACGTAGACATCACGATCTTAACCGCCCCCAAATCGTTCAACACCCAACTCACCTCGGAGAGCGCCGGGGTAATTTCGTCCAGCAGATTCCCGAACGGATCGGCGACGATGGCCGTGAAAGCGTTACTCATTATTCGTAATCCCTCTGCTCAAACGTCGTGGTGATGGTCAAGCCGTTCAAACCGGTTTCATCAAAACGCAAAGTGTTATTGCCTGGCAACAGGCGCAACCAATCTTTGCGCGGCCCCTCCTGGAGCGTCAATGCCGCGTAAATATTAGCCTCCGTCCCCGTGTACACCCGCCGGACGATGCGATCATACGTCTCGATCTCAATAATCGTGGCGGTCGTGATCATCGGATGGTAAATCCGGATCGACTCTCCCGTCGTTTCATTGGTGAGGATGCCATCTAAATCGTAATTGTCTTCTTCCGCCCCAATCGTGATCGTAGGCGTATTCACCAGCGTCAGGGTCACATCGGCAACCCCCAAAAAGCGCGTGCCCGCAAACGGCGTCCCGCCCAACCCATTCATCCACAGGGACACATATTTTTTATTCGCGATGGCTTCGCTATCGCTCCAGGCCTGAAACGTCGCCGCGACCGTTGGCTCAGCAATCAAATCCTCGTTATTCCAGTTCACGCCGTCGTCACTCGAATCGATTCCTGCCAGCCACCCCTCGTCCAGATCGCTGAGTTTCTTTTCCCCGTTCACAAAATTCGCATTGCTGATCAGGCACGGATGTCCAATCACCCACCGGCCCGTATAAAACACGGTCGTGATGCCCATGGCCGTGTATGGGTTGGCACTGCCGCCCCCCAATGCCGTGTATTTTTGCGATCCCCCAAACGGCACAAAGGCCCATTGGCCCGTGCGCGGGTCCGTGCTATGCCCAAAATCGTCATAATCCCAACTGCCATTGGTGGAGGTGGCCAGGTTGAAGATCGGCTTTTGCGTATCATCCACCGCGGGCACAATCTTCGACGCATCATCATACAAAATATAGATATCGTGCTGAATCCACTCCACCGTATCCCCCACGCTGTGTGCGGCCGCACTACTCCCGCGCTGGGCACGGGTGCACCCCGTAAATTTCTTTAGGTAATTACTCTTCCCTGCATAGATAAAAATCTCCGAGCCAATTTCTAACAGACCCTGGTTAGGGAACGCAGAAATATCACTGCTCACCACAATCTCGCTCACCGCCCCGGCCCCCGCAATCGCGGTCAACAACGGCGTCGTTTGTTTGGGATACCAGTCTAAATTGACCCACACCTTCGTGGTTGTGGTATTCATCCCGTCCAACCACCGATTCACCTCGACCCCATCCACCCACACGCGCAGATCGTCCCCGTCCGCCTGCATATCCCCCGCGGCGACTTCCGCCGCCGTATCAAAGCTGTCATTGGTAATATCCGTCGGATGCCTTAACGCTCCGTCCGCCATTGGCCATTTAATCTTAATCCACCGTTTTTTCGTAGAGCCAGACGACTTGGACGAATTGGGCACCAGCCGATATTTGGGATAGGCCTCATCCTGGCCGCCATTGGCGATCACCCGCGTCGCTCCGGACGCCCCGATCACCCAGGTATCGCTGGTTTCTGTCACCCGGCGCAACCGTGGATCGCCGTGGACCTGCAACGCCGCCACATAGAGTTTCCCCGCCATCCCCGGCACCTCGCGCAACCCCCTGCAAATCATCTCCCAATAGCGGTCGTTCGAGCCGTTCGTATTTTCCACCACGAACACCTTGGGGGTCTCATCCTCGTAATTAAACCATTGCGCCAACGTCCCCGAACTCCCCGCTCGGATCACGATCAGCACATACCGCACCACCGTCCCCCTCTGCACCCCGCTCACCCACGGCCAACGCCCCGTCCGCATTAACGCCATGATCTCCACTGCCGGCAACCCGTAAGGCAGGGGTTCATCCAGGAAAAACGCCTGATAATTCGTCGTATCGTTGAGGTTATGGCCGTCGAAACTGACAATCTTCATCGCACCCGCCTTATGGGAGGCTCGTCATCGGGCTGACCTGCCAATAGAGCCGCCCGGTGGTCCCCGCTGTCCCCGTCACCACAAAATCTACCCGGGTAGGCGTGACGAACCCCACCTGCACCGCCTCCACCGCCTCGTCTCCCGTCGCGACCGGCACCGCGCCCGCTTTGCCGCACACCGCCACAAATTTCACCGGCACAATCTGCCGGGACCCCTCAAAAACAAACTCCTGCACCCCGGCCTGCACCCCGCTCGCACAAGTCGCCTCGCCTTTCGAAAGCACAGTCGTCACCGCCGTGCCCAACACCAACACTATCCAAAACAACAAAACCAGAATTTTCTTATTCACGATTTACTCCTTTTACGAATACGTCATTGCGAGGAGGCCTTGCGACGAAGCAATCTCCCGCCGCATACTACCGTTGCGCCGCATACACATACAACTGCTCCACCAGCGAATCCGGATCATTCGCCTGCACAATCAACTGTTGGATCACAATCGGCGGCGCCCCCCCTCCCGCCAACGACGCCCCTCCATACGGCCTTGGCATCCCGCCCGGCATCCCGCCCGTCTCCGGCACCCCCTTGCCTTTTCCCCCCCGTCCCATCCTGCCGTTGCGTGCCGTCCGGGTAGCCCCCTCCCCAGGGAAAATCCCCATCTCCGCCAGCGCCGCCCGTGCCCGCTTTTCATCAAACCCAAACGACCCCATCACCGCTTGCAACATCTCCTCGTAACTCTGCCCCCCCCCGCTCGGCTCTGGCAGGCCGCCAGGCCCCTCCGCGCCTCCATCTGGCCTCGGAAACCCGCCGAACCCCCCGCCGCCCTTTCCGCCATCTGCCCCTCCATCCGCCCGCAACCCATACGGATTCGGATCACCTTTGCCTTCGACCCCTCCGTCGCTGGTGCCTGGAATCGGATCGCCGTAGACGTTGACCTTAAAATTGATTTCATAATCCCCTGCCGCATTGAGCGCGGCCGAAGCTAGAAAATCGAGACTGCTGATCGTCTCCGGCGCTTTGTCAATCAACCCCTGTTGCGCGTCCGTATGTTTCCGCGTGGCCTGCTCCGCTAAAAACATCGCCTCTTCAGTCGTGGCGATGGTCGTATTTTCCACCCCCATCAACGTGTTCAGTTCCTCGGTCGTCACGACCTCATCTGCCATCGCCGCGATCCAATCGTATTTGGTGATCGTCCCGGCGTCATAAAGCTGATTCAACTTATCCATGTTTTCCAGCTCGGTCTGCTGATTGAGCATCAGTTCCAACTCAGCGGAGGCCTGCGCCCGTTCCGCCGCCGTCAAATCCCCCGAGGCCAGCGCCGCCGTCTTCTGTGCAATCGCAAACAACAGCGTGATGCGCTCCGCCTCCACCGCGCTATCGGTAATCGCATCAATCCCATCTTTCAACAATCCGGCCGCCGTCTTCGCCGGATCGAAGCCCTCTGACACCAGCCCCACCATCGCATCCTTGAGCAAACTCGATTGCGTCGTCAACGCTCCCGTCGCCGTCTCCGCATCCTCCGTCGCTTCAATCCACGTGTAAGCTGTCACCCCCGCGGCCGCGTACGCCGCGTCGAGCGAGGCTACCTGTTGTGTCTGGATGCGCTCTTCTTCGGTCAACAACCCTAGCGTGGTTCGCATCTGGTCCGTCACCTCGCCCTGGGCCACCGCCGCGCCGTGCATCTCCACCCACTGCGAGTGCAATGTTCCCGCCGCGACAGCCGCATCCAGTACCCCCGCAACATACTCCTCATATGACAAATTGCTTTTCGCCAACAAATCAATCTGCTGACCATAGCTCAATTCAATCCGATCACTCCACGTCACGAGCAACATCCCCGCATCAAACGCCGTCAGCAACCCATCTGCGGTTTTTCCAATCAACTCCACAAACCGCGGCAACTGGGTCTGCGTCAGCACGTCCAGGCTATCGATCAGGATCGGCGTCACCCCCTCGACGAAATCCTGAGCAATCGGCAACAACTCCCCGCCCCACGTCTCCGCCACGTCGCTCAACTTATTCTGTGCGATATCCATCGCCCCGGCGAACGTTTTTCCCGCCGCGGCCGCGCTCCCCCCAAACTCCGTATTGAGTTCGCCTAATACTAACTTCTGGTACGCCATCATGTCGCCGGTGGCCACCAGTTGTTTCGCCATTTCGATCTGGTCCGTGGTAAACGCCACCCCCACCCGTTTCATCGCATTCATCGCCGTACTGGCCGCGACCACATCCCCGGCCTGCACGTTCAACGCCTTGCCGACCATGAGTACGCTCGATTCCAAATCCTTCTTCAGCGCGGCACTCAAATCCAGCGCCGCCGTCATCGCATCGGGGAAGACCTCGCTCCCCACTTTTGTAAACGTCAGCATCAAATTCTCCCCACTCAAAATCGTCTCGTCGCTATACCGTGTCACCCCCTGCAAC
>WBZL01003151.1_pt1 | contig 15354 bp, 13 predicted proteins | sample 5204291 | NCBI WGS metagenome assembly WBZL01 (sample SAMN12344345, study PRJNA552823) | activated sludge metagenome | biome: Activated sludge suspended growth; feature: Nitrification reactor; material: Wastewater; isolation source: activated sludge from nitrification reactor of wastewater...
ATCGAAACGACGGACATCCTGATTTCGGGCGGCGGCGTCGCCGGGCTTACCGCAGCCGCGGCCTTCGGCTCGGCCGGGTTCCGGGTGATCTGCGTCGATCCCGCCCCCCCGGTCACGGAAGAAGCCGGGACGGGCGCCGACCTGCGCACGACCGCCTTTCTGCAACCCTCGCGTCGGGTGCTGGAGGCGGCCGGGCTCTGGGACCGTATCGCCCCCCATGGCGCGGCGCTCAGGATCATGCGGATCGTCGATGCCGGGGGCGATCGGCCCGAACCCCGCATCGTCAAGGATTTCGACGCGGCCGAGATCGGCGACGAGCCCTTTGGCTGGAACTTCCCGAACTGGCTCCTGCGGCGCGAGACGGTGGCGCGGCTCGGCCTTCTGCCGAATGTAGCGTTCCGCCCGGGCATCGGTACGCGGGCGGTCTTCACCCGCGCGGGCGAGGCGCGCGTGACGCTTTCGGACGGCGGCCAGGTCTCGGCCCGGCTCCTCGTCGCTGCCGACGGACGGGCGAGCCCTGTGCGCGAGGCCGTGGGCATCGGCGTCAGGACCATCCGCTACGGCCAGAAGGCGCTGGCCTTCGCCGTCACGCACCCGATCCCGCACGACAACGTCTCGACCGAGATCCACCGCTCAGGGGGGCCCTTCACGCTGGTGCCGCTGCCCGATCGGCAGGGCTTGCCCTCCTCGGCCGTGGTGTGGATGGAACGGGGGCCCGAGGCCGTGCGACTCTCGAGCCTTCCGGTACCGGAGTTCGAACGGGAAATGTTCGCCCGTTCCGCGGGCATCTTCGGCCCCCTGACCCTTGTCACGCCGCGGTCGGTCTGGCCGATCATCGCCCAAATCGCCGACCGCTTCGACGGCGAGCGGACAGCACTTCTGGCCGAGGCGGCGCATGTCGTGCCGCCGATCGGGGCGCAGGGCCTGAACATGTCGCTCGCCGATCTTGCCTGCCTGCTCGAGCTTGCCAAGGCATCGCCCGACCGTCTCGGCGACCGCGCCATGCTCACCGCCTACAACCGCCGCCGCTGGCCCGAGGTGAAGGCGCGGGTGACGGGCATCGACCTTCTCAACCGCGCGTCGATGCTGTCGGCACAGCCGCTCCGCGACCTGCGGGCGGGGGCGCTCAATGCGCTCTACTCGCTGAAACCGGTGCGCGCCACGCTGATGAAGGCCGGGCTCGGGATGCGCTGATCAGCCAAGTGCTGCGTCGAGCGCCCGCTTGACCCGCGCCACGGTGCCGTCCACGTCGTAGAGCTTGTCGAGCCCGAAAAGGCCGAGGCGGAAGCTGCGATACGCCTCGCCCTCGCCCACCTGCAGCGGCACACCGGCGGCGATCTGGATCCCCTTTGCCAGAAACTTCCTGCCGTTCTGGATGTCCGGATCGTCGGTGAAGCTGACGACCACGCCCGGCGCGCCGAAGCCCTCGGCCGCGACCGACCGGATGCCGCGCGAGGCAAGTTCCGCCCGCACCGCGTTGCCGAGCTTCCACTGTGCCTCGCGCAGACGCTCGAACCCGTAATCCCTCGTCTCGACCATCGTGTCGCGGAAGGCCCGAAGCGCATCCGTCGGCATGGTCGCGTGATAGGCGTGACCGCCTGCCTCATAGGCCGCCATGATCTGGCGCCATTTCTTCAGGTCCAGCGCGAAGCTCGACGAGGTCGTGCCCTCCATCCGGTCAAGCGCCGCCTGCGAGAACATGACAAGCCCCGCCGAGGGCGAGGCCGACCAGCCCTTTTGCGGCGCGGAGATCAGGACATCGACGCCGATTTCCTTCATGTCCACCCAGACGCAACCGCTCGCGATGCAGTCCAGCACGAAGAGCGCGCCGGCTTCGTGCGCCGCCTTGGCCAGCGCCTTGAGATAATCGTCGGGCAGGATCATCCCCGACGCGGTTTCGACATGGGGCGCGAAGACGAGATCGGGCTTCACCTCTGCGATCTTCGCCGCCACCCCCTCGATCGGCGCGGGCGCGAAGGCGGCGTCGGCGGCATTGCCCGTCCGCCGCGCCATCTCGACGAAGGTCTCGCCCGCGAAGCCGCCGGCCTCGAAAATCTGGCTCCAGCGGTAGGAGAACCAGCCGTTGCGCACGATCAGCGCCCTTGCCCCGCCACCGAACTGGCGCGCCACCGCCTCCATTGCAAAGGTGCCGCCGCCGGGAACAAGGGCGACGGCTTCGGCATGGTAGACCTCGCGCAGGGTCGCCGCGATGTCGCGCATCACCTGCTGGAAGGCCGCGCTCATGTGATTGAGCGAGCGGTCGGTGAATACGACCGAGAATTCCTCGAGCCCGTCCGGGTCGATTGTGGGAAGAAGTGCTGGCATGGAATCCTCCTGTACCGTTGCAACCGGAGTAGCGCAGCCCCGGCCCGGAGGCAAAGCCGAAGCGCATCGGGGTCAGCCGAGCGGGCCGGGGCGGCGTTCCTCGCCGAGAAGGACATTGGCCTCGACATTGCCGATGCCGGGCAGGGTCATGATCCGGCGACGGAGGACACGCTCGAAATCGGCAAGGTCGCGCGCGGTCACGCGAAGCCGGTAATCGTAAAGGCCAAGGACATGCTGGACGACCTGCACCTCGGGGATCGCGGTGACGGCACGCTCGAAATCCTCGAGCCCGACGCGGCCCTTGGTGGCGAGCTTGACGCCAAGAAAGACGGTAACGTCGAAGCCGAGCTTTTCGGCATCGAGGTCGACACGCCGGCTGGCGAGGATGCCCGCCTCCTCGAGCCGCCGGATGCGGCGCCAGGCGGCGGGCTGCGACAGCCCCAGCGCGCGGCCGATGGCACCCGCGCTTCTCGTGGCGTCGGCCACGAGGGCGCGCAGGATGGCGCGGTCGGTATCGTCGAGGTCGATCACAGCGGCAGGCTCCCGGTGTCCTTGATCGTGGAGACGAGCATCAGGCTTTCGATGTCGGCAATATGCGGCAGGGTCAGGATGCGGTCGCGGTAGATGTGCTGGTAGTGCCCCATGTCGCGGGCGATCACGTTCAGCCGCACGTCCACGCGGCCGAGGAAGGTCTGGATCTCGATCACCTCGGGCACGTCACGGGCGGCGGCAAGGAACTCGTCGAAGGCGCGCGGATCGGTCTTGTCGAGGGTGAAGCGAAGCGAGACTTCCACCGCCCAGCCCAGGCGCCGCCAGTCGATCACGGCGTGCTGCCCTTTCAGGATGCCGGCCTCGGCCAGCCGTTCGAGCCGCCGCCAGCAGGTCGCGGCGGTCACGCCGGCCCGCTCGGCCAGTTCGGCGGTCGCAAGGCCGGGATCGGCCAGAAGCTGGCGGAGGATGCGTCGGTCGGTGTCGTCGATATGCATGAAAATTATGGAAATGACCTATTTCGCGAATGGCTTTTCGCATATCGTCCAGGTTTCGTCAAACTTTGCGCCGGAAATCCCCGCCCTGTCTCTATGCTGCCGCCAGCAACGGAGAAAGGACCACGCCATGCGCGTCTATTACGATCGCGACTGCGACATCAACCTCATCAAGGACAAGAAGGTCGCCATTCTCGGCTATGGCAGCCAGGGCCATGCCCACGCGCTGAACCTGCGCGATTCCGGCGCCAAGAACGTCGTCATCGCGCTCCGCGAAGGCTCCCCCTCGGCGGCGAAGTGCGAGAAGGAGGGCCTCAAGGTCATGGGCATCGCCGAAGCCGCGAAATGGTGCGACCTGATCATGTTCACCATGCCGGACGAGCTGCAGGCCGCGACCTACAGGAAATATGTCCATGACAACCTGAGGGAAGGCGCGGCGATCGCCTTCGCCCACGGTCTCAACGTCCATTTCGGGCTGATCGAGCCGAAGCCCGGCGTCGATGTCATCATGATGGCGCCGAAAGGCCCCGGCCACACGGTGCGCGGCGAATACGTCAAGGGCGGCGGCGTGCCCTGCCTTGTCGCGGTCCATCAGGATGCCTCGGGCAAGGCGATGGAGCTTGGCCTCTCCTACTGCTCGGCCATCGGCGGCGGCCGGTCGGGCATCATCGAGACCAACTTCCGCCAGGAATGCGAGACCGACCTCTTCGGCGAGCAGGCGGTGCTCTGCGGCGGCCTCGTCGAGCTGATCCGCATGGGCTTCGAGACGCTGGTCGAAGCCGGCTACGAACCCGAAATGGCCTATTTCGAGTGCCTGCACGAGGTGAAGCTGATCGTCGACCTGATCTACGAGGGCGGCATCGCCAACATGAACTACTCGATCTCCAACACCGCCGAATATGGCGAGTATGTCTCGGGCCCGCGCATCCTGCCCTATGACGAGACCAAGGCGCGGATGAAGGCGGTCCTGCGCGACATCCAGACCGGCAAGTTCGTGCGCGACTTCATGCAGGAAAACGCCGTCGGCCAGCCGTTCTTCAAGGCCACGCGCCGCCTGAACGACGAACACCAGATCGAGAAGGTGGGCGAAAAGCTGCGCGCCATGATGCCCTGGATCTCCAAGGGCAAGATGGTCGACCGCTCGCGGAACTGACGCGGCTGCGAAGGGCCGGGAACAGCCGGCCCTTCGCGCTCACGGCCTCTCGCCCGCGTCGCGCCGCGTGAGGACCGTTTCGGCCCCCCTCAGGATCGCGGTCTGCTCCGCCTCGTGCCGCTTCTGCCAGCCGCGCCAGATCACCGCCATGCGGGGATGGGCGCCGAGGCGCACGCAGTGGCGTTCGGGAAAATGCCAGCATGGCGCTGTGAAGGAACAGGCCCCCGGGCCTGCACTGGGTCTTGGCGGGGTCACCGAGGACGAGGACGCGACGCGGCCTCACCAAGGGATCGGCTTTCCGGCATAGTCGAAGAATCCGCCACTGTCTGCAGGGTCGAGAGAATCGAGGACGTCGACAAGCCGGGCAGCCGCGACCGAAGGCGGATCGGACGGCAGCGCACCGCCGTATTTCAGCGACAGTGGCGTGGCCACGTGACCGGGATGGAGCGCAGCGATCACGGCACGGGGATGTGTCCGGGAAATCTCGACCGCGGCCGTGCGCAGAAGCTGGTTCAACGCCGCCTTGGCGGCCCGGTAGCTGTACCAGCCGCCGAGCCGGTTGTCGCCGATGGAGCCGACGCGGGCCGAGAGCGCGGCGAAGCGGCAGTCGGCATCGCGCGGCATGAGGCGGAGGGCGTGCTTGAGGACGAGGGCGGGCCCCGCCGCGTTCAGCGTGAACTGCCCCGCCATGGCTTCGGCCGAGAGCGCACGAAGGCTCTTCTCCGGCGGGGCATCCTGAAGCTCGAGCGCCCCGGTCGCCACGAAGATGCGGTCGAAGGGACCTTCGAGCGCGTCGAGCGTTCGTTCGATGCTGGCCTCGTCGGTGAGGTCGAGGCCATCGTCGCGCCGCGACACTCCCCTAACCTTGGCCCCGCGCGCCGCATAAGCGGCGCCGAGCGCCGCTCCGATCCCGCCGCTGCTGCCGATCACCAGTACCCGCATGACACGCGCTCCTGCTCCGCTGCCCCTGAAACGCAGGAGACGCGCCGTCGGATCACATTTCCGGGCAATTCAGATGGACGTACCGCCCTCGCCGGCCACGCCGCAACTCCACCGGCGGACGCGGTATCCGGGATGCTCCACCTGCCAGCGGGCGATTTCGGCCTGGCCCATGGTTACGCAGGCCATCACGGAGACATCTCGGGCATCGTAAAGCAGCGACACATCGTGGCAGCCGCCGCCACTGGCAAGACACACCGACACCAGAAGTTCGATCATCGCGGAGTCCTCCTTCCGCTCTGCGGCCCCGACCCCGATGGCGACAGGATCACCCAGGGAAGTGAACAGAAGATGGCCGTTCCGCGCAAGTTCCGTGGCGGGGCGCGTCAGACTGCCGCCTCGACGGCTGCGACGATCTCGCCCACCACCGCTGCCAGCAGGCCTTCGTCCTCACATTCCGCCATCACGCGGATCAGGGGTTCCGTGCCGGACTTGCGGATCAGGAGGCGGCCGGAGCTTTGCAGCCGAACTTCGGCTTCGGCAATCGCTTTACGAACATTTTCAGACGAAAGCGGCTCCTTTCCGATTGAATATCTGACATTCTTCAACATCTGCGGGACAATTTCGAACTGATGGACAAGGTCGGAGGCGCGCCTGCCCTCCTCCACCATCGCCGCGAGGAAGTGGAGCGATGCCAGAAGTCCGTCGCCGGTCGTGGCGTAATCCGTCATCACGATGTGGCCGGACTGCTCGCCGCCGAGGTTGAACCCGCCCTCGCGCATCTTCTCGACGACGTAGCGGTCACCGACCGCCGCGCGTTCGAGGCGCAGGCCCCGTGAAGAAAGAAAGCGCTCGAGACCGAGGTTGGACATGACGCTGGCGACGAGCGTGCGGTGGCGCAACCGGTCCTCGGCCGCCCATCGCGCCGCCAGAAGCGCCATGATCTGATCGCCATCGGCCACGCGGCCCTTTTCGTCGATGATCATGACCCGGTCGGCATCGCCATCAAGGCAGATGCCCACATCCGCGCCATGCGCCACGACCGTCTCCGCCGCCAACCGCGTATCCGTCGAGCCGCATTTCTCGTTGATGTTGAGGCCGTTCGGGCTCACGCCGACGGGAATGATCTCGGCCCCAAGCTCCCACAGCACCTCGGGGGCGGTCTTGTAGGCCGCGCCGTTGGCGCAATCGATCACCACCTTCAACCCTTCGAAACTGCGGCCGGATTGCAGCGTGGACTTCACCCGCTCGGTATAGCGGAAGCGGCCGTCGTCGATCCGCTTGGCGCGGCCGATATTCACCGCCTGGGCGGGCTCCACTCCCACATCCACCAGATGCTCGATCTCGAGTTCCGCCTCGTCCGACAGCTTGAACCCGTCGGGACCAAAGAACTTGATCCCGTTATCGTGGTGGGGATTGTGGCTGGCCGAGATCATCACACCGACATCGGCGCGGAGCGATGTGGTCAGCATCCCCACCGCGGGCGTCGGCACGGGGCCGAGAAGAAAGACGTTCATGCCGGTCGAGGTGAAACCCGCCGTCAGCGCGTTCTCGAACATGTAGCCCGAGAGGCGCGTATCCTTGCCGATCACCACGCGATGCGCGGCCGAACCGTCACGGCGGAAATACCGCCCCGCCGCCGCCCCCAGGCGCAGCGCCATTTCAGCGGTCATCGGATGGATATTCGCGGTCCCCCGAACGCCGTCGGTGCCGAAAAGCTTCCTGCTCATGGGTCTTCTCCGAACGTCACCGCCTGCCAGAGGCGGAGCGCCTGCTTGGTTTCGACTGTATCATGGACGCGGTGGATCTGCACGCCCTGGGCGACGCCGGCGAGCGTCACGGCGATGGTGCCGGGCCCACGCAGATCGGCCCGGCCCTCCGCCGCGCCGCCGCCATAGGTGCCGATGAAGCGCTTGCGCGAGGCGCCGAGCAGGATCGGCAGCCCGAGTCCGTGAAAGAGCGAGAGCCCGCGCAGGAGCGTCACGTTGTGCGCGGCGGTCTTGCCGAAGCCGATGCCGGGGTCGATGACGATGCGCTCGCGGGCGATGCCCGCGCTCTCGGCCGCCGCGATGCGCGCCACGCACCAGTCGTAGACGTCGAGCAGCACGTTGTCGTAACGCGGGTCGGCCTGCATCGTGGCGGGCGTGCCCTGCGCATGCATCAGGCAGATGGGCGCCTGCCGGGTTGCGACGAGCGGCGCAAGACCGGGATCGTAGGTCAGCGCCGCGACGTCGTTCACCATGTCGGCGCCGGCGTCGAGGGCCGCGAGGGCGACCGCGGCCTTGCGGGTATCGATCGAGACGGGCGTGGGGAGTCCGCCGGCGCGAAACGCCGCGATCACCGGCGCGGTGCGGGCGATTTCGGCCTCGGGGTCGACGTCGGCCGAGCCCGGCCGGGTGCTCTCGCCGCCGATGTCGAGGATGTCGGCCCCGTCCGCAGCCATGGCGCGCGCGCGGGCGAGCGCGTGCTCCGGCGCGAGGAAGCGGCCCCCGTCGGAAAAGCTGTCGGGCGTGACGTTGAGTATCCCCATGAGCCGGGGCCGGTCCAGCGGCAGGCGCGCCAGCGCCGGGCGCGGCGCGGTGAGGCGGGCGAGAAACTCGCCGGGCAGGTCCCGCGCAGCGACGAGGCCCTGCGAGCCGGCGCGGGTCAGATGCTCGGCCCGGTCGAACCAGCACCAGCCCCCGGCAAGGGGCAGCGCGCCGGGCGTGCGGGCGGGATCGGTCATGGCGACAGGGCGGAAGTAGTCCATGCCCGCCTCATGGCGCGGGTCACGCAGGGATGCAAGCGGCGGGCTCAGGCGTAGCGGACCGGCACGCGACAACCCGCCGGGATTGCAACAGCGCCGTGAGCGCCGCCGTGGACGACCAAAGCGTCGGCATCGAGCAGGTCGGCGAGCCAGGCCGCGAGCGCGACTGGCTCCGCCGTGTCGGGCGCGCCGGGCGTGTCGAGGACGAGCTTCGCCGGTGCCCAGACCACGCGCCGTCCGCGTTTCAACGCCCAGTCGAGCTCGGTCCGCGTGGCGACCACCGAAAGCGCCGGGTCCCGCGCGGCGAGCGACCAGGCGGCCTGTTCGAGCGCGAGGAGCGCGACGTGGCGGCGGGCCTCTGAAGTGGCAACCGGCGGCAGTGGCAGGCCCGGCGCCGGTGCCACGACTACGGCGGGCCCCTCGACCCGTGCCGGCAGCACTGGCCGCAGCAGGAGATGCACGGCCGCGCGGGGTCCCTGCCCGGTTTCCCGGGCGGCGGGGGCCGCCGACCGGTCTCGCACGATCTCGACGCCGAGCGCGCCCGGAACCAGGTCGAGCTTCTCGATCCTGAGGAAGACGCGCGCGGCCTGCGGCGCGGCGAGGATGCGCGCGGCGATCCGTTCCGCCAGCGTTTCGAGAAGGTTCAGGCGCTCTGCCGCAAGCTCGGCCGCGATGGCCTCGGTCAGCCGGTCGTAGGAAAGGATCCGGTCCACGTCGTCTTCAGCGCCGGATTCCTGCGCCCCTGCCGGCGCAAGTTCGACGACAACGTTGAAGCGCAGCCTTTGACCATGCCCGCGCTCGTGCTGAAAGGCGCCGATCTCGGCTGTGACGACGTGGTCGCGGAGCGACAGGCGATCGGGCGGGTTCGGGCCTTCCATGGCCCTGGCCCGCGCATCCAGCGCGCCGAAGGCGGGGGATCGGTCGTCGGTCATGCTCGCGCTCCGGCTCGGGTCGGGCCATCATAGCCGGATCGGCCGGGGCCGGAAGGCCACAGACGGCGCAGCAGGCGCCGCCTGCGGCATCAGTTCATCGCGGTCACGATCGGGGCGCGGTAGAAGATGTGGCGGCCGATCTTCGCCGTCTTCTCGAACCGGCGCGACCACGAGGGCCGCACGGCCGGCGTGTGAAAGTAGGTCGCCCCCTCCGTCAGCGCTCGCGGCGCGCCGTCGAGCATCGCCTTCGCGATCTTTCCCGCGCGGATCCAGGCGGCGCGATCGCCGATGCGGTCCGCACGGCCGTCGCAGGTGTAGGAGAACTGGCAACCCCGTCCGTTCGACTGGTTGACCACACCGCAGACCGTCCGCGGAAAACTCGGGTTTTCGACCCGGTTCAGGATCACCTCGGCCACCGCCGCCTGACCGGCGACGCCTTCGCCGCGCGCCTCGAAGTAGAGCGCGGTCGCGAGGCATTCGAAGTCCGCCCCGCCCGTCGCCGCCGGCTGCGACGCAAGCCAGGCTTCGTCGTAGGCGATCTGGCCCCTGGCGGATTTCCCGGCTTTCCTGGTGACGACCGGCGGCGTTACGATCGCCTCAAGGCGATTTCCCGCCACGGCCCCAAGGCCTTCGCGGTCCTGTCCCAGTAGTGCGGTCAGGTTCATCCCGATCGCGGCGCTGGGATCGTTCGACTGGCTTACCGTCATCTCGGCATGCAAGCCTCCGGCGAGGCCTAGGAGCATGACCATGCCCCCGGTCCAGCACTTCAGCACTGACATTTTCCGTTCCCGAATTGCTTCGTCGAGCCACAGCCCCCCAAAGGCAATGACCGGCAGGGCATAACCGAAGCAGGCCGGCACGTCCACCCGCGGGGCGTCGCGGCGGCAGGTCGCCGCCGATCACCCCTATCGTCTCGCTGTGCGCAACAATCGCTTCAGCGGGGCAAAACCGGGCAAAAAGACCTCAATCGCATGAAATCATTTTGCTTTCTTCTCGGAAACCGGATCCGTCAACGCGAAATGCGCGGCCGCAAGTCGCGCCACGGGAACGCGGAATGGCGAACAGGAGACATAATCGAACCCGGATCTGCGACAAAACGCTATGGATGCCGGGTTTCCACCATGTTCGCCGCAGATCGAAAGCGTCACATCATGTCGCGTCTGGCGTCCGCGCGCGCTTCCGATGAGCAACAATTCGCCGACCCCGTCCTCATCCAGGACGTGGAACGGGTCCTCCGGGAAGACACCCTGATTGACGTAATCGCCCATGAAGCGACCGGCATCATCACGCGACAACCCGTAGGTCATCTGGGTCAGATCGTTGGTACCGAAGGAAAGGAAGGCCGCGTGCTGCGCGATCTCGCCCGCGCGGAGCGCGGCCCGCGGCGTCTCGACCATCACGCCCAGACGGTAGGTGAAATCCGCCCCGCTCGCCGTGCGCACAGCCGCGGCGACCGCGTCGACACGGGTCTTGACGAGTTCGACCTCGCGCTTGGCCGAGACGAGCGGGATCATCACCTCGGGCACCACCGACGCGCCGCGCCGGGAGGCCTCGACGGTGGCCTCGAAGATCGCGCGGGCCTGCATCTCGTAGATCTCCGGCACCGTCACGCCGAGCCGGACGCCGCGCATCCCGAGCATCGGGTTGAACTCGGACAGTGCCTCGACCCGGCGGGTCACCTCGCTGAGCGGCCGGTCGAGCGCCTCGGCCAGTTCGCGCATCCCCTCTCGGTCGTGGGGCAGGAATTCATGCAGCGGCGGATCGAAAAGCCGGATGCAGACGGGCAGCCCGGCCATGATGTCGAAAAGCGCGATGAAGTCCGCGCGCTGCATCGGCAAGAGCCGGTCGAGCGCGACCTTCCGGTCCTTCGCCGTGTCGGCGAAGATCATCTCGCGCATGACGGTCAGCCGGTCCTCGTCGAAGAACATGTGTTCGGTCCGGCAAAGGCCGATGCCCTCGGCCTCGAACATGCGCGCGGTGCGGGCGTCGTCAGGCGTGTCCGCGTTGGCGCGCACGCCGATGTCGCGGACGTTGTCGGCCCAGTGCAGGAGCGTCGTGAACCATTCGTCGAGCGCGGGTTCGAGCATCTCGGCAGTCCCGGCGAGCACTTCTCCGTTGGTGCCGTCCACCGTGATGACCTCGCCCTCGCGGAAAGTCCGCCCCGACCGGGTGGTGACGACCCGGTCGCGCAGGTTGAGCGAAAGCTCCGACGCCCCGACGATGCACGGCAGGCCGAGTCCGCGGGCAATGACGGCGGCGTGGCTCGTGATGCCGCCCCGTTCGGTCAGGACCGCGACGGCAGCGTGCATCCCCCGGATGTCCTCGGGCGCGGTCTCGCGCCGGACGAGGATGCAGCGTTCGTCGCGGGCGGCGGCAGCCTGAGCATCGGCCGAAGAGAACACGATCCGGCCCGAGGCAGCGCCCGGGCTCGCGGCGATGCCGCGCGCAACCCGGTCACGCGGCGCGCGCGGGTCCACCTGATAGTGCAGAAGCTCCGACAGCGCACGCGGTTCGACCCTCAGGATAGCCTCGTCGCGGCTGATGATCTTCTCCGTCGCCAGGGTCACCGCGACGCGGACCGAGGCGCGGGACGACCTTTGCACCTTCACGGCATCGATGACCTTGAGCACGCCGTTTTCCAGCGCGAACTCGATCAGCATTTCCTCGCGCAGCCGCTCGCGGCAGGTGCGGCAATGGGCCTGAAGTGCGGCAAAGACCTCGGGCGCGGCTTCCTCGAGCGAGTGCCCGCGGCGGTCCCTCACCAGATAGAGCGTCTCCTCCGCCCTGCGGTTCGCGGGATTGAGGCCGCGGAAGCGCCCGGTCACCTGCGGCGCGCCGGTCACCGGTTCGATAAGCTGGATCGTGCCTGTGCCCGAGAGCCCCGGCCCGACGGCCTGCGCCATTTCCTGCACGACGAGGCCGAGAGCGGCATCGGGCGGCGCGCCCTTCGCCTCGCGCAGGAGACGCGCCGTTGTCCCCTCCCAGGCACGGGCCATCGACCGGAGCACCTCGCCCATCTGCCGGGCAGGCGACTGCGGGAACTCCTCGTCCATCTCGGCTTCATAGGCGGCAAGGGCCGCGGCAAGCGCCTCTGGCGAGGGTTCGGCCGTGAACATGTCGGGGTCGAGCCGCGCGACATGGATGGCATAGGACTGCACAAATCCGAGATAGAGCGCATCTGCGTAGGCCCGGCCGTGCACCTCGGCGATCTCGGCATGTTTCGCGCCGGTCATGCCGACATTCAGGACGGTCGTCGGCCCACCCCAGTGGGGATTGGCCGGCGAGGGCCGGATGGTGACGAGCGCACCGCCGAAGGCGGCAGCAAGCCGCGCCGTGTCCGGCGTCACTCCGGCCGCGATGGCACGCACCGTGTCGGCGGAAAGCGCCACGGTTCTTGGCACCGGCAGGTCAAGCCGGATCAGCCGCTGGAGGCATTTCGCGCGCCAGCCGTGCCGCTCGGCGTCGATCGGCGCCGATGGCGTGATCTCGGTGAATTCTGCGAAAATGCTCTGTTTCTGCACTGCGGCACCGGACTCCTCCGCGGCAGAATACGCGCCGGGCCGAACTTGGCAAGGAAAAGCGCGGTAACGATATGCGTCAGCCGCATGCTTGCACCGTCGCCTCGCTTCGGCCATGACTGGCTGGAACGAAAGGAGTGCGCCATGGCGCTGACGGTCCGCCAACAGGCGAGCTACTGGGGGATCGCGGCGGCGATCCTCTTCGCCCTGCTCTGGGGTCTCGGCAACGTGATCCTGCCCTTCCTCGTGGGCGGCGCCCTGGCCTATTTCCTCGATCCAGTGGCCGACCGTCTGGAACGCATGGGCCTGTCGCGCGTGGTGGCCACGGCCACGATCTCGGCCCTCGCGCTCCTCATCTTCGTGCTTCTGGCGCTTCTGATCGTCCCGATGCTCGTGCGCCAGCTCGTGCAGCTCGTGAACGCCGCGCCAGCGATCTTCGGCGAATTACAGGGCTTCCTGAGCGCGAACTTCCCCTCGATCATGGATCAGGAAAGCGTCCTGCGCGAGACCCTCGCCTCGATCGGCAAGACCATCCAGGCCAGGGGCGGGGAACTTGCGAGCGGGCTGCTGTCGTCGGCGCTGTCGGTGATCAACGCGGTCGTGTTCATCGTCGTCGTGCCGGTGGTGGCGTTCTACCTTCTGCTGGACTGGGACAAGATGGTGGGCAGGATCGATGCGCTCCTGCCGCGTGACCATGCCGAGACCGTCCGCACGATCGCGCGCGACATCGACCGGGTGCTTGCAGGTTTCGTGCGGGGGCAGGTGTCGGTCTGCCTCATCCTCGGCACGTTCTACTCGGTCACGCTGATGCTTGCGGGACTCGACTTCGGCCTGATCGTCGGGGCCATCGCGGGGCTCATTACCTTCATCCCCTATGTCGGCGCGCTGATCGGCGGCGCGCTCGCCATCGGGCTGGCCTTCTTCCAGTTCTGGGGCGACTGGCTCCAGATCGCGCTCATCGCCGGCATCTTCGCAGTGGGTCAGTTCCTCGAAGGCAACATCGTCACGCCAAAGCTTGTCGGCAACTCTGTCGGGCTCCACCCAGTCTGGCTTCTCTTCGCGCTTTCCGCTTTCGGCACGCTCTTCGGGTTTGCCGGGATGCTCGTCGCCGTCCCCGTCGCTGCCGCGCTCGGGGTGCTGGCGCGCTTCGCGATCTCGCAATACCTCGGCAGCCGCCTCTATCGGGGCCTGTCGGGGAGCGATGAGATCTGACATGCCTCGTCAACTCGCCTTCGATCTGCCGGTGCGAACCGCACTGGGACGCGGGGATTTCTTCGTTTCGCCGTCGAATGCGCTGGCCGTCGCGCAAATCGACGGCGGCGGCTGGCCGGAGGGCAAGCTTCTCCTGATCGGGCCGGAGGGCGCCGGCAAGAGCCATCTTGCCCAGGTCTGGGCAGGCGAGAACGACGCCCAGGTGCTGTCGGCCGCCGCGCGCGCCGAGAGACCGGTCGAGGCGATCGCCGTCGTCGTGGAGGACGCCGACAGGATCGCCAAGGACCGCGCGGCGGAAACCGCGCTGTTTCACCTGCACAACCATGTCCTCTCCCGCGGAGGCCGGCTCCTTGTCACGGCAGCGACACCTCCGCGGCAATGGGGGCTCTGCCTGCCCGACCTCGCCAGCCGGATGGAAGCGACCGCGGTCGCCGAAATCGCCGCCCCAGACGACGCACTCCTCGCGGCCGTGATGGTGAAGCTCTTCGCCGACCGCCAGATCGTCGTCGCACCGAGCCTGATCCCCTGGCTGGTGCGCAGGATGGATCGTTCCTTCGCGAGCGCCCGCGCCATCGTCGCCGAACTCGACGCGCGCGCGCTCGCGCACGGCGGGCCCGTCACGCGCGAGATGGCACGAGACGCGCTGGACTTGTGCTCGCAACAGGGGTCATGATGCGCAGGCTTCCGGCATCAATGCCTTACCGATCGAGACCCTCAAGTCGCCAATGACACAAGCAGATTTCCTCAAGGCCCCCTTCCCTGCCCCGATCAGCCTTCCCGAAGCCGGATTTGCCGGACCAAAGCGGTTCTTCAACCGGGAGCTGTCCTGGCTCGCCTTCAACTGGCGCGTGCTCGACGAGGCACGCAACCCGCGGGTGCCACTTCTCGAGCGGGTGCGATTCCTGTCGATCTCGGCCACCAACCTGGACGAGTTCTACACCGTCCGGGTCGCGGGCCTGCGTGAACTCGTCCGCGAAGGCAACGCGATGTTCTCTGACGACGGGCTGAGCCCGGCCGACCAGCTCAAGCTCATCAACGAGGATGCACGGCGGCTGATGCAGACGCAGCAGAACGTCTGGAACAAGCTCCGGCGCGAGTTGGAGGCGAACGGCATCGCGCTTCTGACGCGGTCGAAACTGACGAAACGGGACGAGGACTTTCTCGCCGACTACTTCCTCAACAAGGTCTTCCCCGTCCTTTCGCCGCTCGCCATCGACCCCGCCCATCCGTTCCCGTTCATCCCCAACACCGGTTTCTGCCTCGCGCTCGAGCTCGAGCGGTCGGCGGACAGGCGGCGGTTGCAGGCTATCCTGCCGATCCCGCAGCAGATCAACCGCTTCGTGGCCATGCCGGGCGGCCGGCGCTTCCTGCCGATGGAGGAGCTTCTGCTTCTGCACCTCCACTCGCTCTTCCCCGGTTACCGGGATACCGGCCACTGCACCTTCCGCGTCCTGCGCGACAGCGACATCGAGGTCGAGGACGAGGCCGAGGATCTGGTGCGGGAGTTCGAGACCGCGCTGAAGCGGCGGCGGCGGGGCCAGGTGAT
>WBZL01003152.1_pt1 | contig 15347 bp, 14 predicted proteins | sample 5204291 | NCBI WGS metagenome assembly WBZL01 (sample SAMN12344345, study PRJNA552823) | activated sludge metagenome | biome: Activated sludge suspended growth; feature: Nitrification reactor; material: Wastewater; isolation source: activated sludge from nitrification reactor of wastewater...
AACCTACCAGCAGCAAAAGGCACAACGCGTACAAAATAGTTTTATCGTGTTTCATTTCCCAGTCTCCTTATGGATATGCTTTGCGCGCAGTATAACATCGGGTTCGATCTTTAAATAGCCTGCGCCTGTCAGGTTAGGAAGTTCCAAATCTCTTTTTGCGCAGATGGAAAAAAACAAGACCAAAGCCGATAAGGGCCGTGCCGCACGACGGGAAGTTGAACCCGCGAGAAACTTCACTTTCAGCCTGAAAGTTAAGAACTCCGCTTTTCGGAGTCGGCTTCCAGATCAATGTATTTCCATCTGCTTCATCGGCGTTATGGGAGATCGGCTCACCGGGTAAGACAACAGACCATTTGATGTCTGTCAGCATGGAGAAGGTTGAGCCTTCTGAAAGAGTGTCTACATCTACATCGTAATAAAACTTCCCGTCGCTGGTCTCAAGGCGGTTGACCGGTATTCCCATTTGCTGTTCATAAAAGGCGCGAAGTTCATCCAGATTCTTGAATTGAGTCGTTGTCACGCACCAAGTCTCATCGCCGCGTTGTTCTTCGGTCACTGAGACGTTCTCAGGCGTCTGCGAGGTATTGCAGAAATCTTGCGAGTTGGCGTATTGTTTTTCTATATTGGCGCGTTCCTCCGCTGAGAACCCTACCCCAGTCTGCAATTCGCCTGAGCCGTTTGGTTTGATCGAAGTTGTTGTCTCCAGCTTGTGGCATCCCGCCAGCAAGATCAATATCAGAACCCATGCAATTTTTTTGAGAGGATGATATTTCATCGTAACCTTCCTTTCATGATCATAGTTTGCAACACCGCGACTCGGCGGCGAGTTCTCCCCCAAAAGTTTGTTATACTTGCCGTCGCTCATGAACGAAACACAGACTCCCAACTTCTACGTACGCGACATCCCCATCTACGGGGACACGCTTCTCGCGCCCATGGACGGCTACTCGGACTGGCCCTTCCGTTCGATTTGCCGCGCTCTCGGTTCGGCGATGAGTTACACCGAGTTCGTGAAAGTGGAGAAGATCCTCAGCCGCTCGAAGGAGCCCGCCAAGCGGTTGTATTACGAGGAAGCCGAGCGACCTGTCACCTTTCAAATCTACGGCGACGATCCCGACTTGATCCTCAAAGCCGCGTTGATCGTGGAACAGTGGAAGCCCGACATCATTGACATCAATATGGGATGCCCCGCCAAGTCTATTGCGGATCGCGGCGCGGGCGTGGGGATGATGCCGAGTCCGTTGCGGATCGCGCGGACGTTTCGGATGTTGGTGAAGTCGTTGAAAGTTCCCGTCACAGGGAAGATCCGTTTGGGGTGGGACAAGAACAAGAATTACAAACTCATCGCGCGGATCGTGGAAGAAGAGGGCGGCTCGCTCATTGCAGTGCATGGTCGCACAAAAGAACAACGCTACGCCGGCAATGCCGACTGGGACGCGATCGCCGAAGTGAAAGCGGCAGTCAGCATCCCCGTGGTGGGAAGCGGCGATGTCCGCGCGATGGCGGACATCCAAAAGATGAAACAGCACACGCATTGCGACGCGGTTATGATTGGGCGCGGCGCAATCGCCAATCCGTGGATCTTTATGGGGCTGGATCGCGAGGACGTGCCGCATCAATTATTGAAAGAAACGGTGCAAGAACATTTGCAAAAGAGCGCGCAGTTTTATGGCGAAGAGGACGGGCAAAGACTCTTCCGCAAATATGCCGTGCAATACTTGTTGTTGAAAACGCTCGACCGCGACGCGCGCAAAGAAATTTTGAAAGAACGACCTGCGGGGGAATTTTTAGAAATGCTGAATCAAGTCTATGCGACAATTGCGAATTAAATAAAACGAGCGCAGAATTTCTTCTGCGCTCGTTTTATTATTGAACGATTTGATATACGTAGACAATACCGCTCCCGACCGTCACGATCAGTTGTTTTCCATCCGGTGAAAGGTATAACCAATTCACCCACTCGATATAGGTATCGCTTTCCGACGTCACGCGAATTTCGCCAAGGAGGACCAACGAATTAGGATCGAGAATACAAATTTTGCCTTCGCGTGATTCATAACCGCGGGTAAACAACAATTCTCCATCCGCAGAAATTGGGCCCAATGGCGAACACCCCTTTGGCAGATTCTCGGGAGGCTCATAGACTCCTAGACTTTCACCCGTTGCAAGATCGAACCCATTGTCGTTGATATAGAAACTATGACCCGACATATCTACGTCGAAAAATTCAGGAAAGTGCGGTTTGAGTGTGACCATGCCGTTGTAGTATTCTAGCGCGGGAGATTGAATAACATAATTTGTCGCGCCCGAATTGACGTTCCAATTCACGACCGTTCCCCAACTACCAAACCCTACCAACATATTCTGGTTTGGAATAAATTCAAGGTATGTTGAGAAGATACGCGACGACATGCCGATTTCGTAGGCGTCCACAGCCGTTTCTTCAAAGTAATGCAAAAGTTTTCCGTTTCCCAAATCCCATAATTTGATATCGCAATCCTGCCCGGCAGATGCGAGATAAAGCCCATCGGGTGAAAATGCCATCGAATAGACTCTGGCGCTATGCGCCTGAATATTCATAACGCCTTCGCCTGAATCTAGATCGCGAATCTGGATATTTCCTTCGTTGTCTCCAAGAGCAATTAAATTATCAACCGGGGATACGGCAAACTCAGCCATACCAAATCGGTAGAGCAATCCTCCAGTTGCTGTTGATCGAACCTCCAGTTCATCCGCGCGTTGGATCAGCAGGTATTTGCTATCGTAGGAATACTCTACCCTCCATACCGGCGCATTCATATGCCTTGAACCATATATGGATTTTGCGCTGGCAATATCCCATAAAATAATTGAACCATCCACAAAACCAACTACCAACAACTTGCCATCTGGGGAATAGCCAAAATCTTGCACAGGTTTTGTGAAACCGCCTATCGAACCAAGGAGATCGCCGCTCTCGCTTTCATAAATGCGAATAAAACTATAGGCTCGCATGATCCCTGTATATAAGCTGGGAGTATCGTATAAGGCGGCAAAGGTTTTGCTATCTGACGAGAAGCGCGCTTTCATTGGAGTCGTTGCCACCGCCATGAGGGCATTACCGCACATGCTAAAGACGCTTAGATCGCATCCTTCGGGACCGTTGCGATCCGAGTATGTGACATACGGAGCGTCGTCTCTAAACTTATAAAGCAGGTTACGATTTGAATCGAACATTTCCCGAACAGAGATCTCTTCGCTGAATGTCGCCTCGTTGTAGCCATACTCAAGACTGCTCTTCAGAGTCTTGGTCCCATCAGGGGACTTCAATATTATTTTGTTATAGTCGACCACCGCATCAGGTTCGAGCCAGACCGCACCGTTTTCGGCTGTTAATTTTTCCGCATAGGGAAAACTCAATAGATGAGTGGTGTTGGCGTTGTAGCTGGAACGATAAAACTTGACCATGCTTCCGTCGCTACTGAAATAAAATTTGTCGAACAATATTGGTTTGGGGAATGCAACCCACGAAGGAGGTTGATCTAGCGCTTTCATATCGTAAATCGTCCAGCCCATTTCACTGACGGCAATGAACGAATTCCCATCTGGCGTGAAAGCGACTCCCAAAATTGAACCTCGCCCCCATTGTCCAATACGTTTGAGTTGTGCAAAATTATTAAGCCCAATCGCTTCAGGGTTTTTTGGAATGGGTGTGCCAATCAATGCGAGTACATCGGTAGGTGTTGAAGAGGGTTGTAGTGTAGCGTTAGAGGGCAAGCTGGTTGCGGTTGCTGGTTGCGCTTCAGGTAAGAATTCATCTGGAACCTTGGTTTCAACGGGCAAAATACGGACTAAACTTTCAACGTCTTCAACTGTCGGTGGTGGGGTTGTTTGAGGGGAACACGAAACAACAAAAGCAAGTGTGATTGCAAGGTGAACGACCAAAGCTGATCTACGCATGTGACATCTCCCTTTTGAAAGATATTATGCTACCTATAACGGATAATGAGCTTATAAAGTTTCACACTGTGTTCGATCTTCACCCTCATCCCAACCCCATATCCAGAATCATCATGATCACAAACCCAAGCATCGCGCCTGAGGTGGCGAAGTCGGTGTTCTTTGCGAGTTGCGATTCGGGGATCAACTCTTCGACCACCACGAAGATCATCGCGCCTGCGGCGAATGCCAGCGCGTATGGCAGGATGGGTCGCATCAACAACACAGCCGCCGCGCCGATCATCCCTGCGATGGGTTCGATCAATGCGGACGATTGCCCGAACCAGAAACTTTTCAGGCGCGACATTCCCTCTGAACGAAGCGGCACAGATACCGCAACACCTTCAGGGAAATTTTGGATCGCGATGCCGATGGCGAGCGCGACCGCACCTGCCAGAGTCGCCGACGATAAATTCGCCGCGACCGCGCCAAAGGCAACTCCGATGGCAAGCCCTTCGGGAATGTTATGCAATGTGATCGCCAGCACCAACAAAATACTCCGCCTCCATTTTGTTGGAACCCCCTCCGCTTCGTTGACAGGGAATCCCAAATGCAGATGAGGCAGGAACAGATCGATCAAGCGAATGAACGCGCCTCCAAGTAAAAATCCAATTGCGGCGGGAAGCCAGACTGGCACATCGTCCGTTTCGCGCGTCATCTGAATGGCGGGCGCGAGCAGTGACCAGAAACTCGCCGCGATCATCACGCCCGCCGCGAAGCCGAGCATCCCGTCTAACAATTTGCGATTCACTTGTTTGAAAAAGAACACTGTCGCCGCGCCGAGCGCGGTAACAAGCCATGTACATGTGGTGGCGATCAATGCCTGCCACACGGGGTTGAGTTGAACGAACCATTCGCCCATGTAAATTTCTCCGATCCGAAATTTGGATACAACATATCTGATTTGCTTGTATTGTTCTTGAAAATTGAGTATAGCAAATTTCAAAACGCGCGCAAATGAAAACAGAACATAAATTCTGATATACTTTCGGCATCAACCCTCACCCTAGCCCTCTCCCTCAGGGAGAGGGGATGGATTCGAAATGGCAAAAACACAAACACGTTATGTCTGTCAGGAATGTGGGCGCGTCGCCGCGTCGTACATGGGAAAATGCCCGCAATGCGGATCGTTCAACAGCATGGTGGAGGAAGTCATCCACGATGAGCCTGTGACGAAGTCCACTGCGGTTCGCGGACTCACGGGTCGGTCTGCCCCGCGTTCCATCGGCGATGTCTCCGCTGGAGATGAAGACCGCATCCGCGTTCCCATTGAAGAATTCGCGCGCGTGCTAGGCGGCGGGATCGTGCCGGGCTCCATCGTGTTAGTCGGCGGCGACCCGGGCATCGGCAAATCCACGTTGATGTTGCAGATGGCGATGGAGATGGCTGGGCAAAAGCGCGTGTTATATGTTTCGGGCGAAGAGTCGGAACGACAGATCAAGATGCGCGCAACGCGTTTGAACGGCAAAAAAGAGTTGCCCAAAGATTTATTGCTCGTCACCGAGACGAATCTCGAAATCATCTTGAATCACATCAACGAGGTGAAACCCGAACTGCTGATCGTGGATTCGATTCAAACCGTGTATCTCTCCAGCATGGACTCATCCGCCGGATCGGTGAGTCAAGTTCGCGAGTGTTCATCGCAATTGCGCGAATTGGCGAAGACCAGCGGCATCTCGGTCTTCGTCATCGGGCATGTGACCAAAGAAGGGACCATCGCGGGTCCGCGCGTGTTGGAACATATCGTGGATACAGTTTTATACCTCGAAGGTGATCGCTTCCAAGCCTATCGCTTGCTGCGTTCGGTGAAGAATCGTTTCGGCGCCACATCCGAAGTGGGCGTGTTTGAAATGCGCGAGGGCGGGCTCGTTGAAGTGACGAATCCATCGGAGGCGTTTCTTGCGGAACGCATGATCAACGCGGCAGGGTCTGCAATTGCCGTCACGATGGAAGGCACGCGCCCGATCCTCGTCGAGGTGCAGGGACTCACCTCCCCGACTCAATTCGGCAACGCGCGCCGCACAGCCAACGGCGTGGACTTCAATCGTCTGCTGTTGATCTCGGCTGTATTGACTCGCCGCGTGGGATTGAAACTTTCAGAGCAAGATGTTTTCGTCAACGTGGTGGGCGGTTTGCAAATTGACGAACCCGCCGCCGACCTTGCCATCGCCGCGGCAATCGCATCCTCATGGAAAGATGTCTCCGTCAAAGCGGACGCGGTGCTGATCGGCGAGATCGGTCTCGCGGGCGAATTGCGGATGCCCAGCCAGATGCAAGTGCGTCTGCGTGAGGCGCAAAAGTTGGGATTCAAAACCGCCATCGTGCCGAAAGCGTTGCGAAAGGGCGAAGGATATCCGAAGGGCATCGAGATCGTTGAGGTCAGGTCTGTAGATCAGGCGTTGAACGCGGCGTGGAAAAAATGATGATGTAGGGGCACGGTGGGTTATTAAGCGACAAGGAAAAACAATCGTTTCGCCGTGCCCCTACGCTTGTAATAATTTCATACCCCTCTTCGGAGGGGTATTGTTTTGCAACCTGTTCCCATTCCGCCCGTATAAAAACCAGACAATCAAAACGAAGGTGACAGTCACGTTCGAACGTGACTGTCACCTTAACCCCCGAAGGAGAACCAACATGAACGTGAAAATCATTTCAGCAATTCTTGTCCTTGCTCTCGCAAGCATGGCATGTGGATTCAGCTTCGACCTGCCCGAGCAGGTCAAAGCGGGACCTGAGGTCAAAGAAGAAATATCGGTAGCAGACCCAAAGGAAGATGAGACGCGTTTGCTTCTGTCGTTTGGCGCGGGGAATCTGAATTTATCCACCGGCGCGAAAAATCTTGTGGATGGCACAGTCGTCTACAACGTGGAAGACCTCAAGCCCGAGATCATCGAAGACGGCGCGCAGATCGAGATCAAGCAGGGAAATTTTCAAGGGCTTCCGCCGTTCGACGGAATGAAGAACGAATGGGATCTGCAATTGGGTTCGTCGCCGATGGAGTTGGAAATTTCGGCAGGCGCGTACGAAGGCGATTTTGAATTTGGCGGTCTTGCGCTCACAAACCTGACCATCAACGACGGCGCGGCGGATGTGAGCCTTTCGTTCTCCGAGTTGAATCTTGCGGAGATGTCTGAGTTCAATTACTCCACCGGCGCGTCGGATGTGCGCATGGAGGGGCTGGCGAACGCCAATTTCGAACGCTTCATTTTCAACGGCGGCGCGGGCAATTACACCCTCGATTTTTCAGGCGACCTGCAACGCGACGCGACGGTCAGCGTCGACTGCGGCTTGAGCGATCTCACGCTCATCATTCCGCAGGGCGTGAACGTTGTGATCACCATCGACAGCGCGCTGGCAGACATCAACCTCGGCGATGGCTGGTCACAAAAGGGCAGTGTTTATTCACAGCAAGGCGATGGTCCGACACTCACCATCATCGTCAACATGGGCGGGGGCGAGATCACGATCGGGAAGTAAGACCGGGTTGGATTATAAGAATGTGACAGTCACGTTCAAACGTGACTGTCACACTAACATCGAAAAATTTTTTCGATCGAGTCTATTTCTTGGTATAAACGCGCCGTTTACTTCGCGAATGTTCTCGATTGCTCCACATACGCCAGGCTTTGATGCCTGAAATACGTGTTGTACAGCGTGGCGTAATGCCCGCCTTTCGCAAGCAAGCCCTCGTGATTCCCCTCTTCGATGATCGCGCCTTTTTCCATCACCACGATTCGGTCCGCCGCTTTCACAGTGGATAAGCGATGCGCGATGAGAATGCTGGTTGAATTTTTCAAGATGAGATTCAGCGCCTGCTGAATTTGATATTCGGTGAACGGGTCGATGCTGGCGGTCGCCTCATCCAGGATGAAGATGGCGGGCTTCTGCATCAGGACGCGCATCAACGCCACGAGTTGACGTTGACCCATTGAGAGATGCGCGCCTCTCTCCCCGACTTCGGTCTGGATACCATTCGGGAGCGTTTCCAGCCATTCGCCGTCGCCGATCTGGCGCGCCATCTTCAACATCTCCTCATCCGACGCGCCCGGCGCGGCATAACGGACGTTGTCGGCGACCGTCCCTGAAAATAAAAACGGGACTTGAGACACGATGCCAAGTTGTTTGCGGTATTGCGCAAAGTCGAATGTGCGGATGTCGCGCCCATCCACGAGCAGGCGTCCCTGCTGGAATTCGTAGAAGCGCGCGATCAACTTCGCAATGGAGGACTTGCCCGCGCCGGTGTGGCCCACAAGGGCGAGCGTCTCTCCGGGTTGGATGACCAGGTTGAAGCGGGAAAGAATCGGTTCTTTATCCGTATAGCGAAAATGCAGATCGTCGAAGTGGATGTGTCCCTTGAGCGGATGCACATCCTGTTTGTCGGTTTGAATCACGTTCGGGTCGGCGTCGATGAGGGCAAAGGCGCGTTCGGCGGCGGACAGCCCCGCTTGAATTTGCGCCCAGAACGCGGAGAGATTCAGCACGGGGAAGAAGAATTGGTCGAGGCTCATGATGAAGAGATACCACGCGCCCACAGTGACGATGCCCTGCGCCGCGCTCAACCCGCCCACGTAGATGAGAACGCCGACAAAAATACCGCTGAGCGCGTTGAGCGTGGGAAACACCAGCGACAACACAAAACCGCGTTGCACGTTGACTTGATACGATTGCTGGTTCGATTCGTCGAACGAGTTGAAGATGCTTTCTTCCTGCCGAAAATTTTTCGCGATGGAAATGCCGCTGATGGTCTCTTTGATGGCGGCGTTCACGTCTGCCATGGCTTTCATGCCGCGCTTGGTAACGCGCCGCGCCAGCACGCGGAAGCCGCCCGCGATGGCGAAGATGATCGGCAGGAACGCAAACAATAACAACGTTAGTTTCATATCGGTGCGGAACAACACCACGCCGAGGATCACCGCCTGGACCATCTGCGAGCTGATGTCGGTGACGATGACGATGAGTTGACCAAAGTCGTTGGTATCGGAGGTGATGCGCGAGACGATGCGTCCCGATGAAAATTGATCGTAGAACGAGAGGTCGTGTTCCGCCGCGGCGCGGAAGGCGCGCGCGCGCAGGTCGAGAACCACGTCGCCCACCGCGCGCACCACGAGACTGCGCCGCGCCCAGTTCAACGCCCACAAGCCGAAGCCAACTCCCAACACTGCCAATGCGACAAGGCTGATGGCGGTTAGGGAGGGCTCGCCTTTCAACAGGTCGATCATGCGAGAGACAACCACCGGCAGAGACGCGCCGATCATCGCAATGATGACGACCAGCGCGGTCACTGCCGCGAGTCGTTTGGTTTGCGGTTTAAAGTAGCCCAGAATGCGCCGCGTCAATTCGCGGTCGGTGTATTGGCGGTCGTATTTTTCGTCGTTCAGTCCGGCAAAGAAGCCCATGGTAGTCCGTTAGTTGGTTAGTCGATTAGTTTGTTAGTCTGCAATTGAAGGATGATGGCAGTGGAAAAGGAGACACGTACACACGTAGACAGGTAGACAAGCCATATCCGTGTTTACCTGTGCGCATCTCACTCCCTAAAAATCTTCGCGTACGCGTCGGAGGTTTTCATTAACTCGTCGTGCGCGCCGATGGCGGCGATTTTTCCTTTTCGCAAGACGATGATCAGGTCTGCCCAGCGGATCTGCGAAAGGCGGTGCGTGATGATGAAGGTGGTGCGTCCGCGCGCGGCGTTGGAGATGGCGCGTTGGATCTTGTCTTCGGTGGCAGAGTCGATGGCGGAGGTGGAGTCGTCCAGGATCAAAATGTGCGGGTCGGTGAGAAACGCGCGCCCGAGCGCAATACGTTGACGCTGCCCGCCGGAGAGCGTCACCCCGCGTTCGCCGACAACAGTGTCATATCCCTTTTCGAATGACAGGATGAAATCATCGGCTTGGGCAGACTTCGCCGCCGCTTCGATCTCGCTACGGGTTGCCCCGGGCTTGCCAAAGGCGAGATTGTCGCTAACGGAACGGGAGAACAGGAAGATATCCTGCTCGATCATGGAAATCTGCGAACGGAGCGAGGCGAGATTCCAGTCGCGCACATCCACGCCGTCGATGAGCACTCGTCCCTGCGTTGTATCGTACGTGCGGTTGATGAGTTTGACGAGCGAGGTTTTCCCCGCCCCGGTCTGTCCGACGATGGCGACAGTTTGTCCCTGTTTGACTTTGAACGAAATATTTTCCAATTCGGGGTCGGCGCCATACGCGAAAGAGACGTTTTGAAATTCCACTTCGCCTTTCATGGCTTCGGAGTATCCCTGCGCGTTCTGGTCGAGGTTGGTCTCGCGGGTGATCAATTCCAAAATGCGGCGCGCGCCCGACATGCCCGATGAAATTTGCGAATAGGCAAAGGTGGAAACAAAGGTTGGGAATTGGAGCAACAAGAGCAAGCCGAAGTATGCCACCACATCGCCGACGTTGATCTGCCCGCTGCGGAAAAGCAGAAGAGCGTGAAACAGCCCGAAAGCGTAGGCAGAACCGAGCAATAGCATGGCGATGTAACGTCCCTCCAGGTCGCCTTGTCGCACGAAGGCGTCGCGCACGCGGCTGGCGTTCATCACGAACTTGTCCACTTCCGCGTTCTCTTGCGCCGCGCCTTTCACCACTTCCACGCCATCCAACGATTCGGAGAGATGCGTGTTCATCTGCCCGAACGTGGCGCGCACTTCGTCGGTGATCGGCGAAAGCGTTTTGAGGTAACGCGCGAGGAAGACGAAATACAGGACCGTAAAAACGACCGGCGTGATCACCAGCGCGGGATGATATCGCCCCGCCACGAAAATGGGCATGAGGATAAAAACGAACGAGCCCACCACAAGGTTCAACCCCGGGCTGAACATATAATTGAGTTCGCGCACATCGTTGGTGGAGCGCGCCATCGTGTCGCCGACGGGTTGCAGGTTGTGGAAGGTCATGCTCTTGCCGAGCAATGAAAGATACAACTCGTCGCGCACTTGTCGTTCCATGTGTTGCGCCAACAATTCCGCGCCGAAGTTCCTCCCCAGTTGCAACACGCCGCGGATGATCTGCGAGAGACCGATGGTGAACGCCAGCGGCAAAAGAACGCTGGTGTCGGGAGTGGGCTTGAGCATCGCGTTGAACGCGTCGCCGGTCAGCACCGGCACCACCGCCGCAAGACCGGCATTCCCCACCGCGCCAAGCGCCATCATGAAAATGATCCAGCCATGCCGCGAGGCATGCGACCACACCCAGCGAGCCGGGCTGGAGCGATCGGCAGTGTGGGCGCGTTGTAATGAAAATTCAGCAGGAGTAGAGGTTGTAATAGTCATGACAGAAAAAGTTCCTCGCGGCGTTTTCCTCTTGCCGCGAGCGAACCATGCGCCTAAATTCTACCACGCTGGATGCGCAACTTCCGATTTGGAGTAGGGTTGTCGTATTTAGCATTGTCCACGCGGACGATCAAAACCACTTTAGGAGTGTATGAAATGGCTATACTTGCTGCTTGGTGTACGGCTTTGTTCTTTCTTTGGTACGGGCTTTCTGCCTTCGTACCAGCGCTTGCGACGGATATGTTCAAGAAGATCGGCGCAGTGTTGGCATTAATTGTTGGCGCTGTGGGTTTGCTTGCCTTACTGGGCATGGGCTAAACCAAGAAAAACAGCCTCCGAAACGGGAGGCTGTTTTCATTCAATATCAGCAATCATCTCGGCAAACCGCATCGAATATTCCCAGCCTGTCCGATCCTCGATCCCCCACCATGCGGAGAGGATCGCGTGCGCCAGACTCCACTCGATGATTCGCTCGCGCTCGAACCCCAACTGCTCGCGCAGGATGTCAACCCGCTTCTTGATCCGCGACTTCAACCTGCTTCCCCGTGGCAACATTTCCCACGGGTTCATCATCAGCGGACCCACCTCATAGCACGCGGGACCAATGACTCCCTTCGGGTCAATGACCAACCACCCGCGTTCCGACGACAAAATATTGAAGTGATGAAAATCTCCGTGCATCAACACGGGACTGTGATTCTCCGCGAAAAAATCTTTCGTTGATCGTTCCACCCGCTCCACAAGTTTCTCATCCAGCGGACCGGTCCTGCCATTGAACATTTTCCGTAACTGCTTCAATCCCTCGAACCAATCGGGGAGTTCGATAAATTTATTCCGCGCTGAGCGGAGCGCAGCGAAGTCGAAGCGCCAGACCCTCTTCATCCCCTCCGCCGCGATGCGCGTCGCTTCTTCATCATCTTCGAGAGTGGACAGCATCACGCCGGGGCGCAATCGTTCCAGCAATAGAAATCCCTTTTCCTCATCTGCATCAATTAACTGACATGCTCCGTCGCCGTCGAACAATCGCAACGCGGCGATCTCACTCGTCAACTCATCGCGCGGGATGCCGAGTTTGAGCACAACGTCCCCCTCTCCCTGAGGGAGAGGGGCTAGGGGTGAGGGTGATGTCGCGTATGCCACAAAATTATAGGAAAGATTCGGGACAGGCTGAATGTTCGTCAAACCCCATCGTTGCGACGCTTCGTCAATCAACGCGGGGAGGTCCGCGAGGAATTGCTCCCCGTCCACGCCGAAGGTGTTGGTGATGGTGGAGATGAAATCGGATGGTAGAGAGAGCATATAAAATGTTGAGGAATCAAAAGGACGGCTTTCGCCGTCCTCGATGAATCATGCCTATGCAGTTTCGAGTTGCAGTAAGTTTAATTTTTCCTGACCAATCCGTGCGCTCAGATTCAGGATTTCAATCCCAACAACCAGGTTATTTTTGTCAAAATCCAGAATGACGCCAGGTTGCACCTCTTCCGATTCAACAATCGCACTTTCGTCCAATCGAAAATACAGAGCGTCGTTTTCCTTGTCAATTTTCAGTTTCATTTCGTTCTCCTTCGCCGATCGAAAAACAAAGTTACGATACGGTTTGGCTCGACACCTTCATTTACAACCACATGCAAAATCCGATTCTCACGTTCGAGCAATGATTTGAAATAGTGCGTATTGCCATCACTTTCAATGCTCTTTTCGTCTGGCATACTGATTGCATCTAAAACCCATTGTTCGAGAATCTCTCGTTCTTTGAGCATATCTCTAGCGTGGATAGTAAAAATGGGTTCGGGCATCTCTGTTTGTCGATTTCAGTTTACCACAATTAATTTTTCAATCAAACAGGAAACAACTTCTCGAACACCTCAGGACAATACTTCTGCACCATCTCGGATGATAGACCGTTCTCTTTGCAAATCTCCGCGTACAGATCTGCCGACGGGCGTTTGATTCGCTTCTGCGTTTCCAAATCAAGTCCCCACAGACCGAAGCGCAGAGTCCAGCCTTGATCCCATTCGAAGTTATCCACGAGCGTCCAATGAAAATAACCCTTGATGGGCCAATTGAAGTTGACGGCGCGCCACATCTGATGAATGTGCTGCGCCATATAACGCGGACGAACTTTATCGTCGGCATCGGGAAATCCGTTTTCACTGATGATAATGGGCAGGTTCGGGAAAGTCCGCACGATCCATTTCAAGCCTTCAAACATGCCATCGGGTTCGTTCACGAGAAATTTCTTATCGCTGAAATCTGAATTGTCCGCAAAAAAACCGTTGCTGAAAAAAGTTTCAGGTCTTCGCAGGTCAAATGTGACGCGGTTGCGCGAATAGTAGTTGAAACCGTAATAATCCTGTGCGCCCCTGGCTTCCGGGATGCGGATCGTGCCAAGCGGCGTTCGCATCGTTCCATTTGCCAGCGGCATCGGAAATGTTTTGTTTACCAGATTGTCGGCGTTTTTGGTCAACAGCCTATCCACTGGCGACCATGAGTGGTGCGGCACAAAGGAACGATAATTCTGTGCAAACCCCACCCTTGCCTCAGGTTGGATTTGATGGATGGCGTGATACCCGACGACATGCGCGCGTACCAGGTTTGACAGCACATGCACAGCAAGTCTTAAACTGTTTTTTCCGGGGGGCCAGTTTCCGCTTAAACCCCCGCCCACATATCCATTCAAGGCATAACCGTTCGGCTCATTGATGGTGCACCATACCGTGCAATATTCCTTCAACGCTTCCACTGTCTTGCGGACAAATTTCTCAAATAACGGGAGGACCGCATCCGTTTCCCAGCCACCATGTTCAGCCAACCACAACGGATCGGAAAAATGATGCAACGTCACCATCGGCGTCATGCCGCGCTCGCGCAGTCCGCGCAACATGGCGCGATAACGTTCGAGCGCGTCTTCGTCCCATGTGTCGGGCGTCGGCTGGATGCGGCTCCACTCCACCGAAAAGCGATGCGCGTTCTGTCCGCCCTCTGCGGCGCGATCGAAGTCTTCCCTCCAGCGTCCTCCCCACCAATCGCAGGCGAGCCCAGACGTCCCGTCCGTGTGACCGTCTTGTTCCCACTTCCACCACTGATTGTTCGTGTTGTTGCCTTCCACTTGATGAGCGGCGGTCGCCGTCCCCCATAAAAATCCGCGCGGGAAATGATAGGTTGCTTGAGGCAAATTAGTCTCCTAGTCTTCTAGTCTCTAGTCATCTAGTCTCTTGCCTTGCAAGATATGCAAGATACAACGCCACCGACCCCGCCACCGCCGCGTTGAGCGATTCGACTTCTCCGCGCATCGGAAGTTTTAACACGATGTCGCATTTCACGCGCGTGAGTTGACGGATGCCCTCGCCCTCGCTTCCGACCACGAGCGCGGTTGATCCAGTTAAGTGACGCTGAGTCTTCGCCCCGACCGTTTCCCCGTCCTGATCGAGTCCCACCACCCAAACATTTTCTTCTTTCAATGTGTCAATCGCTTGCGAGAGGTTTGACCGCGCAATGAGCATGTGCTCGCTCGCGCCCGATGAGGCGTTGACCACCGCCGGAGTCACCTCCACCGTGTGCGCCAGCGGAATGACGATGCCATGCACACCCGTCGCCTCTGCCGTGCGAATCAATGTGCCAAAGTTTTGCGGGTCATTCAATGAATCGAGTAACAACACGAACGGAGGCTCGTTCTTCTTGCGCGCGTTCTCCAAAATATCGAGCAGGTCGGCATACGGATACTTGCTCACCTCCGCAACGATGCCTTGATTATGTTCGTGGATCTTATCCAGTTGCGGGCGTTTGGCTTTGACGACTTGAATCTTTCTTTGCGAAGCCAACGACAGCACATCGGCAAGTTTGCCTTTGATCTGCACATTGTCTGCGAGTTCGATCTTGAGCACCTCCCTGCGTTTGGCGCGGAGGGTTTCGTAGACGGCGTTGCGGGAGTAGATAAATTCTTTCATATCCCCGATTGTACCGTAGGGGCAGATAGGGCAATCGCATCTAAATCGGTGAGGCGAGGACTTTGAGGAGGTAATCCTGGTTCCAAGCGGCTTGGAGTTGCTTGGCATGCATACCGCCTTTGGCGGTTTTCTCC
>WBZL01003154.1_pt1 | contig 15340 bp, 7 predicted proteins | sample 5204291 | NCBI WGS metagenome assembly WBZL01 (sample SAMN12344345, study PRJNA552823) | activated sludge metagenome | biome: Activated sludge suspended growth; feature: Nitrification reactor; material: Wastewater; isolation source: activated sludge from nitrification reactor of wastewater treatment...
CATCCAGGGCTGGGTATTACTTATTGGACCAACTAATGTAGTCCTATTTGTCGACAATACCTTAACAGTATCATCACGGGATAGATCAAACTCCGCTACTAGTTCGAGTGATCGCAAGGACTCAAAGTTAATCCCGAGTGAGACAAGCTGTGCCTTTGTTAGGCTAGTTCCAGCAATCTCAAAATGAAGCCTTTGTTCAAGTAGATTATTTATAGGAGCGGTTGCTAGAGGCTCAGCAGTACTAAAGAAACGGGATCCATCATCCAACGTAAGAGTAAGTATGTATGAGCCCCCTAACTGCTCTCCTAACTTGAATGTCATAGGGAGGGTAAGGCCTGGACATAGATTTCTTCCATCAATCAAACACGAATAGCTTCCTCTGGTACCATCAAGCGGCAGTAAAGCTTGCGTTTTATTAGGTGCCTCGACACGAATCCAAGCTTGACAAGATATAATGCGACATGAAGTGGCGCCTTTAATTTCTCCAAACATTAACTCAAATTGTGCCCTACTCCCAGAGTAAGTATCCTTAAGGAAATCGGTTAAGTAGTCTTTTATATTCGTTTTAATTGTTGGTTCATCTGGAAGTATAAGATTTGTGTTGTTTCGAAGAGCTGCTTTGTGAATATCGTATGCAGTAATAGGTTTCGCAAAAATAGTATCTACCAAACCAGCATATGTAGGGTCACCTGAATATTTCTTTCGCATTGAATACACTTCAAGATGTTTTTTTACTGACTCAGGCAGGTAAGTATAGCCATTGAACATGAGGGAAGATAAATCACCTATTTTGATAAGATCCTGACTAGAACTTGGCTTATAGACTGGTTCAAACCAAAGAGATAAAGAAGATGGAATATCTACAGGTGCAGGTGGCTTCGTTTTTAAAGCGCCTATTATCGGCGCAAGAATATATGCAAATAGTTTTGTCAGACTGCCATCTGATGTAGTTTCACAACGAATCGCAAAACTTTCTCGCTCTTCAGAGAATGGTTCGGCTTTACCACTCCAGAAATCACGCGAAACATTGGATTTTCTCCAGCTCTTTCCATCGTAACGCGACCATGCCAGTTTTACTTCCCATTCATCCTTTGATTCACTTTTATTGCTTCTAATTACCGGCCATGCAATATACAGCTCACCACCTAGTACAAATGGCAGCACATGATCGCCCTGTATATCCAATTCAATTCGCTGCCAAGGCGACCATTCCATGTAAGGGCTGCCAAAGTCCGTGCATTGTCGCCAGTAATAGGCATAAGGTGGATTCTGGGTGCGACCGATGACATAGAGTGTACGGAATTCGGGATAGTCATAATCATCTAGAAAAATATCTCCATTCTCGAGACGAGAAATATCCTCATACATACCAAGAACTTCTATTTGCCCCATCTGCGCCACATCGTCCAGAAACTGACCAAATGATTGGCGTGCCAAGTCTTGCGTTAGTTCTCCTTGCCCCAATGCCGATTCGAGCTGCTTGAAACTGGATGACTTGTCATCACGCAACTCCGGGAACATCCAGTTCTCGGGAAATAGAAAGACTCTGCGATTGGCTTCCCACACGCGATAATTGCGCATCCAGGTCCAACGATCCTTGAAGTCTTGGTCAGCAGTGATATCTTCCAGACCAAATAAAATACGTTGGGCAAATAACTGGGTTGCGGTGATGGCTTCCAGCAAACGAGTGGTGTTAAGGCAGGATTCCACCTGAGGATCAATTAAATAGTACTCGTACAGGTCATTAACATCACGAAATTTCTCATTATGGTGAATTAAATAAGCAACTAATGCATCACGTCGCTGCAGGCTCAATTGGTCATTGATTTCCTGAGATATTTTCTTCCAATTGTCTTCGTCAAGCTGTGCTTGCAATAATTCTTGTGCGGTAGTGGCAGCCTGATCATTTTGTTTAAGATTGGATAATTCCAGGAGCTCGGCACCATCTGCACCCAAGTACCGTGCGTGCAGCAGTAATTCAAACACACATCTCAATTGACTTGGATGACGCAAGTGAGCCGCATTCAAAGGAGTAGTAGCATCATCCCGCTTTACAATATTCGCAATCGCCAAGGTTTCTACTTCAGAAATGCCTACGCGAGTCGCCAATGACTGTAGGTGAGTTGCTTCAACTGTTTGACCACTGCGAGCTTCCAATTTATCCAGTAGTTCATACAGTATTCCACGCGACAATTGTTCAGCCCGTTGTAGCCATAACAGATCCATCAACGCCTTCCAGTCATCGTTGTAAACTGCCGATGACGTCGCAAGGATGTCGCGCCAATTGATTCCTGATCTACCATTGATTTCTACACGATCGGTAAGACGCACTAATTCACTGTCTATTTTCAACGCTGTAGTTAGTGCAACTAAACGGTATAGCCTATCCATCCAACCATATAAGCGCTGAAAATTTGGTGATGATATGTTTGGCGGGGTCGTTCCATCCCAAAATGTAGTCGCTAGAAATTCCTCAAAAGCATTTTCAGTTAAATTTGCACCACTAGAATCGAGCTTTAAGCGAGAATTTAATAGCAAAACAACATCAGCTTCTGGCAGACCACACTGTTCAGTAATCACAGAAATCAACTCACGCTCGCGCCGCTTTGGAACAATATCGTCCAACAACAGTTTAAATCGGTCATCCGCGCTAGGATTGTTCGGGGTTGTAATAACTGTCAATATTTCTGTGGCTTGCGCATCGCTCAACAGTGGCAACCATTCTCCTACGACAGTGTTTGCTCCCGTCGCACCCGTCAATTTCAATTTAAGATTATTAAATAAGGTCGAATCTATTCGTACCGCATCGCCTGCGTTACGAATCGCTCCGACAATCTTTTGAGCAATTTCCCCATCGAAGATGCCAGTTAGGGTTTCAATCACCTGTGATTCTAGGGTTACATCAGAACGAATAGCGATGATAGAACGCAAACGTTTTTGCAAATTGCTCAGCAATCTTTTGATTTGCTCATCCGTTTTAAAAGAGAGCGAAAAACCTTCTCCCAGTGCCATCAATTCGTTGCGTGGAAGTACCGCCGCAGCCACTTGCTCAACCGATAGCCCACTTTCACGGATACTTTTAATGATATTGCAAAAATCTTCCAGGGCTTTCCAGTTGACTGACGGTGATGACAGATTCAAACCAGTCATTTTCTTGAGCATAGTGAATTGCTGCACTGTAAACCCCATTGATTGACTGAGCTTATTTTCTGAGGCAGGCAAATCGAGCAAGTATTCCAGCGGCAAGCTCTGCTGCTCGCTCAATCGCTTGACAATCATCAGATTGATGACTGTTTGTTTGATTGCCTCACTTTGCCTATTAGGACTCCTAGGAAAATTCAATTCCGCTAATCCATTACAAGCAATAATGGCACGGTTAAGCTGCTCGATGGACCATTTGGGTAGTTTTGCATGCAAACGCACAAAGCGATGCAATCGATCCAGGCAATTGGGATACAGCGTTACTGGCTCGATAAGTACACGCATTTCACTGATTTTGCATTTTTCGCGATTACTTATTGTTATTTTTCCAGTGGAACCACGAATAAATTCTGTTGCCAACACTTTTTCCAAATCGTCTAAACTCAATCCGGTGCGATGCATTAATACCGAAACCCGTTGCAGCACTTCTTGAACCGGTTTATTTTCGAGCTTGTCACCGGACACCGGATCATTCAATGTGACCGAACCTGTGTTATTAGGCGAGAAACCATAGATCTTCCACAACTGATTATAATCACCGTTTGGTAGGGGAAGGCCATTGCCGGCGTACGTTTGAGTCATCAACTCCCATTCTGAAATTGCCCCATTAGGGGTTTCTTGAGTCATCGATACTCCCAAGGTTTCAGCTGCTCTCGCTTCAGCTTCAACATCTCCCTTGATTAGCGTCAACAACTCCAAACGGGTCCGACCCAGCTTGGCAAGATAAGCATTAACCTCTGCATAGGGCAGCTCAAAAGGCAGACTCCAAGGAAAAATGCTGCCGGCTGTCAGCTGGTATTCGCTGTCATGAACTGCTTCTTCCAGAATTTCCAACACGATTTCGATATGTTTGATCTCTTTCTCAGATTTCTCACAACTAAGCGGTAGGGTAGTAATATCTTTACGCCTTAATTCCAACTCATCCAGGGCGGTCTTAGTACGATTTTTATCATCTCTGCATTTCTTTAACTGATTCAGCAAATCAACCAGATAGGCCGACTGGCTCAGCATAGACTCGCATGGTCTACAATAGCATTCATCCAGATCACCCAACAGGTTAATCAGATTCGGAATATTCTTTTTGACCGGATCGGGATAGGCCATAGCAGTACCATACGGTGTATTAGCAAAAGCCCAATATGCAGCACTACCAGCACCCGCCATTTCTATCATCACACCATTGGCGGCATTCATAGATGACTCAATATAATCATAAAAAACGTCAATCCGTTCATGCACAAATTCTTCGGATGAGATTGTTCTTTTTTCTTTCACTCGTTCATGCATAGCGTCCCGCCCATATTCCATTGCGGCCGCAGGCGAGGGAATACCACTTTCTATCAATAAACCGGTTATCTCAAGATTCAGTTCGGTACGCTGAAATCGTCCAATGTTAAGCAATAATTTATGCACGATGGGCGTATCATCACTACTGAAATCTTTCAACGCAACTTCGCCACGCACTATTTTCTCTGCCAAGTCGCTTTGTTTTTTAATGAATGCCAAGACTTCTTTGTGTGAGTTATCTGGCAATTCAATATCTCCGGCATCGACCCTCGCTTGCAATGCTATCAATGGGTGCATTTTCTCTACTTCAGCTTGAATCCCCAAAGTAGAACTGGGACTTACAGATGCCTGATCAGCAAAACTCATCCATTCTTTGGTGGATAATATTGCTAAAGGTGCTATCGAATCCGATTCTTTTCCCAAATCAATATTGGATGTATTCAGAAGATTGAGCAGAGGATTTCTGGACGCATCGAACTTAGTCAAGTGCGTATTCAGAAGTTTGAAAAGTGCTTCATGACCGGATGCCAACTGATACACCCGCACACTGCGCACAAACGTCCTGATAGAAGCCTCGGATTTAGGATGCTGGTCAATTACTTTTAGAAGCGCATCAGCATCATTCAGACCTCGTTCTTGAAAAATTTCCAGCGCATCCAACGCGACAGTCGTTGGTAAAGGCGCATGCGCCAATACACGCGCAAGTTCGCTATTGGGATTCTGTGCCGGATCAAGCTGCTGCAATCGTTGTAATAACTCAAGTGCAGCTACTAGTAATTTAAGATCTTTCTCATCTAGCTTAGGTACACGATTGGCGGAAAGCGCTGCACGCCAGGATCGTTGCCAATTTGCGGATGATGCACGTAATATCCCGCTTAAATCATTCGCCAACCCTTGCCGCACAAGACCATAAAAGAAACAACGACCATATTTCTGAACTAATAGTTGTTGTTCTGAATAATCATGCCTAACAAGACTCTGGGCTACGTCTCGCGCCATCCTGCTGGAAGCGACCCAGGCTTCTACCGCCACACGATCCAGCTCTGCTTCGAGTACAATGAAGTCGATATCCAATGGAGTCAAGTCAGAAGGCGCCAGATCACTCTGTTTTTCATCTTCATTGATCGCTGTGCCTTGCCCCTTGAGTAATGGCGTGATTGCTTCGCCAATTCGTTGACACTCGGATACCACGGGACCTGCCAGTCTAAATTCCATGTGCTGAACTGATTTTGCTTGACGTAATTCTTGCCTCGACAGTACTTCACCTTCAGCTTTTTCACGCACCTCAACAATTAGCCAAGGCGTGCGACGGGAAGGCAAGTCTCCGGACTGAAAATCAGCCGGCTGATAATTGATAATAAACTCGCCGGTAGCGTTTGTTTGAGCTATTCCCAACAATTGCTTTTTTCGCAAATCGCGATCAAAGGCTTGAACGTTGGCATTTTGAACCGGCTTGCCGATGCTATCGAGAACAACGCCATAAACACGCGGTGAGGATTCGGTCGGATCAATCTCGACAGGTGGAACATTGTTCCCTGTGTCGGTATCAGGATCGCGTATGTCCGAATCACTCAGTTTTTCAATAAAATGATTCAGCAATTTGGCTGTCGCTTCATCGACCACACCGCTGACTTCAAGGCGCTGTTCCCCTTGAAAAATACCTACTAATTTATAGGTAACTTCATTAAAAATATGCTCAGCGCGTTCTTGCTTTAATGCCGCAGATGCTCTACGTCGAGCGGCTTCTTCACCGGAAAGAAGAACGTTTCGATCAAGCAGTAGTTGTAGCGCATCCTGCAAATTGGCAACGTTCGGCCCGCGATCTCCGGGTTTGATGGTGGCGATAATTAACTGCATGATGCGCTCCTTTATAGAATTTCGATCATCTGGTGCCGCTAATCATGCCTTGTGAAAAAAACTTATTACATTAAGGTAATGATCTCTTGATTAATTTCATCAAAACGTATCTCACAATTCATGATTCATAATTAACTCATTTCTTCCTTATCTATTTATTAATTCTCTGCTGCATTCAATAAGGATTGATTTTGCGGTTTTAAGGCCTATTGCATTACTTGAGTCAATGTCATCGGGTTTCTTTACGTCACTACTTGGCTCTTCTCCTGGCTCGATATGGCCTTTAGGCGATCAAAAAATCTTGAGGAATCCTGATCGTTTCCCATCATTTCACAATTTTTTATATACATGACGAAAGCTCCATTCTGGTTTCATCCACTGTGCAATCCAGTCCCTGCTCAAATAAATCAATTTAACCAGCCCCAGGATCGAGAAGAATCGACCAACCCAAGGAAGAACTTTTGCGGCCCAAAGTTCATTCCGTACTTTTCCTAATCACTAATTTTTGTGTTAAACCACATGTGGCATCTCCATCCATGAGGTGTATCGACTTCTTTCATAAAAATTCGGATATTGCGGTATTTCCCAGAAAAGGGTTTTCCTTCTCGCATTCCAGCAGCATCAACAACTAAACTAACTACAGCTGTATTTTCTACGCTATGTACTACTTCTACATTGCTCGCTTTAAGTCGATCATAGGTATTTGCAGGATTTATCAGATCATTAAGATATTGGGTTTTATCATGGATGATACTGTTGGCCCGACGGAATCTCAGAGCATCCGACAAAATATCTGCCATAAATTGATTATCCCGCCCTTTTTCTGCTTCACCAATTCGCTGATTTAATTCGATCAATGCTGCTTCGTCTGTTTTTAGCTCACTCATTTATCTGTTCTCCATATCATCCATATTGTCTGAAATAATCCGCAATCGCCTGACAAAAAGACGCAACATCATTTGGATCACGGCTTGATATGATTTGAAAATTTCTTCTGTTTGAGTCATTGTTGTCACCGATGTAGATGCTCCCTGTGTCAACCACCACAGCTTTATCCTCGATGACCTCTGCACCTGCGTTGCGTAAATCCATGCGGATATCTGGCGAACCGGTTATTTTTAGTCCCTCAGATACTATTCCGGCGCTAATCAAGATCTGCGCACCATGACAGATACTGAAGATTGGCAGACCTATTTTGGCGGCTTCTCTGATAAAAGTTATTATCTTGGAATCAGTGCGGACAACTGCTGGATTCCAGGTTCCACCGACTAAAATAACCCCCCGATAATCAGTGATCACTGCTTTTGAAATCTTCCTCTGATAAGGAATTTTAATGGTTGGCGCCCAGAACCGGGTGGCCGGTAGCCAGTCGTGAGGAGTCCAATCCGGAGCAATGACATCAACTTGAGCACCACTGTCCCTGAGAAAATCCAGCGGCACAACGATTTCTGGTTCTTCCGGGCAAGGCCCCATGGGTAGGGCTAACCGAATATCTTTTAGAGATGGATCAGGCTCAAGAGGACCAATCAGGTAATACATGCCTTCATCCATTTCCTCACGTGTAATAAATTCGTAGTGTTGATTTGTATAGTTCATTCTTGCCATGAGTAATCTCCTGAGATGTAAGAATTTGTCATACTATTAAGCGCGCCCAATGGACAAAACATCCCGCCGCAAGCAGCAGGGTATTAGAGCTTTAGCTTTTTTAACCACCCACTAATCCTACTCAAAAAATCGCGCGTTCGTGATTGAAGGTCTCGGGTTAATTCGGTTCTGAGAGCACTACATGCCTTGCGTACTTGACCGTATTCACTCATTTCCTTGTCTTTCTCCTTCTCCTCATAGGTTATGCGTGCATTCAATTCACCACGATGTGCATCGACAATCTCACTAATGCGATCTTGCACAATTTCGTAAGCTTTGCGAGACTCCTCAGATAAATAATAGCCACCCACATCAAAATACCAATCACGCAGTTCTTTGCTGAATTTGTTCAATTTCTCATAAGTAACATCTGAATTCCTTGGCCATTTGGGTAGAAAACTGGTTTTCTTCCAGAGTACTTTATAAACCTCAAGCCGTTTTTCTCTCAGATTCTCGTCGATCTTTGCACGGGAGCTAAAAAAATTGTTGACGGTTAACACGAGCGCTGTAATACCGGCACCGATGAGTGCTGAAATCAATGGCTTGAATAATTCTTCCATGGGCATCCTGTTTTGTCAGTTACATCTTTACGAGGGTTAACAAAAACTTCATCCGTTGCTTGATCACACATTTTTGTCTCCGTATCTGTCACAAACAATAAAATGGCACGCCTCAGATAGCTGTGCCATAATATTTAGCACTATGCCAAAACTAACCACACAAACCGAAGTCCAGCTCGATCCCCAGGGAAGATTAGTGATCCCTGCGCAACTCAGGCGTTCGCTTGGATTTGAATCCGGAGACAGCCTGATTGCCCGCATGGAAGATGGCCGCTTGATTCTGGAAAAAGCTGAAACGATCAAACAGAGACTTAAAAGCCGCTTTACCCACTTGCCATCAACCACTAGCCTGGCTGAGGAATTGATTGCAGACCGGCGGGAAGAGGCGAAACGGGAAATTAAGGAATGACAGTGATTCTGGATGCCTCCGCTGTGCTGGCTTTTCTGCAAAACGAGCCCGGCTGCGATCAAGTCGAAGCGGCTCTGCCGGAGTCGATCATTTCCAGCGTCAATTGGGCAGAGGTTGTGCAGAAATCGATTTCGGCGAATGTTGATGTCAAAGGGTTGCGAGAAGATCTTGAAGCCCTGGGCTTGAGGATTCTGCCGTTTAACGCCGAGGAAGCTGAGATTGCAGCACAGCTCTGGCAACAATCTCGCCACGTAGGCTTGTCGTTGGGAGATCGCGCTTGCTTGAGTGTCGGTATGAGGTTGGAAGCGCCCGTGCTGACCGCCGATCGAATCTGGACCGCGCTGAATTTGCCAATTACTGTGCATTGTATTCGTTAGCCTATAAAGATTGTTGAGATTCATTCCCCTGCTTCTAATTCCGCATCAACCCACCCGCTCAGTTATCCGGCAACACACCCAATCGAACGTAGTGGTGGAAGCTGAAATAAGGCCAATCGGTGACTTGTTGCACCCATCCATGCTTCAATGGGTTCCAGGGCACATCATCCACGTGCCGGGCATAATCCGTTTCTTTAAGGATCGTATGCCCACAGAACCGCCGTTGCCAGATGCCTGTTTGATCTTTTGCAACGCATACCTTCGAGCGCTGTTCGATAAGGGGAAGCGCTCTGAGCAACGGATCATTCGACAAGCTCATGACAGGCCTTGATCGCTTTCCAGCGATTCGATTAATCATCATCCCCTGGCGGCAATGTCCAGACGCAATGCATATGCTCCGGAAAACCACCCACGCATCGATATGAAACGACCGCTCCCCCCGCGTTACCCGCACCGCCGACCGCAGCACATCCACATTCCGCACCAACGTGTCCAGCCGCCGCTCCAGCAAATTCACCATAAATAAGTACGTCCCGGCCGGCACCCGAAACCGCCGTTAATCCGGCGTATCGCTCCTTCGTCGTTGTCATTCTCGTAAGGCGGATACCCGCACAGGGTGATCCGCCAATCCAAATACCGAAACATTTTCCCATTTGCGATTCATCGCGCGCCAATTTATAGGTTGCAGGTTCTCATTCGGCGGTCCCTCCATGTGGCAGAACTCGCGAACGGTTCCGCCTTACGCGGGTTACGGGCCTATGATCATTCGATGCGTGCGCCTCCACTTGCACGAAACCTCTTGGGATTTTTCAGATGACTGTCAAGCAAACGAATATGATCCTGCCCACTAGCAAAGAAACGAGTTGTATCACCCGCTGCTGGCCCCCAGATCAATGTTTGGGCAGGCCTCTCAGCAAGGGGATTTCGTAACCAAATGCGATTCAAATAATTTATGTCCGCTATAGACGGCAAGAATTCCGGAAAACCATCCGCGAGTAAGTGAGTATGAGCAATAACTCGTTCATTATTTAAAAATCCTGGAACCCTATCTGCGGCGCCACTTCGTAATAGGAATGCACCTTCGTATCGTGAGAGTTGAACCTCAACACCAAGCGCGTCGCTTAGTTTCCAAAGGTCAGAATATATAATTGTCGTATCTGTCAAAGTAACACCCTCAATACCTGGATATAATTTCTGTTGAGTCAATTCATGTAGAGCTGCGTTGCTTCCTAACTCAGGACTTCTTGGCATATATTGCCCACCAATACTTGCACCACTTCGCAACTCAGCAGACTCAAGCACTGACGTCGGCCCTTCTAGAAAAAGGAGTAAAATATCTACTATCGATATGAGGGCATCAGTATGATCTTTTTGGCTTGGCAAGAAACCAATCGTGCCATCTGTCGTTACAAACGGAATTTGTTCTACTTCTTGATCGTAAGCTAACCAAGATAACCACCTTGCGATTGGAGCAGCATGATCGATAACCCAATGTTTGGCGAAATATGAGATCGAATAAGCCATCAATTCATCTGGATAAAGGAAATCGGTTTCGCTAGGTGGAAGCTCTAACTGATCAATTCTTTCTTGTCTCAATCGTTCTTGATCTTTGGGATCAAAAGCCCTCCAGGATGGACCGTCATCGTCCGAGCTAATGGAAGGTGCTCCTACATCAGCACAAGACTGCATAGTTGGATCACATTGAGTACCTTTTGGATCAATATTTGATATTGGGTTATCTCGTACATAAGCATACAAATTAACACCATCATTGGTTCCTATCGGATCAGAACATAGCCACCTACCCAGCCAAGGCAAGTAATACCGCGCCGTATGATACCCCAACCCACTCTCCTCATCCCGCTCCATCCCCGTAAACCTATACCGCTTTGCTGGTGCCTCAATCCCGCTTTTCATCGCTCGATACGCGCTCGTCCCATACGGATGGTATTCTTCATACGAAATAATCTCTGCCTGATGATCCAGCTCCAGGCACGCCGACCCCAGATGATTGCTGTATTGATAACGAAACAAGGTTTGCTCTTTGATGCGCAATTTGTTTGGCCCCTGTTGCGCCGAAGATTTTGCCGTGACCACATCATCCACCAGTAATATCCGCTGCTCCCTTTCAAACAAATGATGCGATTCGATTTCCTCGACCACCTCGCTTTGCGGATTTTTCCGGCGATATAATTCGTAACCGCCCAAGTAGATACGATCTTCCACTTCTCCCCCACCATTTCGAGTGATGTGCTTGCGCGTGCGCTGTTTGTCGATGCCGTAGTGGTAACGCGCAATACCACCGCCAATACAATCAAGCCCGCGGATCATGTCACGCCAATCCCAGCGGATGTCCAATCCCCAGTTTTCTGGAGTCTGATTCAGATTTAGCACATTGCCGTGAGTATCGTGACGGTAAGTTATCGCATTGGTCGCGCTGCTGCCATACCAAGTCCGGGCGAGCCGGTTGCTATCTGCTTGGGTAGCGTAATGTCGTGCCCATCCACTGCCGCTACCAGGTTCATGCTGCATGACAACAAAATTCCCAACTTCATCGTAAGTGTAATGCTGCGTGTAATTGCGCGGCTGATCGTTGGTGGGAAACGGTTGCAGAGGCCAAGCACCCTCTTTGTTGGGCGGTGGTGCAGGAGCGTTTGGATTCTCGCGCCCAGTGGCTTCGATCAAACGATACAATGCATCATAAACATAATTATGTTCAGGACGGATGATCGATTGATTGAAATAAACTATCTCCTGTGCAGCGTCATTAATGTGCGTGATATTGCCGACTGAATCGTAGGTGTAGTGCAAATCCTGCACACCTTTGGGTGACACAGATCGTTCTGTTTTGAGCGTAACCAGACGAAAGGTTTCGCTATCGTAACTATAGGTAGTTGAGGTGCCGTTTCCGAGTTGGAGGGTAAGTTTTTGTCCCTTGGCGTTATAGCTAATATTGACAATGGCCTGTTTGCTTCGTGCTGTATCGGCTTTAAAATCCGTTGTACCATTGGGTGCGATGAGTTTGCTGGCGCGAACATGTAACCACTCACCGGTTAGTACGCCTCGCTCATTGTATTCCGGTATGTAGACTGCAACTCGATTGGTTTCGCCGGGTGTGACTTTCTGAGTGCCATCGGCGGCAAAAGTGATATCACGGTGCCAGTTGTAAAGTGTGGTCATGCGCCCAAGCGCATCGTTCTCGGTAAGCTGGATAAAAGTTTCATCTTCTAACAGGCTTGAGCGATCGGCTAAGTTCCAATTTAAAACACCGTCAGGATTGCTATCCGCGGTTAACTTGATAAGTGTGCGAGTAATATGCGCAGGTTGTCCGGAGAGATCAATGTGCTCCACGGTCGCCAAACCACTTGGATCCCAATGTTTGATGGCTTGTCCGATAAGATTGCGATTCTTGGCATCATTCAGGCCCGTTGCAACATTGGGTTGATTGGTGTCGCAATACTGAAATGCTTCGATAAGTGCAGGATTAGCATCACTGATTGTGAGCCACTGCGCTGTGGGGCGATGTAGCTCATCGTAGTCCGTGCGATAAATACACTGTTGCGTTGCCGAGCCTGCGCCCTTGTCATTCAGATCCCACGCCAGCATTGGCTTGCAAGCCGTATCCATCAGCATCCAGCGGTTACCCGCATCCATGCTGTGCTGAAACAGTAGATTACCGGCGATGTCGTAGCAGGGTATGGCATTGGCTGGCATGTCCTCACCTGCGGCATTGTTGGATCGAGCCGGGGTAATGTACTGCATTACTAAATTGTCACGCGCATCACGTATCCATAACGGCTTGCCTTCGGCGTCGAGTTTGGTGTACGTCAGGTATTTTTCATCTAGCCAGTTACCGTTAGCATCAGGTGTGCGGTTGTGGGCAATAGCGATGACTTCACGACCCAGGCTATCGAGATGGGTTTCGGAGGGGGTGTTGGCGTGGTTTTTGACTAACTCTGCCGCGCGGCGGTGTTCTGCGGTGTTGAATTGCGCAAACAACGAATGATTCGAGTCGGAACGCCGCCGGTACCATTCGCTATGCTTCGGATCGACCGGATCAGGATCATATGCCGTGTCGTTTGCATCAAATGTTTTCACATGCCAAGGAGAGAATTCAACGCGACTGAAGGTGCCATCGGGCATTTCAGTACGCACCACTCGCCCCGCAGCATCGTAATATAGGATCGAAGTCACCCCTTCAGCAGGTGGTGGCTCACAGCCAAATCCTTGCTTGCTAAAACTCGGCTCGTATTGCTTGACCGGCTTGCCTTTATTGTTGAGAACCGTGAGGCCGTTGATGATCCAACGTAACCCGTTTTGGCCTGGTGCCGGCTCAGCTTGCACCTTTTTCATCAGTACATTGCCGCTACCGTCGGAGCATTCGAGGGAGACTTGCAACGGGCTGGCGGCACCACCGGTTTCATGAACATGAATTTCACGCACAATCCCACAAGTACCCGGCAGATGTCCTTCCCATCCAATGAAAGCTCCAGTTTGTTTATCCCGATCTTCACCGAAGTGATAGACAAAGCGAGCAGTTGCGTTATCCAACCAAGGTCTTGCTTGACCTTCATTCATGTCACTGGCTGTACAAAACGCTTGTACCTCGGCGGGTGCAGGATTAGCAAGATTATCATCGAATTTATCGAGATCATCCCCTTCAGTTCCGTCTCCCTTGCCTTTCGCTGCCATGGCGACCACCATGCCGAGAATGTCGAAATACACCTCCGTGCGATTGCCGTTGGGATCGACCATTTCGATGGGTGCGAGTACGCGGTAATCAAAACGTGGTTTCTTGGTTTCTGAATCTACCCATATTCCACTGTTATTGCCCAGGGCATCGGTGCTGGATTGAATAAAGAGATCGTAATTTTTATCGTAAGCTAGAATGGTCTTGCTATTGAATGGATCGATGTATTCCTCGGGGAGATAAAAATGATCAGCCGCATCGTCGGCATAACCGGCAATGCCAGAGCGCATCCACCACTGATCCGCACCCACATTTCCGAACAGTTGATTACCTTGCCAATAGCCACTTTTATTGGATGTATTAAGTAAGTTCTCGACTGATGTATCAAACTTGTTTCCGAGTATGGCTTGCAGAAGTGGCTTTGTAAGCGCAAGTTTATAGTCTTCGTACTTTAAGCCACGGGGTCCATGATGGCCCAATGGGAGGGGATTGATGGGAGTTTTCGGCACACCCGTGGTTTCATCCCCATCGTCAAAAAAAAGTGTACAGACATGTTCGACTTTACGGCGATGTGGAGCATTCGTCCGAGGTTGCTCGTGATACAGCAGAGGGATCAAATTATTGTGTTGATTAACTGGAATATTGAGCGGGTAGAACGCGTCTTCACATAAATCATACTTGCGCAAATCGCCGATATCAAAATAGCGATTTGTTGGCTTGGGTATTCCTGTTATTTCGTAAGTTCTGACTTCGTAGGGAAGACGTAAGCGATGATGCTTAGTGGGATTTGCTGTCCCTGAGCCAGCAGCTGGCAATATGACGTCATCGGTATAGCGTGTTTCTGTATAAACAATATGTGTTGCTTGTTGTACTTGATCAATTAAACCCGCCTGGGGTTGGTTTGCATTTTGATTGCTGGCAACTCGCCCGTAGGCAATGGCAATCGATTGCTGTGGATTACCATATTCGTCATAGCGCAAGTTCAGCGTATGCGTGATGCGAGGATCCGGACTGACTGTAGACACTCCTTTGGGTAGTTCAAGCTCGTACTGATAGCTCAGTGCTTCACTTTCGGTAACGAGAAAGATTGCGTGTTTATTGTCTCCCCGTGGCTGTAGACGCTGAATTTGGCAGTTATGTGTGGCGGCCGAGTATATTCGTACCGGGACATCTTTGGAGTCAGCATCATGGAACTCTTCAACATCCAATTCATAACTTTCTTGCCGTAGCACCATGCCTTTACAGGCACGCAACGCTTCACGCCATTCATCTGCGTTTAAGTCAGCGGGTAATTCAGGTTCCGGTAACGTTTTCT
>WBZL01003155.1_pt1 | contig 15338 bp, 5 predicted proteins | sample 5204291 | NCBI WGS metagenome assembly WBZL01 (sample SAMN12344345, study PRJNA552823) | activated sludge metagenome | biome: Activated sludge suspended growth; feature: Nitrification reactor; material: Wastewater; isolation source: activated sludge from nitrification reactor of wastewater treatment...
CCACCCGCGAAGAGCGCGTCAAAGTTTCGTCAATCCGCTCGCGACACGTTGCGCGCGGCGCTCGCGCCGACACGCTGGGCGCCTCCTTCCCTCGAATCCGAGTTCCCCATCGCATGCGCACGCACAGCGGCAGCTGCGACTGACACGAGCGCGTCCTCCGGCCACGGGATGCCTTCCGGGGCATCTGAGGATTCGTCGATTTGCCGGGCGGTCGCGAGGTCGTCCTCCAGAGTGTCGAGTGGCCACTCGTTCGGGTCGTCGTTGAAGCGCCCGTACTTGTTCTGGAGTCCGTAGAGAACGTTGGTCGTCTGAAGTTCCGCGTTGCGGGGTGCCAGCACAAGTTCAATGGGCTCAGGGCGTTCGAACTGGATGAGGACCCGGTCTCCACTGGTGCTTGCCCGGTAGTTCTCGATGCGGAACTCGGCGGCCCAGCTTTCGATCAGTGCTAGGTAGTCGTCGTGGTCCCCATCGGAATCGTTCAGCTCGGCTTGAGCTGCCGCGATGAGGCTCTCACCGAGGGTCGCGAGTTGAGCCAGGCGCTCTTCGTCGCCGGCGAGGCGGGCGTTGACCACCATCCCACCCACGGTCTCGTGGAAGGTGAAGCCCCGCCGTTCAGACCCGGTCAGCTTGTCAGCGTCCGGATCCCTAGCGCGGAAGCCGTAGTCCCCCGTGACGCGAGAGACCTCGAGGTGCCAGATCGCAGGGGAGATGAGGAAGGGGTCCAGGAGGTCGCCTGTGGCATTCGGGTGACGCGTCAGCAAGCCAACCACGAGCCCTGGCATCGCGAGGTTGTGACACTCGGCGAGCACAAGTTCAACGATTCTCCGGGCGGGAACGCCGAGGCCCTCCAACAGGTGGTCGCTGAAGCGCTCCAGAGCAAGGAGCGCACTCATGCATGCGTAGGGACCGACGCTTGTTCCGCGGTACCAGGCCCAGACGTGACTGTCGCCGACATACAACCGTTCGCCGATACTCGGCAGAGCAAGACGAACCCCTTCGAGTTCGCCAGCATGGTCGTCGTCGGATTCGTAGGACGACAACTTTTGCACGCGGAACTTCGCTGCATGGTCAAGCATTCGGTTGATGAAGCCGATCGTTTCAAGAGGCAGCGCGTTCAGTAGGCGGAAGAAGGGGCCGTAGTACCAAGCGGCGAAAGGGACACCAAAACCGGGACCTAGTCCGTGCTTGAAGTCCCGGATTCCGTCGTCGAGCATCCCTCCGCCGCCCCACCGATCTCTCGGGTCGGGCAACTCGATGTAGTAGGCCTCAGCGAGATCCAGAAGAAGTTCGGGACGTGCCTGGGACATGCTGAGCGCCACGGCGAACGACTCAACAGCTGGATTCAGATGGCCCGGTCTGTCCTTGAGGACGGCGCGAAGCCATGCCTCCGCTCGATCATCCAGGTCAGGCCCAAGCGTGGCGAGCGCCTCGATGGCGAAGTCGTCGTAGAGCGGAGGGTCGCCCGACAGGATGGTGTCGCGAACTGCCTGTCGGAGGTTGTCGGGTTCGGGTCGGGAGGTTGCCATTCCTCGCAGCCAGGCAAGGACGAGGTCTTGGATCACCTCATGGACACGTCGATGCCCGAATCGAGGGGCCGGGGGGATCGTGGGCCTGTCGCAGAACGCCACCCTCACCAGTGGTGCCAGGGCGAAAGCATCTCCGATGGTGCCGTTGACGTAGCGCGCTTCAGCAAGGCGGAGGAGGGTCGCCAGCGATGAACTGTCGTCGGCAGAGATTGCCTGCCAGAGTTCCCGAATGGCCTTCTCCGCATCGCCAAGTGTGAGGAGCGCCTCGAACGGAATCTCGAGCCACCTGTCACCGTGACTCGCGGCGATCGACGTGAAGTGAGCCGACAGATCTGCCCAGGTCGTGGTCCTGTCCGGTGCGAGGAGTTGGGCTTGGCAGGCCAGTCGTGTCGCTCGAATCGACCAGCGTGGAGCGCCCGCTACGGCAAGCGTCTCCCAGCCTTCGGAGAGCAGGAGTCGACACAACGCTAGGTCGCGGAACAGATCCGTTGCGAACTCATCGCCAGTCGACATCGCCGAGTCGTATGGGACCCGGAGCACGCCATCGGATCGCAGTTCAGCAGCCGCTGTTCCATGCACTGGCTGCCCAGGCAGCCCAAGGCTGCGCTTCGCCACATGTAGCGCAGCGTTCTCCCGGTCATCGGGAGAGGCCGACGTAGCGTCGTGAATCTCGTCGCGGCGAATCACGGTTCGCCACACGGCCCTGTACACGTCTGCTTCGCACAGCAGGTCCGCCGGGTCAAGGTTCTCTCCGGTGCGCAACAGGGCGTCGACCAGACCGAGGCGGCCGAGCAGCCAACCGGTTCGCGCATCGCCCCGCAGACGCGCCAGCGACGGGAAGGTCGACGTCAGCTGCTCACGCTCCTCGAATGCGAGCGGGCCGATGACGTGTTCCTCCGGTACGGCGCCGGTCCAGACTAGCTCGCATGAGTCCGCCAGCGTCCGTCCAACTTGTCGTGAACCGTCTGCACGGGTGACCGCTACGACACCGATGCCCGCCTTGAGCGCAGCCGTGGTCAACGCTTGTAGCACCTGACCCTTGCCCTCGAGGATGCTCTCGGCGCCGTCGATGACGATAAGTCGGACGGGCCGTGCATCGCCGGCGGCCAGGACGTCGCCGATGGCGAATCCGCCGAGCTGACTCTCGAACTCCGAGGGGCTCGAAGGTAGGTCGCGGAGACTGAGTCTTGTGACGGACGCGCCGTCGTCCTGCAACGCCTCGGCAACCCGCAGAGTCAGGGCTGACTTTCCGACGTCGGGCTCACCAGTGACAACAAGCGCCCCTGGCGCAGCGCTGACGGACTGCATCGCCGAGTGAAGGCGGGACCGCTCCATCGAACGCTCCAACTCGAGAGTCTGGGTCCCAGCTCGCAGGGTCGGCCTGATCGAGTCGCGAAGGCGCTCCCCCAGGCGATCGATGACCGCCCATGCGCTGGCGTATCTCGGGGATCTCGACAAGGGGTATTCGCTCAAACTCTGACGGATCACGGACTGGGTGAGTACCGCTGCTTGCGGTGCCCAGATACCTACGAGCTCCTCGATACGGGAGAAGAGGGCATCCGCCGTAGCAGGCGTGCCGTTGTGGAGGACGCGCTGCAACGTGTTGACCGCGGTGGTTCGATCGGCGCGATCCGTCCTCTCAAGGCGGAGGGTGCGAACGGTGAGATTGGACAGGAGTCGCCATGTCAGCGTCACGGCTCCCAGTTCCGCGGCGGACGCGAGGCCCTCCGAGGCCTGTTCGACAAGGCTCTTGATGTGTTCGTATCGGTCGCGGACGCCGGCGTTGGTTCGCCGCGGTTGTATCAGTCGGCGCTCAAGCTCTTCCCCGTTCGGGACCGACCGAGCGAGCTCGGCAAGTTCGGCGAGCTGAGTGATCGCGTTGGCATTGGTGGATACGGCGAGACCGAGTTGCCAGCGACCGGCGGACACGGCGGGCCACTGGTCGATGACCACGGTCAGAAAGTCGCGGAACAGCGGAACCGAGGCAGAGTCGCTCCTGGTCAGAATGGGGCTCCGACGTACGGCGATCGACGTTCGGTGCACCTCGCCTTGGGCGTCGCGGCCCTCGATCAGGAGGTCGTCGACTTCGCTCGCGTCGCTCGCTTGCAGACGAATCGAGTCGACGGACAGCGAGTCCCCAAGCTCCGTCAGCGCGTCGCCCGCGAGCAAGCCGGCAATCAAGCAAGCGGCGTACGAGTGCTCCAGGCGAACGCCCCCGCCGCCGGTCGAGTACGGGCTCGACCCGGTTGTGGACGGCGTTGCCGGTGGCATGACTTCCTCCAACCATGCGCTGATCGAAGGGTGCGAAACCGCCAGTCGCCACAACGTTGCGCGCCCGGACTTCTCCGACGTAGCGAAGCCCGCCTCGGCGAGGGTCCCGAGCGCGTCGTTCGCCGTGGTCGGTGACACGTCGAGCGCCACCGCGACCTTCCGGCCCGAAAGCGGGGTGGTGCTCTCGGCGAGGACGACCAAGGCGCCGTACTCCGTCTCGCTGAGCGTCGCCTTGAGAGTCTCGGCAGCAGTTGCCATGCAGCAACTATACACCCAATGTCCAGAAATACTGGACATAAGGTCCCGGCCTTGCATGCGGACCGAGCCGGCCGACTGACAGCCGTTGGGCGACACCCCGGCCTCTCGCCCACCCAGGCTCATTGACGCAGTACCAGAGGGCTGGGGCGTCCTGCGCGGACCTGACCTCCCACCGAGCCAGGTGATCGGTACTACCTGGCTCCGTCGCTCGGAGGTGGCCCCGGGGGCACGAAGCAGGGCCGCGCCTACGCCGGGTTCAGGCGGGCGGTCGCCATCGACTCGGCGCGAGCTACGTCGACTGAACCTCGATCCTCGAGGCGGCGAGCAACCAGTTCGATCGCAAGCTCCGGCGGCAGGCACTCCGCGAACTTGAGACCATCGATCGCCTCGCTGGTGATCCACGGTGCGAGAGCCAGCTCAGCAGCATCAGCCTCGGCGAGAGCCGCCCGAAGCTTCGAGACGTCGGCATCGGGATCGAGGCTGATTGTCAGGTCATCGACGTTGGTGACCGTGTCCCGGCACTCGGCCTGCGCGGCGATCGCTGCAAGCCAGAGGTTCGCCTTCCAGCCGGCGAAGGTCCACCAGAGCGTCTTTCCGGTGTCTTCACGAACCACGGTGGTCGCGTCCTCCTGCGCCCACCACTGATCCGAGCGCGCGGCCTCGAGTCGTTCCTGCGCCCGGCTGCTGAGTTCGACGCCGGCGGGCTCGGCACCGCAGAGGATCGAACGGATGCCTCTCGCGACGTGGGAGCCGAGCGGCTGACCGCCGCCGGTCCAGCGGGCGACGCCCGGCGCGTCCGTGGGTTCGACCTGGACGATGCGGCGTGGCCAGTCGACGTGGAGAACGTGCCAGCTCCGACCAGCCAGCGTGAGGACGGTTGCACCACCGGCACCCGCACCAGGCGGACGAGCGAGCAAGGACTCGTCGGGCACGAGGCCGATCTCGTTCCGACCGTGACGCACTGACAGCAGCGGGGGCGACGTGAAGACGGACAACAGCTCGAGGAAGTGCTTGTACCCGAACGCCGCTTCCGCCTCGACCCCAATGCCGAGCACTCCCCCTTGGTCGTCGAGGAATCCCTCCGCGATCAGGTATGAGGTGATCTCCGGCAGCAGAGCCTCGGTCTCCGGACCGAAGAGGAGCGGATCACCCAGCCAGCGGGTCCATGTGTGTTCTCCGACGCCTCGATCCTGGAGAGCGAGAGCGAGGAGCTGCTGGGCTGCGAGGTGCAACGGGATCGGGGGCGGGATGATCGGCTCGACGTAACCCTCGCTCCACCGCAGGAGGACAGAGGCCGACCGCAGTAGAGCGGCGTCACTCGTCGCGAGGAGCAGCGCGTTGCGGCTCGTGTCGCTGCGACGCCCCGAGCGGCCCAGCCTCTGGAGGAACGCGGCAACTGTTGGCGGCGCGTCGATCTGGATCACTCGATCGAGGTCTCCCACGTCGATGCCGAGCTCGAGTGTGGACGTCGCGACGATCACGCAGTCGCGCGCCTCACCGAACGCGGCCTCCGCCGCCCGGCGTTCGCTCTGACCGAGGGAGCCGTGAGACACGAAGGTGGTCACTCCCTTACCCAGGAGAGCTGCCCCGAGCTTCTCGGCGCGTGCACGGCTGTCGACGAACACGAGGCGCTTCTCGCCGCGGTGGAGGCGGGAGATGACGAGCGCGGCGTTGTCGAGGCTGCCGACATAGTCCAGCGTGACCTCTGGAACCTTCTGGTCCTGCCCGGGTGGGTTGAGAACGTGGCCCGGTCGGTGGCAGGTGGAGGTGAGCCAACCAAGCAGCTCGTCAGGGTTTCCGACCGTCGCGGAGAGCGCTATGCGCTGGATCTCACGGCCGGCGAGACGGCTGACGCGTTCGAGCACGGCCAGGAGGTGCCAGCCCCGGTCGTCACCGGCGAACGCGTGGGCTTCGTCGATCACCACGCTCTGCACGTCGGCGAACCAGCGCTGGTGATCGACGCGGCGGGAGACGAGCATTGATTCGATCGACTCGGGAGTTGTGAGCAGCACGTCGGGCGGCTCGGCCAGAAGTCGATCCCGCTCCGGCTGGCTGGTGTCTCCGTGCCACAGCCCGACGGTGCGGCCGACGAGCCGGCCGTAGCCCTCCAGACGTTGGTGGAGGTTGTTGAGGAGAGCGCGCAGCGGGCAAACGTAGACCACGGTCAGTCCGCGCCAGTCCTCGGTCAACATCCGGGACAGGAGCGGAAGGATGGCGGCTTCGGTCTTCCCTCCGGCTGTTGGTGCCATGGCGATTGCGTGATCGCCCGCGAGGATCGGTTCGATTGCCTCCGCCTGGAGGGGGCGGAGTGACCGCCAGCCCAGGCTGTTCACAATGTGGTGAGCGACGGCCGGGTGGAGCCGGTCGAATGGTTCCGGTGTCATCCCGACTCGAGGTCTAGGTCGATCTCCTCCACGCTGGTGGCAGCGCGTGCGTTCCGTTCGATGTCAGTCAGCTCGCCGTCAGTGATCGTGAGCTTGTAGTCCCTGCGGGGATCGAAGTCCTCGAACTGGTCGACACGGTCGAGGACGTCACCGACGAGCTTCTTGAGGAAGACCCGAGGAGCGACGCCGATCTTCCCACCAAGGTCGCCGGTGACGGCTTGGGCGAGAAGCTTGATGTAGTCGTCGTCGCACTTGTCGGCGATCCGCCCGCTCGACTCCGATCCCTCGGCATAGAGGTCGCGTACTCGCCGGCCGACCTCGCCCAGGCTGTCGAGGTCGAAGCCGCGAAGCCGCAGCTGGATCGCTCGAGGATTGTCGAATCGGGCATCCGTGCTGAAGTCGGTGTGGAGTCGCTGGGCGAGGGGTGGGAGGCGCGTCACGCCCTGCGGACCGTCGAAGAAGGCTGGCGTTCCGGTGATGACGAGGTACAGCCCGGGATAGCGGCCTTGATCGACTTCGTCGATGAGCTGACGGAGTGCGTTCAGGGCGCGGTCCCGAACGTCGGACCGGACTCGCTGCAGCGTCTCGACCTCGTCGAGCACCAGGACGAGGCCCGCATATCCAGCGCCCCTGAGGATGGAGAGCAGGCCGGCCAGGAAGGCCAACGCTCCGTCATGGTCAAGGTCACCTCGGATGCCGCCGGCCCGCTTGATCGACGCGGCGACGTGCGGTTGACCTCCGAGCCACGCAAGCAAGCCCTCGGCAAGCGGGGCATCGCCGGAGGCCAATGCAGCGCGGTAGGCGCGCAGGACGGCGGCCAGCGCCGGGGCTTGTGTGGCTACGGAGCCAAGCCGGCGCTCGGCGAGGCCATCGACCGCCCGTCCGATCGCTTCCTCGTCGTTCGGGTCGACGCCTGAAGCGATGACATCGTCGTGCAAGGCGAAGAGCCATGAGTCGACGACGGTGCGGAGGGCGCCGCCTGCGGCGTCAGTTGTGGTGAGACGTTCACACAAGCGCCGGTAGACGGTCTCGAGGTGGTGGAGTGGGGTCTCTCCCTCGCTGATCTGGACCTCGGCGGTTGCGAACCCGAGGTTTCGGGCGCGTTCGGCGAGCCAGCGCACGGCGAAGGTCTTGCCGGACCCGTACTCGCCGCGGATCGCCTTGAAGCCTGCTCCACCGGCGCTGACGTTGCGCAGGTCGTCGTCGAGAGCGTCGGCGAACCGATCGGTGCCGACGGCAAACGCGGACAGACCTCGCTGGGGGACGGTGCCTCGGCGGAGCGCGTCGACGATCTCTCGCCTCCGCTGTGGAGCGATCATGACGAACCCGCCTCGAGGTCCAGCTCGAACTGGAGCGCCAGCAGCTCGACGTTGCACACAACGGATCCGTCGTCGCGCACGGCCAGGATCTCGGCGCCATCGATGTTCAACAGTCGCTGCACGACACTCAGTGTCATCCGCAACGTGCCGGCCGGTTCGCCCGATGAGGCAGCCAACGCGGGAAGAGTGATCGAGTTGCCGTTCGCGGCAAGCGCGTCCAAGTAGCCGCGCAACCGATCGTCAGCAAGCGGGCGCGGCAGGCGAACGCTCTCGCGGTGGCGGATGAAGGTCGAACTCGTGAGCAGCGCATCTACCCACGTCGAACCTGGAGCCGGGGCCGCTTCCTCGGACGATGGCGTCACGACGTCGAAGAGCGTCGGCGGCTCCGACGGCTTCGGAAGTGGCGGCGCCGGGGCAACGACACGGTCGGTGGGCAGCTTCTGCGCCGGCCGGTCTTCCCACCATGACGGAGTGGACACGGGGTAATAGGTCCACCCGTCGGGCAGGCGACGCGCCAGCACCTCGACGGGGACGAGCACCTCCTCCGCAGTGGCGCCACCGTGGTAACCGTGCTTGGGCGGACCGTAACGGACCCGTTCATCGAAGGGCATCACGACTGTCCCTCCGCCGAGCACCACTCGGGGCCCAGAGACCTCGATCTCGCCGTCTGCTGGGGGCTGCTCTGCCGTCCGCCACCGCTCACCACCTTGGCTGGGCTGCGGTCGTGCGATGGATTGGCCGCCATCGAGCACGTGGCCATGGTCGGCGGTGAGAACCACGACGCGGCCAGCCTCACTTGCTGCGGCGAGCAGCCAGCCCAACGGACCCAGCGAGGCGAGGTCCCAGCCGACGTTGATCTGATCGCCGCGTGCGAGGTGATCGTCGACGCTGTTGACAACGACCCCGATGACCCGCTGGTCGGGATCAGCGACTGCCGCACGGATCTCGTCCGGAAGGGCTGCGCCGTTCGCGGCGACGAGGCCAGCCTTGTGGAACAGCACCGGGGGACGGTCAGGCTTGCTTGCCTGGCGAAGCGCCGGGTGGGAGCCGAAGCCCGCTCGTTCCTCTGGTTGGCCGCCATCGAGGAGGCGGCCGGCGAAGAGGGAGGTTCGACTCGCGGAGGTCACGGTCGGGAGCGCGGCGACGCCGATGGGCCACGCTTGGCTCGTCGCCGGAACTGCCGGCGCCCACCCCTCGGCTCGTAGATCGTTGATGAGCTGGTGGCTGACGGACAATCCCATGCCGTCGCATATGACGAGGAGCACGGGGGCAGCCTTGGCCACGGGAGCGACGACGACCTCGAGCAGGTCTTCCACCGGAACGATTCGGTTGTCAGTCGCGGCAATGCTCTTGGACCACTCGGCCAGCGTTTCGGCGAAGGTCTTGTCTGCGGCCCGCTGGACTTCCGCTGCTTGCTGGCCGAGTGCACCGAAGGCGGAGGCCAGCGAGGCAGACTGCGAGCCGGCAGCGAGATCCCGGCGCGCCTGCTCGACCCAGGCCAGGTCCGCTCGGTAGTCGACGGCCCTATCGGCGAACGAGCCGGACCTATCCGGCACAGGGGCACTGAACCGACGGAGCAACCGGACGCCGGCACGACATGCAGCCACTTGGCGACTACGTCGTGGAGCGAGCCCGTGACCTTCGATCGCACCCAGGGCGTGGACAGCTGCGTCGAGGTCGGCGGCTCCGAGCGCTACTCCGAGACGGTCCAGTCGCGCGTCGAATCCAGTCGGGAGGACGGCCGAGAGCTCGCCCAGCTCTCGGCCGTCCACTTCGGCAAGAAGCCTCTCGGCCTCCGCGACCACGCCGGTGACGTCGTCGAGCGAGGCAAGCCGGTCAGTGCTGGCCCGACCCCATGCCTGCGCATCAACCGATGTGAGTCGTTCACGTCCGAGAAGCGGTTCCAGCCGGGCACGACAGAGCATCTGCCGCTGTGCCAGAGCGTGGTCGTCAGTGGCAGCCCAGAGGATTCCGACCACCAGACCAAGGGCCGTGGGCGAGACGCCCGCCGACGACGCCAGCACGTCCACGATGACGTCGGTTGCAGTTGGGTAGGCGGACGCCCACCAGTCGGTGAGTCGCTCCCGAGCCTCGCCCAGGGTGGCGAGGGCTGCGCGTACCTCGGGGCGCTCGCCGATGTCGAGCACCTCGAGCAACGACCCGGGCACCGTGGCCTCACCCAGTCGGGCCAGCTGCCAGGTCGACCACGCCTCATCGAGTGTCAGGACGCCACTGAGCGGCGCGTGGTCACGCCAACCGGTGGCCGGTGCCACCGAGATCAGCTCCTCGATCAGCCACCGCTCTTGGGCGAGCGCAGGGTCGAGCACCTTCGCTCGGAACAGCGCCAACACCGAGGCGAACGGGTCGAAGGACTGCACCTCGCCCTTCATGAGCTGCGCCCGAAGATCGAGGCCCAGGTCCGCCGCAGCGCACTGCGTCAGGAGTACGAGGAGCTCGTCGGGGTCGGTGCGATCCTCGTGTCGGACCACAGCTTCTCGTGCAGCCAACGGGGACACGACGGGAGCCACGCGGATCGGTGGGGTTCCCTCGAGGATGTCTGGGCCGGTCCAGATGGGATCGGCACGGATCGCCAGGACGGTCCGTCGGTCCTGCGGGCGGAGAGCGGCGACGAGCGCGCGTACCTGTGCCGGATCAGCTGTCGGCATCCGGCAGCTCCTCGATCTGCCAGGTCAGGTCGAGCTTTGCCTCGGCACGCAACCGCTCCCGGACCCGTTCGAGGTGACGCTCGGCCTCGGCCTTGTCGAATGATCCGATGGAGAGGACACCGGCACCAGAGCCTCCGGTCACCACGGTCGCACCCGGGCCTGTGGTCGGCTGACCTTCGGTAGGCACTCCTCCCGCTGAAGGTTGAGCCGGTTTCGCGGCGTCGGCGAGAAGCTGCGTTGCCGCCACCGTCGCGTCGCGAAGTCGCTCCACGAGCCCTACTGCGAGCTCATCCGATTGGAGCGCCTCGGCCAGCCGAGTTCTGATCGCCTGTGCGCCGGCTTGAGATGCGCCGCCGAGCTCCGTCGCGGCGCGGATCAGGTCCCAGTTCGTGTCCTGGAGAGCTTTGCCAACCCCGGTCGCCTGGACGATCGATGTACCGAGCGCAGCGGATGAGGTCGGGATGCTCGCGGCCGCCAAGGTCTCTGCGGCGCGATCGGGCTGGCGGCGCAGGGCCTCGACGAGTGTCACCCCAGCCCGTGCTGTCGCGAAGCGATCTCCCTCTGACGGAATGCCCAGACGAGCCGCCGCGGCCTCGAGCTGGGGGACGAGATCGCGCACTGCCTGACCACCGTCGATGATCAGTCGACTCGCGATCTTCTGGCTCAGATCCGCCACCGTGGTTGCAGACCGCAGCGCACTCGCTGCGACGACACCCATGTCCGCGGCGCGTTCGCGCGCGGTCACCCAGGACTCCTGCGAAGGGAGATCCTGCGCGACGAGCTGCCAGTCCGCTTGCAGTCGGCCTAGCTCTGGCTTGGTCACCGCAGAGCCCGAATCGAGCAAGACCCAGTTCGAGGCCGCCGCCACGGCAAGGATCACCAAGTCGGCGTCCTCGTCGATCATTCCCCTCCGCTCGGCAGGTAGATCGGCCGAATCGAGCCACCGCCGAAGAAGCCCCACGGTCAGGGCCGCTGGCTCGCCCTCGGCTTGGCGGCGCCTGATCAGGTCCGTCCACCCGCTCAGGTCGGCGATGAAGTGGGCCTGGTACATCGTGCCGAGTCCGAGGGGCCCGGCGACCTTGGTCAGGACCTTCCGCATCGCGGTCTCGACGTTCTCGAGCCGACCGTCCTTCTGCTGCAGCGCGAGCTCGACCTGGGCGAGGGTGTGGACCCGCTCGGCGCGCGTAACCAGGTCGGTGTAGTCGGGGTGCTTCGGATAGCGGTGTCGGAAGAGCTGGTCGGCGAGAGCCTCCGCGTGCGATCGCAGTGACGTCCCGACCGGCGGCTGAAGGTTGAGCGCCGGATCAAGCGCGATGAACTGCTCGCCAAGACCGAGCTGTGCCTCAACGACACCGTCCTGAGGAGTGTCGACGCCGTAGGCCTGGAGGAGGGCGAGGCGGAGCCGTTCACGGACCGCCGCCTGCTCGTTGGCGAGCTGGGCTCGAGCTGCGGGACGGTCGTTCGGCGCCAGATAGGAGGCCAGGCGCTCGAAGGTCTCTCCCGTGAGGATGTGATCGAGACGAACGAGCTTGCCGAGTAGCTGCAAAGTCGCCGAGGTGAAGAAGTTGGGCAGCCAGACCGCGGTCCATTCAGGGTTGCGGTCTCGCCGGTAGTCCATGGCGCGGCCGCGGTCATCTGTTGGCCCGAAACCCTCGACGTCGACCGGAAGATCCAACACGAGCCGAGGATCGCTGCCGGCTCGCAGCATCTCGTCGGGCAACTCGATCTCGTCGCGCACGTTGGCGAACGTGATGCTCACCCGGCGACGAGTGCCTCGCCACATGACCTCGAGGTATGGATCCATCGTGCCCACGTCACGGACAGCGAGTGCATCCTGGAGCAGGTCCCGGATCTTGCGGCGGCGCTCACCCTCATTGTCGGCAACCTTGGCGGCGTCGAGAATCGGACCAGTGTCGATGCCCGAGAGCTGGACTGAGACCGTCGGGTCCTGATCATCTTCGCCGAGTCGGAGCTCGCCCACCTCGGCCGCCCACCGACGCAGACGGTCCAGCACTTGCTGCCGTTCCGCACCAGGCACGAACGACCTGACGATCCCCGAGTTGAGCGCCGTCAGCCGACTCACCGTCAGGCCTCGAAGCGGTCCGACCTCCGGAACGAGCGCCGCGATCAGCAGCGTCTTCACCAGACGACTGTCAGTGACGTACGCGTGGCCTGGGGGAACCGACTCTGCCGCCTCTTCGGTGAGCCCGTGTTCCCGGAGCAGCATCGGCTGGAACCGGTTGGTCCACAACCGTCGGGCCTGCGCGAACTGCGACCGCATCACCTCGGTGAGCGGCTCGTCACCCGAGTTGACCGCGTCGAACAGATCGCCAAGCGGAATGAGCTGTCCGACTTCCAGGTAGTCGCGCCCTTCGACTAGGAGCTGGAGCATCACCTTCAAGGCGGTGCGCTCGCGCTGCATAGCTCCCGACAGCGCCACCAAGGCGTCGACAAGCGCCGGACTGAAGGGGTAGAGACGCCGGAAGGCATCGAGGTCGCCCGAGTCGGTCAGCAGAACGTCACGCTCGTCGCGCTGCTCGAGCTGGCGCCGGACCTCGTCGAAGGTGTCGTCGAGTTGCTGCCGAGCGGCCTCGGAGCGAGGCTTGAGCAAACGACGCTGAGCGATCAGCGGGAGATTGCGATCCTCCAGCGTGATGGTGTCGAACCGTCCCTCGGAGTGTCGGAGGATGTCGATCGCAGTGAGCGACTCGGCACCGGGAACGTGTTCACCCACGAGCTCGCGCAAGTCACGCTGACGGGCGATGAAGCTGACGATGGGCGCCGGACGGTTCGCCGCATCGGCCTCCACCAGCTTCACGACCTTCGCTCCCTCGCGAGACACGAAAGCCACATCGCTCATGCGGGCCGCCAACCAGAGCACCAACTCGTCGAGGAACAGGATGACCGCGTCGTAGCCGAGCGACTTTGCATGACGGCTGATCGCGTCGAGCCCGGCATCGAGTGGAACGAAGCCGTCGGCGGTGGCCTGCGCCTGCCCAGGGAGCGCCCGTTCGTGGGTGCGGAGAAGGGCTCCCACGAGGAGATCTCGCTCAGGGGATCCCGGTGCAGCCTGCACCGCCGCCTCGAACCGGGCGGCATCCCAGGCCGCTCCGTAGTCGCCCCACTCGTCAGCGACCTCACCCTCCGACAGGATCCTGAAGAACACCTCGTCGCCTTGGTCGCGCCGCTTGTTCTGTGCTTCCTCGAGGATTCCATCGGCCACGTACACCGCTGGCAGAGGCGCATCGGGGTGGAGGCTGCGGATGTGGTCGACGTAGCCGCCAAGCACCTCCTGCTCCATCGAGGCCTTGCCGACGAAGTGGAACGGAACGAGCAAGAACTTCCGGCCGTCGATGCGATCCGCGTACTTCGCGACGACTGCACCCAGCTCTGGCACAGACCGCGCTGCGGCATCCCCTTCCAGCAGCAGGAGCAGTACCGACATCATGGCCGTCTTGCCGGCGCCGAAGCTGGCGTGCAGGTACGTCGCCTTCGACCGGTGGTCGGCTACGGACGAGGCAACGAGGGACAACGCCCGGTCGAAGCACTCGGCGAGCTGTGGCGTCACCACGTAGTCGGCGACCGTGCCCGAAGGATCCCCGACCGCCGTCGCCAAGCTGATGACGAAGTCGGACTTGTGGACTTGCTCGGGGATGTCGATCAGGTCGGAGAGAAGCGTCATCGCCGCCCGATCGTACGAAAGAACTGCGCACCCGATGGGCTGACAGCGGTCACTCGGCCACCTTCCGCTTCCGTCCTGCCCTCTTCTTCTCAGGACGCCATGCGGCAAGGTCCTCGGCAGTAAGCGAGAGCGACCGGAGCTCCGCCTCAACGAGCGCGGCAATCTGGGTGCCCGGGCGGTCCATGGCTGGATCGGTGCTCGGCTCGTCGTACCACTGCTTCAGCCAGGGAACGAGTTCGGCGAGTCCTGCGAGTAGGGGTGTGAGATGTGCAGTGTCACGTCCGTCTCGACGAGCCTGCAGGTACCAGGCGGCTAGCGCGCGGGCTCGTTCAAGGTGAGTCCAGCCTGCCCACCCGACAACCATGCTGGCATCAGCTTCTCGCTCAGCTCCTGGGTAACAGATGAATCGCTCGCTCGGCACGTCGAGCTTCCCTCGATGATCCCAGCCAGATCCAACGAAGTCCGTCCTCACGTACTTCGGCGGAGTCGAGCTGGGCCCGTCCGAGTCGTGAACATCCTCCAACCGCTGCAGCTCCCACGTCGCAAGCCACTCATCGTGCTTGCGCAGGCCGGACTCGGTGAACCGCAGTGGAGCCAGATAGGCGACAGATTCCGAACGGACGAGGTCCCGGACCAACTCGCCAAGGTCAAAATCGTCTCGGCCAGCCAGCAGACGTGCCATCGACACGAATTTCTCGTCAGTGCGCGCCTCCGCAGCGAGTCGAGCAACCGTAGTCATCGCAGCTGGCGTAGGCCAGTACCTCGCATCCTCCAGGCGATCAAGCAGCCATGTCGTCACCACCGAGCCAAGCTGGTCGTTCCAGGGCCGTGTCGACCACCGACGCTTGTGCTCAGGGCGCTCAACGAGGCCGACATCTCGGTCGGCCTCGATAAGCGCGATCCGGCTCTCCACAACCCTCCGATAATCAGCCGTCCAATGACTGGGAAGATCGACACGAGGGGTCGCTCCATGCCGTTCGAACCAAGTGGACTCTTCCTCACCTGATGCGATTCTCCGGGCTAGGAGAATCTCAAATGCGCGCTCTCCGAACTCGAGCGGAGGCTCTGCATCTACCAGGACATCGTCGCCCACTAGGCCGAAGGCGTGCATCGCCACCCAGTCGAGCTGCTCCTGCAGGGCGATCGCCTCAGACCCGGATATTGCAGTCGGGTGGGTGGGTGATCGGTGGTTTGACGCGACAAGTGCTCCGCCGCCTGGGACGATGACGGTT
>WBZL01003157.1_pt1 | contig 15329 bp, 12 predicted proteins | sample 5204291 | NCBI WGS metagenome assembly WBZL01 (sample SAMN12344345, study PRJNA552823) | activated sludge metagenome | biome: Activated sludge suspended growth; feature: Nitrification reactor; material: Wastewater; isolation source: activated sludge from nitrification reactor of wastewater...
CTGTGCGCCGGCGGCTGCCACTACGAGAACCACCAGCGCGAGTCGGTGCTCGGCCTTCCGCAGGGCGGGTCCTGCCACTTCATCCGGCGCTGGATCGAGCTCGGCATCCGCACCTACGGCGAGTTGCGCGCCGACCCCGACAACCCGGTGCTCGCCTTCCTCGGCAGGCGCGCCGACGGCTGAACGTCCGCGAAAGGACATGCGATGAAGAAGAAGCTCCTCGAAGCGCTGAACGAGAAGGCGAAGGCGATCGAGCGCCTCGCCGAAGGCGAGCAGCGATCCGCCGAAGCGCTCGGACAGCGCAAGATGCCCCAGGGCTGCACGACGATCTTCGACACCGGGTGGGAGACGAATCCCAGGCCGACGTTCCCGGTCGGCAACTGCCAGGCGTCGGCGCGCGACTTCCACGGCTGCGTCGGCGACTGCTGGTGGCCCGCGCAGATGCCCGACGGGCTCACCAACCACCGCGAGTTCGACGTCCAGTGCCCCAACGTCGCGCGCGACTGGCGCAACCTGAAGTACGACTAGGAGAGCGGCATGAACCGGCTCCACTCGCTGTTGCCTGCGCTGGCCGCGCTGCTGTTCGTCGCGGCGGCGCCTCCCGTCGCCGCCGGCGATCGCCTCTACCACATGGGCTACGGGATGATCCAGGTGATCGACGGCGACACCGACACGATCGTCGCCGACATCCCGATCAAGGGCGCGACGCGCGACACCGACGTCACGTCGGATCGCAAGTTCATGTACGTGGCGACCAACCGGCACCTCGTTCACAAGGTCGACCTCGCGCAGAACCGCGTCGTCTCGACGGCGGACGTGAAGACCGACGGCTGGGACCGGGTGATGTTCGGCTTCGTGCTCGCCCAGGACGGCGCCACGGGCTACGGTGCGTTCATGTCGCGGCGCGCGGACAAGGGCGAGGTGTTCATCGGCAAGCCGGTCGTCGCGCAGTTCGAACTCGACACCGGCAGGATCCTGCGCAGCGTCGAGGTGCCGTGGGGAATCGCGCATCTCGTGAGCGTCCGGGACGCCAAGGGCATCTACGCGTTCGGCCAGGACATCTACAAGATCGACACGACCGGCGCCGACCTCAGGGTCGTCGAGACCGTGCCGATGTTCGACAAGGGCATCAACATGCTGCCCTTCTGGGACTACACGTTCGACAACGGCGGCGTCGCCAGCATGAACTACTACACGGCGACGTCCATGGGCGTGATGCTCGTCGACCAGCGCACCGGCGCCATCGACGACATCGTGCTCAAGGGCGACCCCGCGATGGCCTACTCGGTGGTCCTCGCCCCCGACCGCAGGAAGGCGTATGCGGTGATGGACGATCTCACCGAGATCGACCTCGCGAAGAAGACGTACCTGCGATCGGTGCCGATCGCCGAGGGGACCTGCTACGGCGTCAACGTGTCGTCCGACGGGAAGAAGGTCTACGTCGGCGGCGCCGGATCGACGCTGACCGTCTACGACGCGCAGACGCTGAAGCCCATCAAGGTGCTGCAGATGGCGTCCGACGGCATGGACGTGCGCAGGCTCCGGTTCTGAGGCCGGCTTCGTCGCCGCATGCGGGAGACCCCGGCCCGGTGGAATACGGACTGCGCCTGACGACTCCTTGCGAGGTCCCCTCGGACCTGCGCGAGGCGTGCCCGCCGGACTGGCGCGACCTGCTGCCGGAGGGCCGCGCCGTCGCACTGTATTTCGGAACCGAGTTCTGCGAGGACCGGCTGCCCGACCTCGACGAGGCCAGTGCGTACTGCGAGACGGCGCGCGACCGCGGCCTCGAGGCGACGCTGACCACGCCGCTCGTGTCGCCCGAAGGACTGCGCACCATCGACCGGTTGCTCGGGAGCCTGACGTCGGGCGGCTGGCGTCCCGCGGTGGTCTTCAACGACTGGGGCGTGCTCGAACTGCTGCGAGAGCGCCATCCCGCGCTTCCGCGGCGCGCCGGTCGCCTCGTCAACCGGTCGCTGCGCGACCCGCGCGCCTATCGCGACGCGACCGCCGGCACCGCCTCGCACGATGCGTCGCGCTTCACGAGGTTGCACGCCCTCCTCCGCAGGTTCGGCGTCGAGGCGGTCGAGACCGATGCAGACCTCGAGGGAGGATTCCTCGGCGACGGCGGCGACGACGGCGGAAGGCCGCTCGGCCGCGCGCTGCACTTCCCGTTCACCTACGCGGCGTCGGGCCGCGGCTGCCCGCTCAAGGCCGCGCTGTATCCCGAGGGAGGCGGTTTCGCGCAGGCGTTCGCCGATCCCTGCCCCGCGCCGTGTCGGGGCAAGCCGCTGTCCGTCCACCGCGCGGACACCGCCCTGCCGCACTGGCGCGCAGGCAACACGCTCTTCTACGAGCCTCCGCACGAGGCGACTCGCGCGTGGCTGCCCCACGCGGACCGGATCGTCATCCACTCGATGGCGGCGCCGTGAAGATCCTGGCCCCGCTCAAGAGCGCCGACGAGGTGCTGCCGCTCGCCGAAGCGGGCGCCGGCGAATTCTATTGCGGCGTGACGCCGCCCGGCTGGGAGGCGGCGTTCGGCCAGGCCGCGGTGCACCGCCGGAGCGCACGGTCGGCCGGCGTCTCCGGGCTCGACGAGCTCCGGCGGATCGTCGCGCTCGCGGGAGAAGCGCCGGTGTTCGCGACGCTCAACGCGCCTTCGTATCCCGCGGGGGCGATTCCCCGCCTCGTCGAGTTCGGCCGCGCACTCGTCGAGGAGTCGGGCGTCGCCGCGCTGATCGTCGCCGAGCTGGAACTCGTCCTCGCGCTCGGCGACGCGGGCCTCGCGGGACGCGTGCACGTCTCGAGCCTGGCGACCTGCCGCAACCCCGGGGCCGCCTCCTTCTACCGGACCCTCGGCGTCTCCCGCGTGATCCTGCCGCGCCACATGACGCTCGCCGAGATCGAGCAGACGGCGATTCCCGGGCTCGAGTGGGAAGCGTTCCTGCTCAACGACGGCTGCGCGTTCGAGGAAGGCACCTGCTCGACGACGCACGCGTTCCGACCCTATTGCATCGACGACCAGGTCGGCCACGCGCAGGGGCGGCTCGACGAGCGCTACGCGTTCTGGAAATGGACGCTCAACAACTGCGGCTGCCAGACGAGCCGCGGCTACACGCTGGGCCCGTGCGGCCTGTGCGCGCTCGCGCGGCTCGAGCGCGCCGGCGTCGAGAGCCTCAAGGTCGTCGGCCGCGAGGCGCCGCTCGCACGCAAGCTGGGGTCGGTCCGTCTCGCCTCGATCGCGCTTCGGCTCGCCGAAGGCGGCGCCGCCCGCGAGACGATCCGCGACGCCGTCGTCGCCGAGCGCGGCGCGCCGGAGCTCTGCGAGAGCGCCCATCTCTGCTACTACCCCGACGTCTGGGCCGACAGGCTTCCCGGGCCCCGCCAGGCGCAGCCGTCCCCGGTTCGAGCGCAGCCGAGCCGTCCGCCTGCCGCCCAGGCCGCGTCGACGAAGCGCGTCGTGCCGATCCGCGCCGAACCGCCTTCGTCGCGAACCCCGGCCCGGAACGGATCGTGCTGACGCTCCTGCGGCGTTATTCGCCGCACCTGTCGGGACGGCGGGGCCCGCTCGCCGTCGTCTTCGCGCTGGGCCTTGCCGGCGCGGCGGTCTCGCTCTCGACGCCGCTGCTCGGCATGGCCTTCGTCGACGCGGTCGCGACGCGCCGCGACTTCGCCCCGATTCCATGGATTGCCGCCGCGCTCGTCGCGCTGGCGATCCTCGATCTCGCGCTCGCCACGTGGTCCGCCCGCGTGCACGCGCGGCTGTCGGCCGACGTGCTCGCCGACCTGCGCGCGGCGCTCTTCGCCCGCTGCGTCGATGGCCCGCTGGAGGCGATCGAGCCCTTTCGCCACGGCGACCTCCTGACCCGCTTCGGCAGCGACGTGCCGCGCATCGAAGGGCTCCTCGTCGACGGTCTGCTGGGAGCCTTGCAGAACGTGCTGTTCCTGGCCGTGGCGGCCGCGATCACGTTCAGTCTGTCGCCTGAGCTCGCGCTCTGGAGCTTCGCGGGCCTCGGCCTGGCGCTCGTCGCCGCGAATGCGTTCCGCACGGCGGTCGAGTGCGGCACCCGGCGAATCCGGGACGCGATGGTCGACCTCTCGCACTTCCTCTCCGAGCGCCTGGCGGCGCTCCGCGCGATCCGGCTCCACGGCACCGGACGCGAGGAAGCGGCGGCCCTCGACGCCGCCAGCACGCGCCTCAAGCGCGAGGTCGTGCGCTTCCAGCTCGTCGATTCGATGTCGAGCGGCGTCCCGGGACTCGTGCTGACGTTCGCGCTCGCGTGGATCTACCTCGCCGGCGGGCGCCTGCTCGAGAGCGGGACGATCAGCCTCGGCACGTTCGTCGCGTTCGTCCTCTACCAGGGCCGCCTGTTCGCGCCCGCCCAAGGGCTGCTCGGGCTCGTCCGGCACCTGCAGGAAGCGCGCGTGAGCCTCGCGCGCGTGACCGAAGTGCTGGGCAACGACGATGGCGGCCGGCCCGCCGACTCGCATGCCGGCGCATCCGGCGGCAATGCCATCGAGCTGCGCGAGGTCTCGTTCGCCTACGCCGGCAAGCCGCCCGTGCTGCGCGACGTGGACCTTGCCGTCGCCCCCGGCGAGCGCATCGCGCTCTTCGGTGCATCGGGGGCCGGCAAGTCGACGCTCGTCCAGCTCCTGTTCGGCCTGCGCGAGCCCGGCGGCGGGCTGGTGCTCGTCGACGGGCACCCGGTCCCCGCGCCGCGCGATGCTTCCGGCCGGCCGGCCATCGGCTATGCCGGTGCCGAGCCGTTCCTGCTCCACGCGTCGGTCGAGGAGAACCTGCGCTACGGCAATCCCCGCGCGAGCCGCGAGGACGTCGAGCGCGCCGCCGCGCTGGCCGAGGCCGACGGGTTCATCGCCGCGCTGCCGGACGGCTACGCGACGGTCATCGGCGGTCGCGGCCTCGCGCTCTCCGACGGGCAGCGACAGCGGCTCGGTCTCGCGAGGCTGTTCCTCTCCGATCCGCGCATCCTCGTGCTCGACGAGGCGTTCTCCGCGCTCGACCTCGGCACCGAGATCCGGATCCGCCGCCATCTGTGGCAGGCGTTCCCGGACCGGACGGCGATCGTGATCTCGCACCGGCCGGTCGGCCTCGCGGAAGTCGACCGGATCCTGTTCCTGCAGGACGGCCGGCTCGACGCGGTCGCCCCCGGGGACGTTCGCTCCTTCGCCGCCTCGCTGGGCGAAAGCGCAGGTCGCCTGCAGGCGGGCATCCCGGCGACCCAATGAGCGCGTTGCGAATCGGCATCGTCGACACCGGCGTCAATCCGTGGCACTCGCACGTTCGCGGGGCGGTCGCCGGCTGCCGCATCTACGTCGCGCCGGACGGCTCGCTCCGCGAGGACGAAGACTTCAGCGATCCCGCAGGCCACGGCACCGCGGTCGCGGGGGTGATCCGCGAGGCGTTCCCCGATGCCGAGATCTACGCGGTGCGTGTGTTCGATGCCGTCGACGCCACGTATCCGTCGCTGGTCGCGCGCGGCATCCTGCGCGCCGCGGCGGAAGGGTGCGGGTTCGTGAACCTGAGCCTCGCGATCCCGCCGGGGCCCGGCAGCGACGTCGTTGCCGCTGCGTGCAGCGCCGCGATCGAGGCCGGCTGCGTGATCGTCGCGTCGGCGCGCGCCGACCGGCCGGGATGGCTGCCCGCCTCGCTCCCCGGCGTCCACGCCGTGACGGCGGACGGATCGCTCGACGCCGACGCGGTGCGCGAGTGCGGCGATCGCCGGCTCGTCGCGCCCGGACGGCCCCGGGACCTCGACGGCCTGCCGCGCACGTCGAACTTCACCGGGCATTCGTTCGCCTGCGCACGAGGCCTGATCCACCTCGCGAGGCAACGCGCTGCCGCGGTCAGCCCGTCTTCGTGAAATCCGGTCGCCGCCGCTCGCCGAAGGCCGCGATACCTTCACGGGCCGCGGCCGTGCAGGCGCTCGCGCCGAACGCCCGGTAGCCGACCTCGAGCGCGGACGCGAGCGTCGAGGCCGCGGCCGCACCCCGGATCGCGTCCTCCATCAGCGCGATGGCCGTCGCCGAGAGCGCCATCCCGTTCGCGGTCGTCGGGGCGACCGGTTCCAGCTCGGGAAGCGCGACGGGGCCCTTCGCGATAAACGCCGGGAGGCCCGCGAGCGAGCGCACCTGCCTTGTCGCCAGAGCGACGAGCTCGTGCGGCTCGTCGGCGAGCGCCGCGACGATCCCGAGCTCGTGCGCGCGCGCGGCGGTGAGCTTCTCGGCCTGCCGCAGCATGCCGTGGAAGACCGTCGCGGCCCCCGGCCAGCGACGGTACGGCACGACCATCGCCCCGATCCCCGGCAGGATGCCGAGCGTGATCTCGGGCAGCTGCATCCACGCGTCCCGCATCGCGACGATCGCGCGGCAGCGGATGGCGAGCTCGAAGCCTCCGCCCAGCGCGTTGCCGTTCAGCGCGGCGACCACCGGCTTCGTCATCGCATCGAGATGGACGAGCAGCCGCGAGCAGTCCCGCGCGTACTGCGCCGACGCGTCCGCATCGCCCAGCATCGACGGGAACCTGCCGATGTCGCCGCCCGCGCAGAACGCCCGGGTTCCGTAGCCGGCGATCACGAAGCCGCGCACGGCGTCGTCGCCTTCGTGCCGGCGGATCACGTCGAGGATCTCGTCGGTCATCTCGTCGTGCAGCGCGTTCATCGCCTCGGGACGGCGCAGCGTGATCACCTTGACGCCGTCGACGTCGTCGACGAGCACGTGGCGCAGGTAGCGCTGGTATTGGGCGAGCGGGCGCTTCGGCATCGGCATGCCCGCGCGCTCGCGCGCGAACCGGTCGAGGATGCGCGCCGCTTCGCCCTCCCCCGACTCGCGCAGGAGCTCGAGCGGGCCGCGCTTGAAGCCCAGCGCGATCCGGCAGCCGAGGTCGAGGTCCGCTTCGCTGCCGATGCCCCGGTCGAGGATGTCGACCGCCTGCGAGAACAGCACGCCCAGCAGCCGGTCGCGGATCGCCGACGCGGTCTCGGGCGCCACGTCCACGCGCTTCCCCGGCGCCACGGTGATCCAGTCGTCGACCGAGCGGAAGATCGCCGCAGGCCGGTAGTGCTCGCCTTCCTCGTCGGCCTGCAGCGAGTTGGTCTCGACGATGATCGGGTTGCCGCGGGCGAGGTTCAGCACGAAGAACGGGCCGGCATGGACGAACTCGCCCGCGACGCTGTCGATCTCGGCCGCCGTCGCGCGGTCGAGCAGCAGCGCCGCCTCGTTGCACCAGTTGTCGAAGATCCGGTCCAGCATGAAGCACGCCGCGTCCGACGTGACGAGCGGCAGCTTGCCGGTCGCGCAGAAGACGCGCCGCAGGTGGTCGACGAGGCCCGGCTCCGCACCCGACCAGTCGATCACCTCGACCGCCGGATTGCGCCAGGCGGGCGCGAAGAAGTGCGTCACGGTCGCGCGCCCGGGGTGACGCATGTCGGCGAAGATGCGCGCGGCGGGCAGCGAGCTCGTGTTCGACGTGACGATCGCATCGTCCGCGACGCGCGCCTCGACCTCCGCGAAGATCCTGCGCTTGAGCGCGAGGTTCTCGGTCGCCGCCTCGATCACCCAGTCGCATTGGCGGATCGCGTCGTAGTCCACGGTGCCGCGGACGCCGCTCATCACGGCCGCCGCGTCCTCCGCGCTCATCCTGCCGCGCGCAACCGCCTTCTGCGCGTAGTCGGAGAGGCGCTTCAGCGCCGCGTCGATCGGCGCCTGCGCCACGTCGACGAGCGTGAGCGCGATCCCGGGCAGCGCGCTCTTCAGGTAGTAGCCGATGTCGGGGCCGATCGACCCCGCGCCGATGACCGCGACGTGGCGAGGCAGGGAACGGGTCGGGGCGGCGACGAGGGGGTTCGCGTAGCGGGCGTTCAAGGGATCCTCACGTTCGATCGGGAAGGCTGGGGTTCAATGGCCGCCGCGCGACGACGGCGGCCGGGAATCGGCGTCGAGCGGGCTCGCGACGATGCGCGGAAGGCTCGGGCGGACGAGGATCGGGCCGAAGCGCGCGAGGTAGATCGCGAACGCCGCGACCCATGCGAGCCCCGCGACCACGACCCAGGCATCGCCGCCTCCGGCCATCGCCGCTCCGACGCGCACGAGCGCCGCGACCTGCACCAGCAGGTGCGCGGCGACGATCGCGCCGGGGAGCGCAAGCGGCCGGCCGGTGTGGCGGAGCGCGACGCGGGTCATCAGGCCGATCATCGCCGACCCGAGGGCGCCGACGGTGAACGCGTGCAGCCAGGCCCGCGCCGCTCCCGCGGAGCCCAGGTCGCCCAACGCGGACAACAGGAATGCCGCGACCATCCACGCGTAGCCCGCATGCATCGTCCACAGGAGCGGCACGTCGAGCACCTTCCAGCCTCGCCAGCGGGCAAGCCGGACGGCGTGGATGGCGAACGCCGCCAGGGCGACGGCCGCGCGCCACGGCGCCGGCGCGCCCGCGAGGTCGACGAGCGCCAGCACGACGATCACGCCGATCGATGCCCTCTCGAGCGGACGCAGGAATGGCGGCTGGCCGCCCCGTCCCGTCGCGCGCAGGTGGTTGCCGGTGAACACCGGCGTGAACACGCCCCCGGCGAGCGCGAACAGCAGGATCAGCGCGTAGAGCGCAGCCTGGAAGCCCGCGGCGGCATGGCCGGTCATGAACAGCGCTTCTCCGGCGAGGAGGCCGCCGAGCACGACGAGGACCAGCAGGTAGGCGCGGTTGGCGACGCGTGCGAGCTGCAGGGCCAGGAGCGCGAAGAGCACGGCCCACAGCGCGATCGCTCCTGCCGCGGCAACCCACGCAGGCAGCGCCTCTCGCCCCCAGTACGCGATGCGGGCGACGATCCAGAGTCCCGCGAGGCCGGCGAGCGGCACGCCCCGGATCTCGTGGGTTCCCGCCCAGCCCGGGAGCGCGGTGAGGGCGATTGCGCAGACGACGGCGGCGGCGAAGCCGAACAGCATCTCGTGCCCGTGCCACGCCGCTCCGGCGTGCGTCCCGCCCCATGCCGGCGCGACGCCCGCCTGCTCTGCGATCCACGCTCCCATCAGTGCGACGCCGTAGGCGACGCCGAGCACGCAGAAGGGCCTGAACGGGCTCGCCCAGAGCGATGCGAACGGCGGGGTCGGCGTGGCCATCGGAGCGAGCGTCGCGTGGGCGGAGCGTGGGTCTCGGCGCGGAAGCTTGACGTGCGTCAGTTGACACCCGTCGATCGAATGTATACCGTACCCGCAATACGGAATACGTGCAATCGTCCGGATCACGGATCTTCGCCGTCCGCCCCGTGCCGACACCCAGCGTGGACGTTCCGACCCTCCCCTCTCCCGACGCGATGGCGCCCAGGCTCAAGCCCGTCGACCGCCCCGAAGGCCTCGGCGACCAGGTCTACCGGACGCTGCGCGAGTACCTGGGCAGCCACGTGATCGTCCCGGGCCAGCGGCTGCAGGAAGCGCCGCTCGCGATCCAGCTGGGCGTCTCGCGCACGCCCGTGCGGGAGGCGCTCGCCCGTCTCGAGAGCGAAGGGCTCATCTCCGCCGACGGACGCAGCTTCACCGTCCCGGTGCTGTCCGACGCCGACGTCGACGAGATCTACGAACTGCGCGGCATGCTCGAGCCGGTCGCGCTGGCGCAGGTCGCCGCGTCCGCTCCCGGCGCGAAGGCGCTGGCCAGCATCGCCGCCGCGTTCAAGGAAGCCGAGACCGCCGAGCGTGCCGACGACGCCGACGCGTTCATCGAGGCCAATGCGCGCTTCCACGCCACCTGGCACTCGCTCGTCGCGAACCGCAGGCTGCTGCGCGCGATCGCGCTTTCCGCCGGTCACGTCCGCTACCTGCGCGTGCTCACGCTCAACAACGCGGCCGCCCGCAAGGCCGCGCTGGCCGGCATGAAGAACATCCTCGCGGCGCTGAAGCGGCACGATCCGGAGCGCGCCGCCCACGTGATGCGCGAGCACCTGCAGGTCGCCCGGCACCACCTTCGCGCGGTCCTCGACGACATCGCCCGCGAGTCGACCGACCAGCCAGCCGCCCCGGCGGGCGCGCGTCAGCGGTGACCGCCCCGATGGCCTTCCGTGCCGAGATCCCCTACGGCGCCTACTGGTCGACGCCGTTCGCGCGCTGGCAAGGCAGCCTCGCGCACCTGCACAGCGTCGAGTTCGCCGCGCACGTCGCCAAGGCGGAGCTCGCGCGCCGGGGCATCGCGCCCGAGCGGATCGACCACGGCGTGCTGGGGCTGTCGGTTCCCCAGCCGCACGCGTTCTACGGCATGCCGTGGCTCGCCGGCATGGCCGGGGCGGGCAAGGTCGCCGGCCCGACGATCATGCAGGCGTGCGCGACCGGCGCGCGGGTGCTGCTCGCCGCCGCCCAGGAGATCGAGGCCGGGATGGCGGAAGTCGCCCTGGGCATCACCTGCGACCGCACGTCCAACGGCCCGCATCTCTACTACCCGAATCCGAAGGGGCCGGGCGGGACCGGCTCGCACGAGGACTGGGTGCTCGGAAACTTCGACTGCGATCCGCTCGGGCCGCACGCGATGATCGACACCGCCGAGAAGGTGGCGGCCTCGCACGGGTTCACGACCGCCGAACAGCACGAGATCGTGCTCCGCCGCGAGGAGCAGTACCGCGAGGCCCTCGCCGACGACTCGGCGTTCCTCAGGCGCTTCATGACGCTGCCGTTCGAGGTGCCGTCGGCGAACTTCCGCAAGGTGCAGGTGACGCTTGCCGGGGACGAAGGCATCAACTCGTCGACCGCCGACGGGCTCGCGCGGCTCAAGCCCGTGAAGCCGGGCGGCACCGTCACGTTCGGCGCGCAGACGCACCCCGCCGACGGCAACGCCGCGATCCTGGTCGCGACACCCGAACGCGCGGCCGAACTGTCGTCGCAGCCGGCGATCAGGGTGCGGCTGCTCGGCTTCGGCCAGGCGCGCGTGCCGCTCGCGAGGATGCCCGAGGCGACCGTGCCCGCGGCGCGGCGCGCTCTCGAGCGCGCCGGCCTCGCGATCCGGGACATCGATGCGTTCAAGACGCACAACCCGTTCGCGGTCAACGACCTCGTGTTCTCGCGCGAGATGGGGGTCGACGTCGCGAGGATGAACAACTACGGCTCGTCGCTCGTCTGGGGACACCCGCAGGCGCCGATGGGCACGCGGTCGGTGATCGAGTTGATCGAGGAACTCGTTTTGCGCGGCGGAGGCCGCGGACTGTTCGCCGGCTGCGCCGCCGGCGACTCCGCGATGGCGCTCGCGCTCGAGGTCGGCGACAGACGCTAGCGGTCCGGACGTCGCCACGAGAGCGACGACGCACCGCCATGGGTTCCGGGCCGCGCAGCGCGCGTCAGGACCGGTGGAGGAAGGGATGGACCTGTCCGACTGGATCGAGCGTCAGGCCGCGTTCGCACCCGCGAAGGCGGCGCTCGCCTGCGCCGGGCGACGCCTGAGCTACGCCGACCTCGCGGCGGAAGTCCGGCGAACCGCGGCCGCCCTCGTGGCCGCAGGCGTCGCGCGCGGCGACCGTGTCGCGCACCTGGGCTACAACGGGATCGAGCAGATCGCGCTGCTCTTCGCGTGCGCCCGGATCGGCGCGCTGTTCGTACCGCTGTCGTGGCGCCTCGCGCCGCCCGAGCACCGCACGATGCTCGCCGACTGCCGGCCGCGCGTGCTCGTCGCGACCGATCCGTTCGTCGAGCCGACCGACGGGATTGCCGATGCGCCGGCGGGCCTCGTGCGCGTGGGCATCGGCGCGCGCCGCGACGGCTGGTTGACCTGGGAGCGCTTCCTCGACGCCGGTGCGGACGCGCGGCCGGGCCGGCTCGGGGACGGCGACGACGCGCCGGTGCTGCTCTGCTACACCTCCGGCTCGACGGGGTTGCCCAAGGGCGTCGTGCTGGCCCAGCGCGCGCTGTTCCACAACGCGGTCAACAGCACCCACATGCACGATCTCTCGAGCGCAGACGTCGTGCTGACGACGCTGCCGCTCTTCCACGTCGGCGGCCTCAACATCCAGACGCTGCCGGCGCTGCACGCCGGTGCGACCGTCGTGCTGCATCCGCGCTTCGAGCCGCCCCAGGTGATCGACGCGCTCGAGCGCGAGGGGGTCACGCTGACCGTGCTCGTCCCCGCGCAGCTCGAGCTCCTGGCCCGCGACCCGCGCTGGCAGCACGCCGACCTCTCGCGGTTGCGCTCGATCACGACCGGCTCGACGATCATCGGCGAGGGGTTCGTGCGCAAGAACCTCCATCGCGGCGTGCCGCTCATGCAGGTCTACGGCTCGACCGAAACCTGTCCGCTCGCGGCCTACCAGCGCGTCGACGACGCACCGCGGCACCCGGGGTCGATCGGCAAGCCGGCACTGCACTGCGAGCTCCGGCTCGTCGACGACCTGGGCCGCGACGTCGCCGCCGGCGAGTCCGGCGAGATCTGGGTCCGGGGGCCCAACGTGATGGACGGCTACTGGGACAAGCCTCGCGAGACGGCCGCGGTCCTCGCAGACGGCTGGTACCGCACCGGCGACGTCGCGCACGCCGACGCCGAAGGCTGGCTCTACGTCGACGGACGCCGCCGCGACGTCATCATCTCCGGCGGCGAGAACGTCTACCCGGCCGAGATCGAGAACGTGCTGGCCACCTGCCCCGAGATCGCCGAGGTGGCGGTCGTCGGACGGCCCGACGAGCGCTGGGGCGAGGCCGTGGTCGCGATCGTCGTGCCCGCGAACGGCGCGCACCTCTCGCGAGAAGCGGTGTGCGCGCTCCTCGACGGACGCGTCGCCCGCTACAAGCATCCGCGCGACGTCGTCTTCGCCGACGCCCTGCCCCGCACCGCGCTCGGCAAGGTCAAGCGCGAGGACCTGAAACGCCTGGCGCGCCACGACAGCGTCGCGGGGCCCGCATGAGCGCGGCCGGAAAGGCTCGCGCGGCGCGCGTCGGGGGGGGCTCGAGCAGGCGCTCTCGTCTCCTACCGGAGTGGAGAGGCGAACGCACGGATACGGCAAGGCTGGGAGAGGTTGCCCGGTGAACCAGCGAAAGGATTCCTGATGGGCGCCAGAATCGGCATCGACGTCGGCGGCACGTTCACCGACTTCATCCTCACCCGCGACGACGCACCGCCGCTGCTGCACAAGGTGCTGTCGACGCCGGCGGATCCGTCGATCGCGGTGGTCACCGGCCTCGCGGAGATCGCCGCGATGGTCGACCCGACGCGCGGCGTCGAGTCGTTCGCCGCGTCGATCGAGACGATCGTGCACGGAACGACGGTCGCCACGAACGCCACGCTCACCGGCACCGGCGCGAAGTCGGCCCTGCTGACGACCGAAGGCGTTCGCGACGCGCTCGAGATGCGGCGCGGCATCCGCGAGGAACAGTACAACAACGCCTACACGAACGTGAAGCCGCTGGTGCCGCGGTACCTTCGGGCCGGCGTGAAAGGTCGCCTCGACCGCGCGGGCCGCGAAGTCGCGCCGCTCGATCTCGCCGGCATCGACGCCGCGATCGCGGCCTTTCGCCGCGAGGGCGTCGAGGCCGTGTCCATCTGCTTCATGAACTCGTACGCGAACCCCGCGCACGAGGCCGCGGCGGCCGAGCGCGTCCGCGCCGCGATGCCGGACGCGTTCCTGACCGTGTCCTCGGCGCTGCTGCCGTCGATCCGCTTCTACGAGCGCGTGTCGACGACTGCGCTCAACTCGTACGTCGGCCCGAAGCTCAACCGCTACGTCGAGCAGCTGGTGAGCCGGCTCGCGTCGGCGGGCTTCCGCGGGACGCTGCTCATCATGCAGAGCAACGGCGGCGTGATGTCCCCCGAGGTCGCGCGCACGAGTCCCGCGCTGACGCTGCTCTCGGGCCCCGCCGGCGGTCCCGGCGCCGGGCTCTTCTACGCGAAGGCGCTCGGCACCGACCGCGCGATCACGACCGACATGGGCGGCACGAGCTTCGAGGCGTCGGTGGCCGTCGGCGCGCCGCTGCTCGTCAACGACGGCGAGATCGCGCGCCACAAGATCGCGCTGCCGATGCTCGACATCCACACGATCGGCGCGGGGGGCGGCTCGATCGGCTGGCTCGACCCGGGCGGTCTGCTGAGAATGGGTCCGCAGAGCGCCGGCGCCGATCCGGGGCCCGCCTGCTACGGCAAGGGCGGCACGCTGCCCGCCTCGACCGACGCGAACCTGGTGCTGGGCTACCTCGACCCCGCCTACTTCGCGGGCGGGCGCATGCGCCTGTCGGTCGACGCGGCGCGCGAGGCGATCCGGCGCCACATCGCCGAGCCGATGGGGCTCACGGTCGAGGATGCGGCGGCGGGCATGTTCCGCGTCGTCTGCAACAACATGGCGCAGGGCGTGCGCGAGGTGACGATCAAGCGGGGATGGGACCCGCGCGAGTTCCCGTTCGTCGCCGCCGGCGGCGCCGGGCCGATCCATTCGTGCCAGATCTGCAACGAGCTCGAGATCCCGCTGCAGATCGTGCCGCGCGAGTCGTCGGTGCTGTGCGCGATGGGGATGCTGCTCTCGGACCTCCAGCACGACTTCGTGCGGACCTTCGTCGCCGGCCTCTCGACGCTGGACTGGACGCGGCTCGCCGCGCTGATCGACGAGATGGTCGCCGAAGGCGACCGGCAGCTCGAGACCGAGCGCATCCCGGCGTCGCGGCGCCGCTACGCGGTGAAGCTCGACTGCCGGTACGTCAAGCAGTACCACGAGGTCGGCGTCGAGGTTCCCCGCGAGGCGATCCGCAGCCGCGACGCGGCCGCGATCGCCGCGGGCCTCCACCGCGAGCACAACCGCCTCTACGGCTATTCGCTCGAGCACGAGAACGCGCCGATCGAGATCATCAACGTCCGCGTCCAGGTGCTGGGAACGGTCGACAAGCCGAGCCATCCCGAGGAGGAGTGGTGCGACGCGCCCGCGACCGCCGCGCTCAAGGGCCGGCGTGCCGCCTACGTGCCCGAGGACGGCGCGTTCCGGAGCGTCCCCGTCTACGACGGCCACGCGCTGCGCTTCGGCCAGCGCATCGAGGGACCGGCGATCATCGAGGAAGTGACGACCGCGATCGCGCTGACCGGCCGCTGGGACGCGATCGTCGACCGCTACGGCTCGTTCGTGCTCCATCGCAAGGGGCGGGACGATCTCGTCGCGCCGGTGCTCGCCTCGCGGCGCAAGGAGTTGACCGCATGAAGATCGATCCCATCCTGCTGTCGGTGTACGCGCGGACGTTCAAGTCGATCACCGACGAGATGAGCATCTCGATGCAGCAGACGACGCGCTCGCCGATCCTGTGCGAGGCGAAGGACTTCGTGACCGGCCTCTACGACGCGGAAGGCCGGATGCTGGAGCAGACCGAGAACCTCCCGATCCTCG
>WBZL01003071.1_pt1 | contig 15321 bp, 11 predicted proteins | sample 5204291 | NCBI WGS metagenome assembly WBZL01 (sample SAMN12344345, study PRJNA552823) | activated sludge metagenome | biome: Activated sludge suspended growth; feature: Nitrification reactor; material: Wastewater; isolation source: activated sludge from nitrification reactor of wastewater...
TCTCCCTTGCCGACGGTATGGCTGCGGGTCGCGGCAGGTGGGGTCGGTTCGGCGCGTGTTTCGGCACGTTTGCCGTCCACTGCCGCCAGGACGGGAGGCGCGCCCGCGGATGCCGGTTTGCCATTGTGCTCGGGCGCGGCCACCGCCAGTTTGACGCCGGTGTTCACCTGGTCAACACGCAGTTTGTTGAGCTGCTTCAGTTCGGCCACGCTCATGTCGTAACGCTGCGCCACCTTGAGCAGGGTCTCGCCTTTCTGCACCGTATGCGTGCGCGTGACTGCAACTGGCGCGGGTTCCGGCGGTGCGAGGCGCGGTGATGGCGGCGCGAGGCGCGGTGGTTCTGCCACCTGGGGTTGTTCAGGCAGCCCGGCCAGGTCGGCAGGCTCTGCGCCCTCCTGACCGGCAACCAGCAGGGTCAGTCCGGGGGCAAGTCTGATCCTGCCATTGATGCCATTGACCGCTTTGAGATTGGCGACCGTCATGCCGAAACGCGGCGCGACCTCTTCGAGCCTATCGCCTGCCCGCAGGGTATAGGCCTGCCAGGACGAAAGCGGCTTTTCGCTCTCTTCATGGGCCTCGAGATTGCTGATGAAGGTGTCGACCTTGTCGGCCGGGATCACCATCGGCGTCTCGGACTTGATGACCGGACGATTGTGTGCCGGGTTCAGCGCGACAAACTCCTTGACCGGCATTTCGGCAAGCTGCGCCGCCAGCTTGACGTCGATGTTGGCGGTCTTGGTGACCGTCGTGAAATAGGGCCGGTTGGGAACGCCGCGGATATTGAGATTGGCAAGGATGTTGGGGTTGCTGAAAACGTTCTTCAGCGCCTGCAGTTTGGGAACGTAATGCCGTGTTTCCTCGGGCATCGTCAGGCTCAGATAGTCGGTCGGCAGACCATTCGCGCGGTTCTTGTTGATCGCCTTGCCGACGGCGCCTTCGCCCCAGTTGTACGAGGCCAGCGCGAGATGCCAGTCGCCGTGCAGATCGTAGATGTACTGCAGGTAATCGAGTGCCGCCGCGGTCGAAGCAACGATGTCACGGCGTTCGTCAACCCACCAGTTCTGTTCGAGCTTGTATTGCCTGCCGGTTGCCGGAACGAACTGCCACAGGCCGGAAGCATGGCTACGCGAGTAGGCGGTCGGATTGTAGGCGCTCTCGACCATCGGCAGCAGGGCAAGCTCCATTGGCATGCCACGCTTGTCGAGTTCCTCGACGATGTGATGCAGGTAACGACTGCTGCGCTCGACCATGCGGCGCAGCGATTCGGGATGATTCAGATACCACTGCTGATGATGCAGGACCAGTGGGCTGTTGAGGTTGGGCATCGAAAAGCCCTGGCGCATACGGTGGAAGATTTCCTCTGGCTGAGCGGTCAGATCGATGGTCTCGGCAAGCGGCTTCGATGCGGGCAGCTCGATCACCGGCAAGACCCCTTCGGGGTCCAGTTGCCAAGCTGCGGTACCAGCCTGCGATAATCCGGCACTGGGTGGTGCCTGGCTGATCGAGGCAAGGCTCGTCGCTTCATCTGACGAAGCCGCCCCACAAGTAAAAGCAAAAGCAATGGCGAATGCAATTCGTGGCGTCATCCGTACATCCTTTTCTCGTTCTCGGGTGGGCGCCAGTTCATCCCCGCTGCGTGGGATCACCTGGTCGAATGGTGAAACTGCAAACGTAGAATTATAGAACAAAGAAACCGAGTGCGAATGAAAGCGTCAGCAATTCAGTCTGAGACCGGCGCTTGCCATCGGCGTCTGCTCGCCGTTGGGCTGAAGACCTTTCGGCGCACGATCGACTGACTCGGTGCCAACAACGCGGCAGGCGTTGGCGGCAGTCGCGATCGCCAGCGGCGTTTTCACATTTCCGCGTGTCGCGGGGCATCGTCCTGTACATGCGCGAGCTGTTTGCGGCGCATCGGTCCGGCCAGCTTGAGCACCTGCCGGATCAGCTCCTTGCCGTCGGCATCGAGCCGTCGGGTCTGCCGGTAGTCGAGCAGGAAGCGCAACCGCTCGCTGCGCCGGAAGAACCACGGTGCCGGCGCATCCAGCGCAGCGAGGTCTGCCGCCCGCGCCGCGACGCCCAATTCCCGCGGATGCTGTCGGCCGCGCGGCATGTCGATGAGCGAGAGCCGCGCCAGCTCGTTGTCCGCAATCACCAGGTTTCGCCAGTACAGATCACCATGCGTAAACTGTCGCGCATGCAGCACGCGCGTGAGCCGGGCCACCTGGCGCAATAATTCGCCGCGGCCGGACCACCGTTCGGCGCCAGGCAGGCTCGGCAGCACGTCCCGGATGAACGCGTCCATGGACATTGGTTCGGCGATGCCCGTGGTGATCAGGAACGATCGCCACAACCAGCCGGCCCGTCGTTCCTCGCCGAAGGCCACGGGCGTTGCCTCGGTGAGCTGCCACTTGTGCAGCCGCTCCAGATTGCCAAACTCCCGCCGCACCTGCGAAGCACCGAAGAACGTCCCGCGAAACAAGCGGCTACGCAATTGCGCCCAGCGCGTTACCCAGGATTTCTTCAGGAACAATACCTGGCGTGCGCCCTCAACCTCGACGCGCCTCACCTCGCTGCTGCCGCTGCGGCGCACGACCGTCCCCTGCTCGCACAGGAACGCCAGTTCGAACGTGCCCAGTCCGGCGGCACGTAGCCGGGCTTCCCAGCCCGGCGCAAAATGGAGGTATTGGCTGCGGAGCACGCTGACCCCAGGGTGGCGGCGACTCAACCCGATACGCGTTCAAACACCGCCAGGTGAAGATTATTGGTCAGGTCGAGCGGAAAGTTTTTCACCAGCCTGAAACCATTGGCCTTGAAGTAGCCCATGACCTCAGCCAGCGGCGTGTTGAAGACGGACAGCTTCTTGCCCCGCCAACGGCGCAGCTTCTGTTCCAGCGCACGCAGCGTTTTCGGGTTGAAGTAGGACATCGCCACATGCTTGCGCGCGACCCGGCAGAGCTCGCCCACGACCTTGCGGCGCAACTCCTCGTTGGGGAGATGGTGAAAAAAACGGAAACAGACGATCGCATCGAAACTCGCGTCGGCCTGCGAAAGCCTCTCAATGTCCTCCTCGAATACCGGAACGTTGAGCCCTTTCGCAGCGGTGGTCTCGCGGGTGATTTGGCGCATCGGCTCCGAGTAGTCCGCCGCGCTCATCTCGTACCCGAGCTGGCTCAGCAGCACGGTCACCCGGCCGCCGCCACAGGGTACGTCGAGGACGGTGGCCGGCCTGGGGATGAGCTGGAAGGCGCGCTCGACCAGCTTCAACTCCGGCACGTTGCGCCGTGCGTCGCGGTTGGCATAGCCGCGAGCCTTGTCCTCGGTGTAATTGGTCTTGGCGCGGTAAGTCGCAGTGGGAGTTTCGTTCATGTTCGTCACCAACTTAACGGGATGATGATGCGCTCGCGACGCTTGGACACATCGCTAGGCGACGGCGACTGGCGGAGAGCGGTTCAAAAAAGAGGTTCAAAGGCATCTGGATCAGATGTTACCACCTCGGCCTGAAGCCCACCTTAACCCACGTTCGACGTGCCAAGGCTCGGTCGACATGCAACTCCTGGGACAGCCGATGAGCTGATGCGGCAAGCTCTGCTTATGCTCACCGATCAAAGAAGTTGACGATCTTGCTGATCCGCTTGCGGTCGTCGTCGGTCACCCGCGCGTGCCCTGCATAGTCAAGATAGAAGCGCAGTCGCTGCGTGCGCGATAACAGACGCCGGGCAGGCTTGTCGAGGCACGCGAGGTCCTTGGCAATGCGGTACTGCAGAACTGCGCCACGATAGAAGGCGCCACTGGGGCAATCGATCAGATACGCCGTTGGCAAGGATCCGCCATCGATCAGCAGGTTGCGCCACTTCAGATCGTTGTGCGCGAAACCGTGGTCGTGCAGGGTGCGCGCCATGTCGGCGATCTGCCGCGCGACATGGGCGACCCAGCAACGATCACGCAGGCGCGAATCGTTGGCCCGGGCCAGTTGCGCCAGATCGCAGGTGGCAGGGATCTCGTCGGTCACCACGGCACCCCGCGTGAAACCGCCAAAGCGACGCTCGAGGCCATAGGCAACCAGCGTCGCCGTCGGAATTCCCCAGTCCCGGAAAGCCTGCAGGTTTCGCCACTCAGCGCGTACTCTCGGCGAACCCAGCCAGCGCCGCAGGCCCAACCAGCGGCGCTGGAGATTTTTGCCCGTGCCACTGTAGCGCTTGACGTAGTAGCGCCTGCCACCGGCACTGACGCGCAGCACGCGGCAGAGCGAATCGCTGGTGATCAACTCGCCGTCGAGCGAAAAGACACGGTCGATGTCGCCGAACAGTTCTGCCACTTCGCTTGCCGGGTGCTGCCTGTTGACCCACCAGAACCTCACCTCTTTCGTCCTCTCGCATACTTCCCGGTGGTGCCAGCAAGCCCCGTGAAACCCGGAACACCAAAGTATTTGCGAAAGCGACATCGGCCGTCAAGCGCAGACGAACGCTTCAGTTCAGGTCCGCATGAAAAATGACCCCGCCGGACTGCACGTGCGGCGGCGTCATCAAACGACAGGAACTCGCCGCCTCCACCTCTTCTCCAGCTAAAGATTGAAGAAATTCGCCGGGTCACACGCCGGGAAGGCATTCGTTTCCGCATTCATCAGGCCGAGGCCTGACGTCTCGTCCATGACCTCCGCCGCTTAACAAGCCTCACGATGACGTCGAGGGGCTTCCTTCTCCGCACCTTCCTCAAAAGCTTACGGAAGCGATGGCACTTCGTGCTTGTGGACGTCATCGAAAGTCATGAAGTCATGCGAAACTAGCCCGAAGTCGTCAGAGAATGGTGCTCCCAGCCGACAGCTCCCGCCCCTGCCCCCGGAAAGATCTGCCAGGCGGGCGGCTGCAGCATGTTGCCCGACCGGCATCCGGCAGCCGGCCCTGCAAACCTGGCCCTGGCTAGCGAAAGAATTCCTCCAGCCGCACAAACACTTCATGCTCGGCGCCGTGCCGGCGCACTGCCAGCACATCCTCGAGCTTCTCGATCTGTTTGACCATCTGGTCCAGTCGTTCATCCTCGTTGACCAATAGCCAGATGCGACTGGTCACGCCGCTTCCGACCGGCATCACCAGGATGCCTTCGACGTTGTACGCTCGCCGCGAGAATAGGCCGACGACATGCGACATGACGCCAGCATGGTTATTGACATCCAGTTCGAGCACCGTGCGCGACAGTGCCTGGTGTTCCGTACCTGCAATCGAGTTCATCGTTCAGCCTCCGATCATTTCCTTGTTGGCCGCACCCGGCGGCACCATCGGCAATACCTGCTCGTGCATGGCGATGCTGGCGTGGATCAGCATCGGGCCCGAGGACGATAGTGCTCTGGCCAGCGCGGCCGTGGGATCGCTCTCCCGGTCGAGATCGATGGCGGGCACGCCGAACCCCTCGGCAACCCGGACGAAGTCGGGCATGCCCTTGAACTGGGAAGCGTAGATGCGCTCACCGTAAAACAGTGTCTGCTGCTGGAAGACCAGCCCCAGCGAGGCGTTGTTCATCAGCACGATCTTGACGTTGACGTCTTCCTCGGCGGCAGTGACCAGTTCCTGGATGTTCATCAGAATGCTGCCGTCGCCAGTGAAACAGACCACGGTGCGTTGCGGCTCGGCCAGCGCTGCGCCAATCGCCGCCGGCATGCCGAAGCCCATCGTGCCGAGCCCGCCGGAGGTCAGCCATTGCCGGGGTCGGCGCAGCGGATACGCTTGCGCGACCCACATCTGGTGCTGACCGACGTCGGTGGTGATCGTCGCCTGGTCATCGAGGCAATCGGCGACGGCACGGATCAGGCCGTAAGGGGTGCGCGGGTCATCGATACCCGGCATGCGCAGCGGATGCTCGGCCTTGAGGTTGGCCACGCACGCCAGCCAATCCGCACGTGCCGGCGTCTCGATCGCCGGCAGCAGCATCGCCAGGGCCGCGCCGACGTCGCCGGCGATGCCGATGTGTGCGGTCTTGATCTTGTCGAGTTCGGAAGGGTCGATGTCGATATGGATGATCTTCGCCTGCGGGCAGAAACCGGCCACCTTGCCGGTTGCCCGGTCGTCGAAGCGGGCGCCAACGGCAATCAGCAGATCACACTCGTCGAGCGCGAGGTTGGTACAGCGCGCGCCGTGCATGCCGAGCATGCCGAGCGACAAGGGATGATCGACCGGCATCGCGCCGAGCGCCATCAGGGTCATGACCGTTGGCAGGGAGGCTTTTTCGGCGAGCGCCACGGCCGCGCCAGAAGCGCCCGAATGCACGACGCCGCCGCCGAGGTAGAGGATCGGCCTGGCGGCCGCATTGATCATCGCCGCCGCCGCCTCGATCAATTCGGCGGCCGGCGCCGGCACACGGTCGGCACGGCCCGGCTCGGGCCACTCGTCAACCTCGACGAGCTGATTCTGCACGTCCTTGGGAATATCGACCAGTACCGGCCCGGGACGCCCCGACGCAGCGATGCAGAAGGCGCGAGGAATGATGCTCAGCAGTTCGTCGGCCGAACCGACCAGGAAGTTGTGTTTGGTAATCGGGATGCTCAGGCCATAGGTATCGACTTCCTGAAAGGCATCGGTGCCGATCATCGGCTTGGGGACCTGCCCGGTGATCGCCACCAGGGGAATCGAATCCAGTTTGGCATCGGCAATCGCGGTCAGCAGATTGGTGGCGCCGGGGCCGGACGACGCCATGCAGACTGCCGGTACGCCGGTGGCGCGCGCCATCCCCTGGGCCATGAAACCGCCGCCCTGCTCGTGCCGGGCGAGGACGTGGTGGAGTAGCGCCGATTTCGACAGGGCATCGTAAATCGGCAGGATGGCGCCGCCGGGAATGCCGGTCAGCGTTCGGACGCCCTGGCGTTCGAGCAGGCGGACGACGACCTGGGCGCCGGTGAGGGTTTCGGGGGGGTGTTGGGACAAGGGAATCTCCTCAAAATGAACGGCCGCCTGCGGCATCGCCAGGCCTTACCGTGAAAGTCGCTTCGGCGACTCACGAAACTCCCGAAACTCCCTTCTCCCGCGTGCGGGAGAAGGGTCGGGGTGAGAAACGGTCATGACTGCGGGTCCGGAAATGCAAAACCCCCGCTCGGTTCGCACCGGCGGGGGTTTCTGGAATATTCTGTGCTTCGATTTATCTCCTTCCGACCCTCGACGGTGTGTCAGGTTCTACACCTAGCACGCGTACGACCAGCACGGCGATCGAAACACCGCCCACGGCAAAACCCGCAACCTGGGCCACAGCCAGTCGAGCAGGATTGTCGGAACGGCGCATTGTCGTCAGCCAGCCTCAAGTTCAAGAAGCCCAATTAGAACCGAGTGCCGCGGGAAATGCAAGCGCTCAACAGCAGGCCAGATCGACGGCGTTGTGAATCATGAGCTGGTCCACCCACGCCTTGGCGTAAACCGTGCTATAGCTATTCGCACAGGCAGCCACTTCAAGGGTCAGCGTCACCGTACGGTTGGCAAAACGCTCCAGATCGATCGCCGCCTGGCGCAGCCACTCGGTTTCCTGGTGGACCATGCCGATGGCGGTGACCTCGTCAACCACCTGGCCATCAATCAGCACCCGGAAACTCGCGCTGGTGTAATCGTTGACCCCGGCGTTGAGATCCAGACGCCGCACGTAGCTTAGCTCAGGCTGAGAACCCAGTTTGATCCGCCGAGAAATCGACTGCGCCCGCGCGCCAAGGGCACCGTGGTCTCCTGACGAGGCATGGCCGTAGAGCATCGACCCCCCCCTAAAGGCGCGCGGATCATCAAGCAGCAGTTCCCATCCCGCCCCTTCCCAGCCAGATGCTTTCAGCATCGCTTCGGGAGCTGCTGACGCCGACCGCTGCGAGATGCCCTTCAATACACCGGCAGCCTCCAGCGCCGTCGAGATGATTCCCGGAACGTCGATGCCAAGCGGCGCCTTGCTGTCCGACCGGCGATTGCTGGTACCCGGCTTGAGCAGACCCGCCGCTTCCAGCGAGGCCGAAATGATGCCATGCACGTCGAGACCGAATGGCCGGCTGGTTCCGGAACGCTGCTCCTGCGTACCGGAGGCGTAGTCCTCCGGCCCGGTTTTCTGCGTGGCGTCCTCTTTGCAGGTACGCTGACCAAAATCGTCGATCGTGTGGGTACTCCCGGCAGTCGACGCACGGGCAGATCGCCCTGCTTCCTGCCCCGCCGTGGCCGGGTCACGCGCACTTGCCGGACGCTCGGCAAGGAGTCCCCAGAAGTCGGCAATCCGATGCGTCGAAGAAATTCCGACGGCGTTGAAGAACGGGGCTGCCGTGCCGCACTGATGAGGCTCGGCACCCGGATCCAGGGCAGCACCATGTGTCATGCCGGTGACCGTATAGGACTCGATCAGTTCTTCGCCACCGGATCCCTGCCAGACCCGGCGCGGGTAGCCATCGACCATCATCTGCATCGTCGGCTGCAGGTCGAGGCCGTGGATGTCCGCCCATTGCTTGATGGTTTCTTCGGCGTTGACCGGCTTGACGGCAGTGTCGGCGTCACCATGCCAGACCGATACCTTCGGCCATGGTCCCGGGTGCGGCGATGCCGCCCGCACCAGTTCACCCCACTCCCTGGGTGAACGCGAACGTCCCTGGAAGATGCTTTCGAGACCCTCCCGCAAGCCCTTGGCGGTACGGTAGGGCACGCCGGCAATCACCGCGCCGCCCGCGAACACCTCCGGATAGGTCGCCAGCATCACGTTGGTCATCGCCCCGCCAGACGAGGTACCGGTGACATAGACCCGGTCGCGATCGAGGCCATAATCGCTGAGCATCCGATCGACCATCTGTTTGATCGACAAGGGTTCACCTTTTTCGCGATCATGGTCTTCCGGCTTGAACCAGTTGAAACAACGGAGTGGATTGTTGTTCCAGTTCTGCTGCGGGAACAAGACCGCAAAGCCGTAACGGTCGGCCAGGGTGGACCAGCCACTTCCCTTGTTGTACGAAGCAGCACTCTGCGTACAGCCATGCAGTACGACCACCAGCGGCGCGTTCGCCGGCAAGCGTTCGGGAACATGGCAGTACATCCGCAATTCGCCGGGATTCGACCCGAATGCGGTGACTTCGAGCAAACGATTCTCTTGCGCGTCCACCTGCTCCGACCAGGCCTGCACCGCGGTCAGCGCCGACAGGAGTTTCTCCCAGCGACTTCCATGCGGCGTCTTCGCCGCGAGTTCTGCCATCTTCTTGATGGCGGCCACTTTATGGCCCAGTTTGTTCAACATTGGTGTACTCCTGTCTTCGGACAAGGTGGTCAACAGACCGATCTCGATCAATTTCCGGACCGGCAAGAAAACGGTGTGAAGGAGGCCCGGATCGACCACTCCACCACGTTGGGGATCAAGCCAGGCCGGCGGAGCAGCGTCCGGGGCCAGGCCATAGGTATGACTGATCACGGCGCGCCGGCCTTGCCAGCAAGCACTGAATTGCAGCGATGCGACCGGGCAGCCGCGGTTGATCCGGATGCCAAACAGCTCGCTGGCAACGATCGCTCGCGTCTCCTCGGCGCAAGATAGTTCCAGCAGACCAGCCAGCGCCTCACCAAAAGAAAGTCCATCCAGACGGATCAAGAATTCGGAACGCTGCCCGGCTTCTGCAGTGACCATTGCCGGACCGAAGAGCACTCGCGGCGCGTTGCCGCACGCTGCGGACGCGTTCGGCCGCAGATCGGCATAACAACGAATGGCCTCAAGAGTCTGCGACTGTTGTGGTGCCGCCATGGCCCCGATCAGCAATTGCGCCGCATATTGTGGGCTCGCCGGTGGCGAGCCGCGCCCTCGCGGGCCAGGAGCGACCAGCCCCCCGGTGACCATCAACGTGACGCGGAAGCGCAGATCGCGCCGCGACTCGCCGAGAATGTCGGCGAGTCGTTCGCTGAATTCATAACGTGCCAGTCCATTTACCATGTAGCAACGATAGCACGCTTGGTACAATAATGCACCAAATTATTTAGTAAGTGACAATAATTAATTTTTTATAAATTCTGTTGCTTTTAGATTGCCTGCCGTAGCGGGTGGGGTGCGCAGCCGCAAGCAGGACAAGCTCGCTGATTCCGGTTCGCAGCCAAAATCTTCACGGCCACCCTCAAAGGCGCGAAGATTGTAAGATTCGCGAATGCTCGCCTGCTCACCACCCGAACCGGGTTTCGGTCTCGCCCAGAAATCTACGGAGCACAAAGAATGATCGATCTGTACACTGCTGCCACTCCCAACGGGCACAAGATCTCGATTGCCCTTGAGGAACTCGCCCTGCCCTACACGATGCACACGCTGAACCTGTCAAATAAAGAACAAAAACAACCATGGTTTCTGGCCATCAATCCGAACGGTCGCATTCCCGCAATCGTTGACCGTGCTGCAGACGATTTCGTGGTCTTCGAATCCGGCGCCATCCTGCTCTACCTGGCGGAAAAAACCGGCCGTCTAATACCCGACGACAGCAAAGGCAGATCACGGGTCGTGCAGTGGCTGATGTTCCAGATGGGCGGGATCGGACCGATGATGGGCCAGGCCAACGTCTTCTTCCGTTACTTTCCGGAAAAGATCGCCGCTGCTATCGATCGCTATCAGGGTGAATGCAGGCGACTTTTCCGGGTGCTCGACAGTCATCTCGAGGAGCACGAGTTCCTCGCCGGCGACTACTCGATCGCCGACATCGCCAACTGGGCCTGGGTACGTACGCATCGCTGGTCAGGCGTGGACATCGATGACCTGCCGCAGCTACGACGCTGGCTCGAACAGATCCGCGCCCGCCCGGCGGTGCAGAAAGGCATCAATATGCCGCCGTCGGCGATTGATCGCGACGCCAACGACGAGCAGGCGCGGCAATTCGCCGCTGAAGCGCGCCGGATGGTTGAAATGGGTCAGTCGCGCCGGAGCGGTGTCTGAAACAATGGGCTGCGACCACCACCATGATCCAGGGCATCATTGCTGCCGATGGCTGCCGATGGCCCTCATCTCCTGGTCGAGCTCGACCGCTGCCACACCGCGAACGGTTTTCAGCGTACCGATGGCAGCGCGCGCAACGCTGCCGGAAATGATGCCCACCGTTGGCAAGACGCCTGAAACCTTCATCCCGGCGAGCATCAGGGCATCCGCCACCGTCTGAATCGATTCCAGATGCTGGTCATCAATCGTGATGATCACGGCGTCAAGCAGATCCTCGTTCATGTCGCCTCCCTTCCTTCCAACCATCGGTAATGCACCGACTTGCGGCCAATGCGCACAGACTGACACAAGGAGGCAATCGTCGGCAAGTCAACCGCATCGGCCGCCGACGATCGCGCTTGTTTCCTCATGGCCGTCTGACAAACAATGCGCAGGGGTGAAAGAGGATCCTTGCGTCGCGTGCAGAGAGATCCCCTCTGCTGGTCAGGCCATGACAACTCTCCCGGGAGCCGCTTACATGCGATGCGAAGCGAACTTGCTGCTTGGCACATCAGGGAACCGGGGACTGCACCAGGCCGCTGCCAACGTCACTCGTCGGCAGCGGCAGACGAACCGCTCGTGAGGTGAGCACCTGCCATAGCGCAGCGCCACGGTTGGCCGCCGACATCTGTGCCCACAGGGCCGCAACTCCGGCTACGTGCGGCGTCGCCATGCTGGTACCATTCCAGCTTGCATATCGTGTCGGCAGCTTGGTTGATGAATAGACCGCAACCCCCGGAGCGACCAGATCTACATTGGCGCCCGAAGCCGGTCCCGATCCGCACGAGAACGATGCCAGCCGGAGCCCATTATCCACGGCGCCGACGGCCATGATTGAAGGGCTGTTGGCGGGCTGCCCAACGGTGCCTGTAGACCGGTGGTTGCCAGCCGCAGCGACGATCAGGCATTTCTTCTGGAGCGCGCGACGACCCACGGTTTCGTAAGCGGTAGAGGGGGTCGTGGTGGTATTCCCGAGCGACATCGAGATGACCTGACAGCCGCTATTGATCGCCCACTCCATGCCCGCGATGATGCCCGCACTCGACCCGCTCCCTGCATTGCTCAAGACCTTGCCAGCGTAAATGGCTGCTTTCCAGGCAATTCCGTAGCGCCGGCCGCTGGCATCCTTGTATCCACAGGCGGTCCCAATGCAGTGGGTTCCGTGTCCGTGCCCGTCCTGGACGGCTTCCCCCGAAACGAAGGACTTCGTGATGATCCGCCGCCCTCGGAAATCAGGATGCTGCAGGTCCATGCCGGTATCGAGCACCGCCACTTTCATGGCGCTGCCCGTACGCGACGAGTGGATCGCGCGTGTCGCTTTCAGACCCCAGGTCGATAATGCATCGTCAGCAAACGTTGCCATGGCGCCCAATCGCTCCTCGGCGGCCACCGCCATGGCTTTTTGGTAGAGGTTGTCGACGGCATCCCGATAACCCTCCAGGTAAGCACCAGACAACGAACCGCTCTCGCCGATGGCGTAGAACATGCGCTCTGGTTCGATATCGAGAATCGCACCGTCGCCGTCTTCTGCCTGTGCCGCCATCAGGCTGTTCAGGGCATCGGGATCAAGGGTGACCAGCGCAATTCCCAATGTGGGAAAGACTGCTCCGCCTGCTTTCGCCACCTGCTCCATATCGATCGCCGAATCGGCGAAATCGGCTGCACTCGGCAGGCCAGCGACTGCAGCCCGCTTCTCGATCGCCCCCAGACCTTTGGAAACATCGTCTTCACGAAAAGTGATCAGATAACGCCCGGTCGTCTGCTCAGACTCGTTCGCACTGGCAGCCGAAAATGTCGCTTGCTGTGACATGACTTTCTCCTTTCGATGGATGGATAAGGAAGCTCTCGACCGCTCCCGATCGGCGGCTCATCGCGGACTTGACCAGCCTCCGGATCGGCTCGATAAAGAACACTCAAAATAATGCTTTAAAAGAGATTAGTTCACAGATTGACAAACTTCAAGGAAGCATCGGCCCCTGCCACTCTGTCTGAAGGGTGATCATCGGAAATGGGGATCTGCTTGCTGGCCAGCAACGTACGAGGTCGCCAGACATGCCGTGGTGATCACGTCAGCGGTGACTGGCATGCCGATAGACAGTTATAATCACAGCTCCCGCAACCAGTAGAGAGATCACGCAAATGGGCCTAGATCGCGTACCGCCCGGCAAGGCACTCCCCAACGATTTCAATGTCGTCATCGAGATTCCGATGCATTCCGATCCAGTGAAATACGAGGTGGACAAGGAGAGCGGCGCGGTCTTCGTCGATCGTTTCATGTCCACCGCCATGCACTACCCGTGCAACTATGGCTACATCCCGCACACCATTGCCGGCGACGGTGATCCAGTCGATGTGCTGGTGGTGAGCCAGTTTGCGCTGCCCCCCGGTGTGGTCGTGCGCTGCCGCCCGATCGGCATGCTGGCAATGGAAGACGAGGCCGGACCGGATGCCAAGCTGCTGGCTGTCCCGGTTGATAGTCTGACGTCGATGTATCGTGACATCGAATCCCCACGCGACTTTCCGCAGGTCATTCTTGACCAGATCGCGCACTTTTTTGCCCATTACAAGGATCTTGAACCTGGCAAATTTGTCAAGGTCGCAGGTTGGCTGGGCAGTGACGAAGCCAAGAAGGAAATCATCGAGGGGGTCAGGGCCTACGCGAACGCCAAAGAGAAGCCGGCATTCTGAACCTCTCTGAACGATTCCACTGCGCACGCTGAAGGAGCGCGCGCGCCCTTTTCGCGGGTACTGGCTCTCATGTCCCTGAAAATTGCGATTGCCCAGATCAATGTCACCGTGGGTGACTTTGCCGGAAACCGTGCACGCATCCTGGATTTTGCCGAACGCGCCCGGCGACAGGGAGCTGACCTGCTGCTGACACCGGAATTGGCGCTCTGCGGTTACCCGCCCGAGGATCTGCTGCTGCGCGACGACTTCTGCGCAGCCTGCGATCGCGAGCTGGCTACCCTGGCTGCCAGCCTGCCTGGCATCGCGGTGCTCGTGGGACACCCGGAGAAACGCGGACTACGCTGCTACAATGCGGCGACGCTGATCAACGACGGCAGGCGGGTCGCCACCTATTACAAGCAGCGACTACCGAGCTACGAGGTGTTCGACGAGGAGCGCTATTTCGAATCCGGCGACGACCCCTGTGTTCTAACGATCAAGGGCGTTCCCTGCGGGGTGAATATCTGCGCCGATGTCTGGGAAGCCGGTGCGGCCGATCTGGCCCGCCAGGCTGGCGCCGAGGTCCTGCTGGTCCTCAACGCCTCGCCTTACCACATCGGCAAACGAGAGCGGCGCACCGAAGTCCTGCGTCAGCGCACCGCCAGCACCGGCCTGCCGGTGGTGTACGCGAATCTGGCCGGCGGACAGGACGAACTGGTCTTTGACGGAGGCTCATTCGTTCTGGACTCACAAGGTGCGCTCTGCTGCCAGTGGGCACAGTTCGAGGAGACGCTGGGCATCGTTGACTTCGTCGATGGCCAGCCGCAACCGGGCACCATCGTTCCGGCGCCGTGCCTCGAAGCCGAGGTCTATCAGGCCCTGCTCCTCGGAGTCCGCGATTACCTCGGCAAGAACGGCTTTCCCGGCGCCATCATCGGCCTGTCGGGTGGCATCGACTCGGCGCTGACCCTGTGCATCGCGGTCGACGCACTGGGTGCCGACAAGGTCCGTGCGGTGATGATGCCTTCTCCATACACCGCCGAAATCAGCCTCTCGGACTCGCGCGAGATGGTCCGCCTGCTTGGCGTACGCTACGACGAAATCGCCATCGAACCGGCGATGCAGACGCTCGGCGGCATGCTCGACAAGCAGTTCGCCGGCCTGCCGGCCGATACCACCGAAGAAAACCTGCAGGCCAGGATTCGCGGCATGGTCCTGATGGCCATCTCGAACAAGACCGGTTCGCTGGTACTGACCACCGGCAACAAATCGGAAATGGCCGTCGGTTACTGCACGCTCTACGGCGACATGGCCGGCGGCTTCGCGGTGATCAAGGACATAGCCAAGACACTGGTTTACCGTCTCGCGCGCTGGCGCAATACCGTCGCCTACGCCATTCCCGAACGGATCATCGACCGTCCGCCATCGGCCGAGTTGAAACCCGACCAGACCGATCAGGATAGTCTGCCACCTTACGAAGTGCTCGACGCCATCGTCGAAGCGTATATGGAGAAGGATCTCAGTCCGCGTGCCATCATTGCCCGTGGTCATGCCGAAGCCGATGTACGCCGTGTCGTGCATCTGCTCAAGGTCAGCGAATACAAGCGACGGCAGGCGCCGGTCGGCATCCGTGTCACGCAGCGCGGTTTCGGGAAGGATTGGCGCTATCCGATCACCAACCGCTACCGCGACCTCTACTGATGGCGATCGCAAGTCTTACTGATCACTTGC
>WBZL01003159.1_pt1 | contig 15318 bp, 14 predicted proteins | sample 5204291 | NCBI WGS metagenome assembly WBZL01 (sample SAMN12344345, study PRJNA552823) | activated sludge metagenome | biome: Activated sludge suspended growth; feature: Nitrification reactor; material: Wastewater; isolation source: activated sludge from nitrification reactor of wastewater...
GGGGACAGCCTTCGAGGAATAGCCTTCCTCGTTAACGAGGCCCGTTGGAATCCTGGTTTTCGAGTTTCTTGCGCAACTCGATAAGCTCCATCTCCAGCGCGGCGAATCGGTCGGCCGTGGGGTCCGGCATATTGGTGTGATCCATCGTGGCATCCGGAAGTCGCTCCCCCTGCGACTTAATGATCCGGCCAGGCACGCCGATGACCGTGGAATTCGGCGGCACGGATTTCAGCACCACGGAGTTGGCCCCGATTTTCACGTTGTCGCCGATCGTGATGCCGCCCAAAATCTTGGCACCGGCCCCGACCACCACATGATTGCCGAGCGTCGGGTGTCGTTTCCCGCGTTCCTTCCCTGTTCCACCCAGCGTCACGCCTTGGAACAGGGTGACATGGTCCCCGACCTCCGCCGTCTCGCCGATCACCACCCCCATGCCATGGTCGATAAAAAACCCGCAGCCGATCTTGGCGGAGGGATGAATTTCGATCCCGGTCAACCAGCGGGCCAGTTGGGAGATCGCTCGCGGCAGGAACGGGACTTGATGCTGCTTCAGCCAATGTGCCAGCCGATAGGCCAGCAGCGCGTGAAATCCCGCATAGGTCAGGACGACCTCCAGCCTGCTGGTCGCAGCAGGATCGCGCTCAAACACCGCATGGAGATCCTGAGCAATGGCTTTCAACATAGTCGCGACCGATGTACCATCGAATGACGGCCTGTGCCTACGCCCGCTCGATCAGGCAGACGGCCTGAGCGGCAATCGCCTCTTCGCGTCCCACGGCATCCAACCCCTCACCGCTCTTGACCTTCACGTTCACCAGATCCGGTTCGACCTGTAACACTCCGGCAATGATCGTTTGCATCGATGCCAGATGCGAACTCAGCCGAGGCGCCTGGGCGATGATGGTACTGTCCACATTGGCCAGTCGATAACCCTTTGCGCGCAACTTTCCGACAACGTCTTCCAGCAACTTGAGGCTGGAGATATTCTTGAATCGTGAATCGGAACTCGGATAGTGGCGACCGAGATCCCCTTCCCCCATGGCCCCCAGAAGCGCATCGCAAATGGCGTGCACGAGGGCGTCGGAATCGGAATGCCCTTGTAGGCCTTTATGATGCGGAATGTCGAGCCCGCCGAGAATCAACTTCCGCCCTGCCACCAAAGGATGAATATCCCATCCGCACCCTACACGTACCACCGTCATTCTGCACTCCTCGCCGCCGTCCGTGAGCGGAGAATGGCCTCTCCGATCACGAGATCTTCCGGCCTTGTCACCTTGATGTTTTCCCCGCTGCCCTCGACCACGACGACCGGTTTCCCGAGCAGTTCCACAAGGTGCGCGTCGTCCGTCGCCTGCACGCCGCCCAACAGAGCCTTGCGATGGCCTTCCTCCAACCACTCACGGCGGAACGCTTGCGGGGTTTGCGCAAGCCAGAGGGGCCGACGATCCACCGTCCGCTCGATCACCTTTCCATCACCTACGTATTTGACCGTGTCGCGCATCGGCAGCGCGATGATCGCAGCGCCATGCTCGACGGCGGCCTCCACCACCTCGCGAATCATGGTAACCGTCAGGAACGGCCGTACCGCATCGTGCACCAGCACAATGTCCGTCTCAGGGTCGACTTCCGCGAGGGCGTGACGCACGGAATCCTGCCGCTGCTCCCCGCCCGGAACCACTTTGGTGATCTTCGGGAAATCCCCCGTCGCCACAATGTGATCGAGACAGTATTGACGTTCGGATTGCGGGACGGCCAGGATGATCTCGTGGATGACCGGCGAAGCCTGGAGCACGGTGAGCGACTGCGCCAGGATGGGGCGGCCGCCCAGGGTGAGAAACTGCTTGGGGATGTGGCCTCCCATCCGGAGGCCACGACCGGCCGCGGGAACCAGCGCCACGGTTCGCGGCCCTGTGTGTGCAGGCTCCGCCTTACGAACAGACACGGATTGACTTTCGGACGGAAGAATCGGCACGGGAGCGGCGATGTCTCCGCCGATCAGGTGATCGATACGAACGACCGGGCCAAGCCGAGCCGTCGCCCCTCTTGCTCCCCCTGCTACCCACGCGCAACCTGATACTCTTCGCGCTCCGACTCTTCCTTCAGACGGGTGAAAATCATGCGCCCCGCCGTCGTTTGAAGCACGCTGGTGACCGTCACATCCACATTGCGGCCGATGCAGCGGCGGGCGTTGTCCACCACGATCATCGTACCGTCATCCAAATAGGCCACGCCCTGCCCGGCTTCCTTGCCTTCCTTCAACACGAAGACGCGAATCGTTTCTCCGGGAAGCACTACGGGCCTGAGGGCGTTGCAGAGTTCATTGATGTTCAAGACCCGAACTCCCTGCAATTCCGCGACCTTGTTCAAATTCAAATCATTGGTGACGATCCGTCCGCCCACCTTCTTGGCCAACACCACAAGTTTGGCGTCGACTTCCTTCACATGCGGGAAGTCTTCCTCGACGATGCGCACGTCCACATCGGGCATTTTCTGAATCTTGTTCAGAATGTCCAAGCCTCGACGCCCCCGCGCCCGCTTGAGTGAATCGGACGAATCCGCGATGTGCTGCAACTCATGCAAGATGAAATGCGGAACCAGAAACGGACCTTCGAGAAAGCCCGTCTCGCACAAGTCTGCAACTCGGCCGTCGATGATGACGCTCGTATCCAGCACCTTGAGGCAAGCCGTCGTGGCACTTGACGAGGCCCCCCCTTCAGGCGCCGAGGGAAACTGCTCGTTCCCAAACCGCGCCCCCATGGCGAGTCCCAGATAGGGAAACCCCAGCAGGAACACCAGCCCCCCGATATGGAACAGAAAGGTTTCGACGTCGAAGACCGCGCTCCCGACCCATTCCACCAATCCCGTGAGGACTAACCCGCCGGCCAAACCGACCGCACCACCGACAATAATACCCAATGAAAGTCTGCGAAGCGCATATTCGCCTGCCAGAATGAGGCCACCGGCCACCGTCCCCATAGCCAACCCGATGAGCAGAAACTCCCGACTAGGATCTTGGGCCCGCAAAAACAGGGCCATTCCTGCAAGAGCGCTGAGAAGAACAAATATGGCCCGCGCTACCATACTGTTTTCCTCCTCTCTGTGATTGGCCTCAAACGGACGATTCGAAGCAATCACGGCCTCAGCGTCAGATAAATGGCTCGCCCCTGCCGTCTCAGCAGGAGCAACACCGCCTGGTCCTTCGGCAGATTTGCAGCGACCTGTTCGTACGACTTCACCGTTCCCACCGACTTGCGATTGACCTCAAGTACGAGATCCCCTTCACGCACACCGGCCTCTTCCGCAGGGCTGCCGGGTCTCACCCGGACGACCACCACCCCACGGTCGCTCCCTTTTAATCCGTACCGGCCGGCGAGTTCCGTGTTCAGCTCCCTGACCTCGATATCGGAGAGCAGTCCCGCAGGTGCCACCGACTCTCCGCCCTCTTCCACACCGGCCTGCGCCAGATTCTTCGGCTGCTCGGCGATCGTCAACTCGATAGACTTCGCTTTTTTCTCACGGATGATTTTGACGGAGACCTTCTTCCCGACATTCGTTTGAGCGACGGCATTGCGGAGGTGCGCCGGTGAATCCATCGGTTTGCCGTCATACTCCACGATGACATCGCCACGCTCGAAGCCTGCCTTCTTGGCCGGGCTGTCATCCATGACATCGCTGACCAACACGCCCTTCACCTCTTTGGGCACACCGAACTGGGAAGACAGTTCAGGCGTCAGTTCCTGGATAGAAACGCCCAACCAGCCTCGTACGACTTTGCCGTGTTGAACCAACTGGTCCATGATGGAATGGGCCATGTTGCTCGGCACCGCGAAGCCGATCCCCATGTTGCCGCCGCTCTGGCTATAGATGGCGGTGTTGATACCGACCAGTTCGCCGCGCACGTTCACCAATGCGCCGCCGGAATTGCCCGGATTGATCGCCGCATCGGTCTGGATGAAGTCCTCGTATTCGGCGATCCCGGCCGCACGCCCGAGGGCGCTGACGATCCCCAAGGTGACGGTCTGCGTGAGGCCGAACGGATTCCCCACCGCCAACACAAACTCTCCGACCTCCAGTTTGTCGGAGTCGGCCCAAGCCACGGTCGGCAATCCGGTCGCCTCGATTTTCAACACCGCCACGTCGGTCTTGGCATCCGTTCCGACCAGTTTCGCCTTGAACTCGCGTTTATCGGACAAGAACACTTTGATGTCGTCGGCCTTGTTCACCACGTGATTGTTGGTGATGATCAACCCGTTGGTATCGACGATCACTCCCGATCCCAGTCCGCGCTCCTTCCGTTCCTTCGGCGCCTCGAAGCGTTTCATCCATTCTTCGCCGAAAAATCGCCTGAAGAACGGATCTTCGAACGGCGTCCCCTTGCTCTCCTCGCTCGATCCGTTCCGCGTCGCAAAAATGTTCACGACGGCTGGCTTCACGGCCTTGGCCACGTCGACAAAACTCTGCCCTCCGGAACCGGGCAGGCTGGGCTGCACCGCCGTCGACACCGGTCGGGGAACAGGAGCGGACGCCGTCGGAGGGACGGTTTCCGGAACGGCATGCCCGGTCGGCAACCACCCCAGATCGGAGGTGAGGACTATGCCGATGAGTACCCCCGCGGCCAGCAGCATCGCGGGAAAGATCCAAGACCGCGTCGAAGAACGCGGTTCGCTTGAGGGACGAAAGTCATCCATGGTCGACCCGGTCTGACAGGTTTCCTCTTAGGGCTTCTCGCCCGCGTACAGGGCCATAATCGTGTTCAGGAACTTCACGGCGTCCGCTTTCGGCCGCTGGAACGAATTGCGTCCGATGATCGAACCGAATCCCCCGCCGTCACGAATCGCGCGCACTTCCTCGAACACCGTCTTTTCATCGCTCTTTGCCCCGCCGGAGAAAATGACGATCCGTCGCCCGTCGAACGAACTCTGTACGATATGCTTCACACGTTCGGCCAAGGTCGCGGCAGGAATCTTCTCTGCCTCATACACCTTCTTGGCCGCAGCCTGCTCCAGATGGGCCGTGGGTAATTTGACCTTGATGATATGGGCGCCCAACTGCGCCGCAATCTGGGCGGCATAGGCCACAACGTCCAAGGCGGTCTCGCCTTCTTTGCTCAACGCCGAACCTCGCGGATAGGACCAGACCACGACGGCCAGGCCGCAACTCTTGGCTTCCGCCGCGATCGCGCGCAACTGTTCATACATCGGGTTGCAGTGAGAAGAGCCGGGATAAATCGTGAACCCCACCGCCGAACAGCCCAGCCGCAACGCATCCTGCACGCTACCGGTGACCGAGGGGAGGGGATCTTTCTCATCGTGCAACACATCGTGGTTGTTCAGCTTGAGGATCAGCGGAATCCGGCCGGCAAAGTGGCTGGCGCCGGCCTCGATGAATCCCAGCGGCGCCGCATACGCGTTGCAGCCGGCATCGATCGCCAGTTGGAAATGGTAATGCGGGTGATAGCCTCCCGGGTTCGGCGCAAAGCTTCTTGCCGGGCCATGCTCGAATCCCTGATCGACCGGCAGAATGACCAACTTGCCTGTCCCCGCCAATTTTCCGGCATTCAGCAGCCGGGCAATGTTCGTCTTCGTGCCCGCGTTGTCGCTCTCGTACCAGCTCACAATTTCCTGGACCCGATTGCTCATAATCAACCTCCCAACAAACCTCGGTCACATTAGTCGTTACGCACGTCCCTGAATAGAGGCCTCCGCCTGTTCCACGTCTTCGGCACTGCCGATGATGAGCGGCACCCGCTGATGGAGCGCCTTGGGCTCCAGGTCCAGAATGCGCTCGGTCCCGGTGCTCGCTTTCCCGCCGGCATGCTCCACCACCATGGCCATCGGATTGGCCTCATAGAGCAATCGCAACTTCCCCTCCGGCTTATCGATCTCCCCTGGATAGAGGTAGATCCCCCCGCCCAGCAGAATCCGATGCACATCTGCGACCAGACAGCCCGAATACCTGGCGCTGTAGGGCCGTCCGGCCGCCTTGTCTTTCACTTTTAACGCGTCGACATATTTCTGGGTCCCCGGCAACCAGCGATGATAATTGCCCTCGTTCGCCGCATAGACCTTGCCCTTCTTCGGAATCCGAATATTTTCGTGCGACAGCAGATACTCTCCGATGGACGGGTCCAGCGTGAACCCGTGCACCCGCTGACCGACGCTGAACACCAGCATCGTACTCGATCCGAACAACAGGTACCCTGCGGCCACCTGCTCGGTTCCCTTCCGGAACAATTCCGCTTCCGCCGGGAGCCGCCCGCGGCCGTCGTGTTTCAAAATCGAAAAAATCGCTCCGAGGGGCATGTTCACGTCGGTATTCGAAGAACCGTCCAAGGGATCGAACAGCAACATGTATTTGCCCTTCGGCCAATGCTGCGGCAATTGAATCGGCTTTTCCATCTCTTCCGACGCCAGCACACACACCAGACCGCTGTGCTCGAACACCCGGAGAAACGTGTCGTTGGCGATCATATCCAGCCGCTTGACGACCTCGCCCTGCACGTTGGTTTCCCCGGTGGTCCCGAGAACGTCGATCAGACCCGCCCGGCGAAGATCACGGGCGATTAATTTACCGACCAGCCCGATTTGGGTCAGGAGGACGGAAAACTCACCGGTGGCCTCCGGATAGGCCGTCTGCTGCTCGATGATAAATCGGCTTAAGGTCACGGGGACATTCGCCATACTGCTGATTCCTTTAGGAACTCGGACGACAGGTCGAAACGACGAGGGCTTCGGACAGAGCCGAAGCCCTCCCCACGAACGTGGCGTGATTATAGCGGTTTCCGGCCGAGCGAGCAAACCACGGAGGAGAGATTAGGGCCGCGCGACGGTTCCATAGCCCTCGGTGAGTTCCGCCACAATCGACCCGATGACGACTTTGGCCTTCATCCGGACCGGCACACGGTGCTCATCGGTGGTGAACCAGACACGAATATTGCCTTCGTTCAGGAAAATGCCCTGGAACGGCATGATCACGACCACCCGAGCCGTTTCTCGCGTCCCCCAGAGCCCTTCCACCGTTTCAAGGCCTTCGACCCGCACGTCCATCTTGTAGTTTTTCTTATCGTGGTGCACGGTCAGGGCCAGTGCGGCTCCCGGGACGAAGGGCAGGACCTTCCGAACGTAATATAAACACGACATGGCATCTTGCACGTCGGGCGGGATGGCCAGTTCGTCGGTTTTGCCGTCCTTCACCGCGGTCACCAGGCCTTCGCTGTGCCGAAAGGTATAGTCGAAGTCGTTGAACCGTTTACCCTCTCGTCGCGCAAAGGTCATGTGCCGGGGTAGAAACGACTCCAGATCGACCTGGGACAGGCCGCGATTGTCGACGGGATAAAACTTCGTCACCGTGGGGCTCGACCGGGCCGTCATGCTGAGCATGAGCTGCGGCCGGCCCCGGTCGTCGACACCGTCCTGCACGACCATGGTGGCAATGCCCGCGCGCAGGCCCAACCAGGTCACGTCGTAGGCCAGGCGTTCACCGTCGACGAAGGGCAGGGAGGCAGAGGCAGAAGAGATCGAGCCGGGGCCGGCCTCCGCCGATACGTCTGCCGGCGACAAGGGGCCGGCGAGCACGGCTGCCAGCAGACACAAGATCGGACCGATTCGAGCAGGAAGGAAGATCGGCCTAGACAGCCAAGACACGCCGTGCCTGCGCCAGTTCGGTTTCGATGGTCGCGCGGATCACATCCAGCCGGGCTTGGGAAGGAGCCTCAAACCGGAGCACTAATGCCGGTTGAGTATTCGATGCCCGGATCAATCCCCAGCCATCATCGAAAATCGCGCGTACCCCGTCGATCGTCACCAATTCACGCATCGTGAGCGTCGAGGCTCCCACAGGCTTGCCCGCCTCAAGATAGGAGCTCAGCTGGGCGCGCACTTGATCGACCAGTTGAAACTTGACGGTGTCGGGACAATCCACGCGAATTTCCGGTGTCACGGTGGTCTGTGGCAAATCGGCGACCAAGCTCGACAACGATTGTTTCGTCTTGGCGAGAATCTCCACCAACCGGCAGGAGGCATAAATCGCGTCGTCGAACCCGAAGTACCGGTCGGCAAAAAACATGTGGCCGGACATTTCGCCGGCCAACACGGCCGATTCCGCCTTGAGTTTCGCCTTCATCAGCGAATGGCCGGTCTTCCACATGATCGGACGTCCGCCTTTGGCGGCGATGTCGTCGTACAAACATTGCGAGGCCTTGACCTCGGAGATAAAGGTCGTGCCGGGCCGACGGCTCAAAATCTCGCGCGCATAGACCACCATCAAGCGATCGCCCCACAGAATGTGGCCCCGCTCGTCGATCGCGCCGATGCGGTCCGCATCGCCGTCATAGCCGATGCCGACATCCGCTTTCTGCTGCTGCACGGTCGCAATCAGGTCTTGGAGATTGTCGACCACGGTGGGGTCGGGATGATGGTTGGGAAAACGCCCGTCCAATTCATCGTAGAGACCGGTGACACGACAGCCCATTTGCTCCAGCGCCTGTTTGGCGACCAACGACGCAGCACCGTTGCCGCAATCGATGACGACATGCAGGTGGTCCGCCCGTACGTCGGCAAAACTGCCCTTCAGATGCTGCAGGTAGTCTGGAATAATAGGGTGAGAAGACAGCCGGCCAGAGCCGGTCGCAAATCGCCCGGCTTCCATCACCCGGCGCAAGTGCTGAATCTCTTCGCCGTGAATGGCTTCTTTGCCGATGCAGATCTTGAACCCGTTGTATTCTGCGGCATTGTGGCTGCCCGTGATCATGATTCCGCCCTGCACGGGCAAGGTGAACAGGGAAAAATACAACAACGGCGAGGCGCAGAGCCCCAGATCGACGACATCGAGACCACCGGCGAGCAGACCCTTGATCAACGCCTGCTGCAATGCGGGCGAACTCAACCGGCCGTCTCTTCCGAGGCTGATCCGTGACGCGCCCTGCTCGCGGGCCATCGTGGCATACGCCCGGCCCACCTGCTCCGCAATCGCCTCCGTCAGTTCTTCACCGACAATGCCTCTGAGATCATATTCACGGAAGAGCGCCATCAGTCACTCCAGGTATGAAGTTGGATCAGAACATCGAGGGAAGAACATCCCTCGCCGGTGCGCCGAATCATCACGTCGGCGGTCACTTGCTGGCCGTGCGACCATAGTCGTCTTTGAACCTTACAATGTCGTCCTCTCCGAGGTAGGGGCCGTTTTGCACCTCGATAATATGTAAGGTGTCGCGGCCGAGGTTTTCGAGTCGGTGCGGCGTCTCCACCGGAATAGCCGTACTCTGCCCCACCCGCAGATCCAACAGCTCATCCCCTCTGGTCACCCGTGCGGTTCCAGCAATCACCACCCAATGCTCACTGCGTTTGTGATGCAACTGCAACGACAAGCGTCCGCCGGGATTGACCGTCACACGCTTCACCTTGTACCCGGGGCCTTCTTCCAGCACCGTGTACGATCCCCAAGGGCGAAACACCGTCAGGTGCTCCAGATGCTCAGGGGCACCCTGCTGCTTCAAGATCTCGACCATCTGCTTGACGTCTTGCGAGCGGGACTTCGGACAGATCAACGTCGCGTCGGGGGTATCTACCACGACCATGTCGGACAGGCCGATCGTCGCCACGACCCGTCGATCGGCATAGAGCACGGAGTTGCTGCTGTCCATGTCGATGACACGCCCGCTCACCACGTTGCCGGCCTTATCGCGCGGAGCCACTTCTTCCAAACTGCTCCAATTCCCCACATCCGACCAACCGAAGCCGACCGGAATCATCGCCGCATTGGCCGACAGTTCCATTACACCGTTGTCGATCGACACCGACGGCACCTTCTTATAGGCCGCCTCAATGTCCTTTGGATCGGCGCCGGAAGCCATCAAGGCATGAACCCGGCCAATCGCTTTGGCGAGCTGCGGCTGATGCCGGCGGATTTCTTCCAAAATGGTGGCCGCCTTCCAGACAAACATTCCGCTGTTCCAGAAATAATTGCCGTTCTTCAGATACTGCGCCGCCTTGGCGCGATTCGGCTTTTCGACAAACCGTGCCACCGGGTGGCCGGTCAGACGTCCCTTCTTGGCCAACGCGGTTCGCCGATTCGGCTGGATGTACCCGTACCCGGTTTCCGGCCTAGTTGGCTTGATCCCGAATGTAACCAACCTGCCCTGGTCCGCGAGGTGGGCACCCAGGGCCACGGCTGCCTGAAACGCCTTCTCCCCGGTCACCACATGGTCCGCCGGTAGGACCAACATCATGGCCTCGGGGTCGCGCCGGACCAGTTCTGCCGCAACCAACGCAATCGCCGGTGCCGTATTGCGACCGACAGGCTCCACCACATAGTTGTGCTGCAAGGCGGATTTCCACTCGCTTAACTGCACGCGAATGGAATCGGCCTGACCGGGATTCGTGGAGATGATGACGTGATCGGGTGTGGCACAGGAGAGCACACGCCGCATGGTTTGCTGGATCAGCGTTTCGTCGCCGATGATACGCAGCAACTGCTTCGGGTAGAGATGCCGGCTGAGCGGCCAGAAGCGAGTTCCGCTCCCCCCGGCCAAAATCACTGGATAGAGATGCGCCGTCAGATTCATGGAATTACACCCATCGTTCGCACCATATGCCGGTCATCGACTCAGCGCGGCTGCTGCGCCTCAAGGATGAGATCGGCGATTTCGCGCACCGCTCCTTCGCCACCTTTTTTCTTGCAGATGTACCGGACCGTCTGTTGCACCTGAGGGATGCCGTCGGCGGGGCAGGCGGAGAACCCGACCGCTCCCAGCGCCTGCAGGTCGTTCACATCGTCGCCGATGTAGGCCACCTGTTCCATGGTGAGCCCGTACCGGGCGATGAGATCGTTCAGCACAGTCAGCTTATCGTAAGCCCCCTGGTGCACTTCGGGAATCGTCAACTTCTGCGCGCGGCGCATCACCATTTTCGTCGACTCTTGCGTGATGATCGCCGTGATCAGCCCTGCCTTTTGCAGCAGTTTAATCCCCATTCCGTCACGCGTATGGAATTTCTTCCATTCATCGCCGGACTCGGAATAGTACATCCCGGCATCGGTCAGGACCCCGTCGACATCCGTCGCAAACAAACGAATGCCCCGGAGAATCCGAGGGAGAGACACACGGGGTTTCGCTGGAGCCGTGGTTCGGCGTTTCGTGCTGGGCATGCCTGGGCTTTCGACTGGGGCGATGTTAACAAGGCACCGTCGGAAACTCAAGAAAACTCAGCTATGGGCGAGGGCCAGACACTCGCCCCTCAGGCCGGTTCACAACAGGCAGGAGGCGCGAACGGCAGGAGCCGTCAGTAGGCATGTCGGTGGATGAAGCCGCGCCAGAATGTCAGCAGCATGATCTTGATATCGAACCAGATCGACCAATGCTCGATGTAATACAGATCGTGCTCGATACGCTTTTCAAGCGAGGTGTTGCCGCGCCACCCGTTGATTTGCGCCCATCCGGTGATGCCGGCCTTCATCTTGTGTCGCAGCATGTACTGCGGCAGCGTTTCTCGAAACCGGGCAATGAACTCCGGCCGTTCCGGGCGCGGGCCGACGATACTCATCTCCCCACGCAAGACGTTCCAGAATTGCGGCAGTTCGTCGAGACTGGTTCGACGCAAAAAGGCCCCGATCGGCGTCCGCCGGTCGTCGTTCGGCTGGGTCCAGACCGGCCCCGTCTCCGACTCCGCATCGACCCTCATAGAGCGAAACTTCAGCATCTCGAACGCCTGCCCATCCAATCCCATCCGGAGCTGTCGGTAAAACACCGGACCGGGCGACGTGACCTTGACCAGTGCCGCTACCAGGCACAACAACGGCGCAAACACCACGAGGGCCGCCGACGCCCCCACCACATCCAGCATCCGTTTGATCACGAGATTCCACCCGTGCAGCGGCGATCCCTGCAAAGTGATCAACGGAAGGCCTTCGAACATCTCGGCTTCTGCCCGCAGGCTGACGAACTCGCACATGGCCGGCAGCGCTTTGACCTCAACCATCGTGGTGGCCAGAAACGCGAACATTTTTTCGGCCCACTGCTCGTCTTCCGGAGGGAGGCAGACAAACACGATGTCGACGCCCGACTGCACCCGGGCCTGGAGATCGTCGTATTGGCCGATGACCGGCACATCATGAATGCGCTCGCCCACCTTCCGGCGATCGGCACTCAGAAACCCCTGAACCTTCACGCCTAGCTCCGGATGCTCGGCGAGCGCCGCCACCACCCGCCGCCCCAATCGACTCGTACCGATCACGAGCGCATGGCGCTGGTTATAGCCCTGACGGCGAAGGAACCGCAGCGCTTCTCTGAACAGCACACGGGAAAATCCCAATGCGATGAGATTCAACAACCAGAAGTAGAGCAGCACCAGTCGGGAGTATTCATACTGTCGCAGGAAAAAGGTCAGCGCCACCAGGATGAGGACCGACAGGGTATTGGCCTTGGCCACATCCAAGAACTCCGACAGGCGTGTACCCATGCGCCGAGGGCGGTACAGGTCGAAGGCCTGAAACGACATCCCCCACACCGCGACGATCGGCACCAGCAACAACAAATAGGTCCGCAAGGGGGGAATCCCCTTGGGCGCAGGCTCCATGATTTCGGAGAAACGAAGGTAGTAGGCGCCGATCCAACAGGCGCAGATCAGCCCCAGATCGATGCAGAACAACAGACTCTTGAGAAACTGCGAGTGGCGCTTCAGCATGCTCCCTCTACAATGCAGGCCCGTGTAGAGCCGCCATGGCGAAGGCGTTGATGCGCTCCTTGAATAACCGCCGGTCGAATGGTGCGACGTGGTCGCGGATGGAACGCGGATCAAATTCGGTCTGCCGGCGTTCACACGACTCCATCGCCTGAACGAGCGACTCCGTCGAAGGCTCGAAAAAGAACACCCCGGTAGGAGCACCGCTGGGGTGATCGCGACCCGGCTGGTCTCCTCGCGAAACCTCACCCCCGAGGGCCGATTGGCCGGCCAACGGACACACCGTTTCCAACGCGCCGCCCCGCCCGAAGGCAATCACCGGTTTGCCGCAGGCCATGGCCTCCAGCGGGACGATACCAAAATCCTCCTCCCCTGGAAAGAGCAACGCCCGGCAGCGCGCATAGTGATCCCGCACGACCTCGTCCGGCTGCCACCCGAGGAACTCGATGGTGGGACCGGCCAGCTTCCGCAATCGAGCCTCCTCCTGCCCCTTGCCGATGATCTTCAGTCGTCGCTTCATAACATTGCACGCCTGAATCGCGAGATCAACCCGTTTGTACGGGGCAAACGCCGTCACCATCAGGTAAAAGTCCTCGGACCGCTCCGCAAGCTGAAAGGAATGCCAGTCCACGGGCGGGTGAACGACAGCCGCAGGCCTCCCATAGTACCGTTGCACCTTTGCGGCGATATTGTGCGAATTCGCGACAAACTGATCGACCTGCGCGGCAGACGCCACATCCCATCGTTGCAAGCGAGTTCGAAAAAGTCCCATGCCCACACGTGCCACCAAGCCGGACCGTCCCCCGCCGGAATAGTTCTCGAATTGATCCCACACATATCGCATGGGCGCGTGAATGTAGCAGAGGTGCTTCGCCCCCGGAGGCGAACGAATTCCCTTCGCCACGCAGTGGCTGGAACTCAGGATGAGATCGTACGATCCGAGCCGGAACCGCTCGATCGCCGCGGGAAACAACGGCAAGTAGTAGCGATAGAACCGTTGCGCCAGGGGAAAGGACTGAATGAAACTCGTCCGGATCCGATGCCGTTCGATCGTGGGTGACACCGTCCCTTTGACGTGCAGCAGGGTGTAGAGATCCGCATCAGGAAATAACTCGCAGAAGACGTCCAGGCATCGCTCGCCGCCCCGCATCCCGGTCAACCAGTCATGAACAATCGCAACACGCATGCATTCCGTTCATCATCTCACGCCGGCTTGCTCAGAGCGCCGCGCGACGGGTCAGCGGCGACTCCTGATTCGCCTGAGTCGTTCGAGTGACAGACATAAACAGGGACATGAGTAATGCGCAGGCCGCCGCTTCCAACGTCAGCCATGCGACGACCGGGCCCCACAGATTGAAATAGACGATACCTGCAGGCACCAGAACAAGACCGGCCAGGGCGGACAGCAGGTTTACACGACACACCGCCCGCTCCTGGTAGAGCGCGATCAGGCCGGACACGAACGGCCGTTTCCATGAACTCAGCACGATGGCCAGGCTCCCCACTTTCAGCAACGACAAGGCCAGGGTTGCGTCGTTCGAGAGAGTCATGTTGTCGCCGATCACCACGATCCCGAGCCACAGGCTGGCCGCCAGCGTGGCCATCATCAGACCAGTCAGCCGCGCCGCACGCCACACCCGTACGTCCACCTCCCCGACTTGATTGCTCGCACCGAGTTCCGAATAGGACGTGATCAGCAATCGGGAGATCGAGGCCCAGGCCAATTCCACCACCGCAGTCGTACGTTGCACCAACCCGTAGAGGCCGACAGCCGTCTCCCCCAGCATGAGCCCCAGAATGATCAAGGGCGCCCGCACGTCGACCACGATTGCCAACTGATTGAGGCCGAGCCAGCGTGACTGCCACAAGACCTCGCGAAACCCGGCACCGGCTTCGTCGCTTACGGCCAGCGTAGAGGCGATCGCGACGAGGTACAGGCACGACATGCCGAAGCCCGCGAGGGCGGCTATCACCAGCACGGTGACGAGGCCGCCTAATGCCGGTGCTTCGCCCAGGAAGTACACCCACGCCACCGGCGCGAGATAGCCTCCGATCGCCAGGAACCACCGGAACCGCGAGACCGTGCCATAACGGTGAGCCGAGAGCCCGACCGCATCACAGGTCTCTGCCCACGACTGGCTCACCATCAACGCCATCCCAAGCACCATGGCAGCGGGCGTCGCGAGAGTCCACAAGCCCAACCCAACGGGAGCGGCGACCAGGAGCATGCCGAACAGCGAAAGTGCGACCTTCCCTCGCATGGCGCGAAGAAACGTTCCTCTGGACAGGGGCGGAACTGCGCCGCCCAGCCGCAGCCAGTGTTGACTGATGCCGAAATCCGCGGCCACACCGATAAGCGATCCCGCCGCAGCTCCCATCAGGAACGATCCCAACAACGACAAAGACTGATACCCGAGGTACAGGATCAGGAGATATCGCGCCCCTTGCAGGACCGCATCGGAGAGAATCAAAGGCAGTGCGGCGCGTCCCAATCGGCCCGGATCCCCGGTCAATTCCTGCGCAATAGACACCGGCGCTCGGGCATCGGCGGATTCGGACGACCTGTGACGCCCCGCGCCCTTCTCACGCATTCGCGACACCCCACCCGTTCACGCGATCCCCGGCGGGACGATTCGTGCGCCCA
>WBZL01003160.1_pt1 | contig 15318 bp, 13 predicted proteins | sample 5204291 | NCBI WGS metagenome assembly WBZL01 (sample SAMN12344345, study PRJNA552823) | activated sludge metagenome | biome: Activated sludge suspended growth; feature: Nitrification reactor; material: Wastewater; isolation source: activated sludge from nitrification reactor of wastewater...
GCCGAGACTTCAGCCAGTTCCGGCCAGCGGGCATGCAACTTGACCAGGTCGTCACGGCGGAAGGGATGCTTTTCAACCGAAACGAAATGCAGGTGCCGGCAGCGCCGCGGATATTCGTGGCAGTGGCGCCAGGCCTGCCAGGTGGCCAGGAAATTGAGGCCGATGCCGAAGCCCGTTTCCAGGACGACAAAGCACTCGCGGCCGGCCCAGGCGGTCGGCAGGTCGTTACCGGCCAGGAAAACGTGGCGCGCTTGTTCCAGGCCGCCCTGGGCGGAGTGATAGAGATCGGCGTAACGTGCCGACCACGGGGTGCCGTCGTCGGCGAACGCGAGTTCGGCCGGGACGACCGGAACGTAGGTCACTCCTTCCCCCCGGCCCCCTTCCTGGGGAAGGGGGTGACGGTGGTTCGGCGCGGCGCGGCTCCGGGGATTGGCTGCGCCTTTCTCGGGGCGGCCCGGCGAAAGGCGTTCACTCCGGCCGCATCTGGGGAAACAGGATAACGTCGCGGATCGCCGGCGCATTGGTCAGCAGCATCACCAGTCGGTCGATGCCGATACCGCAGCCGCCGGTGGGCGGCAGGCCGTATTCGAGAGCGCGAACGTAGTCGGCGTCATAGAACATCGCTTCTTCATCGCCGGCATCCTTGGCCTTGGCCTGCTCCAGAAAGCGCGCCGCCTGGTCCTCGGGGTCGTTGAGCTCGGAAAAGCCATTGGCGATTTCGCGACCGACGATGAACAGTTCGAAGCGTTCCGTGACATCCGGATTGCTGTCGGAGCGGCGCGCCAGCGGCGACACCTCGGTCGGATAGTCGATGATGAAGGTCGGTTCCCACAGCTCCGCTTCGGTGGTTTCCTCGAACAGTTGCATTTGTAGCGTGCCGAGGCCGGCGGTGGCCAGTGCCTCGACCTTCAGGTCGCGCAGCTTCTGCCGTAGCCAGCCGGCGTCGGTCAGGTTGGCGACGCTGTAGCCAGGGTGGTGGTAGTGGATCGCCTCCACGGTGGTCATGCGCCGGAACGGCTTGGACAGGTCGAGCGTACGGCCCTGATAGTCGAAGGTCTCGGTGCCCAGCGATTCGCGCGCCGCCTGGCGGATCAGACCCTCGGTGAAGTTCATCAGGGTCTTGTAGTCCGCATAGGCCTCATAGAACTCCATCATGGTGAATTCGGGGTTGTGGCGCGGACTCAGTCCTTCGTTGCGAAAGTTGCGGTTGATCTCGAACACCTTTTCGAAGCCGCCCACCACCAGTCGCTTCAGATACAGCTCGGGCGCGATGCGCAGGAACAATTGCATGTCCAGCGCGTTGTGGTGGGTGGTGAAGGGCTTGGCTGAGGCGCCGCCGGGAATCGGGTGCATCATCGGCGTTTCCACTTCCAGGAAGCCGTGCTCCGTCATGTAGCCGCGGATCGAGCCGATCATCCGGCTTCTGGCGACGAAGGTGAAGCGCGTCTGGTCGTTGGTGATTAGGTCCAGATAGCGCTGGCGGTATTTTTGCTCGACATCGGACAGGCCGTGGAACTTTTCCGGTAGCGGGCGCAGTGCCTTGGTCAGCAGCCGGATTTCCGAGCAATGGATGGTCAGCTCGCCGGTCTTGGTTTTCATCAGCGTGCCCACCGCGCCGACGATGTCGCCCAGGTCCCAACGCTTGAAGTCGGTATAGCATTCCTCGCCGACGGCATCGCGGGTGACGTAGAACTGGATTCGACCCGACAAGTCCTGAACGGTGACGAAGCTGGCCTTGCCCATGACCCGCTTCAGCATGATGCGGCCCGCCACTTTGACTTCGATCGGCAGCGCCTCCAGTTCGTCCCGTTCCTTGGCACCGTACAGTTCGTCCAGTTTGCCGGCGGTGTTCTCACGGCGGAAATCGTTGGGGAAGGCTTTGCCGGTCTTTCGCCATTCGGCCAGCTTGGCGCGCCGTTCGGCGAGGAGGTGGTTGTCGTCGGGGGCGGTGATGGTGGTCGGTTCGGTCATGGTCAACTCAGAAGAAGCGGTGAACGGTGAGGCCGAGCGCTCTGGCGGCGTCGGCCTGAGTCTTGTCGGCGGTGGCAAATGCGTCGGCCGCATGCTGTTCGGCGGCGCTAAGATGCAGGGCGTCCAGCGTGCGCAGGGGAATGTGGGCAAGGCGGCCAATCAGGTGATAGGCCGCCGCGAACGCGGCGTCGTCGAAGCCGCCGATCCAGAGCGCACCATCCTCGATGTCCGCGGCAAGCTCGGCGTTGACCCGGCTCTCGCGCGTGGCATCGATTTCGCGGTTGCGGCGCCGGCGCGCCAGCGCGCAGCGCATCTCGACCACGGCCAGGCGGCTGGATACCACGTCGCCCTGCTGGAACAGCGCGTCGAATTCGGCGCTGAAGGGCTCGGCCAGATAGCGCTTGACCAACGCGCTGGTATCGGCGTAAATCATCGGCGGCGGTCTTCCCGATCTTCGATCACGGTTTGGGATAGCGGCGGATTCAGCGGCTTCTGGCTGGCCCGAAACGCTGCCAGCGAGCGGATCTTTGGCTGCGCCTTGCCTACCGGCAGAATGCGGGCGACCGGCTCGCCGCGGCGCGTCACGATCACTTCGTCGCCATTGGCGAACATTTGCTCTGGATGGGAAAGGCCTTCCCTGGCTTCGCGGATCGTGAGGGTTTTCATCATCGGCTCCTGGTGACACATCTCGTCGAATTGTGTCACAGCGTGCTTGGCGCGGCAACCAAAGCTAGCGGTAGAGCGGCAGCGCGTCCAGTCGGCGGGCGATTTCGTCGTTCAGGCGCTGGAAGGCGGCACTCTCGGTGCCGCCGAAGCGGCGACGGAATTCCGGTTCGTGGAGGTATTCCGGCAGGCCGCCTTGGTCGGGCATCAGCTCGGATTCAGCCAACGGTCGCCGCAGCGCGTCATCCAGAGAGCTGGCGTTGCGCATCAGCAGTTCGCCGAAGCGGGTGCCGGCCCGGTCGGCCGCCAGGTCGGCGAAGGAAAAGCCGCTGCCCTGGCGGGCATCATCGAGCTCCTTGTACATGCCGATCGCTTCGGCGACCGGCTCGTCCGCCCATGCGGCCAGGGCCGCCGAGACGATGAAGTGCTGGGCGGTATCGTCGCGGCCGCGCAGGGTCAGTTCGACGGCGCGCAGTCGGCGCCAGTCACGCGCCTGGGGCGCGACCGCGGCCAGATCCTTGCCGGCAAGGTAAGCCGCCATCACCAAGAGGGCGGCCCGGCGCCGCTCACGCCGGTCGTCGCCGTAAGCGGCCAGTAGCGGTTGGAGCACGCTGACCAGCACCACCGGGGTGCCAGCTTTGTGTTGCTCGAGTAGGGTGCCGAGTTGCTCATGGGCCTCGCGCAGCCGGGCGAGGTCGTCGCTTGGCAGGGCGATGGACCGGGCACGGTCGAGAATCTCGGCCGCCCAGACGTAAGTCACCGCGATGGCTTTGCTGGCTGGCACCACGGCCACCTTGCGAATGGCGCCGCGACCCAGGTGCCACTCCGGGCAATAACCGGCCCGACAGACGGCCTGTTCGATCGCCGCTTCGACGAGGGTTGGCGGCAGGGGCAGGTCGCCAATGGCGGCGCGCGCAATATGCGCCCCGTCGCGGGCACCGCCGATGGCCGCGCGCAGGTTCAGGTACAACGGGCCGGCCAGCCACGGCACCGGGATGCTGATTTGGATTTCGCCGGCATCGCCGTCCAGAACGAAGGCGCCGTGGCCATGCAGTCCGCGGCTGGCGAGACGATTGATACCCTCGTCGAGGAGCGTCATCGGCACAGCGACCGTGCGTTGTTCGCCCTGCTGAAGGCTGCGTGGGTCGTTGGTCCGGAACAGTGCTCTGGCCTGCTCGACCGCGATCGGCGATATGCCGGAGCCGCGCCGGACCAGCGGCGCGCGATCGATGGCGGCATAGAGCAGGGCCGCCAAGCCAAGAGCAGCCAGCGGCGGAAACCAGGCTAAGCAGACCAGCAAGCGTGGCACGGGGGAGCGGACCGCTTGCGGCCGGCTTATACGCCCTGCTTCAGGCTGGCCTCGATGAACTCGTCGAGATCGCCGTCGAGCACGGCCTGGGTGTTGCCGACTTCGACATTGGTGCGCAGATCCTTGATGCGCGACTGGTCGAGTACGTAACTGCGGATCTGGTGGCCCCAGCCGATGTCCGTCTTGGCGTCTTCCAGTTGCTGCTGTTCGTTCTGGCGCTTCCGAAGTTCCGCCTCATACAAGCGCGACTTCAGCATCGCCCAGGCCTCCGCGCGGTTGCGGTGCTGCGAGCGGTCGTTCTGGCACTGCACGACGATGCCGGACGGAATGTGCGTCAGGCGTACTGCCGAGTCGGTCTTGTTGATGTGCTGGCCACCGGCGCCGCTGGCGCGGAAGGTGTCGGTGCGCACGTCGGCGGGGTTGATGTCCACCTCGATGGAGTCGTCGACTTCCGGATAGGCGAACACCGAACAGAAGCTGGTATGCCGACGCGCGTTGGAATCGAAAGGCGACTTGCGCACCAGGCGGTGAATGCCGCTCTCGGTGCGCAGGTAGCCGTAGGCGTAGTCGCCGGTCACCTTGAGCGCGGCGGTTTTGATGCCGGCCACTTCCCCATCGGACTGTTCCAGCACCTCGACGCCGAAACCCTTGCGTTCGCAGTAGCGCAGGTACATGCGCAGCAGCATCGAGGCCCAATCCTGCGCCTCGGTACCGCCGGCGCCGGCCTGGATGTCGATGAAGCAATTGTTGGGATCGGCCGGGTTGGCGAACATGCGGCGGAATTCGAGATCGGCGACACGCCGCTCGATGCCGGCGAGATCGCTTTCCACCGACAGCAGCGTATCGTCGTCGTCCTCGGCGCGGGCCATCTCGAACAGCTCGCCGGTGTCGGCGAGTTCCTGGGTGATGTCGTGCAGCGTGACGACCACGCCCTCGAGGGACTTCTTGTCGCGGCCCAATGTCTGGGCACGCTCGGCATCGTTCCAGACTTTCGGATCCTCGAGTTCGCGGTTGAGTTCTTCGAGTTTCAGCGCCTTGGCATCGAAGTCAAAGATACCTCCGCAATTCGGTCTCGCGGCGGGCAAGGTCGGCGAGGCGGTTGGCGAGGCTGTTGATGCGTTCGGCTTCCATGATGAATCCCTGAAGAAATTCGGCCGATTATATCGCCGCCGCAAAGTCCTCGATCAGCAGTTGCACGCTGGCCAGCCCGTTCCATTCGTTGATTTCCAGGCGATAGGCGGCCCGGATGCGTGGCGGCGCCGGTTCAGTGCTGTTGAAGCGGATGGCGGGGAAGGTGGTGTCGCCCTGGCGGAGCGACAGCTTGAGGTGCTTGTCCTTGAGCAGTCGCTGCTGCGCCACGTCGAAGACATCGCTGAAGATAGGTGCCGGAAAGCCCTGGCCCCAGATCTCGCCTTGCAACAGGCGCACCGTGTCGACGCCGCGATAGCCGCCTTCCAGCGGGCCATCGGTGGCGAGCGTCCGCTGGAGCTGGTCTGGGGCGATCAATTGCCGGGCGACCGCTTCGAATTCGGCTTCGAACTCGGCGAGATCGTCCTCGGCGATGGTCAGGCCGGCGGCGGCTGCGTGGCCGCCGAAGCGCTTGAGCAGCCGGGGCCTGCGCTTGGCCACCAGATCGAGCGCGTCGCGCAGGTGCAGGCCGGGAATGGAGCGACCGGAACCTTTCAGTTCCCAACCCTGTTCGCCTTCAAGACCGCGGGCGAAGGCAAAGGTCGGTCGGTGCAGTTGCTCCTTGACGCGGCCGGCGAGGATGCCGATGACGCCCTGGTGCCACTCGGGGTCGAACAATGTCACGCTGGCGCGGCTGTCGGCGTCCAGGTCGTCGAGCAGGATATTGGCCGCTTCGCGCATGTCGGCCTCGATGGCCCGTCGTACCCGGTTGATCCCATCGAGTTCGCCGGCGATGTTCAAGGCGCGGGCCGGATCATCGGTGGCCAGGGCTTCGATGCCCATGGACATATCTGCCAGCCGGCCGGCGGCATTGATACGCGGGCCGATGGCGAAACCCAGATCGAAGGTTCCGGCCTGCGCCGGATCGCGGCCGGCGACGGCGAACAGCGCCTTCACGCCCGCCTGCATGCGGCCCTCGCGGATACGCGCCAACCCCTGGGCGACCAGGACGCGGTTGTTGCGGTCGAGCGGCACCACGTCGGCCACCGTACCCAGCGCCACCAGGTCGAGCAGGGCGCCGAGATTCGGTTCCGGCCGATCGGCGAAGGCACCGCGCCGCCTGAGCTCCGCCCGGGTGGCGAGCATGACGTAGAACATGACGCCGACCCCGGCCAGGGACTTGCTCGGAAACGCGCAGCCCGGCTGGTTGGGGTTGACGATGACATCCGCCGCGGGCAGCTCCGGGCCGGGCAGGTGGTGATCGGTGATCACCGTGCCGATGCCCAGGCGCCGCGCTTCCGCCACGCCTTCGACACTGGCGATGCCGTTGTCCACCGTGACGATCAGGTCGGGCTTCATGTCGGCGGCGATCCGTACCACCTCGGGCGACAGGCCATAGCCGGTGTCGAAGCGGTTTGGCACCAGATAGTCCACGGCGGCGCCAAAGTGGCGCAGCGCCCGCAGGCCGACAGCACAGGCGGTGGCGCCATCGCAGTCGTAGTCGGCGACGATGAGGATGCGCCGCTTCGCCGCGATGGCGTCGGCGAGCAATGCCCCGGCTTCCGCCGCGCCCTTGAGGGTGTCGGGCGGCAGCAGGGCGGCGAGCCGCGTGTCGAGTTGTTCGCGCCGGTCAATGCCGCGCGCGGCAAAAAGCCGTGCCAGCAGGGGATGGACGCCGGATTGTTCCAGCATCAGCGCCGCCCGGGTTGGCACCGGGCGCACCACAATGCGGGTCACGCTGCCCAGTCCGCCAAGGTGACTGGCCGGCGCCAGAAGCGCCAGAGGTCGCGCGGGGTTGCGGCGAGCGCCATGGCCCGGCCATGGCCGGTGGCGATCAGGGTCAGGCGTCCGCAGCGGCCGCTGCGCAGGGCCGCCAGCGCCGGCGCCAGCCAATCGGCCTCCAGCGTGGCGAGGGCGTCGCGCCAACTCATGGCGTCGAAGTCGGCCAGCGATCCCGACAGGTGGTCGAGCCGCGCCAGAACGCGGCCGGACGCGACGATAAAGCGCGTCGGTGGCGCTTCGCAGCGGACGCCGGCCCGAACGGCTAGTCCCTTCAGTATCGGATCGTCACCCCAGATTCTGGCAAAACCGTGTCGGGCGCCCTGCCCGGCGGCGGCCGGCAGATGGCCGGCCCCCCAGGGCCAGAGACTATTGACGGTCGGACGGCCATCCGCCTCGCGTGCCCGGTTGACCGGGTGCGCATGCAGCAGGGGCTGTGCTTCCGCCAGCAGCTTGCGCCAGGCCGGGCCGTCGGGGCCGCCCGGCAGCGTCGGTTCGGCGGCGCGGCCGGCGGCTTGCGGCAAAGGGCGCGTCTCGATCGCCGCCGGGGCCGCGAGGCGCAGGTGCCAGTGGCCGGGCCGCGCCGCCACCATCTCGCCCAGGGCTTCGAACAGCGGTGCCACCGCGTGGCGCAAAGCGGCGTCCTCGTCGGCCGTCAGGGCGAGGCGCGACGGGTCGTCGACAATGATCAGCCGTTCCGCCACGCGCAGATGGATCGGATCGAGGCACAGCCAGGTGGCGTCGCCCGGCCAGCCGCCATCGCCGAGCAGGCGCAGAGCGGCGCCCGGCAGGGGCTCGTCGAGATCGAACGCGTCGGCCAGCCACGCTTCCTCGCCGGGCAACGGCCAACGCCGGCCAAGGCCGAGCAGGCGGGAAAGCGCCGGCAACGGCAGGTCGAACGTGGTATCGCGCAGGATCTCGCGCGGCCAGAGCAGCCCGGGCACGAGCAGGGTGAGGTGCATGGCCCATGTTAACATGCCACCCCATGCGTTATGAACTCTGGGTCGGCCTCCGCTACACGCGGGCAAAGCGGCGCAACCACTTCATCTCCTTCATTTCCCTTATTTCCATGCTCGGCATCGGCCTGGGCGTGGCGGCGCTGATCGTGGTGCTGTCAGTGATGAACGGCTTCCAGAAGGAATTGCGCACCCGCATCCTTGGTGTCGCTTCGCATATCCAGGTATCCGGTATCGGTGGCGAACTGACCGATTGGGCCAAGACGCTCCAGGCCGTCGCCCAACACCCGCGCGTGCAGGCCGCCGCGCCCTACGTCCAGGCGCAGGGCATGCTGGCGCTGGACCAGCAGGTGCGCGGCACGGTGGTGCGCGGCATCCTGCCCGAGGCGGAGGAGCAGGTGGCGGACTTCGCCAAGCACCTCAAGGTCGGCCGTTTCGACGAACTGGTGGCCGGCGAGTTCAATATCATTCTCGGCCTGGAACTGGCGCGGGCGCTCAATGTCGGCATCGGCGACAAGGTGACGCTGATTGCGCCGCAGGGAATGGTGACGCCGGCCGCCGTGCTGCCCCGGCTCAAGCAATTCAAGGTCGTCGGCGTCTTCGAGGTCGGCATGTTCGAGTACGACTCCGGTCTGGCGCTGATCCACCTGCAGGATGCGCAGAAGCTCTACCGCCTGGACGACCGGGTCACCGGCGTCCGGCTGAAGGTGGACGACCTGTTCGCCGCGCCGCGCATCGGCCGCGAACTGCTGCGTTTTCTGGACGACGATGCCACGGTCACCGACTGGACGCGGAGTCACGCCAACTTCTTCCGCGCCGTGCAGATCGAGAAGAACATGATGTTCCTGATCCTGCTGCTGATCGTCGCCGTGGCGGCCTTCAACATCGTGTCCACCCTGGTGATGGCGGTGACCGACAAGCAGGCCGACATCGCCATTCTGCGCACGCTCGGTGCCAGTCCGGGCAGCATCATGCAGGTGTTCATCGTCCAGGGCGCGCTAATCGGCAGCATCGGCCTGCTGGCGGGCGTGGCCGGTGGGGTGGCGCTGGCGCTCAACGTCGAGACGGTGGTGCCGTTCATCGAAAGGGTATTTGGTATCCAGTTCCTGGCCAAGGACGTCTATTACATCTCCGACCTGCCCTCCGACCTGCAATGGCGCGATGTCGCCGTCATCACCGGGGTGTCCTTCCTGCTGACCTTGCTGGCGACGCTGTATCCAAGCTGGCGGGCGTCGCGCACCAATCCCGCCGAGGCGCTGCGTTATGAATGAGCCGGTACTCGCCTGTGTCGGGCTGCGGAAGACCTTTGCCCAGGGTGATCTCTCGGTCGCAGTGCTGAAGGGCATCGATCTGACCGTCGGGCGTGGCGAGCGCATCGCCATCGTCGGCGCCAGCGGTTCGGGCAAGAGCACGCTGCTGCACCTGCTAGGCGGCCTGGATGTGCCGACCGCGGGGGAGGTCAGCCTGCTCGGGCGCGACTTCGCCCGGGTCGGCGAGGCGGAACGCGGGCGGCTGCGCAACGAAAGCCTTGGCTTCGTCTACCAGTTTCACCACTTGCTGCCGGAGTTCACCGCTGTCGAAAACGTGGCCATGCCGCTCTTGATCCGCCGTCTGGCCAAGGGCGACGCGGAAGCGAGGGCGGCCGCCATGCTAGAGGCCGTGGGCCTCGCCCATCGCTTGCGACATCGGCCGGGCGAACTCTCCGGCGGCGAGCGCCAGCGCACCGCCATTGCCCGCGCCCTGGTGACACGGCCGGCCTGCGTGCTGGCCGACGAACCGACCGGCAACCTCGACCGGCAGACCGCCGGCGAGGTGTTCGACCTGATGCTGAACCTCAATGTCGGCGCCAGCCTGGTCATTGTCACTCACGATCCCGAACTGGCCGCCCGTGCGGACCGCACGCTGTCCCTGCGCGACGGCGCGCTGGTCAGCTGAGTCGCGTGCCATGAGCGGATTCGCCAAAATCAGCCAAGCACGTGCGAGCAACGCGCCCTTCGGACCATTGTCGGCCGCGTTGCTGTTCTGGTGCGCGTGTCTGCTCTCGCTTTCGTCGGCGGCGGCGGAACCGGGCACCGACCCGGACCTGACGGTCACCGTCGAGAAGCGGGGCGAACGGGTGATCGTCGATGCCCGGATGGCCGTCGAGGCCAGTCCGCCCGTGGTCTGGGGGGTGCTCACCGATTTCGACCATATGGCCGCCTTCATCTCCAACCTCAAGGCCAGCAGCGCGCGCAAGCTCGACGAACGGAGCGTCGAGGTCAGCCAGAAGGGATTGGCCGCCTATGGTCCGCTGAGCTTTGCCTTCGAAACCGTGCGCCGCGTGGAACTGGTGCCGCCCGAGACCATCCGGTCCTACCAGATCAGCGGCACGACCAAATTTTTCGAGGGCATCACGCGCGTGACGTTCGCGGGTGGCCAGGCGGAGATCAGCTATCACGGCGAGTCGGTGCCGGGTGTCTGGATACCGCCGGTCATCGGTCTGGCCTTCATTCGCAACCAGACGGAAGAACAGTTCCGGGAGATTCGCGCCGAGATGTTGCGCCGGCAAGGTGCCGCCTACTAGGCGCGTTTCCCTCATGTGTCGCTGACGTTGACCGAAGCGGGTCTCCCGCCGAGAATCGCCGCCATGGATACCTCCGCAAGCCTGGCGCGCATCGTCGCCGACCGCAAAGACCAAGCGGGCGCCCTGTTGCCCATTCTGCATGACATCCAGGACGCCTTCGGCCATGTTCCGCGCGAGGCCGTGCCCCTGATTGCTCGAGAACTCAAGCTCTCGCGCGCCGAGGTGCATGGCGTCATCTCCTACTATCGCCACTTCCGCCAGGTGCCGCCCGGTCGCCATGTCGTGCGCGTCTGCTGCGCCGAAGCCTGCCAGGCCGTGGGCGGCGAGGCGTTGGCGGCCCATGCGCAGTCACGGCTGGCGGCGAGCGGCGTGGCGCTGGAGCCGGTCTATTGCCTGGGTCTCTGTGCCGTGGGGCCGGCGGTGCAGATCGACGAAACCGGATTGCACGCCGGCGTCACGCCGGAAAAGTTCGATGCCCTGCTGGCGGCGCTCGGAGAGCGGCCGTGAACGCCGCCGCTGTTGCCGCAGTCACCCTGTTCATTCCTGGCGACGCGGCGGCGCGGGCCTTGGGTGCCGACGCGGTGGCCGCGGCCATCGTCGCCGAGGCGGCACGGCGCCGGCTGGCGATCAAACTGGTCCGTAACGGCTCGCGGGGCTTGTTCTGGCTCGAACCGTTGGTCGAAGTGGCCACCGAGCAGGGGCGCGTCGCCTATGGGCCGGTGAGCGCCGGCGACGTGCCCGGCTTGTTCGATGCGGGTTTCCCCGCCGGCAACGCGCACGCGCTGTACTTGGGGGCCACCGAGCTGATTCCGTATCTCGCCCGGCAGCGACGCGTCACCACGCGTCGAGTCGGTGTCGCCGATCCGCGCTCGCTGGCCGACTACCTGGCCCACGGGGGGGGCGAGGGCATTGCCCGCGCCCGAGCCATGGCGCCGGCCGATATCGTGCGCGAGGTCACCGACTCGGGCCTGCGCGGCCGGGGTGGCGCCGCCTTCCCGACGGGTATCAAGTGGCGGACCGTGCTCGATACCCCGGCCACCCGGAAATATGTGGTCTGCAACGCCGACGAAGGCGACTCCGGCACCTACGCCGACCGCCTGCTGATGGAGGGAGACCCCTTCTGCCTTCTGGAAGGCATGGCCATTGCCGGTCTCGCGGTCGGCGCGACCGCGGGCTACCTCTACGTCCGCTCGGAGTATCCCCACGCGGTCGCCGCGCTCAACGCCGCGCTTGCGTCGGCCGGCGACTGGCTGGGCGACTTTCGTGTCGAGGTGCGCAAGGGTGCCGGCGCCTACGTCTGCGGCGAGGAAACTGCCCTGCTGGAAAGCATCGAGGGTAGGCGCGGCATCGTTCGCGCCAAGCCGCCTTTGCCGGCCATTGCCGGCCTTTTCGGCCAGCCGACGGTGGTCAACAACGTCGTCACGCTGGCCAGCGTGCCCGACATTCTGGCGCGCGGCGCCGGCCATTACCGGGAACTGGGCAGCGGGCGCTCACGCGGCACGCTGCCCTTCCAGCTCGCCGGCAACATCAAGTACGGCGGCCTGGTGGAAGCGCCATTCGGCCTTCGTCTGCGCGAACTGCTCTACGACTTCGGCGGCGGCTCGCGCTCCGGCCGGCCCTTGCGCGCCGTGCAGGTGGGCGGCCCGCTGGGTGCCTATCTGCCCGAGTCGCAGTTCGACACCGAACTCGATTACGAGGCGTTCTCGGCCATCGGCGCCAGTCTCGGTCACGGCGGCATCGTCGCCTTCGACGACACGGTGGACATGGCCAGGCAGGCCCGCTACGCGATGCGCTTTTGCGCTCTCGAATCGTGCGGAAAATGCACGCCCTGCCGTATCGGCGCGACGCGCGGAGTCGAAGTCATCGATCGCATTCGCGCCGGCCAGAACGAGCAGATCGACCTGTTGCGCAGCCTCTGCGACACCATGATGCATGGTTCGCTGTGCGCGATGGGCGGCATGACGCCCTACCCCGTGCTGTCGGCGCTCGATCATTTTCCGGAGGATTTCCGATGATCGACCTCGACCACGGTACGCCACCGGCGCTTGCCGACCGGCAAGTGGCGCTCGAGATCGACGGCATCGCGATCACCGTGCCGGCCGGCACCTCGCTGCTGCGTGCCGCGGTCTCGGCGGGCGTGATGATCCCCAAGCTGTGCGCCACCGAATCGCTCAAGCCGTTCGGTTCCTGTCGCCTCTGTCTGGTCGAGATCGACGGTCGCAAAGGCTATCCGGCCTCCTGCACCACGCCGGCCGAGGCGGGCATGAAGGTGCGGACCCAGTCGCCCAAACTGGCCGAATTGCGCCGCAACGTCATGGAGCTGTACATCTCCGACCATCCGCTGGAGTGCCTGACCTGCGCCGCCAACGGCGACTGCGAGCTGCAAACCATGGCGGGCGTGGTCGGCCTGCGCGAGGTGCGCTACGGCGCTGGCGATGCAAACCCGGGCGCCAACCACTTTGTCGCAGCGACGATGGACGACTCCAATCCGTATTTCCGCTTCGACCCGGCGAAATGCATCGTCTGTAACCGCTGTGTGCGCGCCTGCGAGGAACAGCAGGGAACATTCGCGCTGACCATCGCCGGCCGGGGCTTCGACGCGCGGGTGACGGCGGGGCAGGGCGAGTCGTTCATGGCCTCGGAGTGTGTTTCCTGCGGTGCCTGCGTGAACGCCTGTCCGACGGCGACGCTGATCGAAAAGACCGTCGTCGACAAGGGGCTGGCCGAGCGAGGCGTGCTTACCACCTGCGCCTATTGCGGCGTCGGCTGCGGCTTCCGCGCCGAGCTGAAGGGCGGCGATCTGGTGCGCATGACGCCGTGGCAGGATGGCCGCGCCAACGAGGGGCACGCCTGCGTCAAGGGTCGTTTCGCCTGGGGCTATGCGACGCACCCGGATCGCGTCGTGACGCCCATGGTGCGCGCCAGGACCACCGATCCGTGGCGCGAAGTGTCCTGGGACGAGGCCTTCGCCCACGTCGCCGCCGAGTTTCGCCGCATCCAGGACCAGTACGGCCGGGATGCCGTCGGCGCGCTGGTCTCCAGCCGGTGCACCAACGAGGAGGGCTATCTCGTCCAGAAGCTGGTGCGTGCGGCCTTCGGCAACAACAACGTCGACACCTGTGCCCGTGTCTGCCACTCGCCGACCGGCTACGGCCTCGGCCAGACGCTGGGAACGTCGGCGGGCACACAGACCTTCAAGTCCATCGAAAAGGCGGACGTGATTGTCGTGATCGGCGCCAATCCGAGCGACGGGCATCCGGTGTTCGCCTCCCGGCTCAAGCGCCGCGTGCGCGAGGGGGCGCAACTGATCGTCATCGATCCGCGCGAAATCGCGCTGGTGAGTTCGCCCCACGTCGCGGCCGCCTATCACCTCAAGCTGCGGCCCGGCACCAACGTCGCGGTACTCACGGCGCTGGCCCACGTGATGGCCACGGAGGGCCTGCTCGACGAGACCTTCATCGCCGAACGCTGCGAGACCGGGGCCTACGCGGAGTGGCGCGAGTTCGTTGCCCGCCCGGCCAATTCGCCCGAGGCGCTGCAACCGGAGACGGGCGTTCCGGCAGCTGACCTGCGCGCGGCGGCGCGGCTCTATGCGACCGCCGGCAACGCGGCCATCTATTACGGCCTGGGCGTCACGGAACATTCGCAGGGCTCGACAGCGGTGATCGCCATCGCCAACCTGGCCATGGCTACCGGCAACCTCGGCCGCGAAGGCGTCGGCGTCAATCCGTTGCGCGGCCAGAACAATGTCCAGGGCGCCTGCGACATGGGCGGCTTTCCGCATGAGCTGCCGGGCTATCGCCACGTCTCGGACGCGCCGACGCGCGCGCTGTTCGAGCGCGCCTGGGGCGTCGCCATCCGGCCCGAGCCCGGTCTGCGCATTCCCAATATGTTCGAAGCGGCACTGGACGGCTCGTTCCGCGCCCTCTACTGCCAGGGCGAGGATCCCGCCCAGTCGGACCCGAACACCCAGCACGTGCAGGCGGCGCTGGCCGCCATGGAGTGCGTCGTGGTGCAGGATCTGTTTCTCAACGAGACGGCCAGGTACGCCCATGTCTTCCTGCCGGGCGCCTCCTTCCTCGAAAAGGACGGCACCTTCACCAACGCCGAACGGCGCATCTCGCGCGTGCGCCGGGCCATGCCGCCCCTGGCCGGCAAGGCCGACTGGGAGGTGACCATGGGTCTGGCCAGCGCGCTGGGCTATCCCATGCACTACGCGCACCCGGCGGAGATCATGGACGAGATCGCCCGCCTGACGCCGACCTTCTCCGGTGTGAACTACGAAAAGCTGGATCGGCTGGGCAGCCTGCAATGGCCCTGCGATGACGCGATGCCATCCGGCACGCCAACCATGCACGTGGGTGGTTTCGTACGCGGCAAGGGCCGCTTCATGATCACGCAATACGTGCCGACCGACGAGAAGGTGACACCGCGCTTCCCGCTGCTGCTGACCACCGGCCGCGTGCTGTCGCAATACAACGTCGGCGCGCAGACGCGGCGCACCGAGAACGTGCGGTTCTATGCCGAGGACCTGCTGGAGATCCATCCCCACGATGCCGAGCAGCGTGGTATCGCCGATGGCGACTGGGTAGGCCTCCAGTCCCGGGTCGGCGAGACGGTGCTGCGGGCGCGGGTGACGGCGCGCATACAGCCGGGCGTGGTCTATACCACCTTCCATTTCCCCGAGTCCGGTGCCAACGTGATCACCACCGACAACTCCGACTGGGCCACCAACTGCCCCGAGTACAAGGTGACGGCGGTGCAGGTCACCCTGTGTGCCCAGCCCTCGGAGTGGCAGCAGCGCTTTGCCCGGCGCCGGGAGCTGCAGCACGGCTTGTTGAAACCGGCCACCACCGACGCAGGCTGACTTCGCCATGAATAACGACTACGTCATCCGCATGGCCAACCAGATCGCCGACGCCCTGGGCATCAATCCGGACCGGGACCAG
>WBZL01003161.1_pt1 | contig 15317 bp, 16 predicted proteins | sample 5204291 | NCBI WGS metagenome assembly WBZL01 (sample SAMN12344345, study PRJNA552823) | activated sludge metagenome | biome: Activated sludge suspended growth; feature: Nitrification reactor; material: Wastewater; isolation source: activated sludge from nitrification reactor of wastewater...
TCAAAGCCCTGATTTTTAAGTTGATCGAATATGTTTCGCATGATTTGGAATTGCTCGCGTTGCAAAGCTGTGGCCGAAGTCAATTCAGGTACTGCCATTAAACCCCGCAATTTTAAACGCGGTTGTTGACTAACAAATTTAGCCAGTGTAATCGCCTCTTCTGGGGCTATGCCGCTTTTTGTAACTTCTCCACTTACATTGACTTGCACACAAACCTGTAGCGGTGGTAGTGATTCTGGTCTAGCGCTAGACAACCGAGCAGCAATTTTTTCTCTATCGATACTGTGAACCCAAGCAAAATTCTCAGCAATCGGTTTTGTTTTATTGCTCTGAATTGGGCCAATAAAATGCCACTCAATGGGGAGATCAGAGAGCGCATGGATTTTTATTAATCCTTCTTGTAGATAATTTTCTCCAAACACTTTCTGACCAGCATTCCATGCTTCACGGAGCTTATCCGGTTGATTTGTTTTGCTTGCTGCCAATAATAGAATTTCTTGTGGATCTCTTCCTGCAAGCTTTGCAGCTTCAGCTATGCGCAATTTAACTGATTCCAAACGTGTTGCGATTGTATCCATAGTGATGAAGTAAAAAAAATAAAACGAAAATGTAAGTGTTGGGAGTGGAAAATTCTAAATTAACTGCGCTAGCAGTAGCTTCTCAATTTTTGTTTAGGCCTACCGTTGATAAACAAGCAGGATTTTACTTGGAATTGGGTAAAACATACTGAAGTAATCACAGTATAACCTAACAACTTGGACTAGGAATAATAGATGAACATAGTAGAGCTACTCGCCTTCGTGGTCAAGAATAACGCTTCTGATTTGCACCTTTCTGCCGGTATGCCTCCCATGATTCGTGTTCATGGTGAAATCAGACGCATTAACCTTCCTGCAATGGAACACAAAGATGTGCATGACATGATCTACGACATCATGAATGATAGTCAAAGGAAACATTATGAAGAGCATTTGGAATGTGACTTTTCTTTTGCTATTCCCAATCTCGCTCGTTTCCGGGTAAATGCTTTTAACACACAACGGGGTGCGGCCTCAGTAATGAGAACGATTCCATCCAAAGTGCTATCACTAGAGCAAATCAAGGCACCCAAGATTTTTGCTGAAATCGCGCAACAACCCCGCGGTGTCGTACTAGTAACTGGACCAACTGGTTCTGGTAAATCGACCACACTTGCTGCCATGATCAATGATATCAATGAAAGTAATTATGGCCATATTCTTACACTTGAAGATCCAATCGAGTTTGTACACGAAAGTAAAAAATGCTTAATCAATCAAAGAGAGATTGGTAGAGATACGCACAGTTTTGCCAATGCACTTCGATCAGCTTTGCGTGAGGATCCAGATATTATTCTAGTCGGTGAAATGAGAGATTTAGAAACGATTCGCTTAGCTATGACCGCAGCAGAAACCGGACACCTTGTTTTTGGAACCTTACACACAAGTTCAGCCGCTAAAACCATTGATCGTATTATTGACGTTTTTCCAGCAGAAGAAAAAGAAATGGTTCGGGCAATGTTATCAGAATCGCTCCGTGCTGTAATTTCTCAAACTTTATTGAAAACTAAAGATGGTAATGGTCGAGCTGCAGCACACGAAATCATGATTGGTACTCCTGCGATTCGTAACCTAATTCGAGAAGGGAAAGTAGCTCAAATGTATTCAACGATCCAGACGAGTCAGGCAGTTGGTATGCAGACCCTCGACCAGAATCTGGCTGATCTCGTAAAAAGAAATGTTGTCTCAAATGCTGAAGCAAGAACAAAGGCTATGAACAAAGATAATTTCCGTGGATAACACCTTAATTGATCATTATCAGTAGATAAAATTATGGAAAAAGAACAAGCAATAAAGTTTATGCATGATTTACTGCGCTTAATGTTAAGTAAGAAAGCTTCTGATCTGTTCATTACGGCTGGATACCCTCCTGCAATGAAAATTGATGGAAAAATGACCCCTGTATCACAGCAGCAACTTACAGCGCAACATACAGTAGAGCTTGTACGAGCTATCATGAACGATAAGCAAGTGGGAGAATTTGAAGCAAGCAAAGAATGTAACTTCGCAATCCATCCACAAGGTATTGGGCGCTTCCGCGTCAATGCATTTATTCAACAACAGAGAGCAGGCGTTGTCATTCGAACGATTACCACGCAGATTCCGAAATTTGATGATTTGAAGTTACCTGAAGTACTGAAAGATGTCGTAATGAGCAAGCGAGGATTAGTCATCTTTGTTGGCGGCACTGGTTCTGGTAAGTCGACTTCGTTGGCTGCGCTTATTGGTCACCGGAATCAGAACAGTTATGGCCATATCATCACCATTGAAGACCCAGTTGAATATGTTCATGAACATATAAATTGCATCATCACTCAACGTGAAGTTGGTGTAGATACCGATTCCTGGGAAGCTGCATTAAAAAATACGCTGCGTCAAGCCCCTGATGTTATCTTAATCGGGGAGATTCGTGATCGCGAAACAATGGAACACGCCATTGCATTTGCTGAAACAGGTCATTTATGTATGGGGACATTGCATGCAAACAGTGCTAACCAAGCCCTGGATCGAATTATTAACTTTTTCCCAGAAGAGCGCCGTGCTCAACTACTCATGGATTTATCCCTCAATATGCGAGCACTTATTGCGCAGCGATTGATTCCTAAGAAAGAAGGTAAAGGGCGTGTAGCAGCAATTGAAGTTATGCTCAATTCACCCTTAATTGCTGATCTAATTTTCAAAGGAAGTGTCCATGAAATCAAAGAGATCATGAAAAAATCAAGGGAGTTAGGTATGCAAACTTTTGATGCGGCACTATTTGATCTATATGAAGCGGGCTTGATTAGTTATGAAGATGCGCTTAGAAATGCAGATTCTATGAACGAACTGCGCTTACAGATCAAACTCAATGGGTCAGAAACCAAAAATAAAAATGTCAGCGCCGGTATTGAGCATTTAACGATTACCTGATGCAAGCTTATAAGCATAAGGCGTTCGTTAATGAATCTACTTCTTCTTCAGATTCCGCTAGTATTTCACTAAGCGAATAGTCTTTAAAGAATAAATCAAGTTTGACTAAATGATCTTGATTTGTCTGATAAATGGGGAGTGTAAAAGGGGATTGAATGGGTGCCAGCTGGTTAGCGATTAGGAGGACACTACCCAGTGAAGTGGGAGGAAAGGTTTGATAGCCGCGCCAAACAAAAGCAATGGTGTCAATGATGGAATCAGGGATACTCAACGCTTTTAATAGCAATGTACCTACTTCAATTTCACCAATAAATTCACCTTCATTATCGATCTCATCATCTTTATTCCATAAACTGGAAATATCACCCTCGAATAAGTCTGGGTAATCTTTTGTTCGGAATAGTAAGTAGAACCAGCATATCTCATGAATCATCCCAGCAAACAGAGCGGTTTCAGGATCATGTTTTGTAATTCTTCGTGCAATGACCTGAGCAATTGAACCAACATAGGCAGAGTGTTTCCATAACTGAGCAATTAACTCGCGTTTGGCGGTTGTTGCAGACTCTGCAATTTGGCGCACTGCAACCCCTAAAATCAGAGACTTTACAAGAAATAGTCCCAGCAATGTTATTGCAGCGGGTACATTGGTGATTGTTTTTCTTGATCGATTAAATGCTGTGGAATTTGCGACAGCGACTACCCTTGCTGACAATAATGGATCAGATTTAATAAGCCGGGCAGCAGCATCAAGGTCACGGGCTGGGTCGTCCAGAATTCTTTTAACTTCTATTGCTTTTTTTACTGAAGTCGGAAAAATTAATTCCCCGTGCTCTGCTTCCATTTTAATTCTATTTAAGATCTCAGCTTTATCCATGGTAAATGCAGTTAGAATTAATAGTTAACAATTAAACCACCTTTTAGAGTATCGGTTTAACAATTTGTTAATTTAGTAAATTGCTTGCAATCAGTAAGTTAGCATAGATTTTGCTAATCAGATATTGGGGGAACTTTTAATCTCGTCTGAGGGAATCCATTAGCATGAATATGGTTATGAGAATAACACTTAAAGTAAGTTAGAATTTTACTATTCAGTCTTCAAATTTTCTTCTGATATCAATCAAGTAATTCATTCTCGCTCTGTCTATTTTTTTGGAGTAATAATCGTGATCAATAAATCAATTATTGTTTTAGCTTTGTTCTTGGTGTCATGTGCAATGACTGCGCCAAAAGAAAAACCAAAAATCTTTGAAGATCAGTTGGCCGGGAGTTATTCGAATTTAGCTCGCTGTACTATCGCAAAATTAAGAGCTGAAGGAAACTGGGCGCTTCGTTCGCTACAGTTTAATTTGAAACACTACAAGGATATTGAGGCTTCTGAGGTCTTTGCTTACGATATTCGTTTCTTACCCGGTGTTTTTGCCCGTAACTCACCCGCTAATCCTGATGCGGTCTTTGATTATATCGACCCTAATCCTAGTATTACGACGTATGAACAAAGGCTGACGAATATCTTACCGGGCTATGCGTTTGCTTTACTCATCAAGAAAAATGATGACACGACAGTCAATGCAACATTAGAAGGTGAGATGCGCTCGGGTGAAATTGCTTGGAAACACCTCCTTGAATGTCCAGCAAAAGCAGAATAGCTTTTGCTATCTCGCTAAGTAATCTACCTTTATTTTTTAATGTAATTAAAGCTGATCGAGTGTACTCGAACGCATAATCGATCAACTGGATCAATGAATTCATATGACGTAATTATCATCGGTGCAGGTGCAGCCGGTTTGATGTGTGCCATTGAAGCAGGTAAGCGAGGTCGAAGTGTATGGCTTATCGATCATATGGCTAAGTTTGCAGAGAAGATACGGATTTCTGGTGGAGGACGATGCAATTTCACCAATATTTTCACCCAGCCACAGCATTACCTTTCTCAAAATCCTCATTTTTGCAAATCGGCACTCGCTCAATTTACGCCCCATGATTTCATTAATCTTGTAAATAAGCACCACATTGCTTTCCACGAAAAGAAACTGGGGCAGCTTTTTTGCGATCATTCATCGCAGCAGATAATTGATATGCTGCTATCGGAATCACATCAGGCGAAAGTATCGTTTGCGTTGCAAACACGTGCCACGCAAATTGAGGCGCTCGTTGATGGTTATCGACTGGATACCAACCGGGGTATCCATACCTGTCGTTCCTTGGTGATCGCAACGGGGGGATTATCTATCCCCAAAATCGGCGCATCTAATTTTGGGTATGAAGTTGCAAAGAAATTTGATATCAATGTGATTAAACCACGCCCTGGGCTCGTACCATTAACATTTGATGGCGCCTTATTGGAGCAATGCAAATCTTTAAGCGGCGTTTCAATTGATGCAACGGTACAATTCAACCGCCAGTCCTTTTCGGAAGGGTTATTGTTTACCCATCGAGGATTAAGTGGGCCATCTATTTTGCAAATATCTTCTTATTGGGAGCAGGGAAAAGCGATACGAATCAATCTTATTCCCGATATCGATCTTTATTCATTGCTCAAAGCCAAAAAGAACAACCAACCAAAACTACACATTGGAAGTGTACTTGCTGAGCAATTACCTAAACGTCTCGCCCAGAATTTATGTGACCAATATGGTTTTACTGGAGCCATTGGTATTTTGTCCGACCGGCAGCTTGCAAAAATTGCTGAAGTGATTCAGGCTTGGCTGATTTGGCCTACTGGTACTGAAGGTTACCGAAAAGCAGAGGTCACAATCGGTGGAGTCGATACTAATGAACTTTCTTCTCGTACTTTGGAAGCAAAAAAAAGACCAGGGCTTTATTTTATTGGTGAAGTTGTCGATGTCACCGGGCATTTAGGTGGATTCAACTTCCAATGGGCTTGGTCATCGGGCTTTGCAGCAGGTCAATCAGTCTAGCTGTTATCGCTTTACCCAGGTAAATTATTAACACTAGCAATCAAAATTTAGGCTTATTCTTAGCGGAATTGTAGCGTTTTACTCCTGCCATGATCTCGATTCGAGCTGTCTCAACATCTCCCCAGCCTTCGATTTTAACCCACTTGCCCCGCTCTAAATCTTTGTAATGAGCAAAGAAATGGGCAATTTGCGCGCGCATGAATTCGGGTAAATCATCCAGCGTTTGCACATGTATATAAAGCCCACATAATTTATCAATGGGCACTGCGATTAGTTTGACATCTTCACCGGCTTCATCGGTCATGTTCAATAAACCAATCGGCCTGCAACGCACAACGACACCAGTAATGAGCGGGGTAGGAGAAATGACTAGAACATCAACAGGGTCCTTATCTTCCGACAAAGTGTGCGGAATATAACCATAATTGCATGGATAGCGCATCGCGGTTGACATGAAGCGATCGACAAACATGGCGCCTGTCTTTTTATCCATCTCATATTTGATTGGCTCCGAATTCATCGGAATTTCGATAATTACATTGAAGTCATTGGGGAGGTCTCGACCTGAGTCTACACGATCTAAGTTCATGGCAAATCCTAAAGAGAGTCAAAGCAGGATTATAATAGCAAGTTTTTAATTTACTTGGATTGATAAGAAAAGTTCTTTCGTTGTTATTCATATGTGCACAGTACTTCGTTTGATCATACTCGGTATTTGCTTTTATGCGGCTTGGGCAATATTCATTTTCTTCGCTCAATCGCATCTCATTTATCATCCAGAAATTGACCGTGAAATCGTCAATACCCCCGACCAGCTCTCGATGCCTTATGAATCAGTTGTACTGACGACTAGCGATCAAGAAAAACTACATGGGTGGTTTGTACCTGCAGCCAAAGAAACAACTGCAACTATCCTTTTTTTGCATGGGAATGCAGGCAATATTTCTCATCGCATGGGATACCTTTCAATATTTCACCAACTTGGCTATAACACATTCATTGTTGATTATCGGGGGTACGGTAACAGTAGCGGTACCCCAACTGAAGAAGGTACTTATCAAGACGCACTTACCGCATGGAATTACCTGATCGAGAATAAGACGATTCCGGGTTCGCGCATCGTCTTGTTTGGAGAGTCACTGGGAGGAGCCATTGCTGCATGGCTTGCATCGAAAAATGATCCAGGCGCATTAGTGTTGGCTTCAACCTTTACCTCTATTCCAGATATAGCAGCCGATTTATATCCTTTATTACCTGTGCGACTCATGGCACGTTTTCACTATAATACCAGCAAATATTTGCAATCTGTTACCTGTCCCGTCATCGTTGCTCACAGCCCAGAGGATGAGATTGTGCCCTTCAAGCATGCCCAAGCACTTTTTGATAAAGCACCTAATCCCAAACAATTTATCGTGTTGCAAGGAAAGCACAATGATAGCTTCTTTGTTGAACAAGATGCATGGGTTCATCCTTTGAATCAATTCATCCGTGCCAGTTTGTCTGCCTATAAATAACGCTAAGTATTAGTATTATTACTCGAATTTGCCACCAGCAAATTTTGTAATCGCTGCGCCTCACTTTCCGCGCCAAGGAGCCCAACCTGGGTATTTAGGATGACAGAGAGTGGTATTTCACGCATTAGTCCTGTGAAGCGACCTTTGTTGCGGAATGCTTGGATAAAGCGTTCCGTCTTTAGGTAATGCAGAATTCGTGGTGCAATGCCCCCAGCAATGTAAACCCCACCACGACATAGTCCTGTTAAAGCTAAATTTCCAGCAAATGCACCATAGATTTCAGTGAATAGCTGTAGGGACTCGATTGCTGTGACATGGTTTTGCTCTAGCGCCAATTGAATAATCAATTGACCCTCATCTTCACTCAATTCTGGCAAGGAGGAGGACCGCAGATGGTTCGCGCGTTGTTGAAAAAAATTAAAAATATTGGTTAACCCGGGTCCAGAGAGAACTCGCTCGATGGAAACATGGCCAAATTTTGCAGCTAAGAAGTTGAGTAATTCGATTTGCAAATCGTTTATTGGCGCAAAATCGGTATGCCCTGCCTCAGTTGGAAAGGGAATATAGCGGTTTCCAATACTTGCTATCCAGGCAACTCCCATACCAGTGCCCGCACCGAGCACAACGCGCATACTAGCTTCATTCATATTTCCTATTTGGATAACTTCGAGATCTTGCTGTGTTAATTTCTCAACCCCCAGTGCTGTTGCTTCAAAATCATTGATCAACTTAACTTGGGGAATAGCAAATTTTCTTGAAAGATCTGCTGCGCTAATTAGCCATGGTAGATTAGTTAATCGTGCTTGTTGCGCAGCAATCGGGCCTGCAATTGCAAAACAGGCGGCTGAGATGGCCTTGTTTGCTGCATTCGTATCTGGTAATCCGATTAAAAAATCGTTGATGATTTCATCTAGATTTTGATAATCCTGGCTCGCATAGCGCTGTTCCCGTATGTGCAATAAATCACTATTTTGCTGTTTTGCCAACCGCAGAATGGTTTTTGTGCCGCCGATATCGCCGTAAATAATAAATCGAGAGTCCATAGGATGGCCTGGCTAGGCGTTTATTGTAATTAATCCTGCTATTCAGTGATTGCTGCCCTGGCTTTAGTTTTCTGCTTTAAACAGTGACTGAGCAAGTGCAGCACGATCTTGTGCTTTCTCTGGAATTTCACTAAGCCGATCAATATATTCCAATCGCTTCTCCATTCCTTTTCCATTGGCAATCTGAATGGACAAGCCCGGACGTGCATTAAGCTCCAATACCAATGGACCCAGTTCATGATCCAATACCACGTCGACGCCGAGGTATCCTAATCCGACTAACTCATAACACTGTGCGGCGAGTGTTAGTAATTTATTCCAGTGGGGAATGGTGAGCCCGCTGATAGCTGATCCAGTATCCGGGTGGATATCGATCGGCCGATTTTGCCAAACTGCGCGAGTAGTAACACCCGAGGTAAGGTCAATGCCTGCGCCCACAGCGCCTTGGTGTAAATTAGCTTTCCCATCGGACAACCGTGTCGGTAAACGTACCATTGAAGCAACCGGCACACCCCTGAAAACAATGGTGCGAATGTCAGGAACACCGCGGTAACTGACTGATTCAAATAAGGGGTCGAATTTCACGCGATATTCGATTAATGCTTGATCAGGCTGTCCTCCCAGACTATACATACCGCTTAGGATATTGGAAATGTGATATTCGAGCTCTTCTTCAGTCAAGAGACTCCCATTATTGTATTGAAATCGCTCATTGATGCGACCAATGATGACAGCGATACCATTACCACCGGAACCATGGGCAGGTTTAATGACAAAATCCTTGTAATCCTTAACAATGCCAGGAAGGTTAACGATATCGTGCTCGATTTCGATAACTCCGTATAGCTGAGGAACTGCAATTCCAGCAGCAATCGCTAGTTGCTTGGTGCGTAATTTGTCATCGACTAAGGGATAAAGTGAACGTTCGTTGTAGCGTAGGATAAAATCGGCATTACGCCGATTCATACCGATTACCCCAGCACGCTTGAGATTTAGCCAGGTCGAAAACATTGCATTTAGCTACCGTTTTGCTAAAGCGCGGAATCGCCACAGTTCCGTTAACCGATAACCGGAGTAGCGCCCAAATAAGATAGTTACCGCCAACACGACGAGTAATAGTTCTGGGAAAACAAATAATAAATGCTGCAATTCATCGATATTCATCACCAAATAACCAATTGTCGCAACCAACAAACTGCCGGCGCCCTGCTTAAACGCTTCGACTGGTCCTGCTTCTTCCCAAGTCAGCGACATGCGTTCAATGGTCATGGTCATGATTACCATAGGGAAAAGTGCTACTGATAGGCCCATTTCTAGTCCAAGCTTATGCATTACTACGCTGGTCCCTGCCATGAGCAGTACCACCATGGTCAATACCGAAGCAAGCCGAGGGATGAGCAATAACTTGAGTTGCTCAACATAAGCGCGCAATAATAACCCTAGACCCACGATCAAACAAAACAAGGCAAGTCCCCAGACGAGTTCAGTTTCCCTAAACGCAAGTGCGATCAGAACGGGCATGAATGTACCGAATGTTTTAACTCCAATGAGATTACGCATCAAAACCACGACAAATGCGCCTAATGGAATCATTAACAAGACTTTATAAACATTCTGGGTTTGCACTGGTAAAGAATACAGTGAGAACTCCATGATGCGAGAGCCTTTCAAGATGGCGCGGGACTCGGCGACATCAACGAGCTCACGGAGTGCTTTTGCAACAGAAAATTGTAAACTGATTTCAGTTCCGCCTTCAACCGAAAATGTTTTCTGATCACCGATCTGCCAGATAACAAAATTGGTAGGTAGGCCTTCTTGCCCATCTTTGGTATTAAGTGTTCGCCATTGCTTACCATCATGAACTTGCACCCAAGCTTCGAGTTCGCTATAACGCTTACCATCGTGTAAACGTAACCCTTGGATAACCCGAGCTGGAACTCTTGCACCGGCTAGAATCCAGCTAATCCCTTTCGCTAGATTTTTGGACGTATTAATGTGCTCAATGAGTAACTTTAATTCCGGCGCAGGTGCTGTGGCGTTGAGTTGCTGAATGACTTGTTGTGCAAACGAAAGGGTATCCGCAGATTGCTGACGGGATTTATCTAATAAACCCTGAATGACGGGTAAGAAATGTTCGGGATAATCTGGAACGGCAGGATAACTTGGAATTTTACTGGAGTCAGCTATTTTCTCTTCATTTTCAAATATAACTGCGCGGTAAAATAATAACTGTTTACCTTGAGCACGCCTTTTTGCCCATAATGCAACTCGCCCACCTTCATCTTGCTCGGTTGCTAGTCCATAATTAGCGCCCACAAAATCTTCATTGAGGACGGTGTAGCCTGAAGGATTAAAAGGGAGCGGTAAGCTGACTTTAACTCCACTATCGGGTTTGGCTTTGAAGCTGATGCGTGCTTCGACATTCCAAACCTCGGTTTGTGCAGAAGCTGTTAGTGGTAAACCCAGTGTATCGACTTTATAGGCTGCCAGCCCTAATCCAATAGCGCATAGCAGCAACGTTAAGAACAATAAATGTAGTTGTCTCATTCAAGACTGATTGAATCTGGTGGTGTATCTGCTTTTTTCTTTTTTTTCTTGATGTGACCACAATCAGCTTTTTCAATAAAAGTCCGAGCAGGGTCAACTAATGCTAAATTTTCTAGGGCCCGGCGTCCCAGTAGAACCGGATAATTCAGCCCACGCCGATCAATCAAGTTAAACTCAATATTATGAACTTGGTTGGCGATACAAATATCCATATTGACGACAGGGCGTTCTTGTAGTGTTCCTTGATGTTGTTTGATTTTTACGATGCGGGTGATAGGTCGTTCGATCTCAACTGAGCGATTGGGTTTACCTTTGTCCGTTTTAAAATCCAGTACAAATTTGACCCAGTCCTCGTTTCCTTTCTTGAATTGATGAATATCACGTGCGCTCATCGAAGATGTATTGGCGCCAGTGTCAATACGAGCACGCATCTTCATACCCCAAGGTTCAAGGCGAATAAATTCTACCCAACCGACGATAAGTTTAGATTCGGGTTGAGATATTTTGTTATCAGCTAATACAGCATGACTTATTATTAATAGGGTTACTATCCAGAAAAAAACAAATAGCCCCCTGATCTTACGTTTCATGAAAAGATCCAAGATTTTAAGTAGTTACATTATAACGTATTTACTGCACCCAACTTTTCCAATCAGTCGCTGCTATGGAGCGGGTGAAGGGAATCGAACCCTCGTCTTAAGCTTGGGAAGCTTCTGCTCTACCATTGAGCTACACCCGCGTGCTAAAATCATTTAATTAGAAAACCACAAAGTTTACCCTACACTTGTTATATTTCAAATGATACAACTGATTATCAACGGTGAGCCGCAACAATTTGAATCCTCGCTCAATTTGCAACAATTGCTTGAGAATATGGGGCTTCAGAATAAGCGCATTGCAATCGAGCATAATGGTGAAATTATTCCAAGAAGTAGATTTTCGGACTATATCGTGACAGAGGGTGATCGACTCGAGATTGTGGTGGCAGTTGGTGGTGGTTAGTTGTGTAATCTTATTACTGGACTTGCTCATTTGCTGCAAATCATGACTTCAAAAGCTTAGTTATTTATGGATGATTTTATAATTGCAGGTAAATGCTATAAATCCCGGCTGCTAGTTGGTACGGGCAAATATAAAGATTTTTCTGAAACGCGAGCAGCCATAGAAGCAAGCGGTTCAGAGATCATTACGGTTGCAATCCGCCGCACTAATATTGGACAGAATCCAGATGAGCCAAATCTACTGGATGTTCTTCCCCCATCAAAATTTACGTTATTGCCCAATACAGCCGGTTGCTATACTGCTGAAGAAGCGATTCGAACGTTGCGGTTAGCACGAGAATTACTGGATGGACATTCCTTGGTGAAACTCGAAGTACTGGGAGATTCTAAAACACTGTTTCCCAATATTGTAGAGACCATCAAAGCTGCGCAGACGCTTGTAAAAGAAAATTTTCAAGTCATGGTTTATACGTCAGATGATCCGATTGTTGCAAAACAGCTTGAAGAAGTTGGCTGTGTTGCGATTATGCCGCTTGCTTCATTAATTGGATCGGGCATGGGCATTTTAAATCCATGGAACTTACAAATCATGATCGATCGCGCAACTGTGCCAGTTTTGGTAGATGCTGGAGTAGGAACAGCCTCTGATGCTGCTATTGCCATGGAACTTGGCTGTGATGGCGTGTTAATGAATACCGCGATAGCAGCAGCAAAAGATCCTATCATGATGGCTTCAGCGATGCGTAAGGCAGTTGAAGCGGGGAGAGAAGCGTATCTTGCCGGTCGGATGGAGAAAAAATTTTACTCAGCAAGCCCAAGCTCTCCTATCGATGGTATTTCACCGCTGTCATCGCATAAGTAATCCTTGGTGTTGATTATTCAGGTTTAAAATGTCATCTGCTATATCTATCCGTAGCTATGTGATTCGTAATGGGCGATACACAAATGGGCAGCGCAAAGCATATGAAACATTATTTTCGGATTTCAGCACCCCCTTCCAGCAAGAAGCACTTAACCTAAACACCATTTTTGGGCGTTGTGCACCCAAGATACTTGAAATAGGCTCAGGTATGGGTGAAACAACGGCCACGATTGCTCAACAATCACCTGATAATGATTATTTGGCTATCGAAGTTCATACACCGGGCATCGGCAGCTTATTAAAATTAATTGATCTCCAGGGTTTAAGTAATTTGCGCATCATTCAATATGATGCGGTAGCTGTATTAAACCTGATGATTGAGAAAGAATCCCTTGATGGCGTTCATATTTTTTTCCCTGATCCATGGCCTAAGAAAAGACATCATAAACGACGACTTATTCAGGCAACGTTTGTAACATTGCTTTGTGAACGCATTAAATCAGGGGGCTATTTACATATTGCAACTGACTGGCAAGATTACGCAGAGCAGATTCTTATGGTTTTAAGTAATGAAACGAGTTTAATCAATAACAATAAAGATTATGCTCAACGCCCGACAAGTCGCCCCTTAACTAAGTTTGAACAACGTGGAATTAAATTAGGCCACCAGGTGTGGGATTTAATTTTTACGAAGAAATAGGGTGGGGACAAGTTTCTTTTTTTCTTATCTAACAATGCATGACTCAGGTATTCTACAAAACCTAACATAGCGGAGGTTTAACATTGGATACTACGACGATAATCTATCTTTTGATTGCAATGCTGGTAATTGCGGTTATTTACGGGATTATGATTTATAACAGTCTGGTTGATGTCAAGCATAGCGTATCGCAGGCGTGGTCTAATATCGATATTCTTCTAAAGCAACGCCATGATGAGTTGCCCAAGCTTGTTGAGACCTGTAAGCAATATATGGGTTTTGAGCAAGAAACCCTTAAGCAAGTCATTGCTGCACGATCTCAGGTTGCTAGCGCGCGTGATGCCGGTAATTTACCAGCATTAGGTGCTGCGGAAAGTATGTTAAGAACAGGCCTTGGTAACTTGTTTGCTGTTGTCGAAGATTATCCAGAACTCAAATCCAGTGAGAAATTTCAACATCTCCAATCGCGAATTACAGGCCTAGAAAATAGCATCGCGGATCGCCGCGAATACTATAATGAAGCCGTTAAAATCAATAACGTTCGTATTGAACAATTTCCAGAGGTTATTATTGCGAATTGGTTTAAGTTTAATGCGCGAGATTTACTTCAATTCAATGCTACTGAAAAACAAGATGTTGATGTAGGTAAACTTTTTAGCTAGCAAATCGCTTACTCGCTGTGGTGACTTTTTCATCTTCTTTGATGACGCATGAGGAATATGAATTTATTTTAATGGCGGTCATTCTGGTCGCTCTGATAAGCTTCTATTCTTTCTTCAAAAATTGGAAGCGACTTCGGTTTATTGAAGATACTCCAACCGCAAATTTACGTTCTGCCCATCAGGGTTATGTCGAAATAGAAGGGAAAGGAGTGTTGATAGAGGATAAACCTATTTATGCGCCACTTTCAAATCATCGCTGCTTATGGTACCGGAGTAAGATTGAGTGCCAGGAAATTCTTATTGAGAAAGGACAATCACGAATCAACTGGAATGTGATCTATAGCAGTATTAGCAATCATGTATTTAAATTGACAGATGGGTCAACTAGCTGCTTTGTCGATCCTGATAGTGCTGAAATCCAGGGTGAGGATAAGCTAGTATGGTATGGCAACACCGAATGGCCGAATCAAACACAGATACTTGAAAGTCAATCAGTCTTGCATAGCAATAACAATCGATATCGTTATAGTGAATCACTGATTTTGCCAGGGCAATCGCTTTATGTATTAGGTCAATTTAGTACAAGCTCGGTTGTTTCACAGCATAGTATCCGCGAAATTATGAATAATCTGATACTGGATTGGAAAAAAGATTCTCAGCATTTACTAAAACGTTTTGATGCGAATAAAGATGGCCAAATCGACCAGCAAGAATGGGAATCTGCACGTCAAATAGCGAGTGCAGAATCACAACAAATATACCAGCAACGATTAATAGAGCCTGAGCACAATATTATTACTAAACCGAAGGACAAGCGTTATCCGTTTATTATTTCTGCTTATTCGCAAGCTTCGTTGAGGCAAAAGTATCGGCGTACAGCTTACCTATCACTTCTCATCTGCTTGGTATTAACCAGCTATATCATATGGTTCGCGCACACCCATGGATAATTAAATAGGCTCTAGACTAGCAGAGATTAATAATATCTGATGAGCTGCCATAGTTCGCTAGCAAGTTCATCAGGTTGTTTTTTCCATCGCCATTCAGATTCTTTTAAATGCAGCTCAAAGTTAACTGACACAC
>WBZL01003162.1_pt1 | contig 15309 bp, 15 predicted proteins | sample 5204291 | NCBI WGS metagenome assembly WBZL01 (sample SAMN12344345, study PRJNA552823) | activated sludge metagenome | biome: Activated sludge suspended growth; feature: Nitrification reactor; material: Wastewater; isolation source: activated sludge from nitrification reactor of wastewater...
GTGGTTCATGCCGCTGGCCTTCTCGGTGATGTTCTTCTTCTTCCCGGCCGGCCTGGTGCTGTACTGGCTGACCAACAACATCCTGTCGATCGCCCAGCAGTGGTTCATCAACCGGCGGCTCGGGGTCAACAAGTAGCGGCGCCGGCTTGCTGCACTGCACGACGTGCAGTTGTCACGTAGGGGGGTCTCATCCCCTGACTGAGGGTTGAGCTGGCCCGCGTTTGTGCCGACGATGCCTTCCATGCGGGCGACCCGGACCTTCACCGGCCGGCTCAGGAGTCCTCGGGAGGCTGTCACGTCGTGCAGGCCTCGCGGCTCCACCCGCGCCAAACAGCGACCGCGCGCCACAATCACAAGCCCATGCGCGCGGCCACCGGGGCGCTGATCGCCCGTCTCCAAGATCCGATCGTGGCCCTGGCCACCGCCCCCGGCCGGGGCGCGGTGGGCATCGTGCGGGCCTCGGGCCGTGAGCTGGGTGCCTTGATCACCGCGGTGTGCGGGCGCTCGCTGGAACCGCGCCGGGCCACCCACCTGCCGTTTCTCGACGCCGCCGCGCAGCCCATCGACCGCGGGCTGGCGCTGCACTTCCCGGCGCCACACTCGTACACCGGCGAGGAGGTGCTGGAGCTGCAGGCACATGGTGGTCCGGTGGTGCTGCAGCTGCTGCTGGCGCGCTGCCTGCAGGCCCTGCCTGGCAGCCGCCTGGCCGACCCCGGCGAGTTCACGCAGCGGGCCTTCGTCAACGGCAAGCTCGACCTGGCCCAGGCCGAGGCGGTGGCCGACCTGATCGATGCGTCGACCGAGGCCGCCGCGCGCTCGGCCGGTCGCTCGCTGGCGGGCGCCTTCTCGGCCGAGGTGCAGGCCCTGGCCGACCGGCTGATCCAGCTGCGCGTGCTGGTCGAGGCCACGCTCGACTTCCCGGAGGAGGAGATCGACTTCCTCGAGAAGGCTGGCGCACGGGGCCGGCTCGACGAGATCGAACGGGCGCTGCAGGCCACGCTGGGGCAGGCCCGCCAGGGCGCGCTGCTGCGTGACGGCCTGCGGGTCGTGCTGGCGGGCCAGCCCAACGTCGGCAAGAGTTCGTTGCTCAACGCCTTGGCCGGCGCCGAGCTGGCCATCGTGACGCCGATCCCCGGCACGACGCGCGACCGCATCAGCGAGACGATCCAGATCGAGGGGGTGCCCTTGCACGTGGTCGACACCGCCGGCCTGCGCGGTGACGCGGACGCCGGGGACGACATCGAGCGCATCGGCATCGGCCGCAGCTGGCAGGCGATCGCCGATGCCGATGCGGTGCTGTTCCTGCACGACCTGTCGCGCATTGGCGACCCGGCCTACGACGCCGCCGAGTCGCTCATCGCCGAGCGGCTGCCCCCGGCGGTGCAGGTGCTGCAGGTCTACACCAAGGCCGACCTGATGGCGCCGAGCGCGGCCCAGGCGGCGTCGGGCCTGGTGCTGTCGGTCCGCAGCGGCGCCGGCCTCGAGGCCCTGCGTCGCACCCTCGTCGAGCAGGCCGGGTGGCAGCACGCACCCGAAGGCGTCTTCATCGCCCGGGCGCGACACGTGCAGGCCCTGCGCCGAACCCTCGAGCACGTGGCCGCGGCCCAGCACCTGGCGCGCCAGCGCGACGCCGCGCTGGACCTGCTGGCCGAGGAACTGCGCCGGGCGCACGACACCCTGGGCGAGATCACCGGCGCGATGACGCCCGACGAGTTGCTCGGCGAGATCTTCGCCCGCTTCTGCATCGGCAAGTGAAGGTCGCGCCGGCTGCACGCGCTGGAGTTCGCGTGCCCGCCCACGCGCGAACTCGGGCCCTGAACCGGAAGTCCGACGATGCGGCTGCGCTGGGACGGGCTGCGGACGTCCCCTGTCGGGCTCAATGCCCTTCGAAGTCGACCAGCGTGAACAGCTCCAGGCCCGAGTCGCGCAGCTTGCGCGAGCCGCCGAGCTCGGGCAGGTCGACGATCGCCGCCCCCTCGATGACCCGTGCGCCCAGGCGCTCCAGCAGGCGGCGACCGGCCATCATGGTGCCGCCGGTGGCGATGAGGTCGTCGATCAGCACCACGCGGTCGCCGGGCCTGACGGCGTCGGTGTGCATCTCGACGGTGGCCGAGCCGTACTCCAGCTCGTAGGTCTCCTCGACGGTCGAGAACGGCAGCTTACCCTTCTTGCGGATCGGCACGAAGCCGACGTTGAGCTCGTAGGCCACCACCGAGCCGATGATGAAGCCGCGGGCATCGAGCCCGGCGATGGCCGCCGGCCGCACGTCGAAGTAGCGGTGCACGAACTGGTCGATGAGCACCCGGAACACCCGCGGATTGGCCAGCAGCGGCGTGATGTCGCGGAACTGCACGCCCGGCGCCGGCCAGTCGGGCACGGTGCGGATGTGGTCGCGGATGTAGCGCGAGGGGGTCAGTGTCGGATCGGTGCTCATCGGGGTGGAGTGCAGCAGGTGGGAGGCAGCTCAGAACAGTTGGGCGCGACCGAGGACGCCGACGACGCCGTCGGCGGAGACTTCGAGCAGCAGGCCTTCGCCGGACGCGGTGCCCTGGCCGACCAGGGCCGACAGCACGAACATGTGGGTGACCCAGACTTCGAAGCCGGGCTGGCCGCGATGGCTGGCCAGCCGTCGGCGAAGCAGGTCCAGGTGCTGGGCGTTGGTGGTCTCGTTCGCCCCACTCGGCGAGCCCAGGGCGGGCCAGTCCTTGCTGCGGCCGAATGCCTCGCGGGCGGTGTCTCGGCAACGGCACCAGGGGCTGGCGAGGACCGCCGTCGGGCTCAGCCGCCGATGACGGAACCAGGCACCGATGCGGCGCGCCTGGTCGCGGCCTGCCTCGTCGAGGTTGCGCTGGGTGCGGCAGTCGCCGAGGCGGAAGCCGGGAGGATCGAAGGTGCCGGGCGCCTGGGCGTGGCGCATCGCGAAGACGAGCCCGCCGCGGCGCAGCAAGGCCTCGGTGTCCTCGGGGATCGCCGGCACGGCGGGGTCCGATTCGGCCCGTGCCGGCGCGGCGCCGGCCAGCAGCGGAGCCAGCAGTCCCTGGCAGAGCCGGCGTCGGTGCATGGTCGTCAGCCCTTCAGCAGCTTGGCTTCGGCGAGCGCCAAGGGCTCGGGCAGGCCCGACAGCACCAGCGAGTCGCCGGCGCCGAGCTTCATCTGGTCGTCCGGCCGCGTCACGGCACCCGAGGCCAGCCGGGCCGAGACGACGGTGACGCCCACCGCGTGCAGCGCCAGGTCACCCAGCGGCCGACCGACCGATGCGGCGCCGGCGGGCAGCGTGACGGTGGCCAGCCGCTCCTGGGACAACTCCTCGGCGGTGTCGTCGTCGGCACCGTGGAAGTAACCGCGCAGCAGGCCGTAGCGCTTGTCGCGGGCATCCTGCGCGAGCCGGATCACGGTGCGCATCGGCACGCCCACCAGGGCCAGCGCGTGGCTGGCCAGCATCAGCGAGCCTTCGATGGCCTCGGGCACGACCTCGGTGGCGCCGGCGGCCCGCAGCACCTCGAGGTCGGCATCGTCGATGGTGCGCACCAGCACCGGCACGGTGGGCGCGTGTTCACGCACCAGGTGGAGGATCTTCAGCGCCGAGGGCGTGTTGGTGTAGCTGATGACCACCGCGTTGGCCCGCGCCAGGCCGGCAGCCATCAGGCTCTGCAGTCGCGCCGCATCGCCGAAGACCACGCTCTGGCCGGCGGCAGCGGCCTGGCGCACGCGATCGGGGTCGAGGTCGAGCGCCATGTAGGGGATGTGCTGCATCTCGAGCAGACGGGCCAGGTTCTGGCCGCTGCGGCCGTAGCCGCAGATGATCACGTGCTTCTCGGTGCGGATCGAGCGCTTGGCGATGGTGGTCAGCTGCACGCTCTGCAGCAGCCAATCGCTGCTGGACAGGCGCATCACGATGCGGTCGCTGTACATCACGACGAAGGGCGTGGCCAGCATCGACAGCACCATGCTGGCCAGCACCGGGCTCATCCACTCCGGCGCGACCAGGCCGTGGTCGGCGCCCAGGGTCAGCAGCACGAAGCCGAACTCGCCGGCCTGCGCCAGGTACAGGCCGGTGCGCAGGGCGGTGCCGGGCGCGGTGCGGAACAGCCGCGCCAGCGCGGCGACGACGATGAACTTGGCGAGTACCGGGGCACAGGTGAGCAGCAGGACGAGGAACCACTGGTCCATCACCGGCCGCCAGTCGAGCTTCATGCCGATGGTGATGAAGAACAGCCCCAGCAGCACGTCGTGGAACGGGCGGATGTCGGTCTCGACCTGGTGCTTGTATTCGGTCTCGGCCACCAGCATGCCGGCGACGAAGGCCCCCAGAGCCAGGGAGAGGCCGGCGTGCTCGGTCAGCCAGGCCAGGCCCAGAGTGACCAGCAGCAGGTTGAGCATGAACAGCTCTTCGCTCTTGCGGCGGGCCACCAGCGTGAGCCACCAGCGCATCACGCGCTGGCCGCCGACGAGCAGGATGGTCAGCACCCCGGCGGCCTTGAGCAGGGCCAGGCCGAGCGAGTTGAGCAGTTCGCCGTCGGCGCGGCCGAGCGCCGGGATCAGCACCAGCAGCGGCACCACGGCCAGGTCCTGGAACAGCAGCACGCCCAGCACGCGCCGGCCGTGCTCGCTCTCCAGCTCCAGCCGCTCGGCCATCAGCTTGACGACGATGGCCGTCGACGACATCGCCATCGCGCTGCCCAGTGTCATGGCACCCTGCCAGGACATCTGCCACGGGCGGTCGAAGATCGCCTCGTAGCCGAACACCAGCATGAAATGCCCGGCCAGCGTGCCGACGATGGTGATGGCCACCTGCGACAGGCCAAGTCCGAAGACCAGCGTGCGCATGCTGCGCAGCTTGGGCAGGTTGAACTCCAGCCCGATCACGAACATCAGGAACACGACGCCGAACTCGGCGAGGTACTTGACGCCGGCGTTGTCCTTGGCCAGGGCCAGCGCGTTGGGGCCGATGAGCACGCCGACGACGAGATAGCCGAGCATCGGTGGCAGCTTCAGCGAGCGGCAGACCACCACGCCGAGCACCGCGGCGATCAGGTACAGCAGGACGACTTCGAGCGTGGTGGCCATCGGGCCGGGCGGGCTCCTAGAATGCCCGATGCTAGACGACGCCTCCCCGACGCCCCGTTGCACGCAGTGACCTCGCGACGCCCCTTCGACGCCCCTCGCGCGCTGCAGCTGGCGGCACAGACGTTGCGCATCGAGGCCGACGCGCTGCAGTCGCTCACCGGCCGCTTGGGGCCTGGTCTTGCGGACGCCGTGGCGGCGATGCTCGAATGCCGCGGGCGCGTGGTCGTGATGGGCATGGGCAAGAGCGGACACGTGGGCCGCAAGGTCGCCGCGACCCTGGCCTCCACCGGCACGCCGGCCTTCTTCGTGCATCCGGCCGAGGCCAGCCACGGCGACCTGGGCATGCTGACGCGCGACGACGTGGTGCTGGCCATCAGCAACAGCGGCGAGGTCGACGAGCTGGCGGCCATCCTGCCGGCCATCCGCCGCCTGGGTGTGCGCCTGGTGGCGATGACCGGCGCGCCCGACTCGACCCTGGCGCGCCACGCCGACATCGTGATCGCCTCCACCGTCGACCAGGAGGCCTGCCCGTTGAACCTGGCGCCGACCGCCAGCACCACGGCGCAGATGGCGCTGGGTGATGCGCTGGCCGTGGCGCTGCTCGATGCACGCGGCTTCCGCGAGGAGGACTTTGCCCGTTCGCACCCCGGCGGCAGCCTGGGGCGCCGCCTGCTCATGCACGTGCACGACCTGATGCGCAGCGGCGACGCGCTGCCGGTGGTGTCCGCCGAGACGGGCTTTGCCGAGATGCTGCGCGAGATGTCGCGCAAGGGCCTGGGCTTCACCGTCGTCGCCGACGGGGCCGGCCGGCCCCAGGGCATCTTCACCGACGGCGACCTGCGCCGCCTGATCGAGCGCGGCGTCGACCTGCGCGCGTTGACCGCCGGCGAGGTGATGCACCCGCGGCCGAGGACCGTGTCGCCTGACTCGCTGGCGGTCAGCGCCGCCGAGGTGATGGAGCAGCACCGCATCACCAGCGTGCTGGTGGTGGACGGCGACGGACGCCTGGTCGGGGCGCTGAACTCCAACGACCTGATGCGGGCCAAGGTGATCTGAGCGTGACGCCGGCGCTGAACTTCCCCGCTCCGCTGCTGCTGCGCGCGCAGGGGCGCGGCCTGGGCATGAAGCTGGCACTGTTCGACGTCGATGGCGTGCTGACCGATGGGCGCATCCACATCGGCGCGGACGGCGAGACGGTCAAGACCTTCTCGACGCTCGACGGGCACGGCCTGAAGCTGCTGGCACGCGCCGGCATCCAGCCGGTGATCGTGACCGGGCGTGACTCCGAGGCGCTGCGCCGGCGGGTCGCCGACTTGGGGTTGACCCATGCGGTGTACGGTGTGAGCGACAAGCTCGCGGCGGCGAGTCGGGTGCTGGCCGAGCACGGCGTCGACTGGCCGGACGTCGCCGCCATCGGCGACGACTGGCCCGACCTGCCGCTGCTCACCCGCGCCGGCCTGGCCTGCGCGCCGCCGGACGCCCACGTGGAGGTCCGGGCGCGCGTGCACCACGTCACCGCGGCCAGGGGCGGGTTCGGCGCCGCGCGCGAGTTCTGCGACCTCCTGCTGGTGGCCTGCGGCCGCTACGCCGGGCTGCTGCGCGACGATCTGCGCACCTTGGACGCCAGGTGACCCGGCGTGGCCGTCGAACTGCACCTGCCGGATCTGCCCGAAGTACCGCTGTCGCTGGGCGCGACGCGCGGCGCCCCGCCGAGAGCGCCGACGCCGTGGCACCTGCGTGTGCGCGATGCCTTGTCGGCGTACCTGCCGCTGCTGCTGATGGCGCTGCTGGCACTGGGCACCTGGTGGCTGGTCAAGAACACGCCGCAGGTGGCCGGCCCGGCGCAGCCGGTGACCGCGCGCAGCGATCCGGACTACACGATGACCGGCTTTGCGATCGAGCGCTTCGATGCCCAGGGGCGCTTGCGCGTGCGGGTCGAGGGCGAGCGGCTGCGCCACTACCCGGACACCGACCGCTTCGAGGTCGACGCCGCGCGCATCCGCTCGGTGTCGCAGGCCGGCCAGGTGACCCGGGCCACGGCGCGTCGGGCACTGGCCAATGCGGACCTGAGCGAGCTGCAACTCGTCGGCGGTGCCGAGGTGCTGAGCGACACCCGCGATGGTCAGGTGCTGCAGCTGCGCAGCGAGTTCCTGCATGCCTACCTGGTCACCGAGCAGCTGCGCACGCACCTGCCGGTGCAGGTGCAGCAGGGTGAGTCGCGCCTCGTGGCGGCCGGGATGGTCTACGACAACGCCACGCGACGACTCGACCTGAAGGGCCCCGTCAAGGCGAATCTGGCAGTCGGTGCGCGGGCGGCGCCATGAGCCTCCCCAGCCGACCGAAAGGCGGATACCGCAGGGCGCAGCCCGAAGGTACAGCGGTGAGCGCGCCGCTGGCCTTCATCACCGGGGCGTCCAGCGGGATCGGCCAGGCGCTGGCCGAGCGCTACCTGCGGGCCGGCTGGCGCCTGGCGCTGGTGGCGCGTCGGCGCGAGGCGATCGAGACCTGGCTGCAGCCGCTGGCGCTCGAGCCCGGCCGCTGCACGATCTACCCAGCCGACGTGCAGGACATCGATGCCATCACCGGCGCCGGCACGCGATGCCTGGGCGAACTGGGCCTGCCGGACACGGTGATCGCCAACGCCGGCATCAGCGTAGGCGTCGACACCGCCGAGCGTGGCGACATCGACGTGCTGCGCGACGTGTTCGCCACCAACGTCGTCGGCATGGCGGCCACGTTCCAGCCCTTCATTGCGCCGATGCGCGATCGGCGGCGCGGCCGGCTGGCCGGCGTGGCCAGCGTCGCTGCGATCCGGGGCCTGCCCGGCCACGGCGCCTACTGCGGCAGCAAGGCCGCGGTGCTGGCGTACTGCGAGAGCCTGCGCGGTGAATGCCGGCCCTATGGCGTGCAGGTGGTGACGCTGGTGCCCGGCTACGTGGCCACGCCATTGACGGCGGGCAACCCTTACCCGATGCCCTTCATCATCTCGGCCGATCACTTTGCCGATCGCGCCTTCGAGGCCGTCGAGGCCGGCGTCAGCTACCGGGTGATTCCCTGGCAGATGGCGGTGGCCACGCGGCTGCTGCGCGTGCTGCCCAACGCCTGGTTCGACCGGCTGCTGGCCAACCGGGGCCGGAAACCACGCCGCACCCCGCAGACACCGGGGTCGGGATCGGCAACGCCCTGAATGACCAAGGCGCCCCTTGGGGCGCCTTGGATCAAAGTCTATCCGGGTCGCGGCCGACCCGAGTCGGTCGTCAGAAGCCTCCGCCCGATCGAATCCCGGAGCAGGACCGGCCGCATCAGAAGCTCACGGCCTTCGAGCGTCGCAGCCCCAGCAGGCTGCAGCGAACGAATCGCGCTCAGTAGCCGCCGCGGCCACCGCCGCCGCCGTAGCCGCCGCCACTCCCACCACCGCCGCCGTAGCCGCCGCGGCCACCGCCGCCGTAGGGGCTGCGGCCACCGCCACCACCACCACCGTAGGGGCTGCGACCGCCGCCGCCACCACCACCGCCACCGCCGTAGGGGCCACGCCCGCCGCCGCCACCGCCGCCAAATCCACCGGGACGGTCTTCACGCGGGCGCGCCTCGTTGACCACGACGGCCCGACCTTCGATGGCCTGGCCGTTCATGCCGTTGATGGCGGCCTGGGCTTCGGCGTCCGAGCCCATCTCGACGAACCCGAAACCCTTGGAGCGGCCGGTTTCACGGTCCATCATCACCTTGGCGGAGTTGACGGTGCCGAAAGGGGCGAAGGCTTGTTGGAGCGAGTCGTCCCGCACCGAATACGCCAGATTGCCCACATACAGTTTGTTACCCACGGAAGAAGCCCTCGATCAAGTCATCACGAAAACCATGTGGAGCTTCAACCCTGCGTGTACCAATCGAACGAAAGGCGCGGCATCCAGACACAGATTTCCAATTATGTGCCGCGGGCGACACTGCCCGTAAAGCGTCTGCCCGTCAACTGTTGTTTTGATGTCCCCGGGTAAACCCGATCACTGCGTCGCAGCGCGCCGATTGCTCGCAACTCCCGGGTCCCGCCTGCAGGGCTTGGCGGCACCATCCACCCCGTGAAGGCCCGCCGGGCCCGCTTTGACGAGGGAGCGACGAGCATGTCCGCCGGGGCGTCCGCCCAGTTCGACTACATCGTGGTCGGTGCCGGCACCGCAGGGTGCCTGGTCGCCAACCGGCTGAGCGCGCACTCGCAGCGGCGGGTGCTGCTGGTCGAGGCCGGCGGAGCCGACGACTACCACTGGATCCACATTCCGGTGGGCTACCTGTACTGCATCGGCAACCCGCGCACCGACTGGATGTACTTCACCGAGGAGGATCCCGGACTCAATGGACGGCGGCTGCGCTACCCGCGTGGCAAGGTGCTGGGCGGTTCGTCCAGCATCAACGGCATGATCTACATGCGCGGCCAGGATCGCGACTACGACCACTGGGCCGAGGTGACGGCCGACGCGCGCTGGCGCTGGGACTTCTGCGTCCCGTACTTCAAGCGGCACGAAGACCACTGGCGCGGCCCGGACGCGATGCACGGAGCCACTGGATTCGACCCCAGCGGGCAGCGCGAAGGTGGCGAGTGGCGGGTGGAGCGTCAGCGCCTGCGCTGGGACATCCTGGACGCCTTCGCACAGGCTGCCCAGGAAGCCGGCATCCCGCCGACGACTGACTTCAACACGGGCAACAACGAGGGTGTGGGCTACTTCGAGGTCAACCAGCGACGCGGCGTGCGCTGGAACGCCAGCAAGGCCTTCTTGCGGCCGGCGGGACGGCGGCCCAACCTCGAGGTGCGCACGGGCCTGCTCACCTGTGGTGTCGAGCTCGTCGGCGGCGGCGACCAGCCGCTGCGCGCCACCGGCATCCAGGTGCGACCGGTCGGCGGCGGCGCGGTCGAGACCTTGCGCTGCAGCCGCGAGGTGATCCTGTGCGCCGGCGCCGTCGGCACGCCGCAGATCCTGCAGCTCTCCGGCATCGGCCCGGCTGCCCTGCTGCATGCCCACGGCATCGCACCGCGCCTGGACCTGTCCGGAGTCGGCGAGAACCTGCAGGACCATCTGCAGATTCGCGCGGTGTTCGAGGTCTCCGGGGTGCGCACGCTCAACACCATGGCCCACTCCTGGTGGGGCAAGGCGATGATCGGGCTGGAGTACGCGCTGCTGCGCAGCGGCCCGATGAGCATGGCGCCGTCGCAGCTGGGCGCATTCACGCGGTCGTCCGACCGGCACCGCTGGCCCAACGTCGAATACCACGTGCAGCCGCTGTCGCTGGATGCCTTCGGCGAACCGCTGCATCGCTTCAATGCGTTCACGGCCAGCGTCTGCAACCTCAATCCGACCTCGCGAGGCCACGTGCACATCCGTTCGCCACGGCCGGACGACGCCCCGCGCATCATGGCCAACTACCTGTCGACGCCGGCCGACCGACGCGTGGCGGCCGACTCGCTGCGCCTGACGCGGCGCATCGCGTCGATGCCGGCGCTGCAGCGGTTCCAGCCGCGTGAAGTCAGGCCGGGCGTGCAGTTCCAGAGCGACGACGAACTGGCGCGGCTGGCCGGTGACATCGGGACGACCATCTTCCACCCTGTCGGCACCTGCCGCATGGGCCGGCCCGACGACCCCGACGCCGTGGTCGACCCGCGCCTGCGCGTGCGCGGCGTGGGAGGCTTGCGCATCGTGGACGCCTCGGTGATGCCGACGATCACCAGCGGCAACACCAACTCGCCGACGCTGATGATCGCGGAGCGCGCGGCCGAGTGGTTGCTGGCCGACGAAGGCCGCAGCTGACGGCGCGGGGTCGTCGCCTGAGCCGACCGTCGGTGTGGGGCGGTGGCACCGGCATGTGCTCGTGCGAAGGGAAAGTCCGGATTCGGGGCCCGGACCGGGTCGCTACAGTCCCGCCCACTCGCAGCGATGAACGGGCCAGGCCCGGGCAGCGCTGGACGGGGGCCTGAGGAGACACCAACACACCGATCCATCGGAACAAGATTCGAAGACCGTCCTGGTCTGCCGCGCGCAAGGGTGCCGGCGTGCGATCGGGCCGCTTGAAGGCGCCAGCTGGCAAGGTTGGCGCCTTTTTTGTTTGCGGGTTCCGGCCGTCCTGCAAGCCCGGGGCGCCCGTCCAGAGGGTGCCGACGCCGTCCGCGCTGGCACGACGAGGGCGTCCGATAAGACACCCATTGGGCGGCCAATTGCGCGCTTCGCCGATGGGCCGCTTGCCTAGGATCGGTCGGTGGCCCCAGGGGGCCGACAGCAGGTCCACCGAAGCATCGGACGCGTCATGTCAGTCAATCCCGAACTGCGCTCGCTCGACATTTCCATCCCGGCACAGCCGGAGTCCCTGGTCAAGCTGTCGCTGCTGATGGCCGAGGACGATCTCAACCTGGCTGCCATCTCGGCCTTGATCGAGTCGGACATGGCCCTGGCGGCCGCCGTGCTCAAGGCCGTCAATTCGTCCCTGTACGGCCTGAAGGGCCGGGTCCAGAGCGTGCAGCAGGCGATCACCTACCTGGGCATGCGCGAGGTGGCCGGCATCACCTTCGAGATGGGCCTGCGCGCGGCCTTCCCGCCCGCCGCCGAGCTCGAGCCGCTGTGGCAACGCGCGGCGCTGCGCGGCATGCTGATGGGCCGGCTGGGGCAGCGCATGTCGCTCGATGCCTGGGCCGCGCATTCGGCGGGCCTGTTCGAGGAATGCGGGAAGGCGGTCCTGTTCAAGCATGCCAGCGATCACTATCGCTCGATGCTGCGGGCCTGCACCAACGACGCCGAGCTGCTGTTGCTCGAACACACGGGCTTCGGCGTCAGCCACGACGCGCTCGGCGCCGCGTTGTGCGAGAGCTGGGGGCTCGAGCCCTCGGCCGTGCTGAGCGTGCGCCACCACGTGGCGGTGCAGTCGACCTTGGAGATGCCCGAGCAGGTGACCCGGCGAGCGATCCTGGCCCTGTCGGCGGTGATCGATGCACTGATCAACCGGCCGGAGGCCCTCGACGCGGTGGTGGCCCATGTGGCGCCACAGGCCCAGCTGGATCCGATGCTGGCGCTGCGTGCGGCGCGGCAGCTCGAGGACGAACTGGCCCAGGCTCGCGAGCACCGCCGCGCGGCCTGACCCCGGCTGGCACTGCGCCGCGCCGCACCCGGCCCCGGGGGCGCCCGGTCGACACCGCGCTTCGCCGTCGAGCTGCTGGGCGCGCGCATACCGCAACGGGGCCGGGACGACCCTGCCCAAACGCGCGCTTCAGGTCCTGAAGGGGTTGGCGGTGGCAAACCACAGCCCGATGCCGGTGGCGATGATGAAGGCGCCGTCGAGCACCCCCACCAGCAGGAACACCTTGGTCTGCAGGCGTTCCATCAGTTCGGGCTGGCGCGCCGAGGCTTCCAGGTAGCGCGAGGCCATGACGCCCACACCCAGGCAGGAGCCGATCGCGCCCAGGCCGATCATGTGGCCGACGGCCAGGGGCACGAGGTTGACGCTGTCCATCGCCGTCTCCGTTCGTCATCCGTTGCACTGCGCTTATGCTGAGCCGGTGAACAACACCCGTCGATGACCTGTGACGTCATGGCCGACATGAACCTGCTGCTGCGCAATGCGAGCCTGTGCGACGGGCGCACGGGCATGGACCTGCTGGTGCTCGGCGGCCGCGTGACGGCGCTCGGTCCGGCGCTGACCGCTCCGTCCGGGGTGCCGATGCACGACGCCCAGGGCTGGCTGCTGAGCCCGCCCTTCGTCGATGCGCACTTCCATCTGGACTCGGTGCTGAGCTACGGGCTGCCGCGCGTCAATGCCAGCGGCACGCTGCTGGAGGGCATCGCGCTGTGGGGCGAGCTGAAGCCGCAGCTGACCGAGGAGGCATTGGTCGAGCGCGCACTGAGCTACTGCGACTGGGCGGTGGCGCAGGGGCTGCTGGCCATTCGCAGCCACGTGGATGTCTGCGACGACCGGCTGCTGGCGGTGCGCGCGCTGTTGCAGGTGAGGCAGCAGGTGGCGCCCCATCTCGACCTGCAGCTCGTGGCCTTTCCGCAGGACGGGCTGCTGCGCTCGGCCAACGCCCGGGCCAACCTGGTGCGTGCCCTGGACCTGGGCGTGGACGTGGTGGGCGGCATCCCGCATTTCGAGCGAACCATGGCCGAGGGTGCCGAGTCGGTGCGCTGGCTGTGCGAGCTCGCGGCCGAACGCGGCCTGCGCGTCGACATGCACTGCGACGAGAGCGACGACCCGCTGTCGCGGCATGTCGAGTCGCTGGCGCACCAGGCGCAACGGCTGGGGCTGCACGGCCGAGTGACCGGCTCGCACCTGACGTCGATGCACTCGATGGACAACTACTACGTCAGCAAGCTGATCCCACTGATGGCCGAGGCCGGGCTGCACGTGGTGGCCAACCCGCTGATCAACATCACCCTGCAGGGTCGGCACGACACCTACCCCAGGCGCCGCGGCATGACGCGGGTGCCCGAACTGCTGGCCGCCGGCGTCAACGTCGGCTTCGGGCACGACTGCGTGCTGGACCCCTGGTACGCGGGGGGCAGCGCCGACATGCTGGAGGTGGCCGGCATGGGGCTTCACGTGGCACAGATGACCTCGCAAGCGGGCATGCGGCAATGTTTCGACGCCGTGACCACCCACAACGCGCGCATCCTGGGGCTCGACGGCTACGGCATCGAGCCGGGCTGCCGAGGCGATTTCGTGCTGCTGCAGGCCCGCTCGCCGGCCGAGGCGATCCGCTTGCGGGCGCAACGGTTGCTGGTGGTGCGGGGCGGCCGGGTGCTGGCCCAGGCGCCGATGCGCGAGAGCAGGCTGCATCTCCAGGGCCGGCCGGCGACCGTGGACCTGAGCCTGCAACGCTAGACGTGCGTTGGCGCCGCGCCGGGACGAGGCCTCCTGGTCGCGCGGGGGGAGCCCCGTTTCGGCGGCGACAATGCCCGACGCATCCCCCGCCAGGGCGCTGCATCGGCCCGTGCGTGGACCCGTCGGGTGTACATCGTCGCTCCGCATGGCATGTCGCAGCCCGCGCCCCATGGCACGCGAAGTGCATGGCTAGAATCGTCCGGGCCCAGGCACGCGAGCGTTCAAACCCTCCATGAAACTCATCGGATCCCTCACCAGCCCCTACGTTCGCAAGGTGCGGGTGGTGATGATGGAGAAGAAGCTCGACTTCCAGCTGGTGCTGGAAGACCCCTGGGGCAGCGACGCCGTGCTGGCGTCCAACCCGCTGGGCAAGGTGCCCTGCCTGGTGATGGAAGGCGGCGAGGCGGTCTTCGACTCGCGCGTCATCGTCGAATACCTCGACACCTTGTCGCCGGTGGGCAAGCTGATCCCCCCGTCCGGGCGCGAGCGCACCGAGGTGCGCACCTGGGAGGCGCTGGCCGACGGGGTGCTCGACGCCTGCGTGCTGGCGCGGATGGAGCAGAACTGGAGCGGCCGGACCACCGAGCAGCGCTGCCAGGCCTGGATCGACCGGCAGATGTCACGCGTGCATGCGGCGCTGAAGGCGATGAGCCAGGGCATCGGGGACAAGAACTGGTGCACCGGCAACAGCTTCACTTTGGCCGATGTGGCGGTCGGGTGCGCTCTGGCGTACCTGGACTTCAGATTCCCGCAGCTCGATTGGCGAGAGCCGTACCCCAACCTGAAGCGGTTGAACGACAAGTTCGCAGTGCGGCCGAGCTTCGTGGAGACTGCGCCGCCTGCGTGACCGCTGCGCCGGCCCTGGCGACTCCCTCTGCCGGGGGAACCGGACAGAGGGCCCACCGCGACCCGACGTCCGGGCGATGGCGTCCCGCGCCACAACACCCGACCATGCCCGCCATCGACGCTGTGCGTCGCGTGGCATGGAGATACGAATGGGCTTCGCATCCAGATTGGCAGGGTGGTGGACGCTGCGCCGAGAGGGTTCAGTGCGTTCGCAGGATCCTTATGGCCGCGCGGACGGCTGCATCGTGATCGACGACCCGGACACGATGATCATGGGCTGCGGCTGGTTCAACTCCAGCCATGACCTGCGGGCAGGTCTGTCGGTATTCGAAGGTGAGGCTGCAGGGTTGAACTGGGCCGTCGAGCGCATGTTGCGCCCCGAGCGGCCAATTGCCTGACTGGTCAAAGCAACCCTGCAATGCAATGGATCCAACGAGGAGCTTCACCATATCCTCGTTGCAAAGTGGCTTAACCAGCAGGCCGCCACTGGTCGTGTCCCAGCGCATGGTGTAAGTCCACAGCCCGGACAGAGCTGAGACGCGCGGTACT
>WBZL01003163.1_pt1 | contig 15309 bp, 12 predicted proteins | sample 5204291 | NCBI WGS metagenome assembly WBZL01 (sample SAMN12344345, study PRJNA552823) | activated sludge metagenome | biome: Activated sludge suspended growth; feature: Nitrification reactor; material: Wastewater; isolation source: activated sludge from nitrification reactor of wastewater...
CGGGCCTGACCTCGACGCAGATCGCGGCGCTGACCAGCGCCCAGGCCGCGGCCTTCAACACGGCGCAGATCGCATCGATCTCCAGCGCGGCCATCGCCGGTCTGGAGACCGCCGACCTCGCGGCACTGAGCAGCAAGCAGATCCGCAGCCTGACCAGCACCCAGCTGGGCGCGCTGAGCAGCACGCAGTTCGGTGCGCTGACCTCGACGCAGATCCTGGCCATGACCTCGGGCCAGATCGGCTCGCTGGCCACCGACGACCTCAACGGCCTGGGCACCGCGCAGTTCGCCGCCTTCGGCACGGCCCAGGTGAAGGCGCTGAGCTCGACGCAGATCGGTGCGCTGGAGACGGCCGACCTCGGCGCGCTGGGAACCGCCGCCGTGCGCGCGATGGCCACCTCCTCGGTGGCCGGCCTGACCTCGACCCAGCTCGGTGCGTTGACGAGCAGCCAGCTCGGCGCGCTCACCACCGCGCAGGTGTCGGCGCTGGCATCCGCGGCGATCGCCGGCATCGAGACTGCCGACCTCGCGGCGCTGAGCACGGCCCAGATGAAGCGGCTGACGACCGACCAGCTCTCGGCGCTGACGACCACGCAGTTCGCGGCCCTGAGCTCGACCCAGGTGCTGGCGCTCACCAGCGGCCAGATGGCCAGCCTGGCCACCGACGATCTCAACTCGCTGGGCACCGCGCAATTCGCGGCGTTCACGTCGGCGCAGACGCGGGCCTTGACCTCGGCCCAGGTGGCGGCACTGGAGACTGCGGACCTCGGTGCGATGGGCACCTCGGCGGTCAAGGCGCTGCCCACGGCATCGGTCGCCGCGCTGACCTCGGCGCAGGTCGCGGCGCTCACCAGTGCCCAGGTGGCCGTGCTGACCTCGGCGCAGCTGCCGGCCATCGGCACGGCGGCATTCGCCGGCATCGAGAGCGCCGACCTGGCGGCCCTGAGCACGGCGCAGATCAAGCGGCTCACGACCGACCAGCTCGGTGCGCTCAACAGCACGCAGATCGGCGCGCTGAGCACGGCCGCCGTCGCGGCGCTGACCTCGTCGCAGGTTGCCGGACTGGCGACCGACGACCTGGCCGCCCTGGCCACCAACCAGTTCGCGGTGCTGACCTCGGCGCAGGTGAAGATGCTGACGACGACCCAGGTGGCGGCGATCGAAACCGCCGACCTCGCCGCACTCGGCACCTCGGCATTGCGGGCCCTGAGCACGGCCAACATCGCGGCGCTGACCTCGGCGCAGGTGGTGGCCCTGACGTCGACGCAGGCGGCCGCGCTGACCAGCGCCCAGCTGCGTGCGATGGAGACCACCGACCTGGCTGCCATGGACACCGCCGACCTGGCGGCGTTGACGACCGCACAGGTCCGGGCCTTGAGCTCCGACCAGATCGCCGGACTGACCAGCGCGCAATTCGCGGCGCTCGGCACGGCGCAGGTGGCGGCCATCACCAGCGCCCAGGTGGCCGGCATCGAGACCGTCGACCTGGCGGCCCTGTCCACCAGCGCGGTGGCAGCGCTGACCTCGCTGCAGATCCAGTCGCTGAGCAGCACGCAGATCGACGCACTGACCACGCAGCAGCTGGCATCGCTGACCACCGCCCAGGTGCGGGCGATCCAGACGGCCGACCTGCCGGCACTGGGCACCGACGGCCTGGCGGCGCTGACGACGACGCACCTCCAGGCGTTGACCTCGGCGCAGTACGCCGCGCTGAGCACGGCACAGATCGCCTCGATGGTCACCGACGACATCGCCGCGATGACCACGCTGCAGGCCACGGCGCTGACCACCGACCAGATCGCCGCCTACCAGACCGCGCAGATCGCAGGCCTGGAGACGGCCGACCTCGAGGCGATGTCGATGACCCAGATCGCGGCCTTCAGCACCGACGACGTGGCGGTCATGACGGCTGCCCAGCTCGACGCGGTGCTGACGGCCAGCCCGCTGGTGCTGGACCTCGACGGCAACGGCGTGCGCACGGTGGCGGCGGTCGATGGCGTCAACTTCGACCTGATGGCCACCGGCACCACCAGCCGCGTGGGCTGGGTGGCCGGCGGCGACGCGCTGCTGGTGCGCGACCGCAACGGTGACGGCGTCGTCAACGACGGTCGCGAGCTGTACGGCAGCGCCACCGAAGGGCCGGACGGCCGGCGCCTGGGCCATGGCTTCGCGGCCCTGGCTTCGGAAGACGCCAACCACGACGGCAAGATCGATGCGTCCGATCCGGCCTACTCGCAGATGAAGCTGTGGGTCGATGCCGACGGCGACGGCAAGACCGACGCCGGCGAGCTGCACGGCCTGGTGGAGTTCGGCGTCGCCGAACTGCGCCTGGATGCGGTGCGTGGCACCGATACCGACCAGGGCAACCTGCTCGGCCTGGTCGGCAGCTGGGGCGACACGGCCGGCGGCTCGCACGAGATGGTGGACGTGTGGTTCGCCAAGCAGCCCGCCGAGGCTGCGGCTGCGGCCCCGCCGCTGGGCGAGCTGCTGGCGGCACCGGGCGCCGAGATGGCCCTGCCCGGCGAGCCGGTGGCGGCCGTCGCGGCCCAGGCCCAGGCCGCCGTGCAGGTGGCGGCGGCCCCGCCGCCCGGCGTGCCGCACCACGGCCTCGACGACGACTGGCGCAACCAGTTGCTGTTGTAGCCGGGCATCGCCCCCACGCCCCGGTCCACGGCCGGGGCGAAAGGCCCGCGAAGCACCCGTTGTTCGGGTGATCGCGGGCCTTGTCCTTGCAGTGTACTCATCGGGCTGCCGTCGGCCATCGGCCGGCATCCCACCCCCGAGGACCGCCTCATGCAACTGCCCACCGTCACGCCGATCACCCATCCCGACCGGGTGATGAACTTCAGCGTCAAGACCCGCTGGGGCCTGAAGAATCCGCAGCGCTTCTACGAGCTGATGGACGAGGCGCTGGAGCACGCCGTGCCCGGCACCTACCTGGGCGACAACCTGTTCACCTGGGGGCGCAACAACTCGCCCTTCGACGACGTGTCGTTCCGCGACGCCTGGCAGTCCAACGTGCAGAACGACGCCGACCGCGCGATCGCCTGGCGGCGCTACATCCTGGCCAGCTCGGCCTGGCACTGCTCGCAGCTCGACGGCGACTTCGTCGAGTGCGGCGTCTACCGCGGCACCGGCATCAAGACCATCATCGACTACTTCGGCCGCGAGCGCTTCACCAAGACCTTCTGGGGCTACGACACCTACGACTACAACCCGGTCGAGAACCACAAGTTCAGCGGTCAGGAGGACGGCCTGTACGACGAGATCTGCCGCCGCTTCGACGGCTACCCGCAGGTGCGCCTGGTCAAGGGCCTGCTGCCCCAGTCGCTGGAAGGCAACTCGCCGGAGAAGATCGCCTACCTGCACATCGACCTCAACAACGCCGAGTTCGAGGTGGCCGTGCTCGACGCCCTCTTCGAGCGCGTGGTGCCCGGCGGCATGGTGCTGCTCGACGACTACGAGTGGGCCGGCATCTACCGTCCGCAGAAGATCGCCGAGGACGCCTGGTTCCACGCGCGCGGCTACCACGTGATCCCTCTGCCCACCGGCCAGGGCATGGTGATCAAGCGGTGAAGACTCCCCCCCGACGCGGCCTGCCGGCCGCCTCCTCCCCAGGAGGGTGCCGCTGGCGGCCCGGCAGAGCCGGATCCGCGGCGGCCGCCTGGATCGAGACCGCCTCCTCGCAGCGCCCAAGCCGATCGACATGTCGAACCTGCTGGCGGTCCTCGACGCCGACAGCCTGAAGCCGGCGGCCGGCCTGGCGCGCGACCTGGGCGGTGCGCGCGTCGTGCTGTTCGACCCGACGCTGGTGCCCAAGGCGCACGACGCCGGCATCGGCGACTTCGAGCTGCGCCCGTGGTGCAGCCGCGCCGGCTATGCCGAGCTCACCGCGTGGGCACACCGCGAGGCCTTCGCGCTGGAGCGCCGCCTCGACCGCAGCTTCGCCGAGCTCTTCGACGGCGCGTCCTTCGTCGGCTGGCAGCACCTGAACCTGTACTACCTGCTGCTGGCGCTGCGCTGGTACGGCGAGCTCGCCGACGCCGAGGCGGTGGCGTTCGAAGGCGGCACGACGCACGTCTTCGTCCACGACAACCCGGCCCACTACTACTGGCCGTCCTTCGTGCCGGCGCTGCGCCTGCTGCAGCGCCTGGTGGCCCAGGGCGTGGAGATCAAGGCCTACACCTTCGGCCGCCGCGCCGAGGCCTGGTCCCGGGTGCCCGACCTGCGCGGGGCGGCCGATCGGCGCATCGAGCTGCTGACCCACCTGCCCACCTGCTTCCACGACGCGGCCTGGCTGCGCGAGGAGATCGCCGCCTCGGGCCGCCGCGTGCTCGACCTGCGCGCCCGCCAATGGGACGTCGAGGTGGGCGCTGCGGCCACTTCGCTGCCGCTGATCGACCAGGCCACGCTCGAGGCCACGCTGGACGCCGCCGCGCGGGCGCGCATCGACACCTTCGGCGCCCAGGTGCGCGAGCAGCTCGAGCCCTGGCTGCAGCATCACCTGTCGTCGGCCACCTACCGCGAGCGCCAGGCCGGCTTCCTGGCCGACCTGGTGCGCAACCAGCTCGTCACCTTCGAGGCCCTGGGCCGCCACTTCGAGGCCACGCGGCCGGCCCAGCTGCTGGTCAGCGAGCACGACGCCGGCTTCCACGGCCCACTGCTGGCGTGGGCCGCGCGCTCGCGCGTGCCGGTGACCTTCGTGCCGCACTCCAAGACCGTCGGCGACTTCGAGTTCGTGCACCACCGGCACCGCGTGCTGACCCACCCGATCCAGCCCGAGGCTCCGTCCGACCCGGCCGGCGCACGCGTGCCGACCTGCCGCCTGGCCTACCCCGAGCAGCTGGTGGCACGCACCGCGCTGCCCCAGCCGCTGCGCCGCGTGGGCCTGCTGCTCAACGGGCTGTCGCTCAACGGCGTGCTCAGCACGCCCTACGCCGACTACCAGGCGGCGCTGCAGCGCATCGCCGGCTGGTGCCGCGCGCGCGGGCTGGCCCTGGCGGTGCGCAGCCGCCCGGGCCAGGTGATGACGCAGATGCTCGAGCAGGCCACCGGCCTGTCACCCGAGGCCATCGGCGAAGGCCTGGCGCTGTCGCTGGACGCCTTCGCGCGCAGCGTCGACCTGTGCCTGATGCTCGATGCACCGACCAACGCGGCGGTGGAGTTCCTGCGCCAGGGCGTGCCGCTGCTCAACCCGGTGCTGGACACCTTGTCGCGGGCCGAGGCACTGACCTGCGACCCCGCCCTGGTGCCGCGCGACGACCTCGAAGGCACCCTGGCCCGGCTGGACCGCCTGGCCGACGACCCCACCGAGCTGCACGTGCTGGCGCGCCGGCAGTTCGCCCGCTACGCGGCGGGCTTCGACGGCGCGATGCCGCTGCGCAGCTTCCTGTAGGGCGGTGGCGGGCGAGGGCGGCCCGTGGCGGCCGGCCTGGGCCGGTGCGGGCGGCTAGCATCGCCGCTTTGGACTGCGTGGTGATCCGCGATGAGCGCCTACCCCGGCTTCCGCCTGCCCCGCCTGCTGCTGCCACGGCCGGGTGTCGACCTGACGCGCTGGGCCGTGGTGGCCTGCGACCAGTACACCTCCGAGCCCGCGTACTGGCAGCGCGTCGAGCGCTTCGTCGGCGATGCGCCGTCGACGCTGCAGCTGATCTTCCCCGAGGTCTACCTGGAGGCGGCCGACGCGGCCGCACGCATCGCGCGCATCCAGGCGGCGATGCGCCGCTACCGGGCCGAGGGGCTGCTGATCGAGCACGACGGCGCCGTGCTGGTCGAGCGCACCGTGGGCGGCGCCACGCGGCGCGGGCTGATGCTCGAGCTGGACCTGGATCACTACGACTTCAGCCCCACCTCCACCAGCCTGATCCGGCCGACCGAGGGCACGATGGTCGCGCGCCTGGCGCCGCGCATCGCCGTGCGCCGCGAGGCCGAGCTCGAGCTGCCGCACATCCTGGTCCTGATCGACGACCCCGACGACCGCGTGATCGGTCCGCTGGTCGCCGCGCGCGGCGAGCTGCGCCCGCTCTACGACATCGAGCTGATGGAAGGGGGCGGCCATGTCAGCGGCCGCGCGCTCGATGCCGTGCACGCGGTGCACGCCGCCGATGCGCTGGCGGGGCTGGCCAGGCCCGAGGTCTTCGAGCCGCGCTACGGCGTGCCGCCCGGCACGCCGCCGATGCTCTTCGCGATGGGCGACGGCAACCATTCGCTGGCCACCGCCAAGGCCATCTGGGAGGAGGCCAGGGCCCGGGTCGGCCCCGAGCACCCCAGCCGCTGGGCGCTGGTGGAGGTGGTCAACATCCACGATCCGGCCCTGCACTTCGCGCCGATCCACCGCGTGCTCTTCGGCGTGCGCGCCGACCTGCGCGCCGCGCTGTCGGGTGCCTTCGGCAGCCAGGTGGCGGTGCACGCGGCAGCCGGCGGCGACGCGATGCGTGAGCGGGTCGCCGCGGCGCCGGCGGGCCTGCAGGCCATCGGCCTGGTCGAGCCGGGCGGGCGCTGCAGCGTGATCGAGATCGGCGGGGCGCCCGAGCCGCTGGCGGTGGGCACGCTGCAGGCGTGGCTCGACCGCCTGCTGGCCGACGGCGGCGCGGCGCAGATCGACTACGTGCACGGCGACGACGTGCTCGAACGCCTGGGCGCGCAGGCCGGCTGCGCAGGCTTCCACGTGCCCACGCTGTCCAAGCACGAACTGCTGACCCGCGTGGTGCACGAAGGGCCGCTGCCGCGCAAGACCTTCTCGATGGGCGAGGCGCACGAGAAGCGCTTCTACGTCGAGGCGCGGCGGATCCGATAGGGCCGGTCGGCGCAGACCACGGCCTCCCGCCGCAGAGGGCAGCGATCCGCGGCGGTCCGCGGCGATCCGCCGCTGACGGGAGCGTCCGCTGCGGCGGGCGTGCGCCGGCTACGCCGCTGCGTGTTCCGCCTGGCCCGGCGCCACCCAGCTGGCGTCGAAATACAGCTTGAGCTCCGGGTTGAAGCTGAGCTTGAAGTCGCCCCGGTTGGGCGAGTTGACGCCGACGAAGTCCACCCCCTGCAGGCCGCGCGCGAGCGCGTCGTCGAGGTTGTGGAACATCAGCCGCGTCGCCGCGCCGCTGTTGCGGTGCGCCGGGTCGTTGGCGGCGAACAGGTAGTAGCTGGTGTGGCGGTCGTGCACGAACAGGGTCGCGGCGGCCAGCTCGCCGTTCACCTCGATGCCGGCCAGCCGCCCCCAGCCGCCGTGCAGCGCGGCCTCGGCGAGGCGGCCGACACGCTCGACGCTCTCGCCCGGCAGCGTGATGTCCTGGCGTGCGAAGGTGCGCTCGTACAGGTCGAGAAAGCGATCGAGCCCCGGTGCGTCGACCAACCGGCCGGCGGCGGCCTTCTTCTCCTCCTGCCGACGGCAGGCGCGGGCGGCCGCGCGCAGCGAGGCCGGGGTCTGCCCGGCCAGCGGCAGCAGGGCCGTGTAGCGCGGCGTCAGGCGGAACTGACCCGCCGCGGCATCGTGGTAGTTGTGCCACTGCAGGGCCCGCACGTCGTCGAAGGTCCAGTGCAGCGCCAGCTCGACGCGCTGGTAGCGGCGCGTCAGCTCGGCGGCCAGCCACTCGCTGAGCGTGAAGGCGTCGTCGATGCGCTGGCGCGCCAGCGGGGCCTGCGCATCCGGCAGCAGCAGGATGCCCAGATGCGGCGTGAACGGCGGCCGCTGCATCGCGCGGCCGTCGGTGGTCTCGACCACCGGCACCAGCGCCACCGGGCGCGCGCCGGCCCACACGGCCAGCCGGCGGTGCGGCAGACCCAGGGCCTGCAGGAAGGCCGCGCGGGCGAAGACGCAACCCTGCGGCGACGCGTCGACGAGCGTGTCCCACGCCGCCTCGTCGGGCAGTTCGTCCAGGCGCAGCTGATCGACCTTCATCGAGGCGCCGATCGTGGCCCGCGGGCGCGTCGCGCGGGCGCCGAAAAGCCCGGCCGAACGGCGCCACATCCGCCGATCGTCGGGGCGCCGCGTGCCACAGACTGAGGCCCAAGTCCCCGCAAAGGAAAGACCCTGGCCATGCTCGACAAGAAGTCCATCCTCGTCACCGGCGGCACCGGATCGTTCGGCCGCGCCTTCGTCAAGACCGTGCTCGAGCGCTGGCCCGGCGTGCGGCGCCTGGTGGTGTTCTCGCGCGACGAGCTCAAGCAGTTCGAGATGGCGCAGGAGTTTCCCGCCAGCCGTTACCCGCAGATGCGCTTCTTCATCGGCGACGTGCGCGATCCGGCGCGCCTGAAGCGGGCGATGGAGGGCATCGACATCGTCGTGCACGCCGCCGCGCTCAAGCAGGTGCCGGCCGCCGAGTACAACCCCTTCGAGTGCATCAAGACCAACGTGCTGGGGGCGCAGAACGTCATCGAGGCCTGCCTGGACTCGAAGGTGCAGCGCGTCGTCGCGCTGTCCACCGACAAGGCCGCCGCGCCGATCAACCTGTACGGCGCCACCAAGCTGTGCAGCGACAAGCTGTTCGTCGCCGCCAACAACATCAAGGGCGACCGCGAGCTGCGCCTGTCGGTGGTGCGCTACGGCAACGTGATGGGCAGCCGCGGCTCGGTGATCCCGTTCTTCGCCCAGCAGCGCGACAAGGGCGAGCTGCCGATCACGCACCCGGGCATGACGCGCTTCAACATCTCGCTGGCCGAGGGCGTGGAGATGGTGCTGTGGGCACTGGAGCATGCCTGGGGCGGCGAGATCCTGGTGCCCAAGATCCCCAGCTACCGCATCACCGATGTCGCCGAGGCCATCGCGCCGACGGCGCGCCAGCGTGTCGTCGGCATCCGCCCGGGCGAAAAGCTGCACGAGGAGATGATCACCTCCAGCGACAGCATCAACACCGTCGACCTGGGTCGCTACTACGCCATCCTGCCCAGCGGGGCAGGCTACGGCGTCGACGACTACTGCGCGCGCATGGACGCACGCCGTGTCGAGCCGGGCTTCCGCTACGACAGCGGCAGCAACGACGACTTCCTGTCGGTGCCGCAGCTGCGCGCGCTGATCGAGCACCATGTCGAAGGGCAGGGCGCATCGCATTGACCCCGGCCATGGACTTCATCCCCTACAGCTGCCAGAACATCGACGAGGCCGACATCGAGGCCGTCGTCGCCGTGCTGCGCGCGCCCTTCCTGACCCAGGGCCCCGAGGTGCCGGCCTTCGAGGCCGAGTTCGCCGCCCTGCATGGGGTCGCGCACGGCGTGGCGGTGAGCAACGCCACCGCCGCGCTGCACCTGGGCTGCCTGGCGCTGGGCGTCGAGCCCGGTCACCGCGTGTGGACCAGCCCCAACAGCTTCCTGGCCAGCGCCAACGCCGCGCGCTACTGCGGCGCGACGGTCGACTTCGTCGACATCGACCCGCTGACGCGCAACCTGTCGGTGGCCGCCTTGCGCGCCAAGCTCGCGCAGGCCGCCGCCGAGGGCACGCTGCCGCAGCTGCTGATCCCGGTGGACTTCTCGGGCCTGCCCTGCGACCTGCGCGAGATGCGCGAGCTGGCCGATCGCTACGGCTTCAAGATCCTGCAGGACGCCTCGCACGCCACCGGCGCGCGCTACCTCGGCCAGCCGGTGGGCAGCGCCTGGGCCGACGCCACCGTCTTCAGCTTCCACGCCGTCAAGGTGGTCACCACCGCCGAAGGCGGCATGCTGACCACCCCGCACGCCGCGGTGGCCGAGCGCGTGCGCCTGCTGCGCAGCCACGGCATGACGCGCGAGCCGGCGGCCTTGTACGAAGCGCCCGAGGGCCCCTGGGTCTACGAGCAGCACGAACTCGGCTTCAACCTGCGCATGACCGAGCTGCAGGCCGCGCTCGGCCGCTCGCAGCTGCGCCGGCTGAGCGAGATGCACGACCTGCGCGACGCGCTGGCTGCGCGCTACGACGCGCGCCTGGCCGGGCTGCCGCTGAAGCGGCCGCTGCGGCTGCCCGACCGCCAGTCCTCGTGGCACCTGTACGCGGTGGAGATCGATGCCGACCGCAGCTCGGTGCCGCGCGCCCAGGTGTTCGAGGCCCTGCGGGCCGCGGGCATCGGCGTCAACGTGCACTACATCCCCATCCACACCCAGCCCTACTACCGCGAGCTGGGCTTCCGGCGTGGCGATTTCCCGCACGCCGAGCGCTACTACGCCGGCGCGATCAGCCTGCCGCTGTTCCCGGCGCTGAGCGACGCGCAGCAGGACCACGTGGTCACCACGCTGGCCCGCGCGCTGGGCATGCCGCGGGTGCATGCGGTGCCCGAGTCGGCGCCGGTCGGCGTGCCCGAGGCGATGCCGACGGAGGCCGCGGCATGAGGCTGGCCGTGATCCCCGCGCGTGGCGGCAGCAAGCGCATCCCGCGCAAGAACGTCAAACCCTTCGCCGGCAAGCCGATGATCGCCTACGCGATCGACGCGGCGCGCGAGGCGGGCTGCTTCGACCACATCGTGGTCTCCACCGACGACGACGAGATCGCCGCGGTGGCCGAACGCCACGGCGCCGAGGTGCCCTACCGCCGCCCGGCCGAGCTGTCCAACGACCACGCGGCCACCTCGCCGGTGATCGTGCACGCCATCGGCCAGGCGCTGGAGGCCGGCTGGGCCGTGCGCCAGGTGTGCTGCATCTACCCCGGCGTGCCGCTGCTGCGCGCGCAGGACCTGCGCGACGCGCTGGTGTTGCTGGACGAGGGGCTGTCGGACTTCGTCTTCCCGGTGCTGCGCTTCGAGTCGGCGCCGCAGCGCGCGATGAAGCGCGACGCCCAGGGCCGCATGGCGCCGATGTACCCCGAGTACACGATGACGCGCACGCAGGACCTCGAGCCCGCGTTCCACGATGCCGGCCAGTTCTACTGGGGCACCGTCGCGGGCTGGCAGTCGGGACGCAGCGCGCACGCCGGCGGGCGCAGCATCGTGCTGCCGGCCGAACGCGCCGTGGACATCGACACGCCCGACGACTGGGCGCGCGCCGAGGCCTTGTTCGCGGCGGTGCAGGCATGAGTGCCGTCGACGCGGTCGTCGTCCCCGGTGCGGGCACGGCGGCCCGGCCGGCCACCACGCTGCGCGCGGCCACCGACGCCGACGTGGCGCAGATCCTGGCCTGGCGCAACCATCCGGCCGTGCGCCGCGTGATGTTCACCGACCACGAGATCCAGCCCGACGAGCACGTGCGCTGGTGGACCCGCGTCAGCCGCTCGGTCGATCACGTGGTGCTGATCCTGCAGCATGCCGGCCGCGACTGCGGCGTGGTCACCTTCACGCGCGACGATGAGACGGCCGGCGGCGACCCGCACGGCGACACCTGGAGCTGGGGCTTCTACATCGATCCCGACGCCTTCCCCGCCGGCGCCGAGCAGCTGCGGGCCTGGAGCGGCATGGAGCAGGCCTCGCTGGCGCACGCGCGCGATGCACTGCAGGCCCGCCGCATCCACTGCGAGGTCTTCGCCTTCAACGGCGCGGTGCTGGCGCTGCACAAGCGCCACGGCTTCGTCGAGCGCGACCGCTACTGGCGCTCGCGCAGCGACGGACACTTCGAGGTGGTGCGGCTCACGCGGGATACAGGCTGAGGCCGACCCGTCGGACCGCGCATTCTGAGGTGGCTCAACCGCCGACCGGTGCGGCGTGATACTGGCTGACCTGATGTCGTCGTGGCGACGCTGACGTGTCGACGTCGTCGGCGGACCGCTGGGCGGCGCTCGCACGATGGAACGCTGACCTTGGAAACTGACTGTCGAGATTCTTTACATGAAGAGCGACCACGCGTTGGACAGCGAAGACCCAGAGTTGGCTGCACCTATGTCAATGCGGGACGGGTTTCTGGTGGCCCAGAAGTTGCATCCGTTGCGTTCGTTCCCCCAACTCAGGATCAATCAAGATGAAACGCGTGCTCACATGCCTCCGTACCGCATTGGGGGCTCTGGCCTTCACCTTTGCAGCACTTCCGAGCAGCGCCACGGTCATCACCGTCAATGGCGACTGGACCGCTGGCGACCCAACCCTCTCACCGCGCCCTAACCGAAATGGCGTGGTTGCGACTTGCGCAGCGCCGAAGGCCTATGCTGGCACGCTAGGCGGTGCTTGGTCCTACGACATTCACACCTTCTTCAACAATGGTCCTGCCGACTGCATCACGGTCACCCATGTGGCCAACGTTCCGAATGCATCACTCTTTGTGATGGCATACGAGGACTTTGATGCGCTCTCGGCTGCGACGGACTATCTCGGTGATGGCGGCTCGAGCGGCCTGCCAATCAGCTTCTCAATCAATGTCCCCGCATTTTCCTCGTTCGACTTGGTTGCTTTCGGTGCTGTCGGGTTGGGGAACTATGAGTTCACCGTCGAAGGCCGCAACGTGATCCTGGGTAATGGAGTTCCTCTGCCGGGTACGCTGGCGTTGGTGAGTCTTCCGCTGCTGGCCATCGGAGCCGGTCGGCGCCGCCGGATCGTCCGCTCGGCATCCTGAACAGGTCAGAGGCCCCTCTGCTGCGCCACCACTGCGGGCTGTGGTGGAGCCCAGGTCTTCTGCCCCGATGGCCTCTGGCGTGGATCGGGCATGTCAACGCAGCATCCAGGAGATGGAGACTTCGCCGCAGTAACGGGCAGACCGAAGGCGGCCTGATTGCGGTCGGGCGGGGGGCGATCACGGGTTTGGTACTTGGCCAGTACCTCGCCCCCGTTGCGCCTTGTTCGGTCCGACCAACTCCGCGCCTGGAGCGGCATGGAGCAAGCCTCGCTGGCCTACGCGCGCGATGCACTGCAGGCCCGCCGCATCCACTGCGAGGTCTTCGCCTTCAACGGCGCGGTGCTGGCGCTGCACAAGGGCCACGGCTTCGTCGAGCGCGACCGCTACGGGCGCTGGCGTAGCGGCGGGCACTTCGACGTCGTGCGACTGGGGCGGGATACGGGCTGAGGGCGCACGCGGCGCTGCGGGCTGGCCGGCCGGCAACCCGTGCGAAGATGCCCCATGCTCCAGACCCTGAAGGACCTCTTCGACAGCCTGCTGCCTCCGCAGCCCGGCGCCGAGGCTGCGACATCCGACCACCAGCTGCAGCTGGCCACCGCGGTGATGCTGGTCGAGGTGATGCGCGCCGACACCACCTTCCACGACGACGAGCGCCGGGCCGTGCTGGCGGCGCTGCGCGACAAGTTTGGCCTGGCCGACGACGAGGCGGCGCGGCTGGCCGAGCTGGCGCACGGCGCGGCGCGCGAGGCCACCGATCTGTTCGCCTTCACCACGCAGATCAACCAGCGCTTCGAGATGCCGCAGAAGCTGCGCATGATCGAGCACATGTGGCGCGTGGCCTATGCCGACGGGCACCTGAGCGAGCACGAGCGCCACGTGATGTGGCGCATCGCCGACCTGCTGCACATCCCGCAGGGGGCCTACCACCACGCCCGGCTGCGCGCGCAGCAGGACGCGGGCCCGGGCTGACGCAGCGGGCTGCGGCGGGGCGGGGCAAGCCCCGCGGCGGACGACGCGGCCCGCGTGCGGCGGTTTCGCTCAGACGTTGCGCCGGTCGCGCCAGCGGTAGTAGCGGATCGACGGCGCCAGGAACCAGGGCTTGCCGGTGTACAGCGGCCGCGTCTGGAAGCTCAGCCCGTCGAAGGCGGTGCGCCCATCGGGCAGGCCCAGCACCTGCTGGCCGATGCGCATGCCGAGGTAGCTGCCCATGCCCACGCCGGAGCCGCAGTAGCCCATCGCGTAGTGGATGCCGTCGCGGCGGCCGAGGTGCGCCAGCTCGTCGAAGGTGTAGGCGACGAAGCCGCACCACGAGTGGCTGATGCGCACGTCGCGCAGCGCGGGAAACAGCGCCACCAGGTCGGCGTGCAGCAGCGGGCCGCTGAGTGCGGGGTCCGTCTCGCTGACCGACACGCGGCCGCCGAACAGGATGCGCGTGCGGTCGGGCGAGGGGCGGTAGTAGAAGACCACCTTGCGCGTGTCGCTGACGATGCGCTGGCTGGGCATCAGCTCGTCCATCAGCCCGGCCGGCAGCGGCTCGGTGGCGATCACGTAGCTGCCGATGGGGATGACGCGGCGCTGCAGCCACGGCGTCAGCGCGCCGGTGTAGCCGTTGGTGGCCACCACCACCTGGCGCGCGCGGATCTCGCCGCGCGCCGTGGTGACGCGCACGCCGCCGTCCTCGGGCTGCAGGCGGGTGACGGGGCAGCGCGCCGCCACCTCGGCGCCGGCGGCCTGCACGCGCTGCAGCAGGCCCTGGTGGTAGCGCGCCGGGTCCACGCTGGCGTGGTGGAGGTACACCACGCCGCCCCAGTACGCGTCGGTGCCCAGCTCGCGGCGCTGCTCGCTGCGCGGCACGATCTGCACCGGCACCTCCAGCCCGGCGGGCTGCGACTGCGCGGCGCGCACCAGCGCGTCGAACTGCACCGCGTTGTGCGCGGCATGGAAGCGGCCGACGACGCCGAAATCGCAATCGATGCCCTCGGCGGCGATGAACTCGCCCAGCCAGGCCAGCGAGCGCTGGCCCTCGCGCAGGATCTCGCGCGCGCGCTCGGCGCCGTGGCGGCGCGCCAGCACGGCCAGCGAGGGCTTGACGCTGGTGGACACCTGGCCGCCGTTGCGCGTGCTGCAGCCCCAGCCGGCGTCCTCGGCGTCGACGACGACGGTGTGCCGCCCGGCGCGCGCGGTCTGCAGCGCCGCGTGCAGGCCGGTGTAGCCCGAGCCCACCACCACCACGTCGGCCGTGGCCGGCAGTGCCCGCTCGGGGAGCTGGGGCCGCGGCACGTGGTCCCACCAGTAGGGCGCCATGCGGGCGTCGGGCGTGAACAGGGTGGATGGCAAGGTGGTCTCCCTGGACGGGCGGCAAGATGTGGCGGGGGCGTCGAGGCGGGGCAGGGCAGGTCGTCGCGCGGTGTGCCGCGTGGACGGTGATCGTGGGTCGGTCGTCTGGCGGTCGGTCGTGGTGCGGTCGGTCGTGGTGCGGTCGCTCCTCGTTCGGTGGGCCGTGGTGCGGGGTGGTGCGTGGCGCCCGCCACCGCCTCAGCGGTCGTCCTCCAGCACCAGGTCGGCGCCCTTCTCGGCCACCATGATGGTCGGTGCCTGGGTGTTGCCCGAGGTGATGGCCGGGAACACCGAGGCGTCGACGACGCGCAGGTGGTGCACGCCGTGCACGCGCAGCCGGGCGTCGACCACGGCCTGTGCCGGGTCGGGGCCCATGCGGCAGGTGCCCACCGGGTGGTACACGGTGCCGGCGCGCCGTCGCGCGTCGGCCACGAAGTCCTCGCGCGTGCGCACCTCGGGCCCGGGGGCCAGCTCGGCGTCGATCACCGCGGCCAGCGCCGGCGCCGCGGCCAGTCTGCGCAGCCACATCGAGGCGTCGACCAGC
>WBZL01003164.1_pt1 | contig 15309 bp, 13 predicted proteins | sample 5204291 | NCBI WGS metagenome assembly WBZL01 (sample SAMN12344345, study PRJNA552823) | activated sludge metagenome | biome: Activated sludge suspended growth; feature: Nitrification reactor; material: Wastewater; isolation source: activated sludge from nitrification reactor of wastewater...
AGGTCGGCGATCGAGACGTCCGGGGTCGCCAGCTTCTCGTTGTAGCGGGCCTCGCGGGGGAGCCAGTCGATGGGCGTGTCGTCGCCGCCCTGCGCGACGAGGCGCTGGCCGGCGACCGAGAGCGGGGCGAGCGGATCGTCGTTGAGCTCGCAGCCCGGCAGCACGGGCACCTCGGCATCCAGCAGCTCGACCAGGCCGCGCAGGATGCGCGTCTTTGCCTGGCCGCGCAGGCCGAGGAGGATGAAGTCGTGGCCGGCGAGCAGGGCGTTCACCACGCCGGGGACCACCGTGCGGTCGTAGCCGAGGATGCCCGCAAACAGCGGCCGGCCCGCCTTCAGGCGTTCCCGCACGCCGTCGCGAAGTTCCTGCTTGACCGAACGCGGCCGGTAGCCGCTCGCCTTGAGGGCGCCGAGGGTCGCGGGCTTGCGGACGCTCATCCGTGCTCCGCCTCGAGCCAGCGCTCGGCGTCGATCGCCGCCTTGCAGCCGCTGCCGGCGGCGGTCACCGCCTGGCGGTAAGTGGGGTCCATGGCGTCGCCGCAGGCGAAGACGCCCGGCACGTTGGTGTAGCTCGACGGCTCCTGCACCCGCAAATAGCCCACCTCATTCATCGCGAGCTGGCCGCTGAAGAGCTCGGTGTTGGGCTGGTGGCCGATGGCGATGAAGACCCCCTGGGTGGGGTAGACGCTCTCGTCGCCGGAGACCGTGTTGCGCACCTTGACGCCGGTGACCCCGCCGTCGCGGCTGCCGAGCACCTCGACCACCTGGCTGTCGAGGAGCCAGGCGATCTTCTCGTTTTTCCTGGCGCGCTCCTGCATGATCTTCGAGGCCCGCAGCTCCTGGCGGCGGTGCACCACCGTGACCTTGGTGGCGAAGCGGGTAAGGTAGTGGGCCTCTTCCAGCGCGGTGTCACCGCCGCCGACCACCACCACCTCCTTGCCCTTGAAGAAGAAGCCGTCGCAGGTGGCGCAGGCCGAGACGCCGTAGCCCATCAGCTCGTTCTCGGACGGTAGCCCGAGGAGCTTGGCGGAAGCGCCGGTGGCGACGATGAGGCTCTCGCCGTGGTAGGTGCCCTCGTCGGTCTTCACCCGAAATGGCCGCGCCGAGAGGTCCACCTCGGTGGCGGCCTCGAAGCGCACTTGGGCGCCGAAGCGTTGGGCCTGCTCGCGCATCTTCTCCATCAGCTCGGGGCCGAGGACGCCCTGCGGGAAACCGGGGTAGTTCTCCACCTCGGTGGTGATGGTCAGCTGGCCGCCGGGTTGGTTGCCTTCGAGGACGAGGGGTGCCAGCCCGGCGCGGGCGGCGTAGAGAGCGGCGGTCAGGCCCGCGGGGCCAGAGCCGAGGATGAGGATACGGGCGGGTTGGGTCGCAGTGAGATCGGACATGGGTCTTACGTGGCCTCCAGGATGGGAGAGGAAGATGCTCCGCGAAGGGGAGGCGAGCATAGCAAAGGCCTCCTCCCCCTCTCGGCAGCAAAACCGCGGCGTTCCCGCGGGCATTCCCGCCGCCTAGGGGCAGCTTGGCAGGCCCGGCAGGGGGTGCATCGCCGGCGACACCGGCAGGTAGAGGATGCCGTCGAAGCCGGCCGCCGGCACCAGCGCACCACCGCCGAAGGCGTAGACGGTGTCCGGCGCTAGCAGGCCCGGGTGAGCGCCGCGGGGGTCGAGGTCGACCAGGAGGGCGCCTTCACCGACGCCGGCGAACGCCGCCTCGGACTGCGGTACCCCGGGCACGGTGAGATCGACGAGCCCACAGGCGCCGCCGACCAGCCAGTTGACGTAGGTCTCGCTCGCCGCGATGCCGAGGACGCGGTACTGCGAGCCCAGGCTCTGGTGGAGGAAGTCGCCCATCGTTGGCAGGCCGACGTACTCGACGCCGTCGCGGCTGACGTGGCCGTTGTGGGCCCACAGCATCACCCGCTCGTGGGGGAACGCGAGGTCGTGGATCGCCTCGGCCAGGTAGGCCATGGCCGGATCGCGGAAGTTGAACGCCGCGTAGAAGTCGCCGGCGGCGAGGCTCCAGGCCTGCCCCTGCCAGGCTTGCTCGATCGTGCGGTAGACCCGTGCCCAGCCGAGGGCCTGGCGCGACGATGCCCGCTCCAAGGCGCCCTCGTTGGCGTCGAAGTAGGCCGCCACCGCCGTCAGGGTGTCCTGGCACTGCTGGTAGCGCTCGGCGGGGAAGGGACGGCTGGGGTAGAAGGTCTCGACCACGCCGTCACAGGCCTGGATGCCCGTGATCAAGGGGTCGTCGGCATCGAGGCCCGTCACGGTGAGGAAGGAGATCAGGCCGTCCGCCGCCTCACGGGGCGTGCGCTGGACGTCGAAACCATAGATATGCAGCTGGTCTTGCGGCCGCGGATGGCTCTCGTTCCAGTCACACATCCACTGCAGGACATCGGCCGTCTCGCTGCTGCGGAAGACGTTGAACAGCACGGCGTTCTCAGCTAGGAAGTCGGCCGCCGGCTGATCGCAGCGGCCGAGGAAGCGCTCAATCTCGGTGGCCCAGAAGTAGGGGGACTCCCAGGCCAGCACGCGGAAGCCCTGCTCTTCGACCAGGTAGCGCAGCACCCGGCCCTTGAGCTGATAGATGCCGCCGGTGGTGTGGAAGGACTCGCCGACGCCCACGAAGCGGGCGTTGCCCACGATGCGCGAGAGGGGCGCCAGGTCGTCGAGCGGCAGGTCGTTGTCGGTGCCGTCGAGGCGGTAGACGCCGGGGCCCACCTGGTTGGGAAAGTGGCCGGGGTTGGCGCCGCCAGCGGCGGCTGCCGGACGGGCGACGACGAGGCTCGCCAGGGCGAGCAGGCTGAGCAGGGCGCGGTTGGACACACCACGGGCAGGCATCATGAAGCTCCTTGGTCTGGTTCGGGAGCGCTGGCGCTTCCAAGCGCAACAGCGTTCGAGGTCTGCCTGCTTCGATGCCGCCACCACGCCGGAGGTGTCACCGCCTGCCATGTAGAATCCCGCCTCCATGGCGATCAGCGTCTTCGACCTCTTCACCATCGGGATCGGTCCCTCGAGCTCCCACACCGTGGGGCCGATGCGCGCCGCCCACCGCTTCGTCGACCGGCTGCAGCGCGATGGCCACTTCGCCGCGACGGCACGGGTCTCGGTGGTGCTCTACGGCTCGCTGGCGCTGACCGGCCGGGGCCACGGCAGCGACCTCGCCGTGCTGATGGGCCTCGAAGGCGAGACCCCCGAGGAGATCGACCCCGACCACGCCCCGCGCCGGGTCGAGGCGATCCGTCGCGAGCGACGCCTGCGCCTGGCGGGACAGCGAGAGATCACCTTCGATCCGGCGAGCGACCTGGTCTTCGACCGCAAGCGGACGTTGCCCTTGCATTCGAACGGCATGCGCTTCCTGGCCCTGGACGGCGCGGGTGAGCTGCTGGCGGAGCGTGTCTACTATTCGATCGGCGGCGGTTTCGTGGTCAACCAGGGCGAGGCCGAGCAGGACTCTCTGGTACCCGACCGCACGGCCTTGCCCCACCCCTACGAGACCGGCGAGCACATCCTCGAGATGGCCGAGGCGACGGGGCTGTCGCTGTCCCAGCTCACTCTCGAGAACGAGAAATGCTGGCGGCCGGAGGCCGAAGTGTGGGCCGGGCTGCGGCGGATCTGGGCCGCGATGCAGGCATGCGTCAGCCGCGGCTGCAGCCGCGAGGGCTCTTTGCCGGGCGGCCTCAAGGTGGCACGGCGGGCGCCCGGGCTCTACCGCGAGCTCGCCAGCCGCCCCGAGCAGGCCTATCGCGATCCGCTCACGGTGCTCGACTGGGTCAACCTCTATGCCCTGGCCGTCAACGAGGAGAACGCCGCCGGCGGCCGGGTGGTGACCGCCCCCACCAACGGCGCTGCCGGCATCGTCCCGGCCGTCATGCACTACTACTGGCGGCTCGCCCCCGGCGCCACCGAGGCCGGGCTCCTGCGCTTCCTGCTGACCGCTGGCGCGATCGGCATCCTCTACAAGGAGAACGCCTCGATCTCCGGCGCCGAGGTTGGCTGCCAGGGCGAGGTGGGAGTGGCCTGCTCGATGGCGGCGGCTGGCCTCGCCGAGGCCCTCGGCGGCAGCGTGGCGCAGGTCGAGAACGCAGCCGAGATCGGCATGGAGCACAACCTGGGCCTCACCTGCGACCCGGTGGGAGGCCTGGTGCAGATCCCCTGCATCGAGCGCAACGCCATGGGCGCGGTCAAGGCGATCAACGCCGCCCGCATCGCCCTGCGTGGCGACGGCTTCCACATGGTTTCGCTCGACCGCGTGATCGAGACCATGCGGCAGACCGGGGCCGACATGAAGAGCAAGTACAAGGAGACCTCACGCGGAGGTCTCGCGATCAACGTGATCGAGTGCTGAGCACGGAGAGAGGGCAGATGATCAAGCCGAGCGACAAGCTGACCAAGGCATTCAACCAGCAGATCGGCCACGAGATGGCGGCCTACCTGCAATATCTCGCGGTGGCGGCCTACTTCACCGCCGAGACCTTGCCCGAGCTGGCCAAGTTCTTCTTCAACCAGGCGGACGAGGAGCGCACCCACGCCATGAAGTTCCTTCACTTCTTGCTCGATGTCGGCGCCGAGGCGGCGATCCCGGACATCAAGGCCCCGAAGCCCCGCTTCGCCTCGGCCGAGGAAGCGGTGAAGCTGGCACTCAAGAACGAGGAGAAGGTCACGGGCCAGATCTACGACCTGGTGGAGCTGGCGCGCGGCGAGAAGAGCCTCGCCGCCCAGCGCTTCCTCGACTGGTTCGTCGTCGAGCAGCAGGAAGAGGAGGCGACGATGAGCGCGCTCCTCGCGACCCTCCGCCGTGCCGGCGAGAGCGGCCTGCTGCACGTCGAGGACTACCTGGCGCGGCAGGGCGGCGTGCTGGCCACCCCGCCGGCCGGCGCCGGGGAGGCCACCTAGGTTCGCGACGCCACGGCTCAGTGGGCGGGGGCGAGCAGGGCCTCTGCCAGCTCCACGGCGTTGACGGCGCCGCCAACGGTGAGGTTGTCCATCACCGCCCAGACCCACAGCCCGCGCGGGTCCCGCGGGTCGGCGGCCAGTGGCCGCAGCAGGATCTCGCTGCGGGTCGCCGCCTCGACCGGTCCGGGTGCCTCATCGTCGACCGCGAAGTCGAACCGCGAGCTGGCGGCGAAGGCCAGGCTGGCAGCCGCGAGGTCTATGGGCGCGGCGAAGCGCAGGTAGAGCGAGGCGGCGACGCCGTGGAAGACGCTGCTCTCGATCGCTTGCACCGCCAGCAGGCCCGGCGAACCCAGACAGCCCTCCACCAACGCCGCGAGGTCGGGCGGCAGCGGCGGCGGGTAGTGATTGAAAACCCGCTGGCGGCCGAAGACCTCGCGCGGCTGCTGGCTGAAGGCGATCAGGGCGCGGGCCTGCTCGAAGAGCTCGTCGAGCCCGGCCTTGCCGTCGAGCGAGGCGGGCAGCAGCACGGTGGCGGCCGCATGCTCGAGGCCGAGGGCCACCAGCGGCCGCAGCAGATGGGAGAGGAGCACCGCCGCTGGATGTGGGCTCAGGAGGATGTTGCCGGTGAGCGCCTGCTCGGCGTTGACCCCCATGACGATCGGCTGGCCGTCGGCGGCGGAGGCGTCGGGCGAGAGGACGATGGCCGTCGTGGCCGCGGGCAGGGCGGCGAGCAGCGGCCTGGTCTCGGCGATCGAGCCGCAGAAGAAGGCGAGGTCGAGGCCCTCGAGCTCGTCCGCCGTGTAGCGCTGGACCAAGGTGGCCTCGCCGCGGGCATCGGCGAGCTGCCCGACCTCGTCCTCATGGGTCGAGAGCAGGCTGAGCTTGCCGCCCAACGAGCCGCGCCGCGCGAGCTTGTCGAGGAGCTCGCGGCCGAGCAGATTGGTGGGTTCGAGCACGGCGAGGCGGGTCATGCGGTCTCCTTGGGTGGCTCGGCCTCGTCCTTCGGACCGCCCAGCTTACCGAGCAGCCAGAGGGTGGGGCCGGAGAGCGAGTAGAGCACCGCGGCGGCGAGGAAGACGGCCGGCGGGTCGTAGGCGATGACCAACAGCAGGGCGGCGATCGGCAGCAGCATCCGGTAGCTGCGCCGCTCGCGCAGGTCGAGCTTCTTGAAGCTCCAGTAACGGAAGGTCGAGACCATCAGGCTGCCGATCACCAGCAGGGTGCCGGCGAGGAGCGCGCGCACCCACGGGCGGTCCGCCCAGCCGTGGGCGAAGAAGAGCAGCGAGCAGATGGTGCCGGCGGCAGCCGGCGTCGGCAGGCCGACGAAATAGCGCGAGTCCACCACCTTGACCTGCACGTTGAAGCGGGCGAGGCGGGTGGCGGTCGCCACCAGGAAGAAGAGCGGGATCAGCCAGCCGGCACGGACGAAGGTCTGCAGCCCCCAGAGATAGCAAAGGAGTGCCGGCACCGCGCCGAAGGTAAAGAGGTCGGCGAGCGAGTCGTACTCACGGCCGAACTCGCTCTCGGTGTGGGTGAGGCGGGCGATCCGGCCGTCGAGGCCGTCGAGCACCGCGGCGAAGAAGACCATCACCGCGGCCTGCTGGAAGCGACCGCCGAGGCCGCGCACCACGGCGAGGAAGCCAAGCAGGAAGTTGCCGGTGGTGAACAGGCTGGGCAGCAGGTAGACGCCGCGGCGCAGGCGCCGGCGCATCCGCCGCTGCACCGCGTTGGCGCTGGCCCGGCGCCGGGCAGCGCCTTCCGGCGGCTTCATGGGCCGCCAGCGCCGCGGGGACGAGCCATCGGTGTCTCACCGTTGCGCATCCGCTGCCCCGGCTGCACCAGCACCTCGTAGCTCGCCGGCACCAGCAGGTCGACCCGCGAGCCGAACTTGATCACCCCCATCAGCTGGCCTCGCTCGACGGCTTGCCCAGGCGCGAGGTAGCAGACGACGCGGCGGGCGAAGAGGCCGGCGATCTGCCGCACGCCGATGCGGTCACCGCCGGGAAGCTCGAGAACGGAGAGGTGCTGCTCGTTGACGGTACCGGCGTCCTTGCGGAAGGCGGCCACCTTCTGGCCCCGGAAGAGCTTGGATGCGACGACCTTGCCGCTTGCCGGGCTGCGCTGCACGTGGACGTCGAAGACCGAGAGGAAGGTCACCACCCGCCGGTAGGCGCCGGGGCCGATCTCAGGGTCCTCGGCGTCCTCGATGGCGGTGATCACGCCGTCGGCCGGCGCCAAGAGGGTCGCCGGGTCGCCCGCGAAGTGGCGGTTGGGATTGCGAAAGAAGAGCAGCACGAGGCCGCCGGCGAGCAAGGCGATGACGGCCCAGCGTGGATGGTGCAGGGCGGCCAGGAGGGCGGCAAGAGCAAAGAAGGGCAGCACAAAGGGCCACCCCTCGCGAGCGAACGTCATGAGCAGGCCTTTCGGGTGCACGCCGGCCGGCGGGTGCTTCCACGGCTCGGGCGCGCGGTCTTGGTGGGCCGGTCGCGAGGACCGGCCCACGTTCCACGGCTCCTAGACGACCAGCCGCGCTTCCTCGTGGGCGCGCAGCATCTCGGCCATCTGGTCCTTGAGAGTGAGTTTGTGACGCTTGAGCTGCTTCTCTTCGATCTCGTCTTCCTCGGACAGGAGGGTCTTCTGGTTCAACTCGGTCAGCCGCGCCTCGCATTCCCGATGCTCGTCGGCGAGGCGGCGGAACTCTTCATCCGTGGCGAGAAGCTCCTCTTTCAACGCGTCGGCGTTCGGCATGCTGCATGCCTCCTTGGGTTTGTGCTGGGGACCCGCCGGTGGGCGGCGGCGAAGAAGCCGAGGTCGGCGCGGGCGTCGAGGTCACCCTGCAAGGCCGTGGCAGCTCCGTCCGCAGAGGTTCGCTCTGGGGGCAGCTGGGCAGCGAGAGCGGAGTTGGTTCGTCGAGGCCCGCATGACTGTTCGGTAGGGGCAGGCTACCACCGACGCCAGTGCCGTTCAACAGGCTGAATCGGCGGCCTGGCAGCGGGCTGGAGGGCCGCAGAGGCGAGGAGCGGCCGCTGCGGCGTCGAGCCCGTATACTCCAGCGCCGTGCTCGCCCCCAGCGCTCTCGTTCTCGCCCTCGACACCGGCTCGCCGCGGATTAGCGTCGCTGCCGGGCGGGGCGGTGAGCTGCCGGTCACCCGCTGCCACGCGCAAGCAGAGTCCTCGCAGCATTTGCTGCACTCGATCGACGAGGTGTTGGGCGAGCTCGGCGCGCGGCCCCGCGACCTCGCGGCCGTGGTGGCGCTCGCCGGCCCGGGGAGCTTCACCGGGCTGCGGGTCGGCCTGGCGACGGCGTTCGGCCTGCACCAGGCCCTCGGGATCCCGGCCGTTGCCCTGCCCACTCTCGAAGTGCTGCTCGCCGCCGCCCCGGAAGCGAGTGGTGAGCGCTACGCCGTCGTCGATGCGATCCGCGGCGAGTGGTTCGTCCTCCGCGGCGAGGCAGGAAAGGGGCTCGACGCGTCCTCGTCGCGGCCGCCGGACCTGCTGTCCGCCGCTGCCCTCGCTGGCCTCGCGCCGGCGACCTTGGTCGGCTTCGGAGTCGAGGCGGCCCTCGCTACCCTGGAGCCGCGGCCCGGTGGGCTTGTCGTGTGCGAGCCGCCACCCCTCGCGCTCGTCGCCCTCGAGCAGGCGCGCCACGGTGCCTGGAGCTGGGAGGCAGGCTCCCTCACACGTCCCCACTATTGGCGGGCGCCGGCCGTCAACCTGCCGGCACCGCGCCCGCGGTCCCCGGTCGCTGCGCGATGAGCCGTGCCTTCGATCTCCGCCTGGCCACGCCGGATGACCTCGAACCGCTGGTGGCCCTCGAAGCCAGGGCCTTTCGCGATCCATGGTCGGCAGTGGCCCTCCACGAGGAGATCGGCCATCCGCAGGGGCTCACGCTAGTGGCCGTCCGGCCGCGGGGCCCGGTCGTCGGGTACGTCTCTTTCCGCCGGCTGGTGGGGGAGTCCGAGCTGCTGCGCATCGCCGTCGAGCCCGACTGGCAGCGCTTGGGGGTGGCGACCGCCCTGCTCGCCGCCGGCCTCGGCTGGATTGATCCGAGCGGCCACGAGCCCTGCCACCTTGAGGTGGCGGCGGGCAACGCGGCTGCCCTCGCCTTCTATGCCCGGCACGGCTTCGCCGAGGTGGGGCGCCGGCGCGGCTACTACCGGGGGGGCGAAGCGGCGGTGCTGATGCGGCGCGGAGAGGAGCTCGACGCAGTGCCGGAGTGATCGAACGGCGGGCTGAGTTGCGCGTGGCTCCGTGGAGGAGGAACCACTCATGCGCAACCAACCTTGCTCGATCGGGCTCAACGGCCCCGGCCGGCCCTTGCCCGGCCCAACACTGCGGACGATCGCCGCCACCTGCTTTGCGACCCTGGCTCTCCTCGTCTCGCCGGCCTTCGCCGGCAGCGGGCGTTGGACCGCCCTCGGCCCCTGGTGCGCCAGCATCCTGGACCTCGCCGTCGACCCGACAGACTCGGCGAGCGCTGCGCTTCTCACCTTCGGCGTCGAGTCCCCCTTGCTGTATGTGACGACCGACGGCGGCGAGCACTGGCTGCGTCTCGCCGGCCTGCCGGCAGGGGAGGCGGCCGCGGCGGTCCGGCGCAGCCCCCGCGACCCCGAACAGATCTTCCTCCTCGGTTGGCGCCTGCTGAGCACTCGTGACGGCGGGGCGACCTGGGAGGCCGCTCTCGGGCGCCTGGCGAGCCAGATCAGTGACCTCGAGTGGTCGCCCAGCGAAGGCGGTCCCCTCTATGCGCTCGCCGCCCAGCGCGGTGTCTACCGCAGCGACGACGAAGGGGTGAGTTGGCGCCTGGCGGCGCGCCTGCCCGGCCAGCTGTACGACCTCGCGATCAGCACGAGCGACCCCCAAACGCTCTTCCTGGCGGGCTCGAGCGGCCTCTTCGTCTCCCACGATGGCGGCGCCAACTGGGGCCTCCAGGTCCTCACCGCCGACATCGACCTTGTCCGCGCTCCGCCTGGCGGTGTGCTGCTCTACGCCCGCAGCGCGGACCACAACCGCCTCTACCGCAGCGAGGACGGCGGGAGCAGCTGGGCCGTCGAGATGCTGCCGGAGGGGGCGCAGTTCTTCGACCTCGAGGTCGATCCGCTGGCGCCGCTCGGCCTTTGGGCACATACCGGGGAGAGCGTCCTCTGGAGCCCGGACGGCGGTCGCTCCTGGCAGCAGGTGACGGCCTTCGGCCGGGCACCAGAGCCCACGGGACGTGCCTTGCTGCGTTTGGGCGCGGGATCGCCCGGGCCGATCTGGGTCACTCGCCCTGCCGGCGACCTCGTGGTGAGCGGTGATGGCGGAGCGAGCTGGCAGCCGCGCCTGCGCGGCGTCTCGACCGCCACGGTGGACCACCTGCAGACCACGGTCGTCGATCCCGGTGTCGTGCAGGTGCTCGCCAGCTGCAGCCTGGCCGGACGGCACGTCTGGAAGTCCAAGGACTTCGGCTGGACCTGGCGGCACCGCGAGCCCCCAGGCTCGCCTTTCCCGATCGCCCTCGGGGTCGATCCTCTCGACTACCGGCACGTCGTGGTCAGCACCGAGGGGCGGAGCGGAGCGCTCAGCCGCGACGGGGGAGCGAGCTGGCTCGGCGTGGCGGGCCTCCCTGAGTTTGCCTCCGAGGTCGTCTTCGATCCCCTGGCGCCGGAGACCGTCTACGCCACCGGCTTCTACGAGGTGGCGCGCAGCACGAACGGCGGCCGCAGCTGGTCGCCGGCGGACCGCGGCCTGCCAGTGCCCTGCGACCACTTCTGGTGCACCTCCTGGCGCGGGCCGCTCGTCACTTCGCCGGTGGAGCCAGGGACGGTCTACCACCTCTTCAGCGGCCAGCTGTACCGAAGCCGCGACCGCGCCCACAGCTGGGGGCGGGTCGATGGCACTGGCCTGGGCGGTGTGTGGGCCAACGACCTCGCCCTCGACCCGCAACACGCCGGCGCCCTGGCCCTGGCCACCAACGCCGGGGTCTTGGCGAGCGGCGACGGGGGCCGCAGCTGGCGCTCCAGGAGCCGCGGCCTGCCCCGCGCCAGTGAAGGCATGGCGCCCGGCCGGATCGTGGCCCTGGCGATCTCGCCGAGCGCGGCACGCTGGTGGTTGGCGGTGACCGACGGCGGCGCGCTCTACGCCAGCGGCGACGGCGGTGGACGCTGGCAGCCTCTCGCGGCCGGCCTGCCACCGGGCGTCTCGGCGACGGGGGTCGAAGCGGCGGTGGCTGAGGGCGGCGCGCGCTTCATCCTCCTCACCACCGACGCCGGTCTGTGGTCGATCGACCTGCCGCTCTGAGCTGGGCGCCGGGTGGGGCGGGAGCGCCGCTATACTCCCGCCCCGATGGCTGCCGGCCCCGTCCTCACCCCGATGCTCCGCCACTACCTGGAGGTCAAGGCGGCGCACCCCGATGCCCTGCTGATGTATCGCATGGGCGACTTCTTCGAGATGTTCTACGAGGACGCGGTGGTCGCCGCGCCGATCCTCGAAGTCACCTTGACGGCGCGCCAGAAGGGCACCGAGAACGAGGCGCCGATGTGCGGCGTGCCACACCACGCCGTCGAGAGCTACATCGGCAAGCTGCTCACCGCCGGCCACCGGGTGGTGATCTGCGACCAGGTCGAGGACCCCAAGGAGGCCAAGGGCCTGGTGCGCCGCGAGGTCACCCGTGTGGTGACCCCGGGGACGGTCTCCGAACCGGCCCTCCTCGACGGCCGCGAGCACAACCTGCTAGCGACGGTGGTCTGGCAAGGCGACGGTGGGGCCGGGGCCTTTCTCGACGTCTCGACCTCGACTTTCTTCGTTCGCCGCTGGACGCGCCCCGAGCAGGCGGCAGACGACCTAGAAGTGCTGCGGCCCCGTGAGGTGCTGCGCGAGGAGGGCGAGGTACCGGCCGAGATCGAGCGCTGGATCGCCCGCCGCGGCGCCTGTGCCACTGCCCTCGCCGGTGACCGCCACCTCGATCCGCGCCGCGCCGAGGAGCTGCTCTGCCGGCAGCTGGGGGCCGCCAGCCTACGCGGTTTTGGTCTCGCAAGCGGCGAGCCGGCGGTGGTGGCCGCTGCCGCGGCCCTCGCCTACGCCCGCGACACCCAGCGCTCCGAGCTGGCCCACGTGCGCTCGCTGCACGTGCAGGCGACGGGGGACCGCCTGGTGCTCGACCCGGCAACCCTGGCCAACCTCGAGGTCTTCAGAAACCTGCGTGAAGGCGGCCGGCGGGGCAGCCTGCTGGCCGTCCTCGATCAGACGGTGACCGCCGGCGGCGCACGCCTCCTGCGCGCCTGGTTGGAGAGGCCCCTGCGACGCCGGGAAGCCATCGAAGAGCGCCTCGACGCGGTCGACGAGCTGGTCAAGGACGGCGGCCGCCGCGAGGAGCTGCGCTCGGCCCTGGCCGGCACCGGCGACCTCGAACGGCTGCTGTCGCGCGCCGTCCTCGGCACTTTGCAGCCGCGGGAGGCGGGCGTTCTCCGCGAGACGCTGCACCAGGCGCCGGCCATCCTCGCCCTGGCGGCCAGCGGTCAGGCGGAGCTCCTCGCCGGCCTGGCGGCGACTCCCGCGGCCGGCGAGCTCGCCGCGGTCCTCGAGCGGGGGCTCGCCCCCCAACTGCCGGCAAGCCTCAAGGACGGCGGGGTGATCGCGGCCGGCATCGACCCCGAGCTCGACCAGTGCCGCCTGCTGGCCAACGACAGCAAGCGCTTCATCCTCGCCCTCGAGGCCCAGGAGCGCGAGCGGACCGGCATCCCGACCCTCAAGATTCGCTACAACAAGGTCTTCGGCTACTACATCGAGATCACCCACGCCCACCAGGACCGCATCCCGCCCGAGTACATCCGCAAGCAGACCCTGGTCAACGCCGAGCGTTACGTCACCCCGGAGATCAAGGAGCTCGAGGAGAAGGTGCTGTCCGCCGAGGAGCGCCAGATGGCGCTCGAGGCCGAGCACTATGCCCGCCTGCTCGCCGCCATCGCCGCCGAGGGCGCGGCCCTCTCGCAGCTGGCGCAGGCCCTGGCGGCCCTCGACGCCCTCGCCGGCCTGGCCGAGGTCGCGGCCCGCCAGCGCTACGTGCGGCCGGCGATCGGCGAGCCGGGTGGGCCCATCGTGGTCCGCGAGGGCCGCCATCCCGTCGTCGAGCTCAGCAGCCAGGAGGCCTTCGTGCCCAACGACGTCGAGCTCGACGCCGGCGAGCAGCAGATCGTCCTCCTCACCGGCCCCAACATGGGCGGCAAGTCGACCTATCTGCGGCAAGTGGCCCTGATCGTCCTCCTCGCCCAGCTGGGGAGCTTCGTGCCAGCGGAGTCAGCCCAGATCGGCCTGGTCGACCGCATTTTCACCCGCGTCGGCGCGAGCGACGACCTCGCCCGCGGCGAGTCGACCTTCATGGTTGAGATGATCGAGACGGCGAACATCCTCCATCACGCGACGAGCGAAAGCCTGGTCATCCTCGACGAGGTGGGGCGCGGCACGGCGACCTTCGACGGCCTGTCGCTCGCCTGGGCGATCGTCGAGCACCTGCACGAGGTGAAGCGGGCGAAGACCGTCTTCGCCACCCACTACCACGAGCTCACCGAGCTCGCGACCCTGCTGGCGCGGGTGGTCAACCGCCGCATGGCGGTCAAGGAGTGGCAGGACCGCATCGTCTTCCTGCGCCGGGTGGTGGCCGGCAGTGCCGACAAGTCCTACGGCCTGCACGTGGCGCGCCTCGCGGGCGTGCCCGGGGCGGTGATCGCCCGTGCCCAGGAGGTGCTCGCCAATCTCGAGGCGCAGGAATACGATTTCACCGGCAAGCCACGCCTGGCGCGCGGCGAGCACCGGCCGGCGGCGACGCCCAGCGCGGACCAGCTTAGCCTCTTCACGCCTCCCGAACAGGTGGTGGCCGAGGTGATCCGCGACACCGAGGTCGAGCAGTTGACGCCGCTCGCTGCCTTGAACCTGCTGGCGAGCCTCAAGGCGAGGCTCTAGACGGCCTGGACGGAAGAAGCGGGGGAGGCAGTATGGCCCACGATGCCGGTCGCTTTCTGATCCTGGGGTTCGAGGGGACGAGCCTGACGCCGGAGCTCGCGCGGTTCCTTGCTGGCATCCAGCCGGGAGGGGTGATCCTCCTGCCGCGCAACATCGAAGCGGAGCCCCAGCTGCGTGAGCTGGTCGCCGCGCTGCGTCGCCTGCTGCCCGGTGTGACGTTGTATCTCGATGCCGAGGGTGGTCGGGTCGACCGCCTGCGCTCGGTGGCGGCCCCGGCGCCGAGCGCAGAGCAGCTGGCAAGGGTGCCGGCCGAGCTCGCCCGCCGCGCCGGCCGCTGGGTGGGCGCCGCCCTGCGTAGCTTCGACTTCGACGTCGATCTGGCGCCCGTCGTCGACCTCGACCACGGCCACCGCGGCAACGGCCTCGACGGCCGCTACTTGGGCAGCTCACCGCGTGGGGTGGTGGCCCGCGCCCGGGGCTTTCTCGCCGGGCTTGCGGCGAGCGGCGTCGGCGGCTGCCTCAAACACTTCCCGGGCCTCGGCCGCTCGGGAGAGGACACCCACCACGAGGGCACGCGGATCACCGGCGACGCGCGGCGGTTGGCGGCCGATCTGCTGCCCTTCCGCACCCTGGCAGCGGCGGCGGGTGCGGTCATGGTCTCCCATGCCACCTGCCCCGACCTCGACCCGAGCGGCCGGCCGGCCAGCCTGTCGAGCGGGCTCTGTCGCGACCTGCTGCGGGACCGGCTGGGCTTTGCGGGCCTGGCGCTGTCGGACGATCTCGACATGAACGCCCTGGCGCCCTGGGGGAGCGCCGCCGAGCGGGCCGAGGCTTCGTTCGCGGCCGGCTGTGACGGGGTCTTCCTCTGCTGGTCGCCGACCGCGGCGTCCGAAGCGGTCGAGCGCCTGGCCCAGCCGGCGCTCGCGGCCCGCCGGCGCGAGGCGGCCGAGCGCTTGGACGCCTACCGCAGGAAGCTGCAGCGGCTGCGGCAGGAGGGGCGCGGGGTGGGGATCGCAGAGGTCCGGCGGCGGTTGGCGGCGCTCGGCGCGGCCGTCGAGCGCGCTACCGTCGCCTGAGCTCTAGAAGGGGATGTCGTCGTCGTCCGGCTCGCTGTGGCCGAGGTCCTGGCCGCCGCGGCTGCCACCTCCGCCGTAGCTGCCGGACGCCGCCGGGCCGGGATCGCCGTCATACTCACCGCCACCTTGACGGGAGCCGAGCATCTGGAAGTTCTCGACGATGATCTCCGTCTTGTAGCGCTTCTCGCCGCTGTTCTTGTCGTCCCAGGATCGCGTCTGCAGCCGGCCCTCGATGAAGACCTGCTTGCCTTTGCGCAGGTACTGGCCGGCGATCTCGGCCTGCTTGCCCCAGCAGACGACGTTGTGCCACTCCGTCTGCTCCTGGCGGTTGCCGTCACGATCTCGCCACTTGCGGGTGGTGGCCACGCTGAAGTCCGCAACCGGCTGGCCGGAGGCCGTCGA
>WBZL01001711.1_pt1 | contig 15308 bp, 17 predicted proteins | sample 5204291 | NCBI WGS metagenome assembly WBZL01 (sample SAMN12344345, study PRJNA552823) | activated sludge metagenome | biome: Activated sludge suspended growth; feature: Nitrification reactor; material: Wastewater; isolation source: activated sludge from nitrification reactor of wastewater...
ACAGGCGTCCCCCCCTCGCCTACAGGCGACCTCTTTAAAGGAATCAAGATTTCTACAGAGACTACTACTGAGATTTCTTCAAAGACTACCACTACCACCCCAAACCCCTCCTTCTCCAACGAGCGCACGGCGGAACCCGAACCGGCGCGTGGTAGTGGTGGTGTTCAGGACGAAAACCGAAACCGGGACGGCGACCACGGGATAGCCGCGCTAGAATCCAACGAGGAACAGACGGCCGCCAGTGAGGAGACACCGAACGAGCGGCGGCCAGAACTGACTTACCCGGCGAAGCTGACCGAGCGGGAGCGGGAGGACATCGCCGGGCAAGTCGAGCCGTTGCCGGCCGAGGTCGCCCAGCAAATGCTCGACGTGATAGAGGCGAAAATCGGTGCCGGTCAGATCAAGACCAGCCCGGCAGCGGTGCTAAGGGGTATCGCTCGCAAGTACCAGCAAGATCCCACCAGCTTCGATCCATCAACGGGGTTTCAGGTCGCGGACATTCGCCGCCGCCGCGAGGAAGCCAAAGCGCAACAGCGGGCGGAAGCGGAGCGGCGGGAGCGGGAAGCCACGCGCGCATCGCCGGCCACGCGCGAGGTCGTGCATCGGTCCATCGCCGCGATGAGGCAGATACTGCGGGGCCATGCTTGAAAAATAAAAGTTTGTGAAATTTTTATGGAGAAACTTTCGCTCGTTCGGTGCTTTAAGCCTTATGGATAGGGCGTTTTTGGCATGGATGGCCTATAGTTGCGGAATCAAAATTGAATTTTTGACGGTTCAAATCGGTCTTTGAGAAATATCGAAAACGGCTTTTTGATGGATCGTGTTACCGGAAACGGGATGGAGTGAAACCAGCATGTTCGACCGGGAATTATTCGACGACGCCCGAAAAGAGTTTCTTTCGCATTTGCTGTACGCCAAGGGCCACAGCCAAACGACGTGCTACAACTACAACTCCGACCTGGGCATCTGGGCGAAATGGCTGGTCGAGGCGGACAAGGATTGGCAGGCGGTCAAGTATCGGGACGTGGAGCAGTTCGCGGCGTGGCAGTTGCGCGACCGGAAGATCAGCGCCCACATCACCAATCGGCGACTGTCGGCGCTCTCGACGTTCTACAAGTGGCTGCAACGCGGCGGCATCGTCGATCACGACCCGGTGGCGCTGGCGGAGAAGCCCAAGCGCCCGCTGCGGATTCCGCTCTGGCTGGAGCGCGAGGAGCAGGCCAAGCTGGAGGCGACCATCAAGGACCGGCGCAACATCCCGATCAACATCTTCGGCAACAACAAGACCAAGATGACCGAGACCCGGCGCCGCTACGAAATGCTGTTCGGCTTGCTGCTGAACTCCGGGCTACGCATCAGCGAGGCTTTGCGTTTAAAGGCGTCAGACGTGCGCTTGGTGGACGGCACGGCCAGATCGGTACGGGTGATCGGCAAGGGCGACAAGGAGCGCCTGGTGCCCCTTCCAGGGGCCTTTGGCGCGGTGTTTGGGTTCTGGTTGAAGGACCGGAATCGGGGAGAGGCGATTTTCGCCAAGGCGGACGGCAAACCCGTGTCGCCGCAAGCAGCCCGCGCCTACCTGCGGCTGATGCTGGACAAGGCCGGCATCGACAAGAAGATTTCGCCCCACAAGCTGCGCCATACTTACGCCACCAACCTGCTCAACGCCGGGGCCGAGCTGGTGGACATCAAGGCCCTGCTCGGCCACGAGTCCATCGCCACCACCCAGATTTACACCAACGTCGGGCAGGAACGGATGGAGAAGGTGGTGGCGAGGTTGTGAATGGGCAGGTAGCAGGGGGGCGTGTCAGCGCGCTCCCCTGCAGCGTTCATCTGGACGTAAAGGCTCCAGTCCGAGAAAAGATACGCATAGCGCACACTTCCCTCACCGGCTAAGCCTTGACCATAAAATCGCAGCCGGCTGAGCTAATCTCCACTAGGAGCTTGTTTGGCGGCAAATTTGCGCCATCACCGAATTTGACTCCTATTGAGATGCCCAAGCCCCATTTGATGTCGGGGTGAGTCGGCACATCAAATCTCGGCCAAACGAAGCTGCCCTGCGGAGATAAATTTAGGCCATCGTGAGAAGCGATCTTCGTTTCGCCATCATAGATATGGACGGCGTATACCGAGGCGCCAGGACCAGTCCGGAAACGGATCATGACCGACCCAACGCAAAGCCGTTTACCGTCGACAATGACCGGGGTTGGAATCGCAAAATGGAACCAGTTACTTGTAAATGGTTTACCTCTGACTTGTATGTAGAATCCCATCCTGCTCTGTAGATCAAGTCTTTCCGGATACTCGATCTGCGTGCTGTGTCCATGAACCCACATGGCTTGCGCGAGTTTCAAGTTGACGACTGCGAACGGTCCAGTATCTCCGCTGATGCCGTGCGCGCCTTCGTTTGGATACTTCTCTTTCTCGCATTGGTGCAGGGCATCACCCATGGGTGTTGGCGATTTCAGGATTTTGCCCCAGAAACACTTACAGACCTCCTCGGAAGGCCCAATTAGCAGGTTGACGATACCGCCGATAAAGGTTCGAGCCCCAGCCTTCATCACAGCAGATTTCAGCGGATCGTTATGCACCTGACATGAGTTGAAATAGACAACTGCTGGTCTCAGAGTTTGGTTTGTAATACCGTTGAACCAAGTTGCGCCCAAGGTTCCGTCGGCGAGAACAATCCCATTTGGATTGCCATGGCCAACGTTCACGAAACCCTTAAGGTTACACGTCAAATACTGCTTGTAATTGGATACCGTGGCTTCTGTACCAAGCAGCATCTTAGATCTGAGTCCGATACTGATAGCCAAGTTATGCAAATCTTCAACGGCTTTCTTCGCGGAAGGAATATCCGGAACCGGCGTGGCCGCGATGAAGTCGTAGGCGCATTCGTATCCCCCCTCTTCAGCAGCGGAAAACTCTTCATCTTCATCTTCATCTTCATCCTTGTCCTTTGAGTCATCGTAGTTGAACGTGATACCACTTTCTTGGAAATCAGCGTCAACGTCTACCTTGATCACCTCGGCGAAATAAATATCTTTCCTCAACATATAGGCAACAAGGTATCGAGGTGTTTGGTCTTTGTTGCGCTTGATCTTTACATCAACTCGATAATACTCTGCATCGGATTGAGGAAGAACACGATTACGGATGATCTCTGCTATCCGTGGCTCATCCTGCAAATCAAGGCTTTTATATGCCTTACGAGATGCAAATACTTTGATCTCAACATCTTTTTTGTTTGTCATGACGACATCTCCTCATACGGTGTTTTATTCAATTCAGGTCTAATATCCCACAAGTTGCTGTAGTGTCATTTGTTCATGTTTCTCCTCTTTTAAATGACTTGAACTGAGCATCAGATAACTCTCTCGCTCGATCAAACACGTTGATATCTTCGAAAACGTAATCGAAAAACCCGCGTTGGGTTTCCATTTCGATCTCGCGCAAATCAACTTCACGATATTTCTTCAATTTACCATCATTAGTGGTAACACCTTCTTTAGGGATAAAGCCATCCTCAATAAGCTTGTTGACAAGCTGGATTTTGTCGCGCTCGCCTTGGTAAGAGCCGTTGAAGAAAACCTCGGTCTTCAGGTCTTCATTCTCGATATAGTTGGTGGGAAGCTTGCCGATCCACTTGTAGTTTATGGGACGCGCCACGAAGACGTTCTCCGCGACGGCGGCCTCGCTCAACATCACCCCCCGAAAATAGCAACCATCGATGATGCTGCACTCCTCAAACCCGTATTGAAACAGCCACAAGCCATTTCTGACGTACTCGGGCTTGATGTCTTTGTAGAGGGTTCGCGAGCGGTGCGCGCTTTTCTCGCCCGGTTTCTTGTCGAGCAACTCTTTGGCCTTAGGGTTCAGGTGAACGATTTCCATACCCTCATTCGGATCATAGCTGTTAAAGGCGATCCCGATGTTGCAATCGTTGAACACATCGCTGATGTTGGCGAAGAACTCGTCGGAGAAACGGGGAATCAACACCCGGACAGGCCACTCGCTCATCAGCTCGCGGGTGAGGAACACCTTTGGACCCTGCTGCAGGATTCGCTCGAACGCCCCGATGGTGTTCTTCATCGTATCGAGGATGAATTCCGGAAACGCCGTCCGCATCATGCCCTTCTTGCCGTGCAAGCCCATGTAGCACATGTCCAAATCACGCTGGTGGTACGGCTCGGTGCTCTCGACAAACTTCTCCAATTCTTTTCGCAAGCAGTCTCTCGGTGGCCCGGACACCTCGCGCTGAGCGACTTGGACGTACTTGGATACCCACCAGATTTGCCCGGACGTGCAGGTGATCATTGCTGGCTTAATATCGTTATCCAGTGCCGATTGAAGAAATCCGGCGCCAAAAGCGTTGTTGCCTCCCAACCCGCCTACGGCGAAAGCGACGGGAGGGATTTCTGTAATAGACTTAGCTTCGCTCATGGTATTCCTCCGGAAAAGCCAGAAACCCAACCCCGAATCATGTCGATAACGATGATGAGTTGGGGGTGACTCTCCAAATTATCCGAACTAATAGACCGATCTATAAAAAGTAAAAAGCCGCACCGCCTCGCGCGACCTTGACGACGGTCGCCCTCGGCAGTCCGGCTTTCCTGGCACGAATCCGCTCAGGACCCGCGACTTTCCGCCCCCGCCTCGCGGCGGGTTCGGCTTTAAAACTCGGTTTTTTATAACATGAAAATAACAATAAATAAAGTAAGTAAAATGATCAAAAATATGTCATTAAATGACAACTATGTTTGAATTAATTTATACAAAAAATAACTAAATGCCACTTTTTAACTACAAAAACGGCTTGAGTTCCCCCGGAATCGGATCGTCCGGCGGCTCGTCCCCCACCTCAAACACCACCTCCTGCTCCCCCGGCCGGAGCCAGAACTGCACGAACACCTCACCCTTGGCCGCCACCAGATCGAGCCACGGCCCCAACTCTTGGGCGCGGGCATAGCGCAGCGTCATGGTCTGGCCGGAGTAGATCACGGGTTGGTAGCGGTCGATGTTCGCCACCGGCTCAATCTTGGCGGTCTGGATTTCGCCGGAGAGGTAGTACACCCGGCGCTGGTCGATCTTGCCCAGCAGCCAGCGCAAGGTGCGGCCCCGCATCTCGACCTTGACCGACTGCACCCGCAGCGGCTCGCCCTCGATCAGCCGGGCCGAGATCGGTAGCAGGTTGTGAAAGCTCTCGCTCTTGCCGACCGCTCTGGGCTGGCCGTCGTGCAGCACGATAAATCCGCCCTTCCACGTCCCGATGATCGGGTAGCGCCCCTCGACCCGCGCCAGCGTCAGGTTGTCCGACGCCACCAAGTCCAGTTCATACCAGTGCGTCCCGATCTGGCGCTGGTACTGCTCGTGGGCGATGTCGAAGCTGCGGATCAGGGCTTGCAACGCATCCCGGAACCCCATGTGACTCAGCGGATACAGCGCCACCGTCAGCGCCAGCAGCGCGGACAGCAAAATCATCTCCGCCTTGCTGCCGACCTCCATCCGCCAATTCCGGTTGCCCGGCGTCACCAGCCGCACCGGCGAGGGCCAGAACAGGTCCACGCCGCGCACGTTGAGCATGTCGATCCACAGGTGCGACCAGTAGCCGCCCAGCGCGCACCAGAAGTACAGCGGAGAGATGGCCGTCAAAGGCCCTGCGAGGGCCGCCACGGCGCTCAGCGCGACGAGGCTATGGGTGAGGGTGCGATGGCCGAAGCGGCGCTCTAGCGGCACCGACAGCCAGAAGAACAACCGCCCCACCTTGGAGGTGGGCAAATCCGTATCCGGCCCCAGCGACGCGGCAGCGGCCAATAACCAGCCGATCCAGTCCGGCTTATAGCCAAACAGGGTCGCCCCACCCAAATACAGCACCGTGGCGAACGCGACGTGCGTTCCAAACGTCAATTGGCCTTCCCCGCGCCCTTGAACAGAAACACCCGCAGCGAGATGACCACCGCCGCGACCATGCCGGCGAAGATGTAAAGCTCGGTGTCGCCGGTGCCGATGGCCAGATAGCGCGCGCCGACTACCGAGGCCAGGGCCACGATCATCGCCGGGGTGAAATCGACGTAGCGCACGCCCGCCGCGTGGCGCATCTCCCGGATGCGGGCTTTATCGACAACCCGCTCTTTGCTGGAATCGGCCAGCAAATCGGCGATGGCTTGCGGATTGCCGTTGGCCTGCTTGACGACGTGGCCGACAAAAAGCTCGGGCGACTCGACCAGCATCCCGGTTTGCTCCATGTACTCCTGCGCGATGGCGCGGGCGCTGTCCGCCGTCAGCGGCGGGATTTCGATCTCGGCCAGCTTCCACCAAAGGCGCGCGACGTTCTTGCGCTTCTCGCTGGCGCAGGCCACGAGCTGGGCCGCGTCCAGCACCGCCAGCCAGAACGCGACCAGGGTGGGCGTGACGGCGGTCAGGTCGTCCACCGCGATCAAGACCCGGCCCTTCTGGGCGTGCAGCGCCGGGACGATGGCGGCGGTCAGGTCGCGGATGCTGAGCCGGTTGACCGGGCGCTTGATCCGCGCCCACTCGATGGCGGCGGGGTCCAGGTCGTCGAGGTCGGAATCCAACTCCAGCGCCGACGGCTTGAGCAGCCCGCTTTCCAGCAGGCCCCGCGCGATTTCGAGAAACTGGCCTTTGGCCTGATGCTCGTTGACGTGGAGGACGACCAGATCGCGGCGCACGATCAGCCGGTCGAGGACCGCCTCCAGGATCGTGGATTTGCCGATGCCCGGTCGGCCGGTCAGCAGGAGGTGCCGGCCCTTGCGGGCCTCGCGCGCAACGCGCTCGATCAAATCATCGCGCCCGATCAGCCCGGTGATGTGTCGCATGGCGCTAATCCTCCGGCAATCGCTTCGATTTGCCGCTCAGGTAGCTCAACAGCGGGCGCCAGTGTTCCCCCGCGTGGTGCGCCACCTGCCGGCGCTGGGCGTCGATCAACAGGTCCAGCCGCTTGACCGCCGCCGCTTCGGCGTTCTGGCGCTGGGCGGTCTCCCACAGCTTTTCGACATCGCCCTCGTAGCCCTTCTTGATCCGGTCCTGCACCCAATCCGCTTTGGATCGCTGGAAGGTCAGCCGCTCGCCGATAGCGGCCCGCTCGGCTTCCAGTTCCCGCAGCTTGGCGAGGTCGGTCAGCGCCCGGCCGCGAACGTCGTCGATCCGGGTGGCTTCGGCCAAGGCTTGCTGGGCGTATTCGCGCTGTTCTCGCGGAGATGCCAGCGGGATGTTGACCTGAATCCCCACCGTGACCGGCTCGGCGGTGGTGGTGTCGCCGGTGTCGGATACCGTGCTGGATGTGCCCGACGCCGCCCGCACGAAGACCGAGGTATGTTCCATCACCCGCCGGCTGAGGGTCGGCGGCCGGTAGGCCGCGACGACCGCCCGCTGGGCGTGCAAGAGCGGGCTGTGAGCGACGATGAACGAAAGCGCCGGTTCCTCATCCCAGGCCATGGCGAGCGCCGGACAGAGCAGGGCGAAGCAAAGGCCGCGATTCACGGCGATTCCTCGTTCTTGCCGGGCAGTTTGACGGCGAACCCGCTCAGCCCGGCCCCGGCCAGACAGCGGGCCACGGCATCCAGCGTGGCGAAAATCCGCGCGCCGCCGCGCTGGCGCTCCAGCGGTTCAACGTGCAGTCCGGCGAGGGTTTTGTAGCTGACGATCACTACCCAGCCACCGCTATCCGGTTTCGCTATGATCCGCTCAATTGTGCCGGCTTCCGCAAGCGTGGATAGCTTTTGTTGATCCATTTCGCCATCAAAAAAGCAAATTTGATAAATCAAAAACTGAAATTCGATAAATCAATTTACCATTTTTGATGAGTTAGTCAAATCCTAACCAGAAATCTGTTGATAACCCGGAGTCGGAATATGAAAGATAAAAACGATAATAATTTTATGATTTTAGTCGCGTTCAACCTGTTCCTGTTGATGGTCGGGTTGCTGCTGCTTGTGTTAGCCGCTGTTGTCACAACGGCACAAAGTGCCGAATACACAGGCCGGGTTGTCGGCATATCGGATGGCGATACGCTTACGCTGCTCGTGCCGGACGGTGCCAGTTTCAAACAGGTCAAGGTGAGGCTGGGGGAAATCGACACGCCGGAAAGTCGCCAGCCATTCGGGGAACGCGCCAAGCAAACCCTCTCCGATCTGGCCTACAACAAACAAGCGCGGGTAGTGGTGCAGGATACGGACAAGTACGGTAGGACGGTGGGCCGGGTCTTCGTCGGCACTACGGATGTCAACGCGGAAATGATCCGCCAGGGTGCGGCGTGGGCTTATCGCCAGTATCTCAAGGATCAATCGTTGCTGAGGCTGGAAGCCGAAGCCAAGGCGGCAAAACGCGGCCTGTGGGCGCTGCCCGAAGTCCAGCGGATGCCACCTTGGGAGTGGCGACATGGCGGGAGCGCAAAGGCCGCGCCGGCTTCAAGCGCCTCAGCCGCTACCGCTTCCGGTGGGTTCAGTTGCAGCGGCAAGCGGTATTGCCGGGAAATGACGAGTTGCGAGGAGGCGAAGTTTTACCTCGCGCAGTGCGGGGTAAGCTCGCTGGATGGGAACAAGGACGGCGTACCGTGCGAGAAGCTGTGCCACTAACATGACCCTGCCGCCGATCAATCGTTTGGTCTCGATCCTGTTGGCCGCGTGGGTGATCGCACGGTTCGCCTGGCGCTTCGGCCACGAGGCGGGGTTTGTCGCGCTCGCGGCCTGCGGGTTCTCGCTCAGTTTGATTTGGTTCGGTGAGTGGTGGGCGACCTACGTACTGCCCTTCGGCTGGTGGGGGCGACCCAAGCCCAGCGACTTGGATAGTCCCGCCTACGCCGTCATCTTGCCGATCTTTGGCTGGGTCTTGCTGCTCGTGCTGGTGATGTTGGCGCGCTGAGCGAACTGGGCGGCAACAAGGACGGCGTTCCGTGCAAGACGCTGTGCCGGTGAAACGGAAAAGTCGCGGGCAGCGGCACGGTAATCGCGCTCACCGTGAGTATCCTTGTCCATGTCCAGATCGTTTAGTCAGAGAGCATAATTCCGGTCACTTCGACACGCGCAGCAACTCTATTCGCATCACGCTCTTTGAACCAGAGGTTGTCCAAAAACGCCTCTAAAGTGGTAAGCCGCAAGTCGAGATTTTGGTCTTCGGTCGAGACCTGCGTATAGCCGATGTTTATGAGCCGGTTTTGTCCCTAATTTATGTCACATCAAAATCATTAAATCTAGCAGAGACGCGAAGGCGTTTCAGAAATCTTGAGTTCCGGCACAGGCAGCTTGACATAATCGCCCTATATGCTAATGTTTAATAATCTTACGAGATTCCTAAACATATGCAAAACTACGTTACGTTGGCAGAGGCCGCCAGTTTCCTTGGCGTTAGCAAAGCCACTTTGCGCAATTGGGATCGTGCCGGAAAGCTCCAAGCTGTACGCCACCCAATTAACCGGTATCGCGTTTATGCGCTCGCCGACCTACAAGGCATACAAGCCAAGCTACCGCTATTGGCCTCTGAACTAGACAACAATGTCATCATGGAAGAAAGGCTTGATATTAGGGGCACAAAGAGACTGATAGCTCGCCTTCATAACATTCAGCGCGATGAAAATAGCAGCAGCAACATCATCGAGCGATTTGATGAGCTGACAAAGCTTCTTTTCTTGAAAATATGGCTAGATCAGAACGAGCCTGAGGCGAACACTTTGATGCAGCAGTCCGATGAGACTGACAATGACTATGTAGCTCGTATCAAAAAGCTCTATCAAAGCATTTCTATCCAGAATCCTGCCATAGTGCCGCGAAGTTTCGCGCAAATCAAAAGCTCAGACGCTGCCGTGCGCAACTGCGCTAAAATGCTGTCTACGGTTAGTTTTCGTGGTGTTAATTTTGACGTGAAGGGAATAGCCTACGAAGAAGTAATCAAGCGGACTTTCGATAAGAGCGAACATCAGCAGTTTTTTACGCCACCATCCATCATTAAGTTTATGATTGAGTTCCTCAAGGATGATATTCACGGAGATGTGTGCGATCCGGCGTCCGGTACTGGAGGCTTTTTAGTAGAGATCGTGCGCTCCGGGCTACCTTGCAGATCCCTGACAGCCTTAGAGATTGACGAACGACTTTCTTGGGTATCCGGTATAAATTTGTTTACCCACGGTGGAAAAAACATAGAGACTGTTTGCCTACAAAATGGCGGAACTCTTGGACGGGAAGCCGAAAAATTTTTTGGCCGATTCGACACCATCATTACAAACCCACCGTTTGGAAGTGATTTTTCTGAGCCGGGTTCTCTATCACGCTATATCCTTGGGGCTGACAAAATCAGTCGGCGACGCGGAATACTATTTCTTGAGCGATGCTATCATCTACTAAAAGAGCACGGGTCTTTAGGCATCATCCTAGATGAGGGTGTTTTAAATCTACCTAGCGCTCTCGATGTTAGAGAGTTTATTCTTGACCATTTCTCTGTTCTTGGAATTATAAGTTTGCCAGATACGGCATTCATGCCATACGCGACCGTAAATGCCTCAATTCTATTCTTGAAGAAGCGTGGAAAATTCAATTCGAGATGCCTTACATTTTTTGCGAAGCCGGAGAATGTTGGGCGGAAGGGTAATGGTGATGAGGATTATATATATACAGAAAGCGGCGCTGCAAAGCTTAATTCAGATTTCCCACAAATTCTAGCTTTGTATAAGGCGAGCAAGAATGTTGATGATATACCGGTTTCAGATTTAACTTACGTAGCCGATATTCACGCTAATCTAAAAAAAGACGAGAACGGCAAGAGATTGGATTTTCGTTACCACCATCCATCAAGGACAAAAAGCCAGGAACTATTAGCAAAATCTCGCCATCGTCTTTACTCGCTTTCAGACTTATGCAAGGAAATTAACTTTACAGTTATTCCGTCAAGCGAGCTACAGGACTCTATGATTCTTTATACCGGTCTCGCCCATATAGAATCGGAAACTGGAATTGCCAGACAAGTGCCAACGCCAGCGAATTCATTAAAGAGTGCCGTGAAGCGTTATGAGGCGGGCCAAATAGTGTTTGCAAAAATGCGTCCTAACCTAAGGAAAGTTGCACTTATGGAGTTCCAAGAGGGCGGTTATGTCTCTCCAGAGTGCATTGTTCTTGAGGTTCGCACAGATTCCACCGGACATCTTCTTATCGACCCAATGCTTCTAAGTGCTCTTTTACGCTCCGAATTTGTGTATGGTCAGATTATGCACCTCATAGCTGGCATAGGCCGCCCCCGATTGAGTACTAAGGATCTTAGGCAGGTTCGTATTCCGGTGGCGGATGCCAACAAACAAGCAAAGGCGCGTATGCAGTTTGATGCCGACCTACAGGCGTCCCGCAAGATTCGTGCTAACGCAAGCGCCTTGCTAAAGCAGGCAGCAGACCTAGAAAAATCCGCCGTTGAAGACCTCGCCATGTCGTTTGTTGCAGGTGACTAATATGGAACTAATTAATAGTTACCTTTTTGGGAAACTAGAACCGCTGCAAACTTTGATATGGCTTAACGAAGTATTCCTTCCTAAGCTATGCCAGCAATTTAACACAAGTGACGTTAGGCGACGCCTCGGACTTTATGCAGGAGAACGTATTCCTGAGAATGAGCGTAACCTCACGGATGTTCGCAATCGCGTAAGCCTTATTATTGAGTATGAGCTGGCCCGTGTGGGCAATGATCTTATTGTTAAGTATGGTAGCAAAGACATATTTTTTACCTATGTAGTAGCAAATCGATTTCCTGATTTAGAAATCAGAAATAATCTCGGAAAGCGTGGTTTACGGATAGAAGTAAAGTGTCTTCAATCTATCGCCGAAGAGAAGTCAGCCAATTTTGATACGCTAAAAAAAGATATTAATCCGCATACTGATTTTCTCATAGTTTTTATTTGGGACTGGAAGAGTGATGGAAAAGAAATTTTGTGGGATAGATCTCCATATTTAATACGGGCTTTTGCCTTTCATGCGGCTTCGATTGCTGAATTGCGGGATTACAACTGGCTCAATAATCCTCCCAATACGTTAGGTGATGGCTATCAAGGTTTTGATCTGCGTTTTGCCGTAAATTGCACAAACGGTGTTTACAGTGAAGAGGAGGGAAATTATGGAAAACTCTTACGGATATGGCCGCGTAATACGCAATATGAGGCTGTGAACATTACTGAAATTCTGCAACAAACGATTAATGGCTACTACTTGTTTGAAGACATGGTGGTGTGTTCTGGAATTGAAACTTTGAGTCGAATGTATCTGACGTTACTTAGCAAAGACGAAGTTATTGTTACATGCAAAATTAATGGAAAAGTCGTCGGTTATAGAGCCGGAAAAATAGGTTTTCTATCTAAACGGAACTGTGACAAAACACGGCTGATAGAATTATTATCAAGCTGCGAAATGACTGAGGCATACGTGTTTACCGATAAGTATCAATGGAAGAGATACTCAAACAATGACGGTAAGTTAATCGAAATAGGAAATGGTAAAAAACCAAAATATATTTTAGTCTGAGCGCAAATTGATGACGTTCGTACAAAAAGAGAAGCACTCTTCATTAAACATTTGTCCAGTACAGTGATTTATCAGGCGGCACAAAAAGGCAGAAGGCACGTCGGCGATGTGTTTTTTCTCGAAAGTTAACAACGACCACAGATCATTATTCGTGGATGATCGGTGCACATGAAAGAAGTACCCGCCTCGTTTTTCTGCCCCGCTTTCATAGCGCACGCACAGAGTGACACCATCTGCACGTTTATTAATAATCGAAAGTAATTTCTGGCATGTAATTGGTTCTCCTGTGTCGATAAGCACGACAGGGGGAAATGGGGCTGAACCTATAACGTTCTTTGGCATCAGGCGAAAAATTGCTGTTGGTGAGGTAGCGGTCAAGATATAGGAAGGATCACCAACATGTTAAACGAATAGTAACGTCTAGGCACCCATCTTTGTTCTGCCAGCGTGGCGAACCCGGCTAGCCGAGCCAGGTGCTAGGCGCTATGCGCTATGCGCCCCGAGTCTGCCAAGACAGTCTTGGCTATCCGGTAACTCCCTCACCGTGCCGCATTGCCCGATCCGGCCCCACTCCCGCACCAGCGCCCAGCCGTCGAACAGGGTCCGGGTCACGGCGATGTTGTAGAACCTCAGCCGGTTGCGGGCCGGTTCGCGTCGTTCGAGGCGGATCGGGGTCATGCGCTGGCCGCTCGGCGATCTTCCATAAAGAGAGAATTAAATAAAAATGGAATTAAATAAAGTGATAATTATCTATTTATCGAGGCCGTGTTTTTCTTCCCAAGCGTCCAGCGCAGCAAACAGCAACTCGTTCAGCTTGAGGTCGGCCATCACGGCACGCTGCCGGAACCGCTTGCGGAAGTCGGGCGGCACCTTGAAGGCGAGGGCTTCCAGGTTCGCGGTCTTCACCGATCCGGCCGGCGAGGACGGGGCCGTGCGCTGAATGGCTTCCGGCATGGGCGCGGCCTGCTCGGCGGTCAGGGCCTTCAGGTCAACGGGTGGACGCTTGCTCATGGCGTAATTCTCGCTTTCTTGAATTCTCATTTTATCGTATTCTCTCTTTCATCGGTTCTCGTTTTCTTCCAATCTCGCTTTCACGGCTTGCCACAGGGTAGCTACCTCTTGGGCGGCTATCCCTCTCGGTTCGATCTCCAAGGCGGTTTTCCCGTGCGCGAAGGTTTCGGCATAAATCACCCGCTCGTGCATTCGCGACGGCAAGACCAAGCCCAAGGCTTCGAGCGCCATCGCCGCCCCGTCGTTGTTTTTCAGGTTGGGCCGGACGCGGGCCAGCACGAAGCTGAACGGCTTGCCGGACTGCCGCACCAGCGGCAAACCTTTGACCAAGGCGCGTAGATCGGCGGGGGTCGGGTTGAGCGGGATCAGGATCAAGTCGGCCACCGCGAACAGATCGGCGTTGACCGCGCCGATAGAGGGGGCGGTATCCACGAACAGATAAGCCGCTCCCGCCTCGCCCAGCGCCCGAATCTTGTCCCGCAGTTCGGACAGGGCCAGCGGCGCGTACAGCGGCGTGTCGAAACCGGACTTTTTCCGCTGGTTGAACCAGTCGCCCGAGGTGCCTTGCGGGTCGGTATCGGAGAGGATAACTGGGCCGTGCCCGGCGTGTTCGGCGGCGGTCGCCAAGTGAACGGCGATGGTCGATTTGCCGGAACCGCCCTTTTGATTGGCAACCACAATCGTTTTCATTAAAGCGAGAATACTATAATTCTCTTTTTAATGAAAGATGGAAAATCCTGACCGATAAACTCTATCCCGATCCGCCGCGCCCGACCATCGATGACCTCGACCCCGAGATTGTCACCACCGACCGGCTGATCGCGATGGCTCGCGGCCATCGTAATGGCGAGGAATGTCTGACTGCCAGACCGTCTATACTGAACGCACTTGCCAGACATGTGCGTCACATGTCGCTTAGTGCACTTTTCGATCTTTCGATTTGGAAATCGTGGTATGGCGGAAGAAGGTTTAGAGATCGTACTCACGCCCTTGCAGTTCGCGGCGATCCTCGAAAACGACTCGATCGAGGAATCGAGCAGTTGGACCAACCGGTTTTGGGGTGCGGCGACCGTGGTGGGCGGAGCGCTGGAGATAGCCGGCGGTGCCGTTCTGCTGCTAACGCCGGAACCGACCATGATCACCAAGCTGGCTGGTGGGACGCTGGCCGTGCATGGCACCGACACCACCGCAACCGGGATCATGCAGGTGATCTCGGGCCGGACGCACACTACTCTCACCTCACAAGCGGTGGCCGCCGCCGCCGAGGTTTTGGGTGCCGATCCGCAGACCGCCGCTAACGTCGGCTTTGCGGTCGACATTGCCGTTCCCCTTATCGCCGGTTTCGCTGGCGCGGCTCGGGCTATTGCAATACGCCGTGGAGCAGTCAGTCTCGCAGCCGAGGAAGCCGCTGGCGGGCATACCATCGCCCGCCACGTCGGACGTACTGAAGCCCAGTTGCGCGCCCGGCTGGCCCAGCAGGCGAACATCCCAGCCGCGTCGACCTTCAAAACCTTGCAAGAGGCGGAACGCGCCGTGGCGGCGGCCTTGCGCGCCAACAAAGAGGCAATCAAGATTTGGGCCAAGACTGCTAATCCCGGCCAAACCAAAGCGTTCGCCTATGACGCAGGTCGGATCATCGGCCAAGGAGTGGTGCGCAGCACTGGACAGATGACCAACATGACCAAGATGGTCGTCGTAGTGCGCAAGGTGATCGCGCAAAACCGGGTTTACTTCGTCCTCACCTCCTACCCAAAACCTTGATGGAAGCCACCATGACCGCTCACCGTTATC
>WBZL01003165.1_pt1 | contig 15307 bp, 13 predicted proteins | sample 5204291 | NCBI WGS metagenome assembly WBZL01 (sample SAMN12344345, study PRJNA552823) | activated sludge metagenome | biome: Activated sludge suspended growth; feature: Nitrification reactor; material: Wastewater; isolation source: activated sludge from nitrification reactor of wastewater...
TGCTGCAAACATCAAAGCCAATAAAATTAATGATGAAAATTTCAATGTTACTTTCATTGTATTCTTGGTTTATTTTTTTGATTTGCAAATTAGTGAAACTGAACAAAAACTTAAATTGATTTCCTTAAATGAGATGATCTGACTATGCCGGAGAATCAATTGTATATATGCAGTGCCAAATGTTTAGTCCGAATACAAAATCAATACACACAGCACTGTTCGATGTATTAGTCAAACTGCTCAACTATCTCTCCTGCAAACTCGGAGCATTTGACTTCTGTTGAATTCTGAATCTGTCTTGCAAAATCGAATGTGACCCGTTTGCTTTCTATTGCTCTTCTAATGCCTTTCTCAATGAGATCTGCAGGTTCCTGCCAACCGAGATATTCAAGCATCATCTTTCCGGATAAGATCATAGATGATGGGTTAACTTTGTTCAATCCGGCAAATGTTGGTGCAGTTCCGTGTGTTGCTTCAAAGATCGCATTGCCTTTGATGTAATTGATGTTCCCGCCGGGAGCAATGCCTATTCCACCAACCTGCGCGGCAATGGCATCAGAAAGATAATCACCGTTCAGATTGCCAGTTGCAATCACATCAAAATCCTCAGGATCAGTCAATACTTTCTGCAGAGCATTATCGGCAATTGCATCTTTGATCAGCAGCTTGCCCTTTGAAAGCTCTTCATTCATTTGATTGTTTGCTGCATCCCTGCCGTCGGTTTCAAATTTTCTTTCCCATTGCATCATAGTGTAAACGCTATCGCCGTAAAGTTCCTCGGCTATTTGATAACACCATTCCCTGAAAGCGCCGGAAGTGAATTTCATTATATTGCCTTTATGAACTATCGTAATGGACTTCCTCTTATGCTTGAGTGCATAATCCAACGCCGATATCATGAGCCGCTGAGTGCCTGCTCTCGACATTAATTTTATGCCAAGTCCAACTTCAACTTCGTCTGCTTCTTTATACCCCGCAAGTTTCTGGAATTCGTTTGTCTTTTCTATCGTGCCGAATCTTATCTTTTCATATTCAGTGGGAAATTTCTCGAGCAAGAAGTCCATGAGCATTTTGTTTTCGGGAGTTCCTGCTTTGAATTCTATGCCGGCGTAAATGTCTTCAGTATTTTCTCGGAAGATCACCATATCTACTTTTTCGGGTCGTCTCATCGGAGTTTCAATACCGCCGTAATACTTTACGGGTCTGAGGCATACATACAGGTCCAGGATCTGACGCAATGCAACATTGATAGACCGGATGCCTTTTCCAATCGGAGTTGTAAGCGGTCCCTTTATACCAACCAGGTATTCGGCATAAGTGTCCAAAGTCTCTTTTGGGAGCCATTCCTTTGTTAAGTGAAATGCTTTCTCGCCTGCAAAAACTTCCAGCCATTTGATATTTTTCTTGCCTCTGTAAACGCGCTCAACAGCCGAGTCAATGACGTATCTTGCCGCGCTCCATACTTCAGGTCCGATGCCGTCGCCTTCAATAAACGGTATTACAGGTGTATCCGGAACTACTAGCTTTCCATTTTCTATTCTTATTTTGTCGTCCATCAAGTTATTTAAGTTTGTGGATTGAATTTAATCCTTTCAGCTCTTGAAAAATATGACTTAATCATTACCATTTGTCTTTATAGGGTCTACATTCACTCACAAAACAAACGCGATCCTCTGTTTCTGATTCATTACAGTAGTTTTGTCAATCAAATAGCTGAACATAGTTTGATTTTCCAGCATAATATGCGTATTTTTGTATAAATGAATTTTAACCAACAGCATTAATGCCACTTAGACACAAATCTGCTCAAAAACGCGCAAGACAAACAGTCAAGAAAACTGACAGGAACAAAAAATATAAAGCCTTGCTAAAGGGTTCAGAGAAAAGAGTGCTGGCCAAGAAGGATAAGTCAGAAGCCGAAACAGAGTTGAAGAAAACTGTTGCATTACTGGACAGGGCTGCAGCCAAAGGCATTATTCATAAGAATAAGGCTGCTAACAAGAAATCGAAACTTACAATCAAGGTTAACAAGCTTTCGTAAAGTTTCAAAGTTCTTAGGTGAGAATTCTGTGAGAGAGTCTGAGATCAGGCTCTCTTTTTCTTTCCTATTTGTTGAAATAACAGATCTCAAATTCCGTAAAAACTCTCAGCGCACTCAAGAACTCTGTCCATCCGCTGCAATTGGCATACGAGCTCTTGATTCCGTAAACTTCAAACTCCCAGCCGCTTTCCTTTATCTTAATGTTCACTTTCCCGTTTGACTCTTCGAATGTGAATTCCGTTTTAACCGCATAATTTACAAACGGCGCGTTCCAGTGAAACACGATTTTCTTGTGAAGCTCAACTTCATCAACTTCAATCAGAGCAGTTTCATCTCCCCATACCCATAATACTTCTCCCAATGTATCAAGGTCATTCATGGCATCAGTAGTGAAGTACTTTTTTACATTCTTTGCCTTTGTTACATTATCCCAAACGGTTTCAATGTCTGACCGCACTGTTCCTGCAACTATGAAATAGACCTCTCCGGGTGCAACAATCTTGCTGACAGGATTGAAAGTATAGCTATGCATATCCTTCAGACAAATGCGATTACTTCGATTTCTACCCTTGCATCCTTAGGAAGCCGGGCAACTTCTATGGTACTTCTTGCCGGAGGATTCTCCTTAAAGAACTCGCCGTAAACTTCATTCATTTTTGTAAACTCATTCATGTCTTTGAGGAAGACAGTTGTCTTAATTACATTCTCCAGTGAAGATGAATTCGATTCAAGGATTTTCTTTAGGTTGCCTAATACAACTCTTGTTTGCCCTGCAACATCATCCGGAGCAATAACGCCATCTGCATTCAGAGATATCTGTCCGCTTGTAAATATCAGATTGCCAAATTGCATTGCCTGAGAATACGGACCGATCGGCAACGGAGCATCAGGTGTAAATATTATTTTTTTCATGGTTTCTTGAATGTATTGTTAACTGCACTTGTCAACGATCCTTTCAAGATCGTCGTTTGAGAAATATTCAATTGTTATTTCGCCGCTGTGTTTTGACTTACGCTTTATTGTGATCTTGGTACCGAAGAAATTTCTGAGCTGATCTTCTATCTTCTGCAGATGCGGATCGTAGATCTCACCAAGCTTCACTCTCTTTGTTCTTTTTTTCTGCGGAGAATTCTTTGTCAAATTCTCCAGTGACTTAACTGTCAGATTCTCAGAGATGATCCTTCTCCATAAAGTGATCTTATCTTCTTCCGAATCTATGCTGAGCAATAATCTGGCATGTGCTTCCGTGATCTCGTTCTGCCTTAGTGAATGCTTGATCTCTATCGGAAGGTTTTGCAGTCTCAGGAAGTTTGCAACAGTGCTCCTTTGCTTGGATACTTTTGCGGCGATTTGTTCCTGCGTCAGTCCGTATTCATCAGACAGGCGTTTATAAGAATCTGATAATTCCATCGGATTCAGATCTTCACGCTGAATATTCTCTATCAAAGCAAGTTCAAGCAGTCCTTCATCGCTCAGCGAAGAAGGCTGATCGTAAATATAAGCCGGTATGTCACTCAATCCCGCGAGTTTAGCTGCTCTCAGCCTTCTCTCACCGGATATAAGCAAATACCCCTCCTGATCTTTCCGAACTGTTATTGGCTGGATTACACCTTTTTCTCTTATCGATCCTGCGAGTTCTTCAAGCTTCTCTGCGTCAAATGATTCTCTCGGCTGAAGCGGATTTGTCCTTATTCTATCAATTGCAATTCTAAGTGACTGTTGCTTTTCGGGATTTTCAATGCTGTCAATATCAACATTTTTCTCTGTGAATATTGCCGATAGTCCCTTGCCGAGTACGTTTGGTTTGTTATCCATTTGATGGTTCATTGTGATTTACGGAATCGGATGGCGTTCCCGGCAGGTTGCTGAATCCGTTAAATGTCTGTCCGTTCCTTGTGAGAAACTCCTTTCCGAGTTCGGTATAATTTTTTGCTCCTGTTGACTCGGGATCATAGATTATTATCGGCTTGCCGTAGCTTGGCGCCTCTCCGATCTTTACATTTCGGAAGATCTTTGTAGTGAAAACCTTTTCTCCGAAGAATTTTCTCAATTCGGATTCTATCTGGTTCGAAAGTTTTAATCTTGAATCGAACATTGTCAGCAAATAACCTTCAATACTAAGCTCACTATTGAATGAGTTCTTTACATTCTTTATTGTGTTGAGAAGTTGTGATAAACCTTCGAGCGCATAGTATTCGCATTGTACCGGAATAAGCAATGAATCTGCAGCAGTGAGTGCATTAATTGTAATGAGTCCGAGTGAAGGCGGACAATCTATGATCACATAATCATAATCCTGCTGTCCATGTGAAAATTCATGTATCTTTCTGCGTAAGATGCTTTCTCTTTGGGGGAGATCCACCAGCTCAAGTTCTGCTGCAACAAGATTAATATTTGAAGTGACTACATCAAGATTTTCAATCTGTGACCTTCTGATGCATTCATTCAGAGGACGGTTTGAAATAAAGACCTCGTAAGTCGTATGACCGTCAATTGACGCTTCAATTCCCAGTCCGGAAGTTGCATTTGCCTGCGGGTCTGCATCAATGAGCAGAACCTTTTTCCCCAGCATTGAAATTGTGGCAGAAAGATTTATAGCGGTTGTTGTTTTGCCAACACCGCCTTTCTGATTTGATATAGATATTATCTTGGGCAAATTTATTATTTAGGTTACTTCCCGTTCTCAGATCTCGATTAATTCACCGGGAAGCAGAACAATGCATTTCTTTCCGATTGACTCGATCTTTCTCTTGAATTCACCTGCGTCTGCTTTAATGACATCGAAAGTGTTATAGTGGATCGGTATGACATTCTCTGCATTCAGGAACTCGGCCGCTTTTACCGCATCATCAATACCCATTGTATAGTTATCACCAATTGGCAGAAGCGCATATTTTATCTTATGCATCTCACCGATCAGTTTCATGTCAAGAAACAGCGCCGTATCTCCGGCATGGTAAATTAAGCAACCGTCTGAATCAATAAGAACACCGGCCGGATCACCGGCATAGGTGCCGTCCGGAGTTGATGATGAATGATGAGCCAATGTAAGTTTAACATTACCGAATGGAAATGCATGAGCACCTCCAAGATTCATATCATGAGCAGTAACCCCCTTTGAACGAAGATAATATGCAAGTTCAGCCGTAGCAATTACTGTGGCATTGTATTTCTTAGATAGTTCAATTGTATCTCCGAAGTGATCTCCATGTCCGTGAGTAAGGATAATGAAGTCACATTTGGCATCTTCAAATGCAATATCGCACAAGGGATTCCCGTTTATGAAAGGATCTATCAGGACTTTCACTCCTTTGAGATGCAGTTCTGTGAATGAGTGCCCGTGAAATATGATTTTGTTCATAGGATAGCTATTTGAGGCAAATTACCATTATAGATCAACTTATTCAATTGACATAGTTGAAAGTTGAAAATTGAAAATTGAAAATTGAAAATTGAAAATTGAATATTGAATATTGAAAATTGAAAATTGAACATTGAAAATTGAAAAACTTGAAAGTTGCCTCAAGACCCTTCTCTAAAGAATGACTTGGCTTGACAAAGATTGCTAGCATATTAATTTTCTTACAAAGCAAGGAATACTTTGTTAGAAATAGTGTGAAGTGAGTTTTCTTTTGGTAGATTCTTACCTGCAGAATTTATCAAGCACCAGCGTTTCGGGCAGACAAGCAATTTTTCCCGAAGGGACGGCTTCGCCGCAATTTTTAATTTCTAATTTTTAATTTTTTCAACTTCCTTCCTGTTTCTTAACTTTTTACTTACAAGCAAATGAGCTATATTGAACTCCATTCAAAAGATTAATACAATGTCGAAAACAATCAAAAACAAACTTACAGAGCAGATTCCGGGTCTTAGAGAAGAAGCCAGAACACTTGCAAAGACGTATGGTTCCAAAGTTATGGATCAGGTAGTACTTGAGCAAATCTACGGTGGTATGAGGGGAATTAAGAGTTTGGTTTGTGATACTTCTTCTGTGGGTCTTGATACAGGGCTCATCATAAGAGGCATTCCAATCCTTGAACTTACAGATAGACTACCGGAAGAAGTATTTTGCCTGTTGCTTACAGGTGAATTGCCTGATGAAGCTACATTAAAGGAATTTCAGGATGATCTCAACAAGAGAGCAGAAGTCCCATCATACGTTTGGGATGTTCTCAATGCACTGCCTAAGGATACACATCCGATGATCGCACTCAGCACAGCGATTATGTCCATGGAAAAAGAATCTGAATTCCGAAAGCAATATGACGGCGGGCTGTCAAAGGACAAGCTGTGGGAGCCGATGTATGAAGACTCTCTGAACATAATTGCAAGAGTTACACAGATCGCTGCATTCATTTACAGAAGGTCATTCGGAAAAGGTGATATGATCCCGCCGGATCCTTCACTGGACTGGGCCGCTAATTTTGCCAAAATGCTTGGTGTAAAGGATGAAGACGGAACCTTTGCAAAACTCATGAGACTCTATTTGGTTCTTCACAGCGATCATGAGAGCGGAAACGCAAGTGCATTCACTTGTCAGGTCGTTTCATCCACTTTGTCTGATGCTTACTATTCATTCAGCGCTGCATTGAACGCGCTTGCAGGACCTTTGCACGGACTTGCAAATCAGGAGTGCCTGAGATTCTTGCTTAACATGAGGAATGCAATAGGTCATCAGCCAAGTGATGATGAAGTGAGAGAATATTGTCAGAATCTGCTTGATACCGGAAAAGTAGTTTCAGGTTACGGGCATGCAGTACTTAGAATTACTGATCCGAGATTCACTGCTTTCCTGAAGTTCGGCAAAGAGCATATTGCTGATGATGAGACGTTTCGAATGGTTGAGCAGATATTTGAAATCGTTCCCGATCTGTTGATGAAGCAGGGCAAAGCAAAAGATCCGTGGCCGAATGTTGATGCTGCCAGCGGTTCATTGCTTTATCATTATGGCATGACGGAGTATCAGTTTTATACCGTGCTTTTTGGAGTCTCCAGAATACTTGGCTTTTCAGCTCAGATAATTCTTGCGAGAGCTATGCAGTCACCGTTGATAAGGCCAAAGTCTGTAACAACCGGATGGATTAAGAAACAGGTGCAATCATAAAGATCAGAGAAGTTGTATAATTTGATTTGCTAAACTTGCAGAGCTGCAGTCATTTGCAGCTCTGTTTTTTTTGCTGACGAATTTTTGAAAAACATTTCATTGAATAGCGGGAGAAAAGTTGTCTTCACAATTTGAACCGAAGCTCATAACCGTTTTAAGAGAAGGTTACTCGAAGAAACAATTTGTATCCGATCTAACAGCGGGCGTAATAGTGGGTATAGTTGCCATTCCGCTTGCAATTGCATTTGCAATTGCATCAGGAGTGAAGCCCGAGCAGGGTTTGTTTACGGCAATCATAGCAGGATTTATAGTCTCTGCATTCGGCGGCAGCAGAGTTCAGATAGCCGGACCAACAGGAGCATTCATTGTAATTGTATATGACATAGTTCAAAAATTCGGATATGACGGACTTGCAATAGCAACAGTAATTGCAGGCGTGATTCTCATTATTATGGGAATCGCACGGTTTGGCGCATTGTTAAAATTTGTTCCATACCCGCTGACAGTAGGATTTACAAGCGGGATAGCAGTAATAATTTTTTCTTCCCAGATCAGTGATTTTCTGGGACTTGGCATTAAGAATCTTCCTGCGAATTTTGTGGATAAATGGTCAACGCTGATCAACAATTTTTCGCATCCGGAATTCAACACTGTACTGATCGGAGCAGCAGCTCTTGCAATCATTCTGTTATCACAGAGATTCATTCCAAAAGTTCCTGGTTCATTGATAGCAATTATTCTTCTTACCGCAGTTGTAAATCTGTTGGACCTACCTGTAGAAACAATCGGCTCAAGATTCGGAGATGTTCCCGGAAACATTCCATCTCCCAAGTATCCGCCTTTGACGTGGACAACAATATCAAGTCTGATCTCGCCGGCAATTACAATTGCGCTGCTTGGCTCAATTGAGTCACTGCTATCTGCTGTGGTTGCAGACGGTATGATACGGTCAAGGCACAAATCAAACATAGAACTGATTGCGCAGGGTGCCGCAAACATACTTTCTCCTGTATTCTCAGGAATTCCGGCCACAGGTGCAATTGCCAGAACTGCAACCAATATCAGAAGCGGAGGCAGAACTCCCATTGCAGGAATTGTTCACGTACTTGTTATCTTTTTTGTAATGTTGTTTTTCGGCAAATTGGCATCTCTCATTCCAATGTCTGTACTTGCTGCAATACTTCTTGTAGTGGCTTACAATATGAGCGAATGGAGATCGTTCAGGAAGATACTTAAATATCCGAAGAGTGATGTTGCCGTGATGCTGACAACTTTCTTCCTAACCGTGCTTGTTGATTTGACAGTGGCTCTGCAGACAGGCATCATTCTTTCAGCTTTCCTTTTTATAAAGAGAATGGCGGATGTCAGTCAGTTGACACCGATCACAAAAGATCTGAAAGAATCAGAGGATAAGGAAATGAGTCTGTTCAGTAAAAACCTTCCCGAAGGTGTGGAAGTGTTTGAACTTTACGGCTCTCTTTTCTTTGGCGCAGTGGAACAATTCTCGGAAACGATCCGCACTATTGAAAAGACACCAAAGGTGTTCATACTTGAAATGAAGAACCTGCTTTCAATAGATGCTTCGGGTATAAGGGCTCTTGAAGATCTGTTTAACGACATGAAGAATCAGGGAACCAAGCTAATAATCTCGGGAATCCACAAGCAGCCGTTGTTTGCACTGGCAAATTCGGATCTTCTTGATAAGATAGGTGAAGATATGGTGTTCGAAAATCTGGAAGAGGCGATCAAAGAATCAGAAAGAATTGTAAAAGATAAAAGTCAGCAAACTGAAATGACATCATCAAGGTGAGTTTTCTTTATTTATGAAATTCCTGAGGAACAAGTACAATATTATGTTTTCAACAAAGCTCATAGGAATCTTTCTGGTTTTAATTTTGTGCTTTGCTGCAAGAGGGGAATCACAGATAAGTCAGAAGATCTCGCGCGAGCAGTTTGATGCAGACTGCAGAATTCTGGAAAAGTCATTGGAAGAACTTCATCCCGGACTCTACAGATATAATGACCGGCAATCAATTGAACGGTCATACGCAAAGCTCACTGCCATTGAAGGCGACAGCATATTAATTCAAGATGCATTCCTTGATATTTCTGAATTCCTGGCAACCATCAAATGCGGACATACTTATGCTAATCCGAATAATCAAAATGAAAATTTCTCTGAACGGATTTTAAAAGGTAAGAATAAACTCCCATTCACATTTACTCTGATTGGGAAGAAAATGATTATTGAAAATGATGTATCCGGAGAAGACCTTGGAAAGGGTTCGGAAATATTTGAGATAAACGGAATACCTGTTGAAAAGATAATTGAGGACCTGTCAAAATACTCAGACGGTGATGGCGGAAATGATGGACAGAGACTGAATAACCTTCGGCTAACCGGGTTAGGGGAGTATGAGTTTTTTGATATTTATTTTCCGCTGCTTGTGCCGCCGGTTGAAGGAAAGTATGAGATAGAATACAGTGACTTGCGCAGCAGGGCCGGATTTCTTGTTACCGGTGTAAACGCAATAAGCCGGGAAGAAAGAAAGGCAAAGCTTGAGAAGGAATTCGGACTAAAGGAGGAAAGCTTTGATGAGCAATGGAAGTTTGAGATACTTGATAAGAACTCAGGACTTCTCCGAATAGGAACATTTGTTACGTATAAAATGGAACTCGACTGGAAGAAATTTCTGAATGATGCTTTCGAAGAATTGAACAGTCAGGGAATTCCTAACCTGATAATTGACATCAGAGGCAACGCAGGTGGAACTACTGAAGTTGCCGCAGAAATAGCTTCACACATTGCAGAGAAACCAATTGATCTGATGATGGAAAAGCGGCTTGTAAGCTATGTGAAAGTTCCTGATGATCTGGTACAATATCTGTCTACCTGGGACAATTCATTCAAGGACAGGACAGGAACTGTGGAGAAGTATGATGAGAGATTGTATCTGTTGAAAGATCAATCGGGAAGTTCAAACGTAATCCTTCCAAAGGAAAATGCTTACCGAGGAAAAGTATATTTACTGGTTGATGCAGCCAACAGTTCCGCGACATTCATCCTTGCCAAGATATTGAAGGAGAACGGTCTTACCACTCTTGTCGGGCAAACCACCGGTGGAAATCAAAGGGGGATAAACGGCGGGCAGATCATGTTTCTCGACCTGCCAAACTCTGGTATTGAGATAGACATTCCACTCATCGGATATTTCCCGGATGGAGAACTGCCGGATGCCGGGCTTGAGCCGGACATCAGAATCGAAAAGAACAATAAGGACATTGCCGTTGGCAAAGATACTGAGCTGGAATATGTAAAGCAGTTGATTGATCGTAAGTAAGAATATTGATCTAAGCAATTGTGAAAGCCCAAACTGGTTTGTCCGTTCTTCAAGCTAAACTATTTCAATCTTGAAATTGAATGCAGTTCCACATCTGTTCAAAACATTTTATTGTTTTGGTTTAATCGGATTAACAGAATATAATGCAAGAAGTCATTCCGCTTTCTTTTGAACGACCAAAAGAAAGCTTAGCAAAGAAAAGTCGCCCGCTTCATCCTAATTGCCTAAAATTGTTCGCTTTGGCTACGTGAATTTCAACTCCTCACACGACAGAAGAGCGCTGTCGTGTTCGTCAAACAGGAAATTCACGTTCACGCCAAAGCTCACAATTTCTTAACGGCATTAGGATGAGGCGGGTTGATACAGTCACAATCGCAATATCGTTTACTATTTAAGTGTTTTCTGCATAATTTCATTTTCTAAAATTGTTTTACACAATTGTGATGTTGCTCTGTCATACCAACATATCTTTCTTGAATCACTGACTTAGATAGGGTACTTTACGCCCAACAAATTTAGTAATTAAGGAGGGGCAGACTTTCCGTTCTGAGCGAAGTCTTCCATGTAATCAGTAAATGAATTAAGCACCTTTGGTCACCCGCACTATTTTCAAGAAATCCCGCAGACAGAAATTTTATCATTTGATTTTTGGCGGGAATTCAAAAACTAAACTAAAGGAATAAACATCATGGCGCAGAAATTTACAGCAGAGTTTCTTGGAACCTTTTGGCTTGTCCTTGGCGGATGTGGAAGCGCAGTTCTGGCTGCGGGTTTCCCGGAAGTAGGAATAGGACTTCTTGGGGTTTCATTTGCGTTTGGACTAACAGTTCTTACAATAGCTTATGGACTCGGACATATTTCAGGAGCGCATCTTAATCCGGCTGTATCCATAGGATTGTGGATTGGAGGACGATTCAGCACAAAAGAGCTATTGCCTTACATCGTTGCTCAGGTTCTTGGCGGTATAGCAGCAGCTTTTATATTGTACATTATTGCAACAGGCAACGGCAGCCCGATAGGAGATTTTGCTGCAAACGGTTATGGAGAACATTCACCGGGAAAGTATAATCTTGTATCTGCGCTTGTTACAGAAATTGTTATGACATTCATGTTCCTGCTCATCATTTTAGGCGCGACTGACAAGCGAGCACCGGCAGGATTTGCAGGACTAGCCATCGGCCTTGCGCTTACATTGATCCATCTTATAAGTATTCCCGTAACAAATACATCTGTCAATCCTGCAAGAAGCATTAGTCAGGCGCTGTTTGTTGGCGGTTGGGCAATGGAACAGCTTTGGCTGTTCATAGTCGCACCAATTATCGGAGCAATATTAGCCGGATTGGTTTATAAAATGTTTGCTGAGAAGAATAATTGATATTCAGAAATAGATTTTCATGCTGAAGGATGTTGCCGGATTTGTAAATCAGACAAATTAAGAATTCCAATCTGATTGATCCATTTTGAATTCCGGTTATTGTAGTGACTTTGAAATTTATGGCGCAGTTTAATAATGAAGCGCCGGTCTAAAGCCGGCGCTCTTTTTATACTCCAAATCTATAGAGACATTTGTCACTATTTCAGAAGTACCATTCTCTTTGTATCTTCATAATCTCCCGATTGCAATCTATAAAAATATACACCGCTGTTTAGTTTTCCTGCATCAAAATCAATGCTGTATGTTCCCGGGATCTGAAATTCACTAACAAGTTCTGCAACCTCTTTCCCTAAGAGGTCAAACACCTTCAATGAGACCAATCCGGAAGTCTTGATCCGGTAAGTTATTGATGTTGAAGGATTGAAAGGATTTGGAAAATTCTGATGGAGGCTGAATCCGTCCGGCAATTCTGAATTCATTGGATTTACACCGACAGTACTGGTAGTATCGGTAAGCAATTCGGTTACGTTCAAGTATCCTGTGTTATAACCTGATGCACAAATCAGCTTCCAAACATTATTTGGCATTTCTACTGATCCGCTCTGCCCTGTCAGCCATGAAGTTGGTTTGTCCGGCAATCTTGTCCATGTATTTCTTGCTGGACTATAACTATAACATTCATTTGAATGAGTGTTAAAAGAATTGTCAGTACTTCCACCTGTCATAATGATTCCATGCTTACCCCACGAATGAGCATCAAAGAAAGTTCTTGATTGCCCCGGAAAATTTGCACCGCGTGTCCATGTGATTCTAGCTCTATCGCTTTGACTTATCACTCCAACATACACGCTGTCAAAATAAATAGATGACCCGAAAGAACTTGTACCACACATATAAATTAGTGTGTCTCCTGTAACAGCAAATCCTCCGAATGTTCTTCGAGTTGAGGATGGAAAGAAATCTGCCGCCCTCCATGTGTTTGCAACCGCATTGTACAGATAAACTATGCCGGTATTAAGACCTGCAAAACCACCGGCAACATAGATAAGACTGTCCTGATATGAGACAGCTTTTCCGTCACCGGTTGCAAAAGGAAAGTTTGCTGCTTGCGACCAGGAATTTCCGGTAATATTATACTTATAGACTATGCTTGATCCGGAGCCGGGAGGATTAACAACTCCGCCTATAACATACAGTGTGTCCTTGAGAACTGTTGTTGCACCACCGAGAAGTCCGGTTGGATGCGGATTGAGCGTGTCCCAGAGATTAGTGCCGACATTATATCTTTGCAGTGTTTTTACAATGGCTTCATTCTGATTTCGTCCTGAAACAATAAACAAATATCCATTGCCATTCTTTGAGTAAGATGCAGTGTTACCGGCTCTAACTGGAACTGGAATGTTTGAGGCTTGTGACCATGAAGGTGCAGGGGATTGAGTCTCAAAGCTCAAAAGAACCAAAAGAAGCGAAGCAAGAATTGCCGGCAGAAGTAATCGAGAATGTCTCATACTTTCGTAGTTTATTTGGTTAATGAAATAATTAGGGTTGTATGAGAACTATTCTCCGGATATCATGCCGGAAGGGAATGATTGCTGCTATTTACGAGTCAGTCATCTATAAGTTGCAAATTGCTTGACTCCTGTGACAATACCAGATCGCACTGAAATGCCAATCAAGCATTACATTTGGTCTTTCTCTCGTTACGAATCTCCTGATTCGTTACGGTTGTTCTATTGCTCTAAATCGGGAGATTGGGAACGAGTTGTTGATAGATCTAACACAAGGTATAGTTAGTGTTGATAAGTGCAGTTTACCCTTTACTATACCTTTCATATCCTCAGCGAATTTCATTTTTCATTTAGCATTGCTGTTCAAGTTAGATGCGTGCAGTGGTTATGTGATTAATTGGCTGGGGTAAGTTGTTGGTGACCTATGGGAATCCACCCCTTCGGGGAAAGTTTGCATTTGTACTTACCACACTTTGTGAAATGCTTTCAAGCAAACTTTTGGGAACCCGACTGAGTCGGGCAGGTAACAACAACGGCGAAAAAGTTGAAAGTTGCGGCAAAGCCGTCCCTTTGGGAAAAGTAAAAATTGAAAATTGAAAATTGAAAATTGAAAATTGAAAATTGAAAATGGCGGCGAAGCCATCCCTTCGGGAAAAGTTGTAGCGGGTGAGATGCAGTTGAGTTGTCAAAGCAACTTGATCAATAGCGAATGAAACGGGTTTTTTTGAGGAATTTATGATTTTAGCAGAGCATCTGAACTCTTTAGCAGAGCATCCGAACTCTTTAGCAGAGCATCTGAACTCTTTAGCAGAGCATCCGAACTCTTTAGCAGGACGACCGAACTCTTTAGCAGGACGTCCGAACTCTTTAGCAGGACGTCCGAACTCTTTAGCAGGATGTCCGAACTCTTTAGCAGGACGTCCGAACTCTTTAGCAGGACGTCCGAACTCTTTAGCAGGATGTCCGAACTCTTTAGCAGAGCGTCCGAACTCTTTAGTTGGACCGATTTTGTATGCAAGTTGCGGGGGAAAGTTGATTTTTTGCATACGATGACCATTTTTGCTGGACGTCCGAACTCTTTTGCTGACCACCCAAACTCTTTTGCTGGTCGTCCAAACTCTCTTGCTGACCACCCAAACTCTTTTGCTGAACGTCCGAAGTCTTTTACTGGACGTCCGAAGTCTTTTGCCGGACGTCCGAAGTCTTTTGCTGGACGTCCGAAGTCTTTTGCTGGACGTCCGATCTTTTTTCCCCTCGTTACGAATCTCCTGATTCGTAACGTTAGTTATCTTGTCCGTGTCTGCCTGCCACTTGGTGGAGTCTGTAGCACTGCTCAACATGCTTATCATTATTTCACCAGCAACATCCTCTTCGTCTCCGAAAAACCTTCTGCCCTGAGTTCATAATAATACACGCCGCCTGAAGAGCAATTAGAAATTTATAATTAGAAATTAGAAATAGATTGTTAGGAGTTCGCCATCATTCTTTTCTCATCAAATTTTCGTTTAAGTTGACTTGTTTGTATAGCATTCGAGGCAAAAGTTGTTTTGCTAACCTTTTCCGCCGTTGTTGGTGCCTGCCCGGTTCAGTCGGGTTCCCGAACGTAGTGCTCGCCTGCATAGATTGCCTTTGTAATGCCGTCTGCGGGCAGGAGGGTCACCCCGCCTGCAGAGAGTGTACTAGATTAACCTACTGCGGGCATGCAACGACTTACCCTTTACTATACCTTTCAACTCCTCAGTGCATTTCATTTTTCATTTAGCATTGCTGTTCAAGTTTAATGCGTGCTGTGGTTATGTGATTCAATGGCAAAGGTAAGTTGTTGGTGACCCAAAAGTTTGCAGGATACATATTGATACTTGTTGCTTGTCGCTCTGCAAACTTTTGGGAACCCGACTGAGCCGGGCAGGCACCAACAACAGCAAATTAGTAATATAT
>WBZL01002559.1_pt2 | contig 15302 bp, 29 predicted proteins | sample 5204291 | NCBI WGS metagenome assembly WBZL01 (sample SAMN12344345, study PRJNA552823) | activated sludge metagenome | biome: Activated sludge suspended growth; feature: Nitrification reactor; material: Wastewater; isolation source: activated sludge from nitrification reactor of wastewater...
AAAAGAACGATACGAAATGATGAGTGATGAGTTTTCGCACCCTTGCTGTGGAGTGTGTGGGTTCGCATACCCACCAATTATGCAAGGGCATCATGTAAAACCAGTGGCATCAAGTGCTACTAAAAGCACAGAAACAATCTGGTTGTGCCCAAATTGCCACGCAATGGTGCACGAAATCATACGTTGCCATTTCTCAAACAAACGCCCAACTCATTACAGAACAAGAATTTTACATCTCGACTACTGGCTATCGGACATTTGCGATAAAGCCGTGAGAGATAAACTGCTCGAATTGGCGAGAAAGTCTCAAATAGCCTAGCCGCCTAACCTTGTTTCTCAGGATACTCCACGTCGAATAGGTCTTCCAGCTTGACTGGCATTCCTTCGGCGTGGAGATTATGACGTGGGCGGCGTGCCTGGCTCGTTGGTGACGGTAAAGAGGTCTTCAAGACTGGCATTAACGCCATTCTCTTTTGCGTAATCAATCAGTGCGCCGAGCATAGCCAAGAAATCCTGATACGACTGATTGGATGCCATAGACTGAATTGCATATCGTTTCTTTCCAGCAGCGTCGGCAAGTTCAGTGTAGGTAACACGATTCTTTGTTTTAGCTTGTACCTTTGCGGCGAAGCCATTTATATCGAACTGTACGAGTGTTTTTGTCATGCTGATAAGATTAGCAAAAAGTGCTTTAAAATCACAAATTGGGGTATTGACACAACAGAATAGTTGTGCTATACTCTCTTTTAGTGGTTCAAGAAACCATTTAGTGATTAAAAAAATACTTAAAGCTATATTTAATTATTCTGTATCAAGCCTGCAAGCCTCGTACGAAGTAATTAATAAAATAGGTTTTTTCAAGCCAGTATTATCACACGCCATTTGCAGGGTGGTTGGCTCTAGCGGAGTGGAGGCGACGCTAGAGACGTGTGTGATAGTAACTGGCTTTTTTGTTTACTAAGGAGTTTAGCATGACCAAGCCAGCGACGGTTACGTCCACCGACCCCGGCGGCGGGTGGAGCGGGTTCACAGCACTGACACCAGCGAAACAAGCGGCGTTGGTGCATAAGCTGGAAACATTATTGAAGCGAATTGAGATAGCGGAGGAAAAGAAATGAGTAACCGTACACTAAAGACACCGCAGGAATTGACAGATTTTCTTATAGGTAAAGAGATTTTCAACCGTGGCGGCTATATCAACGATTGCACCAGCGAGGCGATGCGCCAGGGATTCAGCCGCATGGCTAACCAGCACATCGACAAGACGTTTGTTAGTTGGAAAACGTTCAAAGCCGAGCCTAAACAGGTGGTGTTTATCTTAAATTCGTAAGCCATTAGCGCAAACTAATTAGAAATCAGAAAGGGGGTGAGGCAAAGCAGTAATTGAGCCGAAGTGACCTATCGCAAGACCATCGTAAATTTGTGTAAATCTATTTCAAACCAATAAAGGACAATAGCAACTATGAGTAACTATGATGAATTTCTTTCCAGTGTAGATGATGTTGATCAGTCGGCAGTCGAAGAGTATAGCAATCGCTATCCGGTAATCCAGTGGGTCAAGGGCGACCAGCGCAGTAAGAAAATCGGTGGCTTTGCCTATCACGGTGGGTGGTTTATTGCAGAAAAAAACGCCGATATGACCGGTGTTGAAGGATGGGAGAACACAGAATGGGTACGTGAGAACGGCGAGGAAATCGAAGGGTTCTATGCGCCAGTGCTTGAATTCTCGGTAGTCAACCATCGGGAATGGTGGGAACTGCAAGACGACAAAGGCATGAAGCAGCGTTTTGACTGGAACAGCTACCGCAAAGCCGCCGAAATCGGTAAGCCGAAAGGACGCAATCAATATCTTGTAGTGGTGAAAGGTATTGAGGAACGAGGTATGTTCCTGTTGAGCCTTTCCGGCACGGCTGGCATGGCATTCGACAACCAAAAGGGGGCATTGTCCAAGCTGACAAAGTGTGTCGTTAGCAAGGCGAATGAATTCCTGAAAAGCAAGAAAGATACACGCAAGATGCCGTTCTATTCCTTCTGGCTGAAAGTCGGCTACAACCGAGACGAGAAAGGCAACCCGCTCTTTGTCGAAGTCGGCAAGGGCAAAGATACATCGATGGTTTGCTTGCCGATGGCGTGGGACTTCCCGACCGGCGATGAGAAAGTGGAGTTTCTTGATTTCTACGTCGGCAAAGGACTGAACGCCGACATCGGTCAAATGTTTAAGGAGTCGGTCGAGTGGGCGAATCAGGCAGCGAAAATCATCAGTGGTTCGTTTGATAAGCCAGACGCCGAGCCGAGCCAGCCAAAGACGCAAGAGGGCGACAAGCTTGCGGAGATGGCAGCAGAGTATGGGGTGTAGTGCAGTGTCGGACGATAAGGCGTATACAGGGTTCAGGTTGACAACTGCTCAGTTAGAACGCGCAAACGCCCTAACAAGTCGGTTGGGAGTAAGCCGTAACAGATTGATTGGACTACTGATAGATAACGCAAGAATCGAGAGTAAGCCAAGAGTCACTGTGGATACTGACGGGATTATAAAGCAGATTCAGTCAGAGGTGTAGTTTAGCAGTAAAAGCGTAAACGGTTTAGGGCGGGTTCGATTCCCGCCTACGCTTTTTTAAGAGAACATATAGCCTACAGGAGAAAAGACAATGAACGATGAATTTAAAGTGATTATGCGCCGTAGTTGGGAAACAGCCTGTCAGGATAAGCCAAGCAGACCATCTTGCACAGTGCAGGGTGGTCAATTTGTCTTTACCATCACCGGCAACAGTGACAAGTGGCAGTCGCTCTGCAAAGCGGCGGGCGTGCCGAGCATTGCAAAACAGACCATAGAGGACAATAAGTTAATCTGCACGTGGGAAAGCTACGCCGATACGATTTTCGGTGCTGGTGGACTCATGGCACAGCACTTAGATAACTACGAGCCACGCTTGCCACAGCTACATATGGCACGCATGATTCAGCGCACGATTGAGATGAACGATACAGCTATCATCGAAGCCGGTACGGGCGTCGGTAAATCGTTTGCCTATGCCGCAATCGGGATGATGATGGGTAAGCGTATGGTGGTTTCGACCAGCAACAAAGCGTTACAGATGCAGCTTTACCAAAAAGACATACCGTTTCTTTCTAAGCTATTCCCAGGTAAAACAGTGGCGATGGTGCAGGGTAAACAAAACTACGTCTGCAAATCAAAAGTTGAGGACGGATTCACCGGCGCAACCACCATTACGGGAGATTTGTTGGAATGGTATCAAAGCACCAAGTCTGGCAACGTTGAAGAATTGCCGTTTGCGGTTGAGTATGACCAGCTATCAAAAATCACGGTTGACGACTATTGCACTGGCAAGCATTGCGCATTTTACGCCGAATGCTTCTATTACAAGGCGAAGCAACGCCGAGCCGAAGCCGATGTATTAATCTGTAATCACATGTTGCTGGCAATGCACTATCTGTATCCAACAGTAGACATTATTCCAGGTGCAATCGATTTAATCGTTGTAGACGAAGCGCATAAATTTGCGGACTATGTACGCAATGCGCTGGGTGAGGATGTTTCGTTTGGGCGATTGTCAAAATCGATAAAACTTGCCGATCAATACAGCACAATGGCAAATGTCGAAAATGCGGTAACGAACTTCCAAACTGAAATCATGCGCTTTGTTGGGCATAGCACCGATTCACAGATTGGCATTGGCGAGGAGCGCACATTCACGAGCGGTTTAAAACTTAGCAATATTTTGAGAGATGCCGCCGACGAAATATGGCCAGAGGATGAAACGCCGAGCCATGAAGATAAGCGTAAATTGGTCGATGCGAATCGATTGCGCGCTACTGCTTTGGCAGTGGAGTATACCAGTGGGCAAACGCCAGATGGGAATGTACGATGGTACGACACGAAAGAGCAGAAGGTATGCATTGCACCGTATGACGTTTCTGGCTTCATCAGTGACATTGTGGAGCATAAAGAAGAGACAATGACACTTGATTCTACCCACTGCGCACGCTGCAACCGTGAATTGACATCAAAGACGGTGCATTTACTTTCTGGACTCCCATACGGTCCGGAGTGTATCAAATACGTCGATGTATTTGGTGACGCCGAGATTGTCAGCCGTGAGGAGTGGTTTGGGATGCCACGCACTGAAATCGAAGTGACACGCATTGCGCCGCCGATTGTCTTTTGCTCCGCTACACTGGCAACGCCGGACATGGCGACCTTTATGCGGGATTGCGGCATTGACGATGCCATGAGCATGATCGCAGCGTCGCCGTTTGATTACGAAAATAATGCAATGCTCTATATCCCCATCGGCGCAACACCATCACCAGACCAACAGGAATATACAGCATGGATGATTAGCGAAATCAAACAACTGGTTAATTACGCTCGTGGCGGGGCATTTCTACTGTTTACGTCCTATCGCAACATGCAAGCGGCAACGCAGGCACTACGAGCCGATTTTGAGCGCATAGGACTACTTGTGTTAGTGCAGGGTGAAATGCCGAAGCTTGAAATTGCACGCCGATTCAAAGAAGATGGCAACGCTGTATTATTCGCCACGAAAAGCTTTTGGGAGGGTGTCAGCGTCGAGGATGAAGCCTTGCGACTGGTCATTATTGACAAAATGCCTTTTGCTGCGCCATCCCCGCTATTCGATGCGCAGAAGCGGCATTTGTTGCGCTACGCTGCCGAAAAGGGTGTCAAAGGGCGCGATCTGGAATGGTATCCATTTAATAATCTTGACGTGCCGGTGATGACACTAGATTTGAAGCAAGGGACAGGGCGGCTCATTCGCACGCAGCGAGACAAGGGTGTCATTGCCATTCTGGATAGCCGATTGCGCTCTAAACAGTACGCACGCAAGATGGTATTACCATCATTACCACCAGCCTACATGGTCAGCGATAAGTACATGGTGGCGGATTTTTTCGACAGAATGCGCCGAGACAGGGCGCAAGAGACATTGATTCGTGATTTAGAACCAATACAGCACTTTGGAATTCAGGCGGGACACGAGATAGAGCCACTATTCGCATAACGAACACAAAGAGGGGATTCAATGGAAGATTTAGAGAGAACGTGGAAGTTATTTTATCAGCCCGGCGCATGTATCGAGGTGCGTGCGCTGGGCTTATTTGGCAAAAATAAACGCTGGCACGGATGGGCGGGTGGCGTCGTGGCTGGCTACTTTGACGACATGGAATCATTCATTGATTCTGTGTCGGCACTGGACGAACACGGCAAGGCGGAAGCAATCTACATCACACTCAATCCATTGAATCCTGATTTGCTTGCCCGTGCCAATAATCGCCTCATCGGAATCGGCAAGAACGACCCGACCGCCAAAGATGATGATGTGTTGCGCCGACAATGGATACTGATTGACATCGACCCAACACGCCCAACAGGTATCAGTTCGACAGACGAAGAACTTGCATACGCTCTATCCGTTGCCGAAAAGGTGAAGGCAGATCGTATGCTGGCAGGATGGACGCAGCCGGTCGAGGCACTGTCAGGAAATGGTATTCATTTGTTGTGGTCAGTTGATATAGAAAATAGCGAAGAGAATCGTAATCTAGTTTCTCAAACGCTAAAATCTATCAGTGAGCAGTTTAGCGATACGAAAGCTAATATTGACATTGCAGTGTTTAACGCCGCACGCATCACCAAGTGCTACGGCACATATGCCAGGAAGGGAGATGAGACGAGCAATCGCAAACACCGTCAATCGAAGTTCTTGTTTGTGCCGGAAGTGATTGAGCCGATCCCCGCATCATGTTTCGATGGGATCGAGATTGTCGAGCGCAAAAGCGTCGAAATGCGCAGCGTGGAGCCGGTCGAGGTATCCATCATCGAATCGGCAATGCAGGCGTTACCGGCACATTTTGGTTCGACCGGCGAAGGCTATCAGACCTGGCTTAAGTGCCTGATGGCACTACATGCCGAGATGGGAGAGGCAGGGATTGCACTGGCAGAGCGATACATTCCAGGTAATCCCGGTGAGATTGCCGCCAAATTCGCATCATTCAAGCGCAGTGATGTAGGGATTGGAACACTGTTCGATATCGCCAAGAATTATGGGTGGCAGTACCCAAAAACGCCGACTGAGCCGACATACGATGGGTTTTTCTATTCAAATGGCTTTGACATCGAAGCGGCAGTGAAGGAGCCGAAAAAAAAGCCTGATTCACTGGTTGAGTTGAAGCGCAAAACATACCAGATGATGCACGAATTTGATGATGATGTGCAAGGCGAGGTTGCAGAAAATGAGACGTATTCGGCACGGGTGAAGCGCTTCTTCACTGGATACCGCTACCAATTCAGTCTAAACATCTTGGATGACACAGTAGAAATCAACGGCGAGAAGTTAACAGACATCACGGAATCAACCATTGCGACCCAGGCCCGAGATATGGGATTCAAGGACAAAGCCCCGCTTCGTGACGTGATCAATATGGTGGCAAACGAAAACAGATACCATCCAGTTAAACAGTATTTAGATTCTATCGTGTGGGACGGTGAAGACCACATCAGCGCACTTGCCGACTTCGTGAAGGATAGACATGCTCCACTACAGAATGATGGTGTAGAAGCGTCAGTATTCAAGATTTGGCTTGCCAAGTGGATGATCGGCGCAGTCGCTAAGATTTACGAAACCGGCAGCGTGAGAGCGCAAGCACCGATGCTGGTTTTGAGCGGTGCACAGTCGCTAGGCAAATCGACGTTTACGTTATGGCTATGCAGTAGCATTCCGCAATATTTTGTTGAATCAGACATCAAGCCAGAACTTGAAGACCACAAGCGGCTGCTTGCTAGTAAATGGATTTGGGAAGTTGGCGAATTGGGAGCCACGACCCGTAAGGCCGACATTGAATCACTAAAGCATTTTCTCACAATGGCAGACGTTACATTTCGTGTGCCATATGGACGATACCACATCACTAAGCCATCGCTTGCTAGCTTTATCGGCACTATCAATCCTGATGGTTCGGGGTTCCTTGCCGATAAAACTGGAAATCGTCGCTTTCTCGTAGTCGAGCTTGAATCCATCGACCATTCATACCAGCAACATATAAACGTAGACCAGTTGTGGGCGCAAGTTGTTAGCCTGTATCGCTCCGGCGAGTCCTGGCGGCTTGCCGATGAAGAGAAGGTAGTTCAGGAAGCAATCAATGCCGAAAACATGAAAGACGACCCCGTAGCCGACTGGATTAGACGGTATTACGAGATTGATCCAGACAATGGGACATGGCTCACGACTTCGCAGGAGATCACGGAATATCTGCAAGACAAGGGATTGAAGGAGCACAGCCGAGCACTGCAAATGATGGTTTCGCAATCGCTAAAGTCGTTGGGGTTAAAGCAGCATAGTACGGCAAGACCCAGGGCATGGAAGGGGATTCAACAAAAGTAATTTATGTAAAGTTATTTTTTAATGGTTGGTGTACTAAATGGTTGGTGTACTAGTAAAAATACAAATTAAGAAAAAGTTAAGGTTGTAAAATTATAAGATTGGTGAATTTTGTTCCATACACCGACCTGTACACCGACCTGTACGCCGACCTTTTACATAGGTTGGTGTGTGAAAAAAATAAAAAATTACTCGTATTTTTTATATATATTATATATACACCAACCTACACCAACCTAAAGTATATATAAGTACTGAGAATGTAAATGGAGAGCAGTAAAGCAGTGATACGCAAGCGGCACGTAAGCGTTCCCTGTAACATAGAAAAAAGGTTGGATGATGGTGGTGGTTGGTGTGCTAATCGGTGAGTAAATAGTAGTTTACATAATAAATATGACAGTAGACCCAAACATTGCAAACACATTAATTTTGGCAATCATGGAAAAAGAGCAAGGCGCGGTGGCACTTGGCAACCTCACCACAATGCAAGGACTTGTCAAAGAAACGATTGTCGAGTATGCGCCGAGCGCATTACAGGCGACAGAATCGGCACTACGAGCAGCGACAACCATTAAAGCGCAAACTCTGCTAATCCTAAGCAATAGTAAAGCGATGGTGAACTTGTACACACATCCGATTCGATTGCCAATGCGCCGCCCACCTAACCTGGACGATTACTACAATCCTCGCGGCGGGATGTATCGGCAGGGCGCATGGAACGTACCCGCATCGGCAGCAATGATTGAAGAAGGCAAAACAGAGTGGGAAATTATGCGACTACTCTGCAATTTCGATAGATGGCAAATCAAGTATCTGAGCGAAGAACACATGAAAGGAGCGCAAGAACTATGGCAACAGCACTATACAACAAGCGTGTAATAGATAGAGCGACAACCATACTAGAGGACAAGCGCAGAGCCGCACAGGAAGCCGCAGAAGAGTTTTTTATAGCAAAGGATATAAACGGTATCAAACTCTGCTGGATGGGTCGTGTCGTGCGGGCGATGGATAAAGCGAAGGATGTGCCGGCGGAGAAGCAGCAAGACTACAGGGCTTTGGTCAATGGCATTGTAGAGCAAGCCGAAGCTGCTCACAAGAGACAACGGGACACATGGCTGGCATACGTGGAAACAGCGAAGTTTGCGGCAGAAAAGCCGATACCACTTGACATATCGGCGTGCCAGTGCGAAGGGTGCAAGATGGTTGAAGAGAATAATCAGCGGATGGCTAATCTTCATCAATGAAAAAATCGGCAATAGTCAAATCGACATTGGAGGATTCAGCGTAATCGATAATTTTTTGAATTACATCAAGATGAATGCGCCGAATCTTTCCATTATCGAAATCACTGAACCAGGCAGCACGCATATTTAAAGTATATGCCAATTGCCGCTTATTCGTATCCAGCTTTTGAAGAACAACAGACAAGGAAGTTTTAACCATAGAGAAAATCATAAATTAGAAATTGACGCTTGACAAATTTACGTTTAGGACGTACAATAGAAATTACGGTTTAAGCGTAATATTTGTAAAGGAATCCATGGAGATAAAAGTAAAAAGTGAATGGGTAGTCAGTAAAGACTTGCATGATTTAATTTTTCAACTCCTATATCGAGACGATGGGGGGATCATGTTTAGTTTTCGGATGATGGCGAAAGGCTAACGATTACTATTTTTGAAAATTTCTTGACCAGTGATGATTTACGAAAAATCAAAGAAAATAAGGAGAAAAAAGAATGGCACCCACACTGAATGATTTCATCAAAGAAGCATCAGGATACCTTCACCAGTTAGACGACATCAGCAACACACTAACCGAAGCAATCCAAGACCGTAGCACATGGCAAGCCAACTACAACGCCGCAAAAGAGAACTACGAAGCCACCGAGGCGGTGGCACTGTTTGAAGCCATGATGGGCGATTCACCGATTGCCAATGGCAAGAACGCAGAACAGCGGAGCGCAGCAAAAGACGCAATGCTCGTTAACTTTCGCAAAGACTCTCACGAATATAAAACGATGTGTGGCGCAAAAGAATCATGGCTTGAATCACAGTCAATGGTTGAGAAGCTAGAGAAACGCTTTGTTGCCGTCAAGGTTCAGGCGGAGTTGATCAGCAGCATTATCAAAGCATTGAGTGGGCAGGCGTAAGGCAATGGGATTTAGTATGTCAAATTCGATTTCGTTAACGCTTCCATATCCACCGAGCGCAAATCGTTACTGGCGCAATATGCGTGGTCGTATGGTCAAAAGCGAGGAGGCAAGAGCATATCAGCAGCAAGCCGGATGGATTGCGAAGTCATCCGGCTTTGATTGTACAGACAGAGACGTTGCGATCACGCTGCGCATTTACAGACCACGCAAGAGAGGAGACTTGGACAACGCTATAAAGGTGATACTTGATTCATTGAACGGAATCATCTACAGCGACGATGACCAAGTAACAGTTATTCACGCCGAGCGTTACGACGACAAGGCAAATCCTAGAGTTGATTTATTCGTTGAGGAGGTAACGAAGTGATTTACGCTGGACGCAGAACCACTAAAGAGGAAATGGTAACCGCTTATGTGGATTACATTCAGCGACTTATCAGCAAAGGCGAGATGTCCGGCGATTTTGACACCGAGAGGCTATCATTCGGCAAGAAGAAGCACATCAGGAAGCTGTTCAACAATCTGCGCTTCGCTTGTGGCGGCGCAGATACCGCTTATAACTATATCGATTCAGAAATGGAAAGGAGAGGATTAGTATGATATTCAGCAAAAAAGAAGAACCTACAGTAATCGAAGAGAAGCCAAAAGAAACAATTACCATCTGGACGCCACCAGTGCAGCCACCAAAGAAGTGAGGAGATTAGCTGGTAGTTTGTTTCTTCGTGAGAGTGCTCGTAACACTCTCACGAATCTTAATCACATAGCGTAGGAGGCTATATGACAAGTAAATTGTACCACAAATTTACAGTAGTTATTTTGGCGATTGCCACACTGATCGCCGCCGCTCTACCGGCGATGGCGGAGAGTGCGCACCTGAAGTACCTCGGCAGCCAGGAGAATCAGGGGAAGCTGTACGCAACCTACCTGGTTGAAGGTGTCGGCGAAAATCTGGCGATTGAGTTCCGTTTTGCCAGCGGAGAGACGTACCAGAAGCTCGACACCGCTCCCGGTACAACTATCACGGTGCCAGCAGATACCGAAATTATTGCATTGGTGAATGTGGCGGGTGTGACGCTGGACGAGAAGCAGCCGCCGGTGGACATCAGCACTCCGCCGACAATTCCAACATACTGGGCGACTACAACGACGACACCGACAGCAACGCCGACTCGAACCGCTCAGGACGACGCAATCCAGATGTTTCTCCCGGTGGTGATGAGATGATACCAGCAGATGTGCTGGAAATAGTCAGAGGACAGCGACCGACAATCGTCGGTTCGTACCTTGCTAACCCAGCAGAAGCCGCAGATGTAGACATAATGATTCTGTGGCAATCCGGCATTGAAAAAACGATTGAGAGTGCCGGTTTTGTCAGGCAGACACCGAGGCGAAACACGACCAACCCGCTGCTGATGGGAGCGTGGAAGCGGGGAAAAGTTGATATCCACGTTGCCGATGCCGAAGGGTATCGGCGCAACAAGATGATTTACACAGCGTTGCTGAAAAGCGGCGCATACGGGAAGTTATCAAAAACGGAACGCTATCGGCTGATTCGGAAACTGATTGAGTCACGCTGATTAAGAGTCAGGAGAATATTATGGATCCGTACGATGTTTTTAGCAGTGGTTACAGTGGGTATCAGAAGCCAATACACGAGCCGACATTCACCCGCAATTCGTTCACCGGACGCAAACAGTTCAACGTCAACACGGCAACGGCGGCGATTTACCCGAATCGCACGAAAGGGGAATCGAAGACTCGCCGCAAGATGGCGAAAGCGTCAAGACGCAAGAATCGCACTCGCTGACTACAAATCATCAGGTTGTGGTCAGTACATAATTAAGAGTCAGGAGAGGGGTGTCATGAAATACAACGAACTTAGAGCACATGACAATTGCGATATGTGCGGAAGTTTGGTCGGGGATCACCCATTGAAACTTTTTTGGGTAGTAAAAATTCAACGGCACATGATTGATATGGATGCCGTCAGGCGTTTCAGCGGACTAGCACAAATGTTTAATAGCTCGGCGATGGCTCAGGTGATGGGGTTGGACGAGGAAATGACGAAACCAGCAATGGAAGAAGTAACCGTAACCGTTTGCGAAGATTGCGCAGCACAAAAAAGCCTCCCGATTGCAGTTGTTGGACTTGAGCTAAAGCAAACCCGCTGACTACAAATCAGCAATGGTGAGGTTATGAGAGACAGAAACAGTAAAAAATCAGTGACTGAAGATTACCTGTTTTTGTAGGAGATGCAAGGCATTGTAGCTTCTCAATCAAAACAGACGATTGGACTTGAAACATTAGCCGGTATGATTAATGATTGGATTGGCGAACTTGAAGTTGTGTTGGAAAAGATGAACGAAAAGGCAACTACGCCAGCAGGCACTGGCGTTTTGCAAGAGGGCGACGGGATGCCTGAAACCGTCGGGACGGACGTACATTAAAAACAGAATATTATGATTCTAATATTCTCATTCCAAAGGAGATTGCATAGTTTTCTAGACAACAGGAGCGGGGAAGCTGGGGAGTGTACCCGCTCCAAACCAAAAGACTTATTAGGATGGTACTGAGGATGGAAGGTAAACGATAAAAAAAGCACCTGACGTTGTTTGAGACGCACGCCAGATGCTTACATCCTGGTTGGAGGATGCGACGATGATTATATTACACGGCGCTTTCAATCGTCTACTGAGAGACGACGAAAAAGCATTCAGACGAGTTTATTACGCACTGATACGATTCACAATTTACGCAGAACGCAAGAGAGGAGCGTACAAGGAGCGAAAATTTACGCTTGCGGATGCAGCAGAGGAATTGGAGGGAGATGATTAGGGCTAAAACGATGATGCACGATAAACCGTTGCGTCTTAACTACCTAACCTTTCCGACTAGACGTGGAAAAGGTGCATTGACTCGCAATAAGGTTGGTTTTATCTTCATCGGTGAGTACATTGGCAAAACGCCAAAGTGCGATGGTGGCGATCTGTGCGGGCATAATGCAACACACATCATAACCATGATGCAACATCATGCGTTGTGGAATTATAAGAGCAGTCATACAACAACAGTATTCAGGAATTTCATGCTATTGTGTTCAACGTGCCTGGAATTGTATCAGCAGGATGACACGATGATAGGTGAGCCAATTGAACTAGCAACAGAGGAGGTGCAGAATTGACAGCACAGGAAGCGCAGTATAACGCAGCGGTTTCACGCATTCGGGCTTGGCGTGGAATTTTCGCAGACTGGCAGATAGCGGAAGCCGCACAATACATGAACATAATCCAACCGTTCACGCATTGGCAAATCAAAGAGGTAGACAGTAACCGGGTTATCAGCTACGGATTGTCCAGCTTTGGCTATGATATGCGTGTGGCGAACGAGTTCAAGATTTTCACGCCAGCTACAGGCACGCTAACTGTTATCGACCCGAAGCGCACCGACCCAGCGTCAATGGTTGACTTCACAGGCGACGTGTGCGTGATTCCACCCAACAGCTTTGCACTCGCCCGAAGCGTTGAATATTTCAGGATGCCACGAAACGTAACAGGACTTGTGCTAGGTAAATCAACCTATGCACGGGCAGGCATTGTAACAAATTTCACGCCACTAGAAGCAGGCTGGCACGGGCATGTTACTATCGAGATCAGTAATACGACGCCGCTACCTGCAATGATTTATGCGAACGAAGGAATCGCACAGTGCCTATTCTTCGCAGGCGATGAACCGAAAATATCTTATGCAGACAGGGCTGGAAAATATCAGGGGCAAATGGGAATTACAGTAGCGAAGGTTTAGCTACCACCACCATCACCCACCAGCGGCAATCAAACGAAGGTTTTGATTGACCACCCCCCCCTAAACAAGCCAGCGAGTCACCCCGACCGCTGGTTTTTTTGTTACCATTCCCACACGGTAACGTGTGCGTAAGTTTAAGAAGTACTTAAAAATGTGCTATAATCTGCGCAGTGGCAGGCTATAGCAGACACAATGAGACGCCAGCCAGAACGGTTGGCGTTTTTGTTTGTTGAGGGCAGGATGGCAGAGGAATGGATGGAATCAACACGGGTGGAGGGCAAGCAATCGATGGTAACGCAACATCCGGCAGGGATGTCGTTGGTCGTGATATTGTAAATAATAACTACGGAGACGCTGATAATCGAAATTACACCATCACGCAATATCTGTATCAGAAAATTCAGGAACACGACCGTAAAATTGCCGACCTGGAAAAGGCAATCGGCGGTGGTGTACTTGGAGAGGAAGGCGTTGTACAGGGATTGCGTGAATTGCGCAGGGATGCGCTGGAATTGCGAAGAGATGTGCAGTTGGTAAAGAATTTCGATGACCGACTGGTGAGAATTGAGGATTTGTTGTTGGTATCCAAAAGTGACAATTCGATAAGCAAAAGTGTATTGGTTGGTGTGATTATGGCGGTTGTGTTTTCGGTGCTGGTTGCCGCCTTCATGGTGTTTTGGTTTCAGAATGGTGGCGCATGAGCATACTGCAATGGTTAGACATTATTTATCTCGCAGATGTTTTGTTGTGCGCTGCATACATTGCGTCGAAGCTTAGCTATCTCTTCATTGTCCGTGGTCGGTTGGCGTTGGTTCCAAAGCCAGTGTTGCGCTGGGTGCAGATAGTCATTAGCGTTGAAATCATCTGCTGGTGCATAGAGTTGGCAATTTTGTTCGCATTGTCTGTGATGACTGGCGAGAATCCACGATTCAGTATTGATGAATACCGGCATTACGTGGCAATAGCGCGAGCGTTGCAGGTGCTTGGTTTTTTGACGGGAACCGTTATCACCACAATTTCTATTGGGGTTTTTATATATAATTCTGGCGAGAGGTGAAAAATGGACGACATAGAAACCGGCTTAAAATGTGGCTTGTTCGGATTTTTTATATCGTGTGTTTTGGCTCTAGCAGTGTGGGCGGTGCGAACCGCTCAGGAGGATGAATGATTGATAGTACTCCAGTTACATATAAGTTTGAATTGCGTTCTGACGAATGGGCGCTGGTTCGTTCGCACTTGCAGTCAATTTTACAACCAAAAGTGACATACAACAGTGGCGACAATTTGGCGATGGCTAACGAAGCCATTGAGCTTAACCGTGAGGTAGCAGAGAAACTAATTTGGACGTTCTATGACGTATGGGAGGCACTAGGCTATGATTAGCAGATTTTGGAACTTTGTGAGCGACGCATACGCCAAAAATGGCTATGTCGCTGTGCTGGTGATTGCGGTAGTCGCGGTGGCATTGGTGCTGGCGGTATCGTATGCCACAGGCTACGACGTAAGAGGCATTATGGAATGGTTAGGAGCGCATTGACATCCTCCCACATCTGAAGCACGTGGGATTCCACTCAGGAGAAACTTATGAGCAAAGAGCTAATAGACAGACTGGACGCAATAGCCAAACAGCTTTTAGTGCTCTACAACGAAGTCAACAAGCTGAAAGCCAGCGTCTCTATTCCGCTGGTGCAACCAGTTCAGCCACCAGTACAGCCGCCCCAGCCAGCACCAGCGACCACACTGCGCAAATCAGCAGGCGTTGACGCACTCAACATCAAAGTGCTACCGAGCAGAGCAACAAGCAACGTCTTCAAACTCACGCACGCCTTTACGACGCACAACGGTTCGTGGGAAGTCGGCGGCAGCCAGTTTGCAATTCCTGTATGGGCAAGAGATGAGTTTATACGCTTCTTCCCGATGACAGGAGGCGACC